>Ga0315902_10009118_pt1 | contig 13319 bp, 28 predicted proteins | sample LakEriMetagenome_9_FD_203523 | JGI IMG/M metagenome (GOLD analysis project Ga0315902, IMG submission 203523) | Freshwater fungal communities from buoy surface, Lake Erie, Ohio, United States - Buoy 12 MA117 | ecosystem: Environmental > Aquatic > Freshwater > Lake > Lake biofilm | place: USA... | reverse complement strand
AATCCGAAATCAGACTGGAAGATTGTGAAATGACTACATACAAGATGGTGGAAGTGCAGATTGATCTGTCGGATTTTGAGACGGAGGCGTTGCTGCAGGAGTTGGTGGACCGATCGCAGGCGGAGAAGTCAAATCCGGAGGTGCGCAGTTGGTTGCTGGAGATGTTGTCCCCGGAGCTCGAACCGTTGCTGGTGGACTTGTACGAGGGGTTGCGCAGGGCGAGGACCACGGAGTCGCAGGACCCGATGCTGGCCAAGTTGTTTGACATCACGCTGGGGAGAATACTGTGAGGGAGGCTGCGCGGCGCGTGATTGAAGCGATGCGGCTGGTGCGCCATTTGAACAAGGAGATCACCACGCACAACATTGCCGGGGTATTGGGGATCAAGGTGCAGACGGTGGGAGCGCAGTTGCAAAAGATGGTGAAGGAGGGGTTGATCAGGAGGCATGGGATGGTGTTGCAGTTCGACGGTAACAACCGGGCGAAGAACATGCTGTGGCGGATCAATACATTGTACGTACGCAAATTGGAGAAGCAAGACGATGAGCAGCGAGAGCAGGGAAAAGCCGTTAACGAAGCGGGCAAAGCGGCTGCCCGGGCAACCGGCGCGGTGTTCGCACTGCAAGGTGCTAAAGGGCCCGGAGAACTTTTGGACGAACCGGTACGGGACGCTGAACAGTTGGTGCAGGGATTGCCACAGGGGCGCGTCAAGAAAGCACTGGCGCGAGTACTACATGACAACCAAGCCGAGGCTGGACGATAAGTTGTCAACCGTGTCGGATAAGTTGTCAACCGTGTCGGATAAGTTGTCAAAAAAGGAGAAATAACATGATTCCGTCGATGGTGTTTTTTGGTGGGCTGTTCATGATCCTCGCTGCGTTCATCGTGTTCGTGATGTTTGCGGACCCCATCAACGACAAGCGCTTGTGGTTAGAGGATGTGTGTGCAGCGGTGATGATGATGGGTTTTGGTATCACGGTGATTGGTGTGCTGTTGTTGATTGGTAGGTGGCTGGCATGAACGACATACCGGCATTCCCAAGACCGCACAGTGGGGAAAAACAGTACGCACAAGAAGGCATGACGCTGCGTGACTATTTTGCAGCCAAAGCTATGCAATCGATGATTATTAACCTAAACCTGCGACCGAACACTCACAGTGTTGAAATCGTTGGCATGGATATTGGAGCAATTAGCTATTGGATAGCAGACGCGATGATGAAAGCGAGGGAGGCATGGGCATGATCTATAAAATTTACACAGAATCTTCTGGTGCTGGAGGCGGGGGCGGAGAAGACATGAGTCAAGTATCAGAAAATGAGGTGATGATTGCGTACCTTATGCTCAAGGTGAAGCAGCGTGATTGGCACGGCGTGGCTGATGCTGCGATGGATATCAGAGAGATGGAAGCGAGGGAGAAGAACAATGGCTAAGTTGCCCTACACATTTACGATATGCCCACCGAACGAAGCGCCGAAACAAATTACAGCAAGCAGCCCAATGCTAGGTCGCATGTTGCGGTGGACTAACGACTTGACGATTGATCAGAGGGCATATGTATATCCGGTGCATTCGGATGACATAGAAGGAAAACTGAGAGCAATGCTTGACCGTGCGAAGGAGAAGAAAGCATGAATAACGAAAACATCATTGCTTTACCCGCATCTGTAAATTTCACGCCAGAGCAAGCGTTGCTGTCGATGCTTGAATTCTGTCGAGCAGACAATCTGTCGGATGTCATGGTGATCGGGTATGACGCAGACGGTGTGCTGATTATTCGGTCATCAAAAATGACTCGCGCAGAAGGTTTGTTTATGACTGAAAAAGCAAAAGAGTGGACGATGCACGGAGGATTGCACAATGCCTGACATCACAATGTGCCCCGGTGCTGGATGCCATAAGCGCGACACCTGCTACCGCCACACGGCTACACCGAACCGGCCGTATCAAGTCCGGCAGCAGTTCGGCCCTGAGGATTGCGACCATTACTGGCCGATTGACGGTCGGCGCGGCGAGGAAGGTAAGTGGGAGCAGGAGCTGTTCCGCGATCCGATGACCGGGACAGTGCTGTGAAGGCCCTTGCGGTTGTGCTCCTGCTGTCCTGTTCCTCGGTCCACGCTGCGGGCTCGTTCTACACCGGAAATAAATTGTTGCAGCTGTTGCAGAGTGACAATTATCAGGAGCGTGGTGTGGCGATGGGTTACGTGGCGGGTGCGATTGACATGGGTGATGGCGTGATCTTTTGTTCGCCCAGCAATACGGTGACGATTGGTCAAGTGCGTGACATGGTGCAGGCGTATCTAGAGTCCACGCCGTCCATCCGGCACCTGAGCGCAGATGCAATCATCATGGACTTGTTCAAACGACTGTGGCCGTGCCCGAAGCGCGGCACCACGCTATGACCGCCTACGGGTGGAGAAAGAGGCAAATTATGCAATGGGTGCCAAACGAGAAGAAAGAACAGCCGGAGCAAGAGCCGGTGGCGATTCATCAATTCCGCAGCCTTCATTGTGCAGACTGGTATGACGGTATTCCTGATCATCACGATGGACACGGGCCGTATGAAGTTCGCACTCTCTACACCACACCACCACAGCGCGAATGGGTTGGGCTGACGGATGCGGAAATAAAGTCAGAAGCAAAGTATTTTTGTCATGGCTGGTATTCGCAAAACCCTGAACGATTGGTTTTGCTTGTAAAAACAATTCAAGCCAAACTGCGGGAGAAGAACACATGATTAAGTGGGATAAACCTTGTTACAAATGTCGTTCGCATTTTTGTGATTTGTCTTGCAAAGAACCAAAACATTTACAAGCACCACAACGCACATGGGTTGGGCTGACGGAGGAAGAGCGTGACCATTTTGAAGGTCTGCATCTTTATGCAGGACGAAATCAGGTAGAAGCTTGGATTGAAGGTGTACCTTCTTTCATTGATGCCATCGAAGCAAAATTAAAGGAGAAGAACACATGAAAGAAGAATGGCTATTTCCATACGCAATTGTGCCGGTGGATGTTGAAACAACGGCGGCGCTTGTGGCTGAGATACACCGGCTGATTGGAGTCGTTGGCGGCATGGCCTTGGCACAACCGGAGCAAGAGCCTGTGGCGTGGTTAGAGTCAGAACCAAGCACAAAGAATTGGCCGCTGCGTAACTTGTTTGCCAACTCTTGGAGCAATTCTTATTCGTCGCGCTGGCATGTTGGGTCAAAAAAGCCGGACGCGCCGCTAGGAAACCGTCTCACGCCTCTTTACCTCGCACCACCGCAGCGCGAATGGGTTGGGCTGACGGAGGAGGAATACAAAAACATTAGATACGGCTCTGATGAGAGCGGTGAACTCTATGTAAGCTACACATCATATGACGAGGGCGATGGGTATGAGGAGGTCGAAATCTATGTAGACGATTTTGCCAAAGCCATCGAAGCCAAGCTGCGGGAGAAGAACGGTGAGTAAAGACGAAGCATTGAAGCTGGCGCTTGAGGCGTTGGAAACTGTGGTCGTTGATGTGAAAACAACCCCAACAGCATACGAAGTGCAACGACAAGCCATCACCGCCATTCACGAAGCCTTGGCACAGCCGGAGCAGGAGCCGGTGGCTATGCGCTATGACTTTGATGGATATGGATGGCTATACATTGACAACGGTAGCGGCAGCAATTGGAGAGAAAAAATTAAAAATGCTGAACCCCTCTACACCGCCCCACCACAGCCCAAGCCGGAGCAAAAGCCGGTGGCGTGGCGCAACGCAGCCATCCGTGTTGGCGAAGACCTATGTTCTGTTGGCCCGTTTGGGTATTACGACATGACTGCAAAACAATGGCTTGATTGGGCTTTGAGCGTTGTCACAGTTCATGCTCCCCCACCACAGCGCAAGCCGCTGCCACCACAATCGCCCTGCGAGATGACGCAAGCCGAAGGCAAGATGTTCAAACTCGGATGGCTCGAATGCGAAGCCGCCCACGGCATTAAGGGGAAAGCATGAAGTGCCAAAAATGCAATTTGGAATGGCAAAAACCTTGCGAACAGACAGCATGTATTGAGCTGTTCGGCGAGTGTATTTCTTGTCGACGCTTTGTGCTGACCGAAGACGAGGTTAAGCAGATTCAAGAAGCCGCCCACGGGATCAAGGGGGAATGATGCTAGTCCAACTAATCAAACCTGACCCAGTGCTGCTGGAGGACCCTGTGCGTCCGGGAATTTGGCCGGAGGAGCGGTTGGCACTTTGCACACGGGGTGTGTGGATGTGGATCGAAGACAAGCAGCTGGCAGCGATTCTGTGCGTAGCGTTCAAAGACACGATACCCACCACCGAAGCTGAACTGCTGGCTGACCCGACGAAAGTCACATTTGACAACGCCGTCTTGTACAGCATTTGGTCATACAAAAAAGGTGCGGGCAGCACACTGGTGCGTGAGTATCTTGAAATGACTCGGTTTGAAGGATCGCCCATCAAGCGCATCGTCACCATGAGTCCGAAGACGGAGATGGCGAGAAACTTCCATTACAAGAACGGAGCGCGTTTATTGCAAGCGAATGAGGAGACGGTGAACTATGAATACTAAACGAATTAAAGAACTTGCTATACAGGCTCAACTAACAGGTGGAGTTCGGGCTGTGCCCGATTTCATAGTGGAAAAATTTACCAAGTTGATTGTGAAGGAATGTATAGAGCAGATAAGAGGAGAATACCTACCCGTGATGGAATCAAAAGAAATGATGAACATCCCTCATTGGGAGGGGTACACACAATGCGGCGTCGATAGTGTGATTGCAATTAGAGAACATTTCGGAATTGAAAATGAATACTGAACGAATTCGTGAACTGGCTGAACAGGCTGGTATATCTTTGAGTCAGAAAGACTACAGTTATTACTGGGTAGAATCAGCAGAAGATATAGAAAAGTTCGCCGAGTTGATTGCCGCAGAGGAACGCGAGGCGTGTGCAAAGATGTGTGAAGAACATCCCGATGGATTAAATATGCTTGGTGGTGCATTTGTGACTTGCGCCGCCGCTATCCGAGCAAGGGGGAATGAATGAGGCACGAAAACATTAACTGGGGAAGGCGGTATGTAGAAGTCGGTCAACCGGTAGCAGTGTACCCGTTTGAACATCGTGGCAAACCTTTTGTTGGAATTGTTGAAAAGGTAAAAAAAAACCAGTTTGGAAGGGTGTCTTATGTAGTAAACGGGATGAATGTTATTACAGAGGAATTATTCCCGTCTAAAAAGCAACAGAAATTAAAAGTGCCTTACTTCAAGCCAAGGAGTAAGAAATTAGTAGGGCAGGTTATCCGAGCAAGGGGGAATGATGCGGTGGATATCAAATAGATATCTCAGAAATGAGATACGGTTGAGATACGTCAAGCAAGCGTATTGTCGAGGGTTTCAAATGGGGGTGGCTGCAACGGCCACCGTTTTTTCTGTAGTGATTGTTTTTGGATGGGTACTACGATGAGCATCAAAGATTACGGCGAGAGCATCATCAAGATTCAAAAGTTGCAGCGCGAGGCCCACGATGCGTTAGTCGCGCGTGATTGGGCACGGGCGTGTGATTTGGCAGATGAGATTGTCCTCGCTGCGCGGTCCATCAAACTGTATTGTCTGAACGAAATGGAGAAAGCATGACACAGCAACTGAAGAGATTCATCGCAGCGCAGTGGTTGGAGCAGCAGGCGAATGCGATGCCGAGTGACAAGGCGCGGGAGAAGTGGCAGCTGGAGTTTGCAGTGGCGTTGCTGCGTGAGGAGCATGTTGATCCGTTGGCGGACCTGAAGGAGAAGTACGCCAAGCAGGGGTTGCTGCTGCGCTTTGATGAGGAGGGTGTGGCGCACATTGGACCGAAGGACCCGAGCCATGAGTAAAGCCAACGCGGTACAGGTAGGCGGCACGCACTACAAGAGCAAGGCCATCCAGCCGTGGGACTACATCACTTCTAACGATCTGGGGTACCTTGAAGGCAACATCGTCAAGTACGTCTCCCGGTGGCAGGACAAGGGTGGGCTGTCTGATCTGGACAAGGCCAAGCACTACTTGGAAAAGTTGATTGAGGTGGAAACGGACAAGGCAATTTGCAGGGAGTCCGATCGCCTCATGGAAGTTGTTGAGGGGATGGTCAATGGCAAGTCGAAGAGAAAACCCGGGTCCTTCGGTCCAATTTAAAAGGAGAATGAACATGGCAGGCAAACGTAAGGGCGTCAATCGCCAAATCTATGAGCTGCTGGTGCGTTTCCCGCACCTGTCTCGGACAACCGTACTAAACAAGCTGACTTTAGGCGATGAACACAGCGTGACGGTGTATCGCATTCGCAGTGAAATCAAAAAACAGCAACAGCGCGAGATCGACATGCAGGTGAAGGAGGCAGTCGAAGAGGCCGACAAGCGCAAGAGCGAGAAAATGGCGAAGAAGCTGCGTCAGGCGATCGAGGAAGGTGATGCGGACGCAGTGCGCAGTCACATCGACTTCCTAATTAATCGGCTCGACAGCGGCGAGGCCAGCAAAGACACGCTGCAAAAGGTTTTCACGCTGTTTCAGGAGGACCTTGTGCTGAAGGAGCGGGCCTACAACATGCTGTCCAAGCACCACGATGCGTGTCTTGCCCGGATCGCGGACCTCGAGCGCCAAAACGACATCATGTTCGGCTGGGGCTACTTTTGGAAATGGCTCGCGCGCCGCGTTAAGTCACGCGCGCTTTGGCAATAACGCTACGCCGCTTCACCCCAGCTGGGTCCGATTTCAACATCCACCCGGCTGGGCACTTCCAGTTTCACTGCGCTGGCCATGATCCGCGCAGCTTCAACCGCCTCTTCCCTGTTGTTGACCGATAGCGCGACTTCGTCGTGCACCTGCAGCGCGCAGGTGAATCCGGCCTCTGCCAGCGCCACCATGGCCGCCTTGGTCTGGTCTGCGGCACTGCCCTGAATCAAGCGATTCAGGCCCTTGTAGGTCCCAGCGCGCTTGATCCGATGTCCGTATTCAATGATGGCCTGTTCGCGCGGCAGCGCCTTGTGTACGCCCCACTGGGTGGGTTCCCACAGGGGGAATCGGCAACGGCGGCCAAGCAGGGTGCGGATCGCGCCACCGGAGGCGGCGTGTTCGATGCGGCGCATGACGGCTTCGATCGTACCTTTGAGGAATGGGACCTTGCTGTGGAAGGTGCTGATCAGGTCGGAGGCTTCGTCCTGTGACAGGCCCAGTTCCCCGGCCAGCTTGGCTTTGCCCATGCCGTAGGTCAGGCCGAGGCCGATGGTTTTGGCCGGTTTGCGGGCGATTCCGGCCATGTCCGCCACCATCTGGTGGAAGTCGGTGTTCGGGTCGTTGCGGTAGGCGTCCACCATCTTGCCCACCCCGGGGAGCTCCAGCAGGTTGGCGTAGTGCACCAGCAGGCGCGGTTCTTGGGAGGAGAAGTCGTTGGAGGCCCAGAGCTGGCCTTCCTCGGGCAGGAACAGGCTGCGCACCATGGGTCCGATGACCTCGTGCCGGGCCGGGACCTGCTGCAGGTTGGGGTTGGCCATGGACAGGCGGCCGGTGACCGTGCCGCCATCGTCCGATCGCAGCTGGTTGACGTGCGGATGGATGCGCCCGGTCTTCTCGGAGAAGTTCAGGTACGGCTGCAGGAACGTGCTGTGCGTCTTGTTGGTCTCGCGCGCCTCGATGATGAGCTTGGCCACGGGATGTTCGCAGTTGTCGAGGAAGTTCTTGGTGAAGCTGGGCAGGCCGTTGGTGGTCTTGCTGTACGGGATGGACAGGCCGTCAAAGGCGGTGGCAATCGATTGCGCCGCCCAGATGTCCACCGACTTGCCGCAAAGCTTGCGCAGCTCGGCGTGGATTTCCTTTTCCCGTTTCTGCAGCTGGTCGATCAGGCGCTCGGCCCGCGCTCGGTCAAACCTGATGCCCCGGCGGGTCATCTCGAACAGGACGGGGAAGGTCTTGGTCTCCAGATCGAAGATGGATTCCACCTCTTCGCGCCGCATCAGGCCCTTGAAGTGCTGCCAGAGCTTGAGCGTCAGCGCAGCGTCCTGCTCGGCGTAGTCGCCCACGTACATGGCCGGGAGCTTCCAGAGCTCTTTCTTGGGGTGCACGCCGAAGTCCCCGGCGGCTTGTTTGAGGCCCTGCTCGGACTTGATCTCCTGCAGGTAGTCAAAGCCAAGGCTGTTCAGGCTGTAGGAGAAGCGGTTCTCGTCCAGCAGCGGCGCGGCGATCATGGTGTCCACGATCTGGCCGTTGACCTTGAAGCCGGTGGCCGTGAGCCAGCCCAGATCGTAGGCGGCGTTGTGCATCACCTTGTCGGCGGGCAAAAGCATGACATCTTTGATCCACCGCTCCACGCGGGCCTTGTCAAGGTTGCCCCCACCTTGGTGGGCAACGGGATAGTACCCTTTCCAGCCGTCCACGGCGATGGCGTAGCCGACGATGAAGCCGTCGTTGCGCGGCCAGCCCGGGCCGAAGGATTCCATGTTCGGATCACAGGTCTCCAAGTCGATCGCAATCTCCTTGGCTGTGGATAAGTTGGGGAACGTCTCGGGAGCCACCCACTCGCAGGGAGTGGGGAACATCGGCATAGTGCTCACAGGCGGAATCCTTTGTCGGTCGATTTGGGCAGCACTAGGTGCAACCCTTCCTTGGCGCGCGTGACGCCCACGTAGAACAAGCGGTGAATGTTGTCGGAATTCACCGCATATTCAGCGGCGAATTTTGGGGAGAGGTCCATGAGCAGCAGGACGTGGTCAGCTTCCCCGCCCTTTGCGCCATGGATGGTGGAAAGACGGATGCGGCTGGACTCGGAAACCTTGCCGCCCCGGCGCAGTACGGAGATCAGGTACTGGCGCTTGTCATCGGCGATCTTGGTCAGCACTTGGTGCCAGATCATGTCGGTGTTCAGGCCGTGGTCCTTGATCAGCGTTTCGAGATCATAGAGCTCTGCGTCGATGCCCGTCTTGAAGGTCCGGTGGCCGTGCAGGATGCAGGTGCTGTCCATGTAGCGGTACACCCCGCGCACGGCAGCGCCGGAGATGGCTTGGCCCTTGCGCAGGCGCTCCCAATCCACCACGGCCTGTAGCATTTGTGGCGAGACGCTGGGCACACCCGAGCGCTCAAACAGCACGCCCATGGAGCGCAGCCATTCGTGCACGGGGTTCAGCAGGTAGTTGGTCGTGGCGAGGATCAGCCATTCTTGATCGTTGATGGCCACGTCCTCAAAGCGCCGGTACAGCTTGACCGCGCCCTCGAATTCGCGCGGCTGCCATGTCTTGGGTTGGCGTTGGCGGATGCGGTGAACGATGGTATTGGCGAGCGTGTGGACCTTGGCCGGGACGCGGTAGGACTTGTCCAGTACCGTGATCGATCCCTTGGCAGTCAGGAAGCTTTGCACGTCTGCGCCTGCCCAGATGAACACGGCTTGGTCGTCGTCGCCTGCGATGTAGGTCCGCGCTGCGCGTTTGATGAGGGCATCCACCAGATTCCACTGCAGCCGTGAGAGGTCCTGTGCCTCGTCGATGATGAGCACATCAAGGCGCGGCAGCGTTTGGGGCTGCTCGATCACCATTTCCAGCAGGTCGGTGAAATCGAACAGGCCTTGGTCGCGTTTGAAGTGGCGGTAGGTGCGCTCGACGAACTCGAAGTGGTGCCACTCGATGCCCATCTTGCTTTGGTTGTAGTGCGTGCGCAGGTCCACGCCCCGGATGCGGGCGAGGTTCACTTCGTTCAGTACCGGATGGTCGGCGCGCACCATCTCCTCTTCGTTCACCACGGACAGCTCGATGCCTGCTTGCGCAGCAAATTCCTTGTAGTGCTCGGCCTGCATGATCTGTTCTGTCTTCATCGACAGGCAGTAAAAGGCAAGGCTGTGCAGCGTGCGAAAGAACGGGAAGTCGGTGCGTGCGTTGAGGTCGGGGAACTTCTTGATGGCACGATCGCGCGCTTCGTTGGCCGCTTTGCGGGTGAACGAGAAGTAGCCGATCTTGCCCGAGCGCGTGCCTGCGCTCAGTTCGCGATCCACAACATTCAGCAGGTAGGTGGTCTTGCCGCTGCCCGGTGGGCCGAAGACCTTGTGCACTTCACTCATCAAGCCGCCATTCATCCTCTGGCCAGACGATGATGGGAGTGTCCTCGCCGAGGTAGGCATCCTCAATGTTGAATGCGATGTACTCGCGCGCTTCATCCGCGTCCATCTTGTCGCGGCGCATCAAGGTCTCGCGCATCTCTTCGCCGTTGTAGACCAGAACATCTACACGCTGGCCACCAAGCCAGATCAGTGCCGGTCCAATGATTGCGCCATCAAATCCATCAATTTTCAGCATCAGAAGGGTGCTCCGCCTTGTCGTCGTGTTTCGGTTTCAAAAGGTGCGTCTTGTTTGGCAAAGCGCGGGATGCGCCAGCAGCGAACGGTGCGGCCCTTGAGAAAGAGCGGTATCGGTTCGCCACCAAGGTCCCTGATCCGCGCTGCGATTTTCGGTGCGGTCAATCCGATGAAGTTGTTGCGCTTGAGGTGCGATTCTAAATCCTTCATGCGGAAGTACGTCTTAGATTCTTCATCATCCGTCCAAGGACGTCCCATAAGGATTTCATCGCGGTCCATTGCCTGCTGCATGTGGGTGGTGAATTCCTCGAGCAGGTCCATGAAGCGCCCGGTCAGGCTGGTGTCTTCGCTGGCTTCCGATATCTGTTCTGTCTCAACCATCTCTTTCAGGAGTGCGTTGAGCATGTTCTCCCAGTCTGTCTTGCGCAGTGACGGGGGTAGTACGTTCAACTTCTCGACGCAGGCTTTCTGGAATGCGGCCTGTGTGAAGAGGCTCTCTGTCTCAAGCTCAATTCGACGCCCATTGACATCCAAAAACCACAGCGGCGGTTCGGATGCGTACTTGGACAGCGATGCGATCTGTGGTGCGTCAGGGCCATTGGCACCGATGCCGAACTTGCGCGTGCGGCACAGGCCGCTGTTGCAAAAGCTGTTCAGCGGTGCGTCCTTGCACTTGTACTTGTAGTCTTTCTTGTGCAGCTGTTTGATCAGCAGTTGCACTTCGTTGTTTGGCAGCGGTGGTGCGACGAACTTGAAGTTGTGCTCAATCAGTTTGTCTTCCCATCCCGCAGCGGTAACGCGCTTGAGGTAGATGCCGATGTTGAACAGGCCGTTGTTGCGTGTTCCCTCTGGGAATCCCTGCGAGCACAGCGCTTGCAGGCATGGTGGGCCGTCCTTGATGGGTGCATCGGCCACCTTGGGTGGTTCGGGCGGCGTGGGCACTGTGTCTTGCACGTACTGCTCATACAGCTCGTAGAACTCATCCAGTGATGCGGCGCTGCCATCTGCCTTGAACGCGTAGCGCGTGCCGTTGTCTCCGGCGAAATAGGGCAGGTTCAGGAAGTTGCCGGTGTCGCCCCGGTCAACAAGGATTTCGGATTGCTTGGGGAATATCTCTCTGCCTGCTTCGCCCAGCAGTGCAGCAGCGTTCTTCAGGTACGTCTGCATGTCACGTGCAGGTACCGGTGTCTTGGTGAACAGGAATACGTGTGCGCCGCCCGACTTGCTGCGGCAGACGATCAGTGGGAGTTTAAGTTGCGCCAGCTTCTCGACAAGACCCTTATGATCGATTGGATACTGATCGATATCAATACAACCCCAAATGCAAGAATTGTCTGCACGAATAGGAATGATGCCGAGAGAAGGCTCAACACCATCAAGATGGGCAACCCACAGATCATCAGTGGGAGGCTTACGAACGACAGTAGCCTGTCCGGCCTGCTTGCCGTCTCCGCGTTCGGCTTTGATTCGATAGGTTCCATAGGCGATGTCCAGTCCACTGAAGATAGCTTTGAAGCGTGTGATATCTGTCATGCTCTTCTTTCTAGTTATAGGTGGGGTACTCGCTGCGTCCGGCCTGATGCGCCTTCGAGTGCAGCTTCAAACCAGCATCCGCTTTCCCCCGTGAGACTTAGAACACCTCTTTTTGTGTTCCTTCTGCTTCGTCCTGATGCTTGACCTTTACATCACCCGAGGCAACGCTGTTGGCAAATGCCTTGGCGGCTTGGTAGATGCTCATGTCTTGGACCGGGCCGATACGCTCGACTTCCCAGCCGTACCACTTGCCCTTGTCGTTCGACTCGGCCTGCGTGGTCAACCTGTACAACTGACTGTACATGGGCGGGGTGTACGGGCCGTTCTTGCCCATCATCTTGGTCGACATCATCATGCTGTTCCACTTGCGCGACTTCTTCAGCTGCGTGGACTTCATGGTGATCAGCGCGGGGCTGGGCATGCCTTCCTCATCAACAATCATCACGTAGTGATTCGCGGTGTTCTCGATGTAGTTGCCAGTGTCCAGATAGTCCTTGTTGTCGCCCGGTTCGCGGTGCGTGTGCGTGAGGATATCGCTGGTTGCCGGGTAGATGTTCAACGGCGCACCAGAACCCGTGCCGCGCGGAGCCCACTCAATGTACTGCCGCACGTAGGCGCAGGGGATCACGGTAATGCCCACCTTGCCGTCGTACAGCTCACCCGTGACCGTGTTCAGGATCATCCCCGGCAGCGCACCTTCGCGCTCGCCGACCTCCGGAGAGGTGCTGGTCAGCAGTCGCAGAAACGGCAGGGCAAAATCGTCCTGCGTCATTTCTCCGAAGCCGCCAGAGGCGTCTTGTTCAAAGTCCGTGGCCAGTGCCACTGCGGTGTTGCCCTTGACTGCGACTTGCGTCTCGTTCTTTGCCATGATTCGTTTTCCTATTGTCGTTAAGCGGATTTGATAGTTGCTTTTTGGCCCATGTAGGCCCCAAACACATCAGTGGGGAACTCCTTGCCTTGTTCCACCATTTCACGCACCCACGCCTTGAGAGTTGCGGGTTCAACCTTCTGCGCTTGATCAACCGGGTAGTTGTTCTGACGCAGCAGGTCTAGCAGTCCCTCGCACAGTTCGTCCTCACCTCGGCCGAACCGCACGCTGACTGTGTTCTTGATGATGTCATCGTAGCCGTGTTCCCGCAGCCACTCAAACGCCACCGCACGGTTCTCATCCTTGATGGATGCACCGTAGAAGTTCTTCAGCTCGATCTTGCTGCCATCGGCCATGACAAAGCTCTTCATGCCGAGCTCGGTCAACATGCCGGGGATGGTCTCCTCCAACAGCTTGCGCAGTTGTCCCTTGCGCTCGTCCGTCACAGAGTCCAGTTCCTCGATTTCCTTCTCCAGTTCCTTGGCCCGTTTGGCGAGAGCCCCGATTCCATTGAGGTCCTCATCCTTGACGGTCAGTGCACCGGCATCCTGCTCAAACATAGCGTTGATGTCACTCATCGCTTTCTCCTTTCGTGGTCACGTCGATTTGAATGGGAATATAC
>Ga0315902_10009117_pt1 | contig 13320 bp, 8 predicted proteins | sample LakEriMetagenome_9_FD_203523 | JGI IMG/M metagenome (GOLD analysis project Ga0315902, IMG submission 203523) | Freshwater fungal communities from buoy surface, Lake Erie, Ohio, United States - Buoy 12 MA117 | ecosystem: Environmental > Aquatic > Freshwater > Lake > Lake biofilm | place: USA... | reverse complement strand
CAATTATATGAGTGGTGCCCAGAAATAGATATTACTACGGGTGATAACTATGCTTTTCGATCTTCTGCTGAGAATGGTCATTTACAAGTATTGAGACAATTATATGAGTGGTGTCCAGAAATAGATATACATACCTATAATGAGTATGCGTTTAGATATGCGTGTCGTTATGGTCATCTAGAAGTAGTTAGACAATTATATGAGTGGTGTCCAAATATTAATATAAGTGTATATAGTGAATATGCTTTTCGTAGTGCGTGTAGAGGTAATTTTATTGATATAGTTAAACAATTATATTTATGGCATCCGGAAATAATACATAGTACATCGTATGATGATGCTTTTATTGTATCATCTAATAATGGACATATTAATATTATTAAGCTACTATATTTTTGGAAACCATATATTGATACTAGTATAATTGAAACATGTTTTAGATATGCTGCTGGTGCTGGTTATTATGATATAGTATGTCAACTATATTCATGGCGTCCAAATATTAATATACGTGCTAAAAATGAATATGCTCTTACTATAGCAGCACAAGCAGGTCATGTAGATATAGTTGAATATTTACTAACACTATACACACCCACTATATATAATATTAGTGATGTTACACACCAAGAAATAATAAAACTTCTAAATAGGGCGCGAACTAGACATCGTCTGTGGTTAATGGAAATTATTAACCTAGATAGTGCTGAATGTACTATTTGCTACACATTTCCAAAAAATATAGTATGTACACCATGTAAACACTATTACTGTTTAGATTGTATTAGCACTTGGCTGAATAAAAATAATAATTGTCCATATTGTAGATCTATTATTTAATTATTTCTATTTATGTCGGTCCAAAGGGTCTATTAATACATATAGTTATTATATATAAGATGATATTATTTTCACTTTTAGATACGACAATGTTTTTCTGGCTAAAAATGCTATATTTAATAGATGGTATATTATGTGTCTTCTATAATGTTGTCTATGTTATTGATCGCATCTGTTACTACTTTAAAAATAGTATTATATATCTATCTAACCGCAAATTCAAAATGACTATCAAAACAAGATATAAACAACTATAACACTTATTATACCTAATAGGATAAAAAATTTGAAACATCCAGTAATGGATATTTTTTAAAATAAAAAATTATAATATGGAAAAAAAGTATAGTGTTCAGTACTATTGTCCTGATAAATTATCTATTATACTTGAACTAACTAATACTTTAGGATGGACATATTGTTCTATATTGGGTAGAAAGGATGGAGAATATAATATAGAGGATCTAATATTACACATATTTGATAAAAAATATGTAATATTAGAGGATGAAACACATATTATATTACAATTACCTACAGACAATATTACCTTTAATAAGAGACATGTTATGTGTGGTACTAGTATTATATCGCACTTAAAAGGTTATTCTTACTTAGGTGACACTATTATTTTAAATGGGTATCTTAAGTCTATTCCGTTGGATACGAAGGAACTCTATTTGGAGAGTGACGCCATGTCTATAGATAGACATTTTAGTGGAAATAATATAGATATTTTAAAACAGCTTAAATCTTTAACTAGACTTAGTATAAAATCACATAGGATAACTAATATAAATACTATACTTGATTTACACCTAGAGTATTTATATTTAGAATGTGAAAATATTAGTGAGTTAGATTTGTCATGTAATTTAAATACTAGTAAAAAAATGCTAGTTACTCTTAAAAATATGATAAATCTAAAATATTTGCGTGGAATTTCAGAAAATTGTAGGATTAAAATAGAAAATTGTGGAAACCTGAATTTAGACTATTTATTTAAAAATAATAGTGTAGACCATCTATTGATGTGTATAATGGTCGGAAATGATGCTGATGGTTATATGAATTTAGGTGACTACTTTAAGTATACTAAAAATTCGGAAGGGTTGTTCCTTATAGGTGAGTATTATGGAAAATCCCATAATTATAGGCTAATGAAAGAGTATTATTTAATGGCATCCGAAAATGGGCATACTTGCTCTATGATATTTTTAGGTGATTATTATATGGACATAGGTGACTACATAATGATGGCTAAATATTATTTAATGGCAATAGAAAAGGGTGATACAAATGCTATGGTTAAGTTGGGTGACTATTATTATCACACTATAGAAAATGATTATGATACTAAGATTAAAAACTATTTAGATAGTAGTGCTGATAGTAGTATTGGTAAGCTATTAGTAGAATATACAGATACTGTTAATAAATATGACAATATGGTAAAATATTATACTATGGCCATAGAAAAAGGGAATGTAGATGCGATGGTTCGTTTGGGTGATTATTTTCAAATATCCGACACTGGTAAAATGTCAAATTACTATCAAATGGCGGTAGATGCTGGCAGTGTTCAGGCCATGTTAAAAATGGGTGATTATTATAGAGAAACAGATAATTATACTAATATGATTAAATATTATACTATGGCAGTGTCTAAAAATAATGTGAATGCCATGATAAGATTAGGGGATTATTATTTAACCACGGAAGACTATGGAATGGCAACACAGTATTACCAAATGGCAGTTGATAGAAATGATACTCGTGCCATGATAAAAATGGGTGATTTTTACCAAAATATATTAAAAGATATAGAAAAAATGAGAAAATATTATGAAATGGCCATGAAGAATGGCTATCTTGGCGCCATGGTAAATCTAACCCAATATTATAGTAGTATAGATGAGTACGATAATATTAGGTCACTATTAAATATCTACAAAACACATCTACAAAATGTATCAGTATTTTAAACCACCAAAGTACATACTTTATCCATAATTTCATTACTATGACATAAATAGTGAATGTTTAACTGAGTAAGTCTACCTGGACGTTGAGCACGACCTATTACTTGTTTTTCTGTTTCAGGTGTTAGCTTGTGATATATTAATATATCAGTGGCCATTTGTAAATTTAAACCCATACCAAAATTGATGGCATTTAATAGTAATACGGGTGTGTCACCCTTTGAAAAACTGGATATTACATTGTCTATATGTCCTACACTACCATTTATTTTTGAAAAAGCAATATTATTTTTACTTAACATATTAGACAATTTTCCAAAACTACCATCATACTCACTAAAAACTAGCCATTTTTTAGTTTTATCTTGACTAATCAAATCTATAAATTTTTCTTCCTTTGTATATTCCTTTTTTACCATTTGTTTAACAATGGTACTCTCGTTCTTATCTCCAATAAGAGATAATCCTGAAAACCCTATCTCTTTTCTACAACATGGACACGCACCAACTTTACCCGTTTTACTAGTAAAATAATTGGTAATACATTCCAAACAAAATAACTGATAACAACAATTACTACTACATTTTGGATCACCCAACACATCATAACAAATAGGACATAATGTATCATCCTTGATTGTAATACGATCAGTTATATATTTAATATTATCTAAAATCTCATCTATTTTTTTTTGAGACTTAGATAAGCGTTCACTCTTACTTATGGCATCAATATTTAAACTATTTATATACTCATAATGTTTCTGTTCATTTTCCAAGGATTTTGTAAAGTTTTTGCATAGGTTTTCAGCCAAATCTTTAGTATTAGTAATATTACAACCCACCCGTTCACTGATAGATGCTAAATCATTCGCGTTTATTAATGTCAATAAAGTATCCTTTAAATCTCCTATATTTAGTTCCTGTAACATACGAATACTCACTGGAGTTTTACATAGATGTTTAATAATAATAGGTTCTGGTAAATTAAAACTAGATTGTACAAATTCTTTACTATTTTTTATACAAACTTTCTCCAACAATTTTGTACTTTTAACAGAGGCATCCAATATTTCATCAAATAGAGACTTAATAAAATTCTTATAACTAATACCTTTAACATCATAGTTTTTATGACTATATGTATAATTATTCCAATCATCCGGAATACTATATCTACCACGTGGGAAAAATAGGTTTTCCACACTACTTGTAACAAACCATGTCATTTTAGCTTTCAAATTGTATCTACTACTAAATTTAATATTGTCCGCCTCATCTATTATCATACGTGAAAAAACTAGACTTTTATTTGGATAGATTTGTGCTAACTGGTCTGTAAATTCACCAAAGAAATTATTGGACACTAACAATACCGATTTTGTCTCACAATCTATCGTACTAAATATTGATGTCTTACGTGTATTTACCTTAATGTATGACAAACTAGTATATTCCATTATATATTTCTCCCATTGATTGATTATAGTATGTGGAACCAATATAATATTTGTATTTATATGTTGACAGTCATTACCATATAGTATTATACCACGACCATTAGACATTAATATTTCATCTGGAAGTGTAACAGAAGCTGGGTTTGACGTAGATGCTATTAATGATAATATAGCTAAACTCTTTCCACTACCTACCATGTCCCCATAGATAGCTATATTTGATTTGTAGGATGGATCGGTATTATTCTCTATTTTATTAGCAGCATATAAAAATGCTAGTTGATGGGTTTTTAATCCTATTTTCAAACCAGATATATTTTCTAAAAAACGTGGCGAATGTTCATCTAAATTGCCATTATTTATAATTTGCAATTTTATTTTGTTTTTGTTATATAGATCTTCATAGTATGAGTTTACCATTATTATGTATAGATGTTCTACTTTTTTAAATAGATTTTTTCGGGTAAAATAATGGGAACATCATGTGTTTGTGCCTACTTAAAACTAATTTAAATATCATTAAATAATATGGATAAATTTTACAACAAAATATTAGGTGAACCAGATAGTCTAAATAAATTTTTCATTATTTTTGATATGCCTGAGAGCAATAAACAATATATAGTAAGTTATGGTACTATTCTATTATTACAATTTGATTACAATATATATTTTGCTCTAGATAACTACTATAGATTTAAACGATTATTTCAATTTATATATGGTGGGACGCTAGAACATTTACAAACACATATATACAACCATATGATTAACAATATAGCTACGTGTAATGTAACTTTAGATGGACTTGAAGTATTGTTAGATATGACGGAGATATACAATATAGAGAAGACTTGGATACAAAATAATCTAGACACTCCAGATTTTTGCTATAACTTTGAAAATAAAACGCTTCATGGTATTTTGCTAAGCAACAAAATAACCAATCTAGAAAATGGGGATTATAATATCAAACTAAACAACAAAAATAAATTAAGACGGCTCTATAAAAAGTATTTTTCTAAATTAATGGACATAGATAATGAGTTATGTTACAAAATATGTGACAGAGTTTATAGATATAATATACCAAAAGTTAATGTTGGGTTAGAAATATATTATGCTGATGCTCTAAATACCTTCAATTTTATAGAAAATCTATATAGTCAAATATTACATATTAATAATAGTGATTGGTCAGAACTAATGTATGGTTATTACCGTATACTTTTTTATAGTATGATAGTTCAAACAAACAATTGTAAACTATTACTGGATATTAATAATAAAATAGAAGAGTGTATAGAACGTAATGGGTGTTATCTAACATTTGATTATAACGTTAAGAGACTTCATAGATTTATGCAGTCAAAATATGTAGCTAGTCTAAAATCCGAAACATCTATTCATGAAATATTAACATATTATAATTACTACGCAAATGATATAGAATTACCCATATCATTTCTTACTAATCTAATCGTTAATAATGACAATCCACATATTAGAGCTTTTAGTACAAAGGTATTATATGTCTATAGTATAAAACATCCAGAGATAGATGTTTCTATTGAATTAATGGATAAGATGGTGGATTTGTCAATTCATATAGATAGTCTTCATGGGTTAGATGATGTGCTAGACCGTTTTAATAGTCAAATACACATAATATCACTGTTATTATCTAAAAACTATATATCAACTCAAAAGACATTTTATATAGTATTGTTTAGACAATGTACTGTTACTATTAATTGGTTAATATCATGTATAAACACTATGTTACTAAAACAGGATGGTAATATACTAAATATAGAATACTTGGATAAAAAATATGCTTTATACAAACCATATTTTAAAAATATGGTGTATATAATGGACTATATAGCTTTATCTGTAAATACTACTGAAATTTACACTAATAATAGAGATTTACTATATCATTTAACAAAATTTGTGTATGGTATTTTTAAAAATCTGTATGGTAAGGATAGTTTTGTGTTAAAGGTAAATTATAATCCTAATAATATTAATAGTAATTTTTGGTGTTTATTTAAATCATATGTGTTAGATAAATTACCACTTGAAAAGATATTAAATACCCCAGGTGTTATAGATATAATCTCCCAATATTATACAGATATTAAAACATGTATAGAGGTGTATGATGTTGAGTATGGTACGGAATATTGTAAAGATTATATAGATAAATTGAGGGATACAGACCCACTAAATTTACCAGATGAATTTTTAGATCCAATCCTTTTCACACCAATTCATGATCCAGTGATTTTACCACATTCTGATACACTAGTTGATAGAACTATGATAATGGCACACCTAATACAAGATGCTCATGATCCATTTAATAGACAACCACTTACATTAGCAGAACTAGATGAACATAATAAAAAACCAGAAATTATTCATAGATGTAATAAGTTTATATCACAACGAGATAAATATATTATAGAACATTCCTAAATTTTTAATGTTAGTTTACTTACTAAGAACAAAGAACTAACATTAAAAATACATTAATCACTGTCACTATCATTTATAATATGAGTTGGTTTCTTTTTAGTAGCGGACTTTCTTTTGTGTTGTTTGAATGGCTTAGATACGAATGATTTATTCATCGCAATGTCTTCTTGTGAATGTTCTTTTAGGTTTATAGAAGCTGATATTCTATCCACTAATTCACTTCGTTTTCCACTTATTTTTAGATTGTGATGTTTACATATTTCACGAAGATCAGCCAGTGTATATTTATTTAGTTCACTTCTATAAATCATACCAGTTGTGTCATGAAAACTACTTAGTATTTTTGTGTGGACAGGTTTTTCCATTATTTTAGGAATTACTGCGACAATATCCTCTAGTGGTAGTTTGTGTGTGTCGCTAAGTACTTTGGCATATTCTGTTAAATCTCTTTCTATTATTTGGCGAAATAATGTTAACTGATCACCAGTAAAATTAATTGCTTGATTAGGTTGCTTATCCATCTTCTTCTTCACTATCAAAATCTCCGTGAATTTTTATCAATTTTTCATATAATGATAAGCCAGTTTCTTTATCATCTTTGGAAACATCCCTATACCATAGTATAACATTATCCATGTCTAAAATAGTATTAGAAATATAACTACGTTTACCATTAATAATATATTTATGAACATGTATGCTATTATCTCCTATATATTTAGTAAATTTATAGTCTTTTTCTAACCGATACTGTTTTTTAAATAAGACCCATAGAACTTTACCAGTCAAATCCAGTTTATTATGTTTCTCTAAAAGAGTGAATACTGTTTTAAGTAGTATACCATCAGTAGTAGAAATATGGTCATATATATTGTCAGTCATAAAATAACTTATATCTATCCTTTTTAAGTTTTTTAATTTTTGTTATTTCTAACAACAACTTATATTATATAAATATGGTACATTAACGTTTTTTCTTTCAACACCATAAAATACCAGTGTGGCACAGTAGACTTTTTTGTCCCACTTTTTAGTTCTTTATGTAATGCCTATCCAGCGGATACAATATAGTAAATATTTTTATTATTTATAATGTTACCATAACAAATAATAAAAATGTAATTTAGACTAAATAATATTTCGCATTTTGCGAAATCCGCTGGATAGCCACAGAAATTTAAATTGGTAATAAACATAATAATGAACAGTTCTGAAAGCAAGTGTTTTTGAATAACGTGTTACAAAATAGCTTATTCATCGGTGCCTGTGTCATCACTACCTAACTCACCTAGAAGATCTTTCTTCCGTCTACTAAATAGATCTTTGCATGTAGGTAATTTATCGTATTTATTTTTAAACTCATCAATATAGTTAGGTGATGTAATTATATTGTTATACTCTTTACATAGAGTAGCTACCAATTTTTTCATCTCTCGTAGACGGTTGTCTAAATAATCAACATCTAATACATCAGGTAGTGTAACAGCTTCGGTTTTACTAGAGAAATGTTGATTTGTGGTATTAAACCTTCTTTTCCCTATGTCAATAGCCTCTCTCTCAATTCGTAATGTTACATTAATAGTTTTATTAAGTAAATCAAAGAATTCTGGAAATTCTTTTAATAACCGACTGTTAGTAGCAAGTTGGGGAAGTTCATTTTTATTATCATAACTCTCCAAATTTTCTTCTCTCAAATCAGGGACATAAATATAGTCACCCTTAATACCTAACTCTTTAATAAATGCGTCTAGTTCATCAATCAATATATTACCACACTGTGCTAGACCATATATAAAACTATAGACAAACAATAAATTAGGTGAACTATTTTCACCATCACCAATTATGGCAGAGTTACAATTGCCTTTTACTTTTTTACAATCGTCTAGAAGACTAGCTAAATCTTTTATAGTTTCAATAGTTTCTGGAAAACAAACATTTTCCCCTGCACGTTTCTGCATTCTTTTACATTTAGCTAAATATTTTAATGACGCACTATTTCCTTGGTTATTATTTTTTCCTCTACTACGCCCTCCAGTTTTTTCAAATTTACCCATTAGTTGTGTATATATATTTATTATAAAATAATTGATATAGAATTTTAAAAAAACATAATATCCATTTTAAAATAAAAACTATGTAAATATATAAATGAACTACATTCCCAAAAGTGTAACAAACGTAACAAGTTTGATAGGGTGGAGCAAAGAGTATAACGATAACAATTTAACTACCAATAAGGAAATTTTAAAAATAGCATCGGTATTAAATAGTAGTCATATAGAAAATGGTTTAGTAGATTTACCTAAACTAGTGGTTGTTGGAACACAAAGCAGTGGTAAAAGTAGTCTATTAAATGCCCTCATTGGAATGGAAATTTTACCAGTAGGCAAGAGTATGACTACACGCACTCCACTCCATTTAGATTTAATTCCAACAACAAATGAAAGCCGTGTAGAATTTGGTGAATATGTGAACTGTGTTTGGCAAATATCTAAACGCATTAACATAACTTATCCAAATATAACGGCAGAACAGAGAGAGAGTATTAAAACAGATATAGAAATCTATACTGCTGCTAATGCTGGTAATGGTTTGAATATAAGTAACAATCCAATCTATTTAAAGGTATATGCCAACAATATACCAAATCTTAGTTTGGTGGACCTTCCAGGGTTAACTAGTGTAGCTATTACAGATCGTGGACAACCTAAAGATATTAAGGAACAGATTATTAACCTAACACGTTCATATATAGATAATGAGAATGCTATTATATTGGCCATTATGGCGGCACGTCCAGATATAGAGGCAGACATGGCAATGGAAATAGTTAAACAGGCGGATGTGAATGGAAATAGAACGGTGGGTATTCTAACCAAACTAGATTTAATGAATGAGGAGAATGATATTTCCAACTACTTAGATAATAATGTTAGTAATGATCTTAAACTACATTATGGATATTTTGGTATAAAAAATAAGAGTAGTCCTGCTCATTCTATTGCGGATGCTATACAGAATGAACGTACATACTTTTTAAATCACCCAGTCTATCGCCATGATAAATATTCTAGTAGACTAGGCATACCTAATTTATGTCACACTCTTAGTAATGTTTTAATCTATAATATTAAACTTTCACTACCTAATGTATTATTAAATATTATTAAAAAATTGGAGGAAATAACCAAGGAATTGGAAGCTCTTGGTACCAGCATTCCACCTGATCCAGAGACACGCATTAATGCCGTCAATAGGTTACTTAACACATATATTAAGAATTTTTCCCAGGCAATAGAACATCGTGGTAGTACTATTCAGACGGGGCGGCAGTTAAAGGAGTGTTTTACCCGCTATAGACATCAGATAGCACAACTGGATCCATTTGTTAATTATGATAAGGAATATATAGTGGATGTGTTAAAGTCATATGATGGTATACACATGAGTTTTCCATATTTGCCCATGGAAATATTAGAGAATACATTGCGTGATGCGCGTGTTAGACCAATAATGAAGTTGTTGGATCCAAGTATAGAATGTCTTAATCAAAGTCTAGAATTGTTGACGGAACTAAACCAAACTATATTGGAAACAACTAATATTAAAAAATATCCCAATTTAGTGAAAGCTATTCGCACAGTTATTATAAATGATATATTTGTGACTAACCATGTACGCACGCGGGATAGAATAATAGAGTTGATAAGCCAAGAGGAAGCCTATATATGGACAGATAGTCCTGAGTTTGTGGAGTTATTGAATAGTGATTTTTCTAAAATAATAAAACCAGGTAATACGCCTGATATAGATAGATTTAGACTAATATTGAGTAAATACTTTCTAACAATAGTGCGTAATGTGCGTGAGAATATTCCAAAGGCTATAGTGTATAGTATGATAAATTCTAGTATAGAAAGTCTAGGTAAGGGTCTATATGAGCGCATACTATCGTGCTATAAACAAACATATAATTCAACTAGTTATCTAGCTACCATAGGTTATGGATCAAACACAGCAGAAACTGCCAATAATATAGGAGTGCTTAATTCACTACTAGAGGAAAATCCAGAGGTGGAGAATAGACGTCGATATCTAGAAAAAAGTAGAATAGAATTGTGTGAGACCAAAAAATTAATAGAGAGTATTTTGTAGAGTAAAGTTGTTGTTTTATTAAATTCCTATATTGGCTATCCAGTGGATTTCGCATTATGTAAAATAATATTTAGACTATATTATATTTTTATTATTTATCATGGTAACATTATAAATAATAAAAAAATTTACTATATTTTATCCGATATATAGACTATATATATGTGACATAGTAATGAAATATTAGATAATTTAATTATCTAATATTTTTTACTATCCAATATAAAACAAAAATTGGGCATTACACATTCTACAGACATTCTACAGACATTCTACAGACATTCTATAGCCATCCTATTTATTTAGTGGTTTCGTTTAGCATGACAAAATAAATATAGTTAACCTTTAATACAAAGACATGTAATTATCTGAAATATCTTAGATATTACGGCTAATCAACGGAATATTTGTCAAGTAAAATAGATATTTATCTATTTATTTTGTGGTTTCGCTTGACAGCTTAAAATAAATAGATAAACAGTCAAAAGTAATAATTCGGGCAATGCCCACTTTTCGCTTTATAGCGGATTATTACCATAATTCAGTAACACTTTATAATTTTATAGTTAATGAGTAAACGCCGGCTTGTTCCCAATTGGGAACAGTAATTCTTGAGATGGTGTGGACTAACGACACAAAATAAATATTATGGTAATATGTGAGACAATAATATTTTGTTCCAGATTGGGAACAAAATAGCCGGCTTTACTCATTAAAACAATGTGTAGTTATAGAAAATGTTGTGTTGTAGATAAAAGGGTAAAAATAATTATTTGGGTAATCCCACTTTTCGCTAAGGTCTTATTAATCCTTTACAAATTTCTCTGTTGGTGATTTGTATAATATATAAATTGAGACCATATAATAAAAAGTTAATATTACTGTGTAGTGTTAAACACCACACAGTAGAAACCAAATGATAAATTTGAAAATGCCTACTAATTTGCTTTATAGCAGATAAGAAAAATTGATCCTGTTTTATTAAATGTTTTTAAAAGTCTTAGCATAAAATGCTATTAAACAATGATAATGTAGATTTGATACTGCTAATGTCGCATCCATTAACAGATATTAGTATTGATATAGATATGTCACAGGAGAATATAGATAAGCTATTCAAAAATGATAGAATAAGTGAAATTCAATATTTAGAGTGTACAACAAATGCTTGTTTAGACTATATATTAATGTTATCTAATATACAAAGTATATGTTTGTATAATTGTACTAATCTAACTACAGTACCATTTTTACCAAATATAATTGAATTGGTACTTAGTGATTGTAATAGCTTATACAATATATCATATTTACCAAAACTAAAATCAATGGGATTATATAATTGTAAAACTATAACTTCTATACCATCATTTAACAATTTAACAGCATTTAATTGTACAGGGTGTGTTAATTTAACACACCTACCATTTTTACCCAGTTTAAATTGGTTGAATTGCAGTAAATGTAGTGTATTATCAGAAATACCAGCAATACAGACACTACAGACACTAATATGTAGTGATTGTCCTATTACAAACGTACCACTCATATATAACTTAAACGAGTTACACTGTAATAACTGTGTAAATTTAGTATCTATACCTATGTTACCTAATTTACACAGTCTAATATGTACAGAATGCTCTAGTCTAAGATACATACCATTATTACCTCGTCTTAGAAAACTACAATGTAAATGTTGTGTTAGATTAAAATCACTACCTCTAATACGCACACTTAATATATTAAATTGTGATCAATGCATACTCCTAAAACAAATACCTAGTTTAAATAACCTAACCGGTCTATCATGTTCTGGATGTGTTAATTTAATACGCATTTCCGGCGCAATCAATAAATTAGATTGTCTTATATGTTCTGGATGTTGTAAACTACGCAAAATACCTATATCAACAAAACTATCCACATTGGAATATGATGGTTGTGAAATGCTAGATCTAGCCACTATACCTATTAAATTTAATAACACAATTAATATTGATACACTAAAACGATCTATAAAATATAATCCACTAAATATTAATGATATATTTAGTAATAAACACATAAAACAGAGTGATATACTTAATTTCATAACAAATAATATAAAATATCTAAAATATGCTAAAGACAACATATGTGATCGTTTAATCACTATTATTGAACATAGTTAAACAAATAAACACCTATTGGCTATCCAGCGGATTTAGCATTTTTCAAAATATTATTTCGTCTAAATTATATTTTGATCCGCTCCGCTGGATAGCCATACAGCTATTCAACGGAATATTTGTCAAACGAAAATAGATATTTATCTATTTATTTTGTGGTTTTACTTGACTGCATAAAATAAATAGATAAAGAGGCAAAAATAATAATTCGGGTAATGCCCGTTT
>Ga0315902_10009113_pt1 | contig 13325 bp, 5 predicted proteins | sample LakEriMetagenome_9_FD_203523 | JGI IMG/M metagenome (GOLD analysis project Ga0315902, IMG submission 203523) | Freshwater fungal communities from buoy surface, Lake Erie, Ohio, United States - Buoy 12 MA117 | ecosystem: Environmental > Aquatic > Freshwater > Lake > Lake biofilm | place: USA... | reverse complement strand
GAAGGGCGACACGGCAGGTACGAGTAACGCGCTTTTCTACAACGCGCCAATCAATGCCAACACAACCGTGCAGTGGACTGGCTCTGAGATCCTGACTCCGGGTGACCTGATTCAGATCAAGGGCAGCGCCGCAGGCATCTCGGTGACCATTACGGGCGGTGAAGCCACATGACGATTACAGTCTATCCGCCGTACGGGTCGGACCCTAACAACCCGATCTACATTAACTTCAATCCGGTTTCAACGGATGCGTTCGGACGGCTGCAGGTTTCTGAGCCTTATACGTTGTTTGACAGCCAAAGCCGATACGCTGCAGACAATCAGTTCAGCACAGCGACGACCGGTACCGGCACGACAAGTTTTCTCTCCAACGAAGCCGCCGTAAAGATGGAAGTTACGTCAGGCGGTGCAGGGACTGTTGTTCGACAATCGTTCCGTTCTATGCCATACCAGCCGGGTAAGGGCTTGTTGGTTCTTGCTACGTTCGTGATGGACAGCAATAACAGCGTCAACTTGACGCAGCGCGTTGGATACTACAACAGCGAGAACGGTGTCTTCTTTCAACGCATAAATGGCGTGTTCTCGTTTGTACTGCGCTCTAGCTCCACGCCAACGCCGGGTACGCCTAGCGATGTCCGCACGGTCAATCAGTCCTCATGGAACGGTGATAAGTTGGATGGCACTGGCCCAAGCGGTATCACGCTTGATCCGACCAAGGCGCAGATCCTGTGGATGGACTTTGAGTGGCTGGGCGTCGGTAGCGTGCGCTGTGGGTTTGTGATCAATGGCGTATTTATTCTGTGCCATACGTTCCAAAACGCGAACCTAATTACTAGCGTTTACATGACAACCGCAACGCTTCCGATGCGGTACGAGATCATCTCGACAACCGCGCTTGCTGCAAGCCTCAAGCAGATCTGCTGCACGGTTATTTCGGAAGGCGGCTACGAGCAAGCGTCGATTGATCATGTGGCGCGGCGTACAACGATATTCAACACTATCAATACCGCTGCTAACTTCTTGCCCATCGTATCTATCCGGTTGGCTTCGACGGCTTTGGGGGCGGTAGTCCTACCAAACCGTATTCAGTTCCAGCCTACGACGCTGCAGAACTACGAGATTGCCCTGATTAAAAACCCGACCCTGACCGGGGCCTCGTGGGCGGCTGTGCCGGGGGATGCCAACGTAGAAATGGATGTTTCAGCCACGGCTATATCCGCTGCCGGGACTATCGTGCAGACCGGGTATATCTCCAACTCAGGCGGTGGCGGGCAGGCCAGCACCGTGTCCCCGACCGGGTATAACTGGGACACCCAACTTGGTGTATCCCTAGCCAACGTAAGCGATATTTACACCCTAGGCGTCCGGACCATTTCGGGTGCCACTACTGGGGACGGGGTAGGGTCTATCTCGTTTTATGACTTGACACAATAGAAGTGATACCATCCAGACAGATTGACCCCGTGAGGGCGGCATGAACCAGAATCTCTATTCAAACGGGGCTGTACCCCAGTCTAACCCCTCATATCCGATGGCCGGACTGCAGGGCAGTACCTATGCGCCGCCGCTTAACTATAACAAGCCGACCGAGGTCGTCGGCGGGTACGATGCTAAGATCAATCCCATGACCGGAGAAGAAATGGGACAAACAAATTTTGCAAGAGGCGGGCAAATTAATCCCGAGGCCGGTATAGCCTCGCTACTTGCCTCCCGTGGTCGCAACGGCGACAGCATGCTAATCCACATGGCTCCCGAAGAGGTTAAGGGACTCCAGTCCCTAGCCTTGGCCCACGGTGGTAGCCTAACTATCAACCCGCATACGGGGCTGTACGAAGCCTCGTTCCTCAAGAAGCTCCTGCCGACCCTGTTGGGTTTTGGCCTTAACTTCATTTTTCCGGGACTTGGCGCACTTGGTAGCAGTCTGCTCGTTGGTGGTGTGGAAGCCGCCCGTACCGGTGATCTGAGCAAGGGCCTCATGGCGGGTCTTGGCGCGTATGGCGGTGCCAGCCTTGGTAGTGCGATAAGCACGGCAGGTGCGACGGCGGCAAAAGCTACAACAAGCGCACTTCAAACCGGCGCTGATGCAGCGGCACAGGGGATTCAGGCTATAGCACCCGGTGCTACCACCGCTGCTTCAAACGTTGGTGCATTAACTGGTTCAGAGGCTATTAGGGCCGCTGGCGCTGCTGGTACTGACACGATCACCAAAGCATTGGCTCCTGAAGCCTTCAAGAACGTTGCTGCTGCACCCGTAACCGGGGCTAATCTGAGTTCTGGTATGGCGGCGCTTAAGGCTGCTCCGGGTGCTACGCTGGGTGCTGTAGGGTCTAAATTGGGTGCCGCTGGCGTTGCTGGTCTTGGCACGACCGCCTCTAGCCTTATGACGCCGGACTATAAGCCGCCTAATGAAGAAGACCCTTCGTACTACATTTCTGGTGGGTACGATCCGTACCAAGGGTTTTTGCCGGGTTACTACACTAAGAAGCCTCCGGGCATGGCTTCTGGCGGTGATGTCCGTGATCCTTCTGAGCCGCCCCCCGGTGCCGTGATGCTTCCTCCTCAAAGGCAAGCAGACCCTTTGTATGGCAGTGCATCTAACCTGCCTTATAGCGGTTCTGGCGCTGAGCAACTCAGTGCATACATGCAGAATCTGAACCGGTCGATGATTCCTGAAGCGAAGCCGGTCGCACCTCCTAAGCCTGTGACTACGCCAACTACCCCGAACAGGCCGACTACTGGAGGGCTTGGAAGATACGCCGATATGCTAAGAGACTTTGGCAATTTTGGCGGGATGATGGGTATGAATTTCGACTCGTCGATGTTTGACCAAGCAGACCAGCAGGGTCCTGCTAGTTCGTATAGCAGACCGCTTTACCGTATGACTGCTGACGAAGTTGCGGCAGAAGACGCGGCTCGTAATGTCCCGCCGCCTCCGATGATGCAGCCTCCAACCATGGCTCCGGAGCCGAACTACGGCGATTTTAGCGGCATAGACTTTTCAAGTTTGAATCCGTATGCGAGTAACTATTCTCCACCGGAACCGACTTATACGCCACCTTCCGAGCCGCGTGAATACGTTCAGCCGACTCCGTACAACAGTATGGAGTTTTATCAGCCGCCTGCCATGACTCCGTTCAGTGAGCCTGAGCGTGAGTACATCCCGCGCACGCAAAAAGACGTTCCTGTTTATCAAGAACCCATCTATCAGCCGCCTGCTCCCGTCTATCAGCCGCCTGCCATGACTCCGTTCAGTGAGCCTGAGCGTGAGTACATCCCGCGCACGCAAGAAGATACTCTTGTTCAAGAGTTTGCAGGCACCCCGTATATGCCTGAAATGTCGTATACACCGGCACCGCCTGTCTACACTCCTCCGCCCCCGCAGTACACTGCGCCTGTTGAAGAGGAGGCTAGAGACTACATCCCGGCTCCGCAGGCAAGTGAGCCTATTGAGTACATGGACTACCCGCCTATGCGCGGTGGTGGTAGGAAATTTGCTCCTGAAATGGTGCAGGAGCCTACGGAATACGGGCTTGGTCAGTTTGACCAGAACTACGATCAGTTCGGCAACGAGTACAACTTTGGGTTTGCCAAGGGTGGCGTAGCCAAGCGTGGTCGCAAGCGTAAGCAGCGCCCGGTGGCTGGCAAGTTGGTGTCTGGTAAGGGCGACGGCATGTCTGACAGCATCAAGGCCAATATCGACGGGAATCAGGAGGCTCGGTTGACTGACGGGGAGTTCGTCATCCCGGCTGACGTTGTGTCCCATCTTGGCAACGGCTCTACCGATGCTGGCTCCAAGAAGTTGTACGACATGATGGCAAAGGTTCGTAAGGCTCGTACCGGGCGTGCTCATCAAGCCCCGCAGGTCAACGTTAACGGGATGATGCCGCGATGAAGATCGTGATGCTTGAGAACAATGAAACTGATATGAAGAGGCTGCTTGACCTCCTTATTAATCATTTCATTCCCGAACACAGCATGGGCAAGCTTAGCGCCAAAGAGTTCAATTTTGCTAAGGGTTATGCGTGGCTTGTAGAGAACGTAAACTGTGGAGCGTGGGCCGTTGAAGATGACGATGGGGTGTTCGTTGGGTCTATCGGACTCAACCTGACTTCACCGTGGTACTCAGACACAAAATATCTGACTGATGGTTGGTTTTATGTATTACCCGAACACCGTAATACAGGTGTCGGGAAGATGTTGCTTGACCGCGCTAAGGAGTTCGCTGAGGAATCTGGGATGCCCCTGATTGTTGGCGTGTTCAATGCAGAAGACACTGAATCAAAATTTGACATCATGCAGCGTATGGGCATGAAAGTTGTTGGCGGCTTGTTTGCCGCAGGAGTTTAATTATGTGTGGCGGTGGCGGCGGTAGTTCAGCACCTACTCAACAAACAGTTACCCAGACCAACATCCCGGATTGGGCCAAACCTTATGCCACCCGACTGTTGGGCGAAGCAGAGAATCTGACTTACAATCAGCCCTATCAGTCGTATGAAGGGCAGCGCCTTGCTGGGCTTAACCCGCTCCAGCAGCAGGCCATGATGGGCACGCAAGCTCTCGGTCCCACTCCGCAGATCGCGCAGGCTTCGGGTCTTGCAGGACTCGTCGGGCAGCAGGCAGGACAGTTGGGCCTCTCGTATCAGCCGATGCAGTATCAGCCGGTTGGCGTGTCGTACATGGGCACGCAGGCTCCGTCCTTACAGCAGTATCAGATGGCTGCTCCGCAGCAAGTTGGTGGGCCTAATCTGCAGGCTTTCCAGATGGCTGGGCCTGAGCGCGTTTCCGGTTCGAACCTGCAAGCATATCAGATGGGACCGGCACAGCAGGTAGGCGCGGAACGCTTCGGCACTCAGGCGATGCAGGACTACATGTCTCCGTACATGACCGGCGTTGTTGAGCAGCAAAAGAAGGCGACTATTCAGGACTTTGCTCGTCAGATGCCCGGCTTGCAGGCACAAGGTATCCGTGCCGGTGCACGTGGCGGTACCCGTGAGGCGTTGCTACAGTCGGAGGCAAACCGGAACCTTCAGGGTCAGTTGCAGGGCATTGAGGCTACTGGTCGGCAGCAGGCATTCCAGCAGGCGGCGCAGCAGTTTGGCGCTGACCGTGCGGCTCAGATGCAGGCAGCGATGGCTAACCAGCAGGCAGGACTCACCACCGGCCAGCAAAATCTTGCTGCTCAACTGGGTGTGCAGCAGCTTGGCGCACAGACCGGACTTCAGGCGGCTCTTGCTAATCAGCAAGCAGCGCAGCAGGCGGCACAGCAGAACCTCTCTGCTCAACTTGGTGTGCAGCAGCTTGGCGCACAGACCGGACTTCAGGCCGCACTTGCCAACCAGCAGGCTGGGCTTACCACAGGGCAGCAGAACCTTCAGGCGCTCCTTGGGATTCAGCAGTTGGGTGCCCAGACTGGCCTTCAGTCGCAGCAACTTAATCAGGCCGCGCAGTTGCAGGCTCAGCAGCAGGCGCTTGGGCAGAATCAGGCTGCTCAGCAGGCGATGGAGCAGTCCCGTCAGTTCGGTGCTGGGCTTGGCATGCAGGGTCTCCAGCAGCAGTTGGCTGCAGCAGGTACGCTTGGTCAGTTGGGCCAGACCCAGTTCAATCAGCAGCAGATGGCAGCGCAGGCCCAGCAGCAGGCTGGGTCGCAACTTCAGGGCTTGGAACAGCAGCGCCTCGAACAGCAGTATCAGGATTACATCGCTCGTCAGAGGTATCCGTACTCGCAATTGGGCTTCATTTCCGACATCATTCGTGGTGTACCGGCTACGGCTGCTTCTCAGCAGATTTATCAGGCTGCGCCTAGCCCGCTCAATACGATGGCGGGTCTGGGTGCGATGTACTACGGCGCTCAGAGGGGTTAATGATGGCTAATAACCCGAATGCACTTGCGGGATTGACTGCGATCTCTCCCACGGTATCTGCTTATCAAAACTTCGTTGAGCAGAAGGACAAGGTAAACGGTGCGAACATTGTCCCGTTCCTTGTCTCGCGTGGCGAACCCCAACTTGCAGGGCTGATTGCCAAAAAGCTTCGTATAGAAAACGTTGCTAAGACCCAGCAACAGATGGCCCAGCAGCCCCCCGCTGCCCCGCCGACCGTAGCCCAGCAGTATGATGCGATGCTTGCTCAGCAGCAGGCACCAAGAATGCCGCAGGCTCCGATGGCTCCCCCTGCCCAGATGCCCCCCGCCGCTGGTGGCGTGGCTTCTATGCCGAATCCGGGTATGGCTCGTGGGTTCGCTGGTGGTGGCATCGTGGCGTTCAACGGTGAAGACGGGTCACTTGTTAACGAGCCTAAGTTCCCGTCCGGTCAGTTTTTCTTCCCCGGCGCTTACGAAGATAGCGGGGAGCTTAAGCCTTGGGCGGCAGGGATAGCCAACGCATTTAGCCCTCGTAAGTCGAGCGCTTCAGTGATACGCGAGGCACAGGCTCTTGCTAGTCAGGGTAGAACTCAAGAAGCCGTGGCGCTTTTGCGTAGCGCACGTATTGACCCGAAGCAGGCTTTCGAGACACAGGTACCGACTTCTCCTGCCACTTCTGCTCCTGCTCCCGCTCCTGCTCCCGCTCCTGCTCCCGCTCCTGCTCCCGCTCCTGCTCCCGCTCCTGCTCCCGCTCCTGCTCCCGCTCCCGCTGTAGATGCTCCTACTGCCCCTGCTTCGCCTACTAATGCTGTTAGGGCTGCTAGACCTCCTGCTACCCCTGCTCAAGATCCGTATGCTCAGTTCATGCCTGAAAAGCCTAAGACCGCAGCAGAACTTCGTGCTGAGCGTACTGAACGAGAACGCGCTGGTGGGTATGGCCAGTTCAGTCAGGCTAGCAAAGACGAAGCGGAGTTCATCAAGGAGCGCAAAGACCGTGCTGGTCAAGATGAAAAGTCCGCTCGTAAAGACTTCTGGATCATGACTGGCGCGTCATTGCTTGGTAGCCGTAGCCCGTTCTTTGCAAACGCCCTTGGTGATAGCATCAAGGAGAACTACGGTAACTTGATCAAGGATCTGCGTGATCTTAAGAAGGAAGGAGACTCGATCAGAGTTCTTGAGATTCAGATGCGCCGTGCTCAAGAAGTCGCTGCCCAGACTGGAGACAAGGAAGACCGCGCAGAAGCGCAGCGTCTTGGCGCTGAATACAGGAACGCTGGGTTTGAGATCCAGAAGCTTAAAAACGAGGCTAATCAAAAAGCGCTTGATCGCGCAACCAATTTGCGTATAGCGCAGTTGCGTATGAGCAACCAAAACGGTTCAAACGACCGTATTGAAAGGCTTACTAAATTGCAGGATCTTGTAAATGAGCCGGGTATATCTGATCAAGAAAAAGCAATTCGTATAGAAAGACTTAACAACGAACTTGAGTTCCAGAGTAAGGCAACTGCTGCTACGGTTGGCACTGCATACGCTGCTGATCAAAGCAGAGAGGCTAGAAGGGAAGCTGCTCTTTTGAAGGCCCGTGCTACGCCTGCTTGGGTTTACGGTACTCCGGAACAAAAAGCCGCAATCGAACAAAATATGCTTATAACTGAAGGTGTAGGTTACGTCCCGCAAAGTGCTAATGTAAGGAATCCTATCGACTTTGCAACGCTGCCACGATAAGGTGTAGGTAATGGATGTACGCCTGCCAGACGGGACTGTTATTAACAATGTCCCGGACAACATTACTCAAACCGAGCTGCTTGCACGTCTCAGTAAAGCTGGATATGACGTAGATGCAATGCTGTCCGGTAAAAAACCGGACGAAGCTCCTGCGCCTGAACCTGAGCGCACTCTTGGTGGCTACACCAAGGAAGCCTTTAAGGGTTTGATCCCCGGCCTTGTTGGGCTTGGTGAGACTGCGATTACTGGTGCCGCCTCTTTGCTGCCTGAAGGGGCTGAGCAGGCCGTGCGTAAGCCTGTCGAAGAATTTGCTACCGGTGTACGTGAGACGTTTGCCCCTGCGCCGGGCTATGAAGATACGCTTGTACGCAAGATCAGCGAAGGCGTCGGTTCTACGGTGCCGTTCCTTCCGCTTGGTGCGTTGGGCTTGGCTGGTAAAATTGGCGCAGCGGGGCTTGGTGTATCTGTTGGTGCAGGTGAGGCCCGGCAAAAAGCTGAGGAGGCTGGGGCTACTGAGGGTCAACGCGGTGTTGCTACCGCGCTAGGTACGATCCCCGGTGCATTGGAAGCCTTGCCGCCTATCCGCATCCTGCGGCGCTTTGGCTTTGGCGATGAGGCCATCAAGGAAGTTGCGGGACTTGCTCCGGCTTTGGGTCGTGTCGCCAAGTCCGGCGGTGAAGAGGCACTGCAGGAAGCCAGCAGCCAAGTCCTTCAGAACCTTATCGCCAAGGGCGTCTATGCACCTGACGAAGCCGTGTTCGGCGGTGTGGGCGAGGCTGCTACCGTGGGTGGCGGCGCTGGTGCCGTAGTCAGTGCGATTGCTGAACTTGCTCTGGGCCGTAGGTTGCGTGGTCCAGAAGACGAGACTACGACTGAAGAAGCCCCGCCGCCCCCGCCCCCTCCTGCTGGCGAAACTGCTGCACCTCCTAGCGCACCGAGTGGTATCCCGCCGGAAGCGTTCGCGGCTGCTAAGGAATATGCTGATAAGGTCGCTAGCGAAGAGGTTAAGTTCAATCTCTTCAAGGCGCGTAAGCTTATCCGTGACATGGGCTACGAGATTGGCAACGACTCAAAGCTTGCCGATACCAAGTCCTTGTTCAACGACATTTTGACAGCCAAGTCTCCTGATCTTGGCATGCTGACCACGGGCGAGTTTGTCCCAGAAGACGTTGTTACTCCGGCTGAGCCGGTTGTAGATGAAGAGACTGGGCAGTTGGGACTGCCTATGGAGTACCCCGAGGTTGCATCCCCATCTGTTAAAGAACAGATTGTTCAGTCAATTGCTCCGCCGACTGGGGAAACTCCGGAACAACTTAGTTTACGTCTTAGACGTGCGTCAACGCGTAAGACAAAGGAGACTCCAAGTGGAGCAGATGTTACAACCACTGCTGGCGAGACTGTCACTGAACCAGTTAGAAGAGGCGATGAGGTGCCTCCATCTGGAGTTGGAGCCGCAGAACCCAGTATTGCAGGACCTGCAGGTGCAGGAGTGGTACCTGCTGATGTGTCTTTTGAAGAACCTGATGTTAGAGAAGGAACGGTCGGCGCTGCACTGACGGAACCCGCCGCCCCACGACCACGGCAGTTGTCCAATGCTGCTAATAGTCTGAAGGAACTTGCCAAAAATACGTATTCACTTGGTGCGCTGAATCGCCTTGAATACGTAACTGTTATTAACGAACTGAACAAACAAGCACCTGACATCGGCGTTATACGCAGCAAACTTACCAAAGCTGCCAAAGCCGTAGGTATAGAAGTTCAACGTGCTTCTCCCAAGTTAGATGTAGGCACCCGAAAGTTCATGTTGGACAAGAAGGGCGACCGCGATGCTCTGACTCATATTGCTGACCTGATGTTGCAGAACGCGCCGTCAGAGTCTGAGACGATGGACTACGTTGATGACTACCTCGATCCAACTGGCGCGAGCAAAGAAACCATCAGGTCGAAGCCCGGTGTCAACGCTCGTCGGATGGCGAAGATGCTTGGCCCTCAGTTGTACGGCGACCCAAGCGATATGGGTGTGGTCACGATCAAGGAAATCTTGCAGAACTCGTTTGACTCGATCAAAGGCATGATCGACAACAATGAACTGACTAAAGGCAAGATTGATATTGATGTAGATCCTGATAACCGTGTCATTGAGATGATCGACAACGGTCGCGGCATGACTCCGGAATTGTTAGGTACTAAGTTCCTTGAGATTGCTGGTACAGGCAAAGACGCTAAGACTCCTTCGGGCGGTTTCGGTATTGCCAAAATGCTGTTCTTGTACGGCAATAAGGGGATTAAAGTCACGACGATGCGTGACGGTAAAGTGGCTGAGATGGTCACAAACGGCGAACAGTTGTTTGACGCGCTTGAGAATCCTGAATCTGCGCCAGATATTTTTGTCCGTGCCCCGACAGAAGAAGATCTGCAAAAGTTTCCTCAAGGACACGGCACTAACATTGCTCTGACCATACCTGAAAACTTTAACGACCCCACATCCGGTGAAGTTAAAGAAATTAAGATGGTGCAGTACGAAGGTTCCGTAAAACCTTTGATGAAAAGTCCGCTATTTGCGGACATAGATGTAACTTTTAGAAATAAAAGATATGGCGAATCCAGAGATTCCATACCTATTGGAAGCGGTTTTCCGTATAACGAATACACCGAATTTACGAATGTTAAATTCCCGTGGGGCAGTGCACGGGTTTACATAGCGCCGTCAGATGAAATGTATGGCGAAAACTTGCATGTGTTATCGAACGGCTTGTATCAGTTTTCACAAAGAGTCTCTAAAGATCCTCTGGACATGTGGTCTAAGCCGGTACCGTTCCAATTCTATGTAGACATCAAGCCTACTGTTAAACCAGAAGATCCGGGATATCCGTTTACTTTTAACCGTAAAGACTTTACAGAGCAAGCCAAAAAAGATTACGGCAAAGTCATGTCGTACATCAATGCTCTGTATGCTTATCAAGACATCAGTAATAGCGCCTCGTCGTTTGGTTCGTTGCAGTACTTTGATGGCCCTAATAGGCTCTCTGCTCCGGTAGATGTCAAGCCAACGGTGCCCCCTGCCAAGACTGTGTTTGCTGGTATTCAACAGGGCGATAAAGTCACGGTTGAAGACGGTAAATTATTTGTAAGTGGGAAAGAACTGCCTGAACTGACCCCTGATCAACTTCGCGCAGGTATACCGAAAGCAGACCAACTTAAAGTTGATCCGTCAATGATTGACCCAGATCGGGTCATGCTGCACGACAACTTGAAGTTCAAGGGTTCTGATAAAACGTTTTCCGACCATATGCGAGAAGCGTATGGCGATGCGTTCGATAGATTCATGTTTGACGTTGGCGATGTATTTAAAGATCTTCGTAATGAAGTTGTTGACGTATTAGGATCAGATTACAGAGAGCTTTTGCAAGAAGGCGTTGGCGTCTCGTTTGACAAAGAGTATCGCGGCGTTTCTATCCGCGTACCGTTTAGTGGGTCGTTTATAAACCCCTTTGCTACGCGTTCAGTCAATCCTCTCAAAGCCGCGTATGGTGCGTTCGGCACTATGGTTCATGAGTTGGCGCACTTTAAAGTACGCGAGCATAACGACAAATTTCCTGCTGAAATGCAGCTTATTGATTACGAGTTGCAGGCAGCAAACAAGTTAAAGTTTGACGCTTATCAAAATAAACTTGTAGACGCGTTTAATAAGTACCAAGATGTATTTGAAGCCGGTTGGAGGCTAATAAATGAGAGCGGAAGTCTTGAAGCTCGTGGAGACCGTTTCCGAGATGGTAGCCGGGAAGACGCAGGCAAACCTGCGGATGAAGGCGTTCCTAGAGGCAAGCGCAGACCAAGCGGAGCAGGACGAGCCGGGAAACAAGTACAGCCAAGAGTTGTACCAAGTACTCAGCCTGCTGGACAGGGGCGTCCCAGTGGGGCAGCTCCGGCAGCACCTTCAGCGGAACCTACCGACCGGAGAGGTCAGACCCCAGAGCAAGCAATAAAGACCCGGCAGGATACGTACAAACAGCGGTACGGTAAGACCAGTATCACTGACCGTATCCTTAAGTACGTGTCTGGAAGAGAGGCTGGTAGCAGGCGGCTCGACAAGTTTGAGGCGATTGTCAGGAAGTTCCAGAACGAACTGCGCCCTGCTTTGCGGGTTGAGCGGGATCTTAAGCGTGCCGGTGAACTGATCACCTACGGTCCCGGCATGAACGATGCCTATACCAAGATCACCAACGCTCAGGATAAGGCTGCTTGGCTCACCTCGACCATGCTCAAGGGGCCGATGGACCGTGCGTATAAGGCCATCGAAAAGTACGCTAAATCGCGTAACCTGACTACGGATCAGGCCATCGAGGAACTTGACCGGTTCCGAATCGTCCTGCATGAGCCGGAGCGCCGCATGATTATGTTCATGCGTTACGTACCGCTTAGCACTAAGCGTCGGGCTTTCCGTGACTCAAATGGCAGAACAATTCAGATCAGCCCTGCCGAACTGCGTGATCAAATCCTGAAAAGCCTCGTCAAGCCGGGCAATGATCTTGTTAGCAATGGACAAGCCAAGCAGTTACACAAGCTGCTGAAGGCGCTCGTATCTGATAAAAACAACCTTGATCCGCTCGGTGCTAGCCCGATTAAGAAAGAAGGCAAGCCGATGTCTACGGACATCAATGACGAGCAGTACAACGTTCTTGGTGGATACAGCCCTGCATTCATTGCTAAGTGGGCCAACACGTTCAACGCTTTGGGCACGCAGAAGCCGCCTGCAGAAGCGGCGATTAAGGCTATCGAGGACGTGCAGAATGTAACTGCCGAACTCAACCGCATGGCGAAGTATTGGACCAAGCCGGTTGATAACATCGTCGCCTTCTACGACTTCAAGCACTACACGCCGTTCAAGGGCGTGCCGGGTACCAAGGTGCGTGCTGAAGCAGAGATGACTGATCCTAACGATGTACGCATTAGCGGTGAGTTTGCTGATGCGGATCAAGCCATGGAAGGTCGTGAGTCCGAAGCCGACAACTCAGTCCTTCAATCTCTCTCCGACGCGTTGTATGCCGCCTCCCGCGCTGGCCGTGCCGGTGTAACGGAGGCCGTTAAGAACCTTATCGAACAGGGGCACGTCAGCGGTCGTAAGGTAGCCGAAGTGACCCACGAGCAGCGTTACCTTGACAAAGACTTCGATTTCAAGAAGTTCAAGGGTAAGAACAAACTGTTCCACTACAACGACGCTGGCAACATCGAGGTCTATGAGATTGCCAATAAAGACATAGACTTCTTGGAGTCTATCCGCCGTCCGTATCAGGTGGATAACTTGGGAGTTAGATGGGGTAACAACATCACCGGCTTCTTTGGTCAGATGCATACCCGATACAACCCGTCGTTCGCCCCGCTCAACTTCCCTCGTGACATCTTCACCAACACGCTGGCTATCTCTGCCGATGTGGGCGGTAAGGAAGCGGCTTCGTATCTGGCTGATGCGTTGTTCCGCAACGTGATGAAGGGCGGTCTGCACAAGTCTGGTAACGTTTCCAAACTTCTCAACGAAGGAAAGATTGCTGAACTGGAGAAGCTTGCTAAGACCGACCCGTTCTACAACGATGTGATTGAGTGGATGCAGGAAGGTGGTCGGACTACTTATCAGCAAATCTACAGTATGCAGGCACAGGCTAATGAACTAGAGGCTTTGATCGGCCCGAAAGGAGTTAGCCCTTACGATAAAACTAAAGAAGCCATCCAAAAGTGGGCTTAC
>Ga0315902_10009112_pt1 | contig 13326 bp, 10 predicted proteins | sample LakEriMetagenome_9_FD_203523 | JGI IMG/M metagenome (GOLD analysis project Ga0315902, IMG submission 203523) | Freshwater fungal communities from buoy surface, Lake Erie, Ohio, United States - Buoy 12 MA117 | ecosystem: Environmental > Aquatic > Freshwater > Lake > Lake biofilm | place: USA... | reverse complement strand
ACCCGCCTGGGGCGGGAGATTGGCGTCTATCCAGAGACCAAACATTCGGCCCGGTTCGCTTCGCTGGGCCTGCCATTGGAAGAACGTGTTGTGGCCGACCTGCGGGTCCATGGTCTCGACTCGGCACAGGCACCGGTCTTTCTGCAATCGTTCGAGAGCGAGAGCCTGCGAACACTGGCGAAACTGTGCCGGCTGCGGCGAATCCAATTGCTCGGAGGCCGCCCCCCGTTTTCTCTCGACGATCCGACGGCCAGTCGCGATCGATTGGGGTGGTTGACGCCGCGCTATCTGCAGGAGATCCGCACATTCGCGGATGGCATCGGACCAGACAAGAATCTGCTGTTTCCCCGGACTGCGGAGGGACGGCTGGGAACTGCCACTTCCCTGGTGGCCGATGCTCATCGGGCGGGACTGTTGGTTCATCCCTACACATTCCGCGGGGAGAATGCGTTCTTGCCGGTCGACTTCCAGCGGGTCACATCCGGCGATGAAGTGACGAATCCCGCAGCTTCCGGAGATCTGGAGGGGGAACTGCGAAGGTTTCTCGAGTTGGGGATCGACGGATTCTTCATCGATCAGCCGCAGGTGGGGGTGCGCGTCCGAGACCGGCAGCGCTGATCAGCTTATTCGCGGAAGAGCAAGGCCCAAAGGGGGGGACCGAACAGGCAGAACCCTGTGACAATGGAGCAGAAGGTGGCGATCAACACCGCTCCGGCCGCCATATCCTTCGCCTGCCGGGCCAAGGGCTGGATTTCGGGAGAACAGATGTCGACCGCGGTCTCCACGGCCGAGTTGAGTCCCTCGGCCACCAGTACCAACCCAATCGTCTGAATCAGCACTCCCCATTGCCAGGGATCGAATTGCAGCCAACAGGCGGCCGTCAGGGCGCAGACCATTACCACCAGATGAATCCGGAAATTTCTCTGGGTGAAGTACAGGTCAAACAGTCCCTGCCAGGCGCACCGCAGGCTCTTCAGGAAGGGTTGATTCTGGCGCATTCCCAGGAAGGACTTCGAAACGGGCGACGGGGAGACAACAATCGGGGTGAGGAGTGCCGACGATAACTTCGCACTCCGCATCCTAATCGGTAGACTGGGGTGCAAGGGGAACTCCCAGATGCCCCGTTCGGCCACTTTTCCCAGTGAAGGGCCGGATTTTCCGAAAATAACTTCTCTCTGGACACCCGTCATGGTCACCGCCAGCGCCAAGGCCCACCGATCGGCCCCCGTCCCCAAGGTCCGTCAGACCCAGTTGTTGATCGACGGCAAATGGGTCGATGCCAAATCCGGCAAGACCTTCGCCACCTACAATCCGGCAACCGAGACCAAGATCGCCGATGTGGCCGAAGGGGATGCGGCCGATATTGAACGGGCCGTCAAAGCCGCCCGCAAGGCGTTTGAATCGGGAGACTGGCCCAAGCTGGATGCCCGTGATCGGGGACGGCTGTTGCACCGCCTGGCGGATCTGGTCGAACAGAACCTGGAGGAACTGGCGGGACTGGAGACACTCGACAATGGCAAGCCGATCAGGGACGCGCGGGCCGCAGACCTGCCGCTGGTGATCGACTGCCTCCGCTACTACGCCGGCTGGGCCGACAAACTCCACGGCGACACCATTCCCATTCGCGGCAACCATTTCTGCTATACCCGGCGCGAACCGGTGGGGGTGGCGGGGCAGATCATCCCCTGGAATTTCCCGCTCTTGATGGCGGCCTGGAAATGGGGCCCCGCGTTGGCCGCCGGTTGCACCGTGGTGATGAAACCTGCCGAGCAAACCCCGTTGACCTGCCTGCGACTGGGGGAGCTGGCGATTGAAGCGGGTTTTCCCAAGGGAGTCATCAACCTGGTTCCGGGTTATGGTCCTACCGCCGGGGCGGCATTGGTGCGACATCCCGATGTCGACAAGATTGCCTTCACGGGGGAATATCGCACCGCCCAGATCATCATGACCGAGGCGGCCCCTACGCTGAAACGCCTGACCTTTGAGTTGGGAGGCAAGAGCCCCAACATCATTTTCGCCGACTGCGATCTCGACGCCGCCGTGGCAGGAACGGAATTCGGCCTCTTCTTCAACCAGGGGCAGTGCTGCTGTGCCGGTAGCCGGGTGTTCGTGGAAGAAAAGATCCACGAGGCGTTCGTCGAAAAGCTGGTGAAACGGGCCCGCGCCCGCCGGTTGGGGGATCCATTCGATTCCAACACGACCCAGGGGCCACAGGTCGACCAGGCGCAGTTCGACAAGATTCTCAGTTACATCGACAAGGGGGTCGGTGAGGGAGCTCAGTGTCTGACCGGGGGCAAGCGCTGGGGCAAGCGGGGATTCTTCATCGAGCCGACGGTCTTCGATGGTGTGACCGACTCGATGTCGATCGCTCAAGAGGAGATCTTTGGCCCGGTCCTCAGCATCCTCCCCTTCCGGAAGACGGAAGAAGTGATCGAGCGGGCGAACCGCACCACGTACGGACTCGCCGCCGCGGTCTGGACCCGCGATGTGGCCAAGGCGCACCAGGTGGCCCACAGTGTGCGGGCCGGCACGGTCTGGATCAACTGCTATGACGTCTTCGACGCGGCGGCACCGTTTGGCGGCTTCAAGATGAGCGGCATCGGTCGTGAATTGGGTGAGGCCGGCCTGGCGAATTACACCGAACTCAAGACGGTGACGATGAAGCTCTCCTGATCGAGTGCCCAGCCCTCCGGGGCTCGCCCCGAGCAGGTTCCGCCGGGATGGTCTCCACGACCTCCCGGCGTTTTTTTGGCAGGCGTACGGCTTTCGCAAACGTCGCAATCAGCAGATCCGGGGCAAGGGGACGCCCGAGGGTTCCTCGAGCACCCGCTCGCGTCCCAACCGGCCCGCCACCACCACCGAGACCGACTGGTGGGGACGAACCTCACCTATGACCGCGGCCTGTCGGCCGAGATCTGTTCCGTGCAGAACCCGCAACAGCTCCGTGAGGTGCTTGGGGGGAACCGCCCAAGTGACGTTCCCTTCATTCGCCAGAAACAAGGGATCCAAGCCCAGCAACTCGCTCGCCCCGCGGACCTCGTCCGACAGTGGCAGCGCTGACTCCCGCAGGCAGAACGTGGTCCGTGACGCCCGCGCCCATTCCTGGCAGACCGCCGCCACCCCCCCCCGAGTGGCATCGCGCGCCGCCCGGTACTGCACTCCCGCGGAACGCACTGCCCGAAACAGGTCGGTCACCGGGGCACAGTCACTCAGTGGGGCCGGTTCGAATCCCAGGTTCTCTCGGGCGGCCAGAATGGCCAGACCGTGCCTTCCGATCGGGCCCGACACCACCAGCATGTCTCCCGGCTGAATCTGATCGGGCCCTGGTGGTATCGGTTCCACGAAAACTCCCACCCCGGAGGTATTGAGATAGATGCCATCGGCCGCTCCACGAGGGACCACCTTGGTATCCCCCGTGACAATTTCGACCTCGGTCCTCGTGGCGGCGGCAGCGATGCTTTGCAAGATCGCCTCGAGGTCCGACATAGGGAAGCCCTCCTCCACGATGAACGCCAGACTCAACCACAGAGGAACGGCCCCCATGACAGCGAGATCATTCACCGTTCCGTAAACCGCCAGCTCGCCAATGTCTCCCCCCGGAAAAAACAGCGGGGTCACCACATAGCTGTCGGTGGTGAAGGCCAGCGCACCGTCGGGCCGGGGCAAACGTGCGGCATCTCCCCCCTGCCCCGAGTATCGGGTCCGCGGCAGCAGCCTCCAGATGCAGTTCTCAATCAGCCGGCGCGTTTCCCGTCCTCCCTCGCCATGCGCCAGGGTCACCTGTCTGCCGTCGCTGTCGCGCGGCAATGGACAGGCACCACTTGGCCAAAGGCTCTCGCCGGTTTCACTTGACGTCACAATCGTCCCCCGTCGATGTCTCCCGGGGTTCCAACGCGGAGCGGGCATACCGGTAGTGGGCGGCGCAACACCCCTCTCCTGAGACCATCGGGGCCCCCAACGGGGTCTCCGGAGTGCAGCTCCCGCCGAAATGCGGACAGTCGGGGGGACGCAGCCGCCCCAGCAAGACCTCGCGCGCTGGGCAGACCGTGGGCTCGTCCGCCGATGGAGCGAACGCCTCCTGCAACAGCAACCGCGCGTCACACCGCGCGAACTCTGGACGAAGCTGGTAGCCCCCGTCGGGAATGGTGCCCAATCCGCGCCACGACACATCGGCAACGGAGTACACCCGCTCGATCAGCCGTTGACCAGACTCATTTCCCGTCTCCCTCACGCTCCGCTGGTACGCATTCACAACATGGGATTCGCCCGCCTCCAGTTGCCGCACGCATTCCCAGATTCCTTCCAGCAGGTCGACTGGCTCAAATCCGGTTACCACCACCGGCAGCCGATGCCGTTCGCAAAAACTGTCGTAGACCTGATGGCCTGCCACGGTGCAGACATGTCCTGCGGCCAGAAAGGCCTGGACTTGGCTGGTGGGCTCCCCGGCGATCACTTCCATCGCCGGCAAAACCCGGACATGTGCCGTGAGAATTCGAAAGTTCGTCAGGCCCAACTCCGTCGCCTGCAGCACCGCCAGGGCTGTCGCGGGGACTGTGGTTTCAAAGCCCACCGCCAGGAAAACCACCACGCGGTCGGGGTGACGTTGCGCCAGCTTGACGGCATCCAGCGGAGAGTACACCAACCGCACGTCCCCCCCGGCGCGGCGTGCCTGGAGCAGGGAGGAATGCCGACCGGGGACCCGTAGCATGTCTCCAAAACTCGTGACGACAACTCCGGGCAGCTGTGCGAGACGGCAGGCCTGATCGATCTGTTCGGCCGGCGTCACGCAGACCGGGCAGCCCGGACCATGCAACAGGTCAACCAACCCGTCCAATTCCTGGTCAATGCCATGCCGCAACAGGCTGTGCGTCTGGCCGCCGCAGACTTCCATCAAGGTCCAGCGGCGGGACGCATGCCGACGGATGCGGTCGACCAATTGGCGGGCCAGCGCAGGATCGCGGTATTCGTCGAGGTGCTTCATCTGGCGGGGTCGGGCAATGGAGAGAAATGGCCGACGCCATCCACCGGGACGCCCCCTGCCTCCACCTCAGGGTCTTCACCGCACGCCCGAAGTTCCTGAAGGGTTTTGTGGGCGGCCGCTTCGTCGACAATGCTGATGGCCACCCCGGCATGCACAATCACATACTGCCCGAGAAGCGCCTCGGGGACACAGGCCATGTGGCAGGGACGCCGCAACCCCTCGAACTCGACCTCCGCCATGGCGAACAGGGGATGGCGATTGATCCAGGCCACGACACGGCCAGGGACGGCGAGGCACATTGCAGGAGAGTTCTGTTCACGAGAGAGGTGACGGCCAACCCTGACAATCTTCCGCCAGTACGGCCGAGGGAGGGTTATCGTTCGATCATATCCCGGTGGGGCAATGTCTGCATGGATGCGGCGACCAATTGCCCGGCGGCGAGGCCTCCGTCGTTGGGGGGAATGCACCCGGGGGTGAACAGAGGCCGCCCGAGTGCCGCCATGTCCCGGGCGATCAACTCCACCAGCAGTCGATTCTGAAAGCACCCCCCAGACAGTACCACCGGATGCCCCGGCCAGCGTGTCGCCATCTGCACCACCGCGGCGGCGACCGAGGCATGAAAGCCAGCCGCGACACTACGGGGATCGTACCCCTCCCGCAGATCGCTTAAGATCCCACCAATCAGCGGCCGCCAGTCGAGTTCGAGGCGCTGATCGACACTCCTGAGCGGCAGCGGATGCGCGGCGGTGGGCCCCCCCGGGTCCTCCGCCTGCGACTCGAGAATGGCCGCCGCCTCTCCCTCGTAACTGACCTCATGAATGCCCAGCAGCAGCGCCGCGACTCCGTCAAACAAGCGACCGACGCTGGATGTGTACGGACACCAGAATCTCGGCTCTCCGACGGGCACCCGTTCCATCATTTTCCATAAGGGCTTCCACGACGCAGGCAGCAGGCGGTCGGCGAACTCGGGAAATGCGGCCGGCGGCAAAGATTCGGCGAGCAACATCAGAGCCACCCGCCATGGTTCCCGAATCGCCCGCTCACCACCGGGCAATGGCATCGGGCGCAAGTTTCCTATGCGGCGATACGCGCCACCAGAAACCAGAAGAAACTCTCCACCCCACAGTTGGCCGCCCGGCCCCCAGCCGGTCCCGTCGAACGCAACCCCCAGAACCTCCCGATCGGTCCAGCCCGCCTCCAGCATCCCCGCGAGAACATGGGCGTGATGATGATCCACGCCGAAGGATCGCTGCTGAGATTCCCGGGCCATTTGTGACGTCGAGTAGTCTGGGTGGGAATCATGGACCCATTCCGCCTGCGACACGCGATACAGGTTTTGCAGGGTGGCCCGTTGTTCCGCATACCTCGTCCGGGCCACCACACTGTCCAGATCTCCCAGATGGGGCCCCAGGATCGCCTGCCGGCCATTGGCGAGGGCCAAGGCAATCTTTTGCTGACCTCCCAGGGCAATGCGGAAAACCGTCTCCCAGGGCCCCGGAGGGAGCACCAGCGGAGCCAGACCTCTCGCCAGCCGCAGGGTGACCACCTTCCCCGCGATCACTCGCACCACGCTGTCATCGACCGGATTGCGAATCGGACGATTGTGATGCACGAACAGGTCAGCGATCTCCGCCAGCCGGGTCTCGGCCTCCTCGACATCCACCACCAGAGGTTCGCCATCGCGATTTCCACTGGTCACGACAAGCGGCGAGTTGCTGCGATCCAGCAGAGCGGCATGCCAAGGTGTGGTGGGGGCCATGATGCCGACCTCCCGAAGCTGCGGATGAATCCCGGGAGCCAGCCCGCTCCCCGGTTTGGCCGGGACCAGCACGATGGGATTGGCTGGCGAGTCAAACGCCTCCTGCGAGAGGGCGTCCCACTCGGCGAGGCAACTGGCTTGAGTCCAGTTGGCAACCATGATCGCGAAAGGTTTGGTGGGACGCTGCTTCCGCCGTCGAAGCCGCTCAACCGCGGCCGGATTCGTCGCATCACACAGCAGCTGATACCCACCCAGGCCCCGTAGGGCCACGATCTTTCCATCTCGCAAGACCTGCTGCACGAGGTCGAGCGCAAGTTCGCCGGCAGGAACTGTCGTCCCCCCCGGATCGACGACCCACCAGTTGGGACCACAGCGGGCGCAGCCCAACGTCTGGGCATGACATCGACGATCGTCGGGATCGCCATATTCGGCGACGCACTCCGAACAGAGGGAAAACTCCCGCAGGCTGCTCCGCTCCCGATCGAAGGGCATCGCCTCGGTGATCGAGTACCGTGGTCCACACTGGGTGCAGGTTGTCAGCAGGTAGCCCTTACGGCGGGAAGGACCGCGAATCTCCGCCAGACACTCGGCACACACCGCGCGATCTGGAGGCACGGGTGTGGCCAGCGCTCCCGCCACCATCGAGGAACGGATGGTGAAGCCAGTAACGGCGGGAAGTGAGTCTCGATCGAGCGGGGTCTCGGCGACCACCAGAGCGGGAATGAAATCGGCTGACAGAATGACCGTCAGTCGATGCACCGCGTCGCGAGTTCCCAGAACCACCAGGCCGACCCCGGACGGGGTGTTCTCCACCCAGCCACGGAGTCCCAATTCACGGGCCCGGCGGAGCAGCTGTGGACGAAGGCCGCGACCCTGCACCGGCCCGTGCAGAACGAGTTGCACGGCAACCTCAGTGTGATCGTCCATGCATCACCAGTGCGAGTCCGCGAGAGATACCCGGCAGGATGGACGACCAGTTCCTGCGTTTCGGCCCCACCGGACATCCCGCAGGCGTTCGCCAGCTCTCAGGCCGAGACTAACGTCCCGACTCGGAGACCAGATGGTGCCGGACGAAATCTTCATTGAGCGTCACCCCCAGCCCCGGGCCATCGGGGATGCTGATCCATCCATCGACCGCCTGGATCTTCTCGTGGGTCAATTCATGTCGCAGGGGAGAGTCCTCGACGCAGTCTTCGAACAGGAAGGCGTCTTTGCAACTGGCCAGCCAGTGCAGGCTCGCGGCCGCAGTGAGTGGGCTGGTGTAACAGTGATTGCACAGCCGCGCTCCCGACTCTTCCACCCGCTGGCGAATGTAGGCGGCGTCGGTGAATCCATTGCGGGCGAGGTCGACCTGAAACACATCGAGCGCCCGCTGTTCAATAAACGGCCGGAATGATTCCCGACCACACTCTCCTTCCCCGGCGGCAATCGGAATGGGCGAGCGGTCACGCAGCCACCGGTAACCTTCGATGTCGTCCTGACGCAGGGGCTCCTCCAGCCATTCGGCCCGCTGTTCGGAAAACGCATGGGCCCGTCGGAGGGCCGTCCGGGCATCCCAGACACAGCCGGCGTCGATCAGCAGTGTCGCTTCGTCGCCAATCCCCTCACGCGCCCCTCGCACCAGATCCCGGTCGACCGCTTCGCTTTCGCCCATGGGCTCCCAACCGAATTTCACCGCGGTGTAACCCGCGTCCCGCCAGCGGCGGCCGATCTCCCTTGTCTCCGCCCCATTCTTGCCGAACAGAATCGAGGCATAGGCCCGAATCTTCTGGTGATGCTTCCCCCCCAACAGTGTGTGCACGGGTTGCTGGAAGGCTTTGCCTTTCAGATCCCAGAGCGCCATGTCGACCGCGGCCATCGCCGTGATCCCCACGGCCTTCCGGCCAAAGTACATCGTCCGGCGGTACATCTTTTGCCACAGCCGGTCTGTCTCCAGTGGGTTCTCACCAACCAGCAGTTCCCGCAAACCACAGGCGATGTTGTGACTGAAGGGGGCATCGACGATTGACTTGACCACTTCGGGAGAAGAATCGGCTTCCCCGATCCCCTCCAGTCCGCACTCGGTCTGGATTCGAACCAGGACCGCGTCCTGACAACTGGCCGTCTTGGCGGCGACATTCTCGATGCGGAGGATCTGACAGATGACGCGAGCGATCTTCATGAACGATCTGCGGGACGGAACGAAAAAAACGGGAGGAAAACCGGTTGCAACAAGCCCCCAGGGAGCTTCGACAACGTCTCGCGATGCTAGCGAATGTTTCCCGGGCAATCCATCGGCTAAGCCTTGGTAGCCACTCTGTTCCGGGCGTGGTACAACCGCAAGTGGGCTGTTGGATGAGCCCGTTGAAAACTGCATCCCGTAACCAGGACTCTGCACCGGGCAGCTGATCGTGCGATTCACCCCACTGTTCCTCGCTGCCGGGATGGTTGTCTGGCCCAGGCCCGACCTGTGGGCCGGGGGCTTGCCGGGAGGTCACGCCAAGGAACCCTTGGCGTTAACCATTTCGGCGTCGTCCACTTCCGCCACCTCAAGCCGGGCCGTTGCGGCGATTATTCCGGCGGTCTCTTCGAACGTGGCAAGTTCACCGTGCGGCAACGTCGGCCGGATCCTGCGTTTGCCTGGCTGCGGCGGGAATTCGCACTCATGGAGAGCCATTGCGGGCAAATCGAATCCGCCCCTCGCGGCTCGCTGCATCTGGTCGAAAATGGTCCCGACGGCCACACCCGGATCCAAGGTCTGCGGCGAGCCGACCGACCAATCTACGCAGCCCAATTCCATATCGAATTGGACGGCACGCCAGAGAACTCCCGCCGCATCATGGACAACTTCCTCAAAGTGGCGGTGGCGCGGCGCGGCACGGGACGATGGCCCGCAGCTTTCGATGATGTGGAACCAACGAGCGTTCCTCCCGTTCCCTGAGCCGCTCGTCCGCCCAGGTCCCCCACCACCACTGTTTTCACTCCTCCTTTTCCCAGAGCCCATTCCGTGCCGGCCGCCGAGCAATATCTGAAGCCTGAAGTGATCCGCAATGTCGCGCGGCTCGATCTGCGGGCCCGTTTCATCGTGGAGGGTTTCCTGACCGGGCTGCACGCCAGTCCGTACCAGGGTTTCAGCGTCGAGTTCAGTGAACATCGGCGTTACTCCCAGGGAGACGATCTGAAGGATATCGATTGGCAGGTCTATGCCCGGACCGACAGATTCTATGTGAAGAAATACCAGGCCGAGACCAATATCAGCGGCTACCTGGTGATGGACCTGTCAGCCAGCATGAACTACACGTTCCGGCAGCAGCTGACCAAATTCGACTACGGCATCTGTCTCGCGGCCGCTCTGGCCTACCTCATGATTCACCAGCAAGATCCCGTCGGTCTGGTGACCTTCGACGAAAAAATCCGGCACTGTCTGCCTCCCCGCAGCAAGCGGACCCAGTTGGGAAACATCCTGGCGATTCTGTCGAAACTGAAGCCCGCCGGTCCCACCGAGATTGCCCGCAACCTGAAGAATCTCGCGTCCATGGTCAAGCATCGCAGCCTGATCATGGTCTTTTCCGACCTGTTGGCCGAACCTCAACCGATCATCGACACGCTCAAGCAGTTGCGGCACCGCGGTCACGACGTGATTGTGTTCCAAATTCTCGACGAAGCCGAGGTGAATTTCCCGTTCTCCGGGATGGTCGATCTGCGTGATCCGGAGAGCGACGAGCGGATTGAACTGGATGCCGACGGAATCCGGTCGGACTATCTGGACGCCCTGGCGGAACTGAGTGAACAGTACCGCAAAGCGTGTTTCGGCTCGGGAATTGACTACGTACAGATCAACACCAGCCAACCCTTTGATCGGGCCCTGGTTGAGTACTTGTCGCAACGGCAGGCGCGGTTCTAAGCGGGCACATGTGCCGTCCCGCTCCCGGTGTCTTGTTTCGGTCCGGCAGAGGAGAGATTGTGATGCGTCGTTGGAATTCTTTCCCGATTGCGTCGGGCTTTGTGGTGGGGCTTGCTGCCCTCTTCGGGACCATGACAGGACGGGTTCTGGGCCTCCAGGGGCCGGGTAGTCGGTCGGGCCAGGAGGCCGTCCCTTCCCCGCAGGAACCCGGCAAACCCATCGCGATTGGCAACCGTCGCGAACTGTTTGTGGACGATCATCTGATTGAGCGCCTGTCAGGCTCAGCCGATTTGCGGCTGCATGCACCGGTTGCCCGCGAGGTTGTTCTGGTTCATGACCGACCCTGGGAGGGGAATGCCACCGCAAACCACTGCGTTCTTTCCGAAGAGGGACGCATTCGGCTTTACTATCGCGCCGGGAATCTGTCGATCGACAATGGTCAACTGCAGGTCGGCCCAGAGAGTTGGTGCGTGGCCGAAAGCCGGGATGGGATTCATTTCGAGCGTCCCCACCTCAACCGAATCGAATTCGCCGGCTCGAAGCAGAACAACATTGTGGTCTCCCGTCCCCAGGCCGAGTCGTGGAATTGTCTGGTCGGCGCCCCCGCCATCTTTCGCGATTTGAATCCCGGAGTGGCCGAGACGGAGCGCTACAAGACATTTCTGACCACTCGGGATCCGCTGGGGCTGACCGTGGGGACATCGGTCGATGGTCTGGACTGGCATGTCGATCAACGGGAGCCGGCCATCACGCAGGGGGCGTTCGACTCGCAGAATGTCTGTTTCTGGGATTCACTACGGGGTGAATACCGGGCCTATTGGCGCAGTTACACCGCAGGAGTGACGACAGCCCGGGAATGGCGTCCAGACGGGGTCCGGGCTGTCCGCACCGGAACCTCCTCCGATCTGCGGAATTGGAAGAGTCTTGAGGACATCACGTTTATGGACTCTCCCACCGAGGAGCTGTACGAGAACGGAATTGCCCCATATCCCCGGGCTCCACATCTGTTCCTGGGCTTTCCGCTGCGGTACGTCGACCGGGCCGGGGCCCCGTCGACGTCAAATCCCGATGGCAGCGATCGGGCGGGGGCGGAGCGCGTGGCTCGCTGGCCGGCTTCCCTTCAGGCATTGCCCGATCGCCCTTCACGTGTGACGCGGGCTGGGGTCAGTGAGCGGTTCGGAACCGCACTGACGGACATTCTCTTCATGAGCAGCCGGGATGGCGTCCGGTTCCACCGCTGGCGGGAAGCCTTCCTGCGTCCGGGACCCGAACGGACCGGAACCTGGAATTACGGGCAGAACCTGCTGGCCTGGAATCTGGTGGAAACCCCCGCGTCGCTCCCGGGGGCCGCGCCAGAACTCTCCTTCTACGCCGCCGAGGGCTATTGGACGTCGCAGGCGACCTCGCTCCGTCGGTATACGCTGCGGCTGGACGGATTTGTCTCCCTGCATGTCGGGGGCCGGCCGGGGGAATTACTCACCCGTCCTCTGACGTTCACGGGCACGGCACTGAAGTTGAACTTCGCCACCTCGGCCGCGGGGACTGTGCGGGTCGAGCTGCAGACTGCGGCCGGCGTGCCCCTGCCGGGATTCACCATGGAAGAGTGCGACGAGCTGTTTGGTGACAGCGTCGATCGGACGGTCACCTGGCGAGGAGCGGCCGATCTGGGGACGCTGGCCTCGCAGCCAGTCCGTCTGCGTCTGGTCGGTATCGATGCCGATGTGTACTCATTTCGGTTTCAGTAAGCCGGTTCCACCGGTTCGCGGCGGGCTCCGATGCACTGGGGCTTCGCGGTGGCCTGATGTCGACTGCTTCAAAACCCCTCTGTCTTCTGCTATTTTCTAGAGGTTCTGGCTGAGCACCTTCCTCTTTTGAACCGCGACGCGAAACCTCCACTGTTGTGTGGAAGATCAACTGACCGGAGCGACGGATGTTCTTCTGGGTCTACGACCTGCCCACTTTCCAGTTCGGCCTGCTGTGTGCGGGTGCGTTCACGCTGTTTTATTGGATTGGGGCGCTGTTTTTTCGACCCATTTTGCGACAATTCGTCAAGTCCACTCCGTTTTGCAACGACGTGGTGGGCTACGTCCTGTCTTCGTTTTGCGTCTTCTACGGGCTGTTACTGGGCTTGGTGGCGGTCACCGCCTATCAGAATGCGGCTGATTCCGAAGAGGCCGTCACACGAGAGGCGGCCGCCCTGTCGGCCCTGTACCAGGATGTCTCGCATTATCGGGCTCCCTATGGCCAAAACCTGCGGTGGCTGCTGCGGGATTACACCCGCTATGTGATTAAATACGCGTGGCCTCTGCAGCGAAGGGGAGTCATCCCCACCGAGGGTGGGATCCGCGTGGCTGCCTTTGAAGAGAAGCTGCTGGAATTTGAACCGCAGACCAGGTCGGAGGAGATTCTGCATGCCGAGGCGCTCCGGCAGTTCAACACCTTCCTCGAGAACCGGCGGATGCGGCTGTTCGCTGTTCAGGCAGGAATCCCTGCCGTGATGTGGTACGTGCTGCTGGTGGGAGCCTTCGTGAATATGGCCATGGTCTGGCTGTTTGACATGAAGCTGATCACCCACCTGCTACTGGGGGGCCTGCTGGCTTCCTACCTGGGAACGATGATCTTTCTGATTGCGGCGATGGACAATCCATTCCGGGGTGAAGTCAGCGTCGACCCGGATGCATTTGAATCACTCTATCGACAAAT
>Ga0315902_10009111_pt1 | contig 13327 bp, 14 predicted proteins | sample LakEriMetagenome_9_FD_203523 | JGI IMG/M metagenome (GOLD analysis project Ga0315902, IMG submission 203523) | Freshwater fungal communities from buoy surface, Lake Erie, Ohio, United States - Buoy 12 MA117 | ecosystem: Environmental > Aquatic > Freshwater > Lake > Lake biofilm | place: USA... | reverse complement strand
TTTGCACTTGAATATGAATGTAATAATAAGATAAGCGGTATAGATAGAACTAGAGCAGACTATTATATCATTTTCATCATCGGCGTTGGCATATATAAAGTCAAAACAGACATTCTAAAAAAGATGTCAGGGAGAATAGTATCCGGCGGAGACTATAATAAATCAAAAATGAGGCTGATTCCTATACAACAATTACAAGAATATAGAATTAAATAATATAATAATATAAAAATATAATATATTAATATAATATACATACATACATACATACATGGCGAAAGAATTTAACAAAAAAGAGTATTATGCACAAAGAATTACATGTCCGGTCTGCTACAAAGATTATGTTCGGAGCAACTCATCTGCACATCTCGTCACTAAATATCATAACGATATGTTATATTTAGTAAAAAAAAGTCTTAATGATAAAGAAAAAAAAATAATAAAAAGGATTATTGGTTTCTCCTCTGAGCAACTCAGATTTATTTCAGAGTCAGTGAGTGATACTGAAGAAGAATCAGAAGAAGAAGAATCAGAAGATTCAGACCGTGATACGGAAGACGAAATTTAATATTTTAATATATAAAGATTTAAACATAATTTTTTATATAATAGTATAATATAGTACATCACATGACAGAAACAAACATTTTTTCACCGCAAGAAGAATACGACGATGATGATGAGATTATTTACAATCGCAGTGTTATTTCATTCTCAAGAAAAGTTAATCACTTCATTAATATAAATAAGAACCCTAACGGCATATTAGATTATACAAAAATTAATGTTCAAAACTCACGTGGTGAGTTCTCATATCGCTCGATTGGAAAGAAACAACGATATACAATGACTATTCGGAGCATCGAAGATGCTATCTTTTTTTGTTGTTTGTTAGAACAACGACCCGCCATGAACAACGTAATCCCTGCGCAATTAAGAAAAACTTATAATCTATTCGAGTTTGCGAATCTAGATAACCACAGCTTTACGTATACATTTAAAGATAAATTGCTACCATGGATAAATCCGACAACACGCGGACGTGGAAGAAATAAAGTTATCCAAAACCCAGTATCAAAACGAATGATAAAAATTGATAAAACAGCTTATAAAAAAACATTCAAAAAAATCAAATTAAAAAAGGTTATTTACGAACCATTACAAAATTTTAACACGATTGATTATGAAATAAAAGATTACTGCGTACCTTCATATCTTGAAAAATTCTTATTAAAAAAAGAGTATAAAGTAATATGCGATGAATTAAACGAAATCAAAACACCAACATATGAAGAATTAACAAAAATCATGAACAAAATCGACTATAACTTAAACGTATATACACACGACTGCGATAAAGAACAAGAACAAAAAGAATATAAAAAAACATTAACAATAATCGTTCATGATGAGCATATGTACGTCACAAATAATTGTCATATTATAAAAAATGTCGAAAAGATTCAATACTGTCAACAATCTGATTTTGATAAAATTAAATCTGAGCGATACACCGATAGTTCAAAAATTCACAATAACATTAAATATAAATTAATCAACCCGTATTGTGATATTGATAAACTACATCAACTTCGGTCAACATTTTCAAATGTAAACATTAAATTTTACAATGACTGCGAAATAAGACCTGTACGATACTATAACGAAAACGAATCATGCGAAAACGCCGGAGCACTTGATATAAATTCGTGCTATCCAAATATTCTATATAATCAAAATTACGTATTCCCGGTTCAAGACGGAACCGAAGAAACAAAAATATATATGAAGACTGATATAATTGAACGACATGGGTTTTATTATGTCACATTCAAAAAGATGAATGAAATTCAAAAAGCGTTATTTTATGAATCGTGTTGGATTATGGGAGCATTAATAATAGACATGAAATTACAAAATTTAGTTGAAATTAAATTTAAACATGTATCGAAAAGTGCACAATCTGCGCAGACAAAACCTATAGAATTCGATAAAATCAAAATGACGTGTTATTCAGGCTATCTTGCGAAGTACAAAACAGAAAAAGAGTATATATATGAATGTTGTGGCGAAGAAGCAGATGCGTATCTAGAAAAATATAAGGATAAATCCTGCTTTTATACATCGGGAAAATTATCAACTAATGATGATGATGATGATATCGAATTCAATTCAATAATTGAACGTGAAGAATTATTAAAAAAATATCCAGATGCGACATATACCAATCCAAACGTCAAGATAGTGAAAGAATATTATCTAAAATCTAGCGGTATCTATGCATATCTAGCAATATTGCAATACGCAAGACTTCAATTATACCACATCTATAACGAAGTCATTAAATCATATCCAAATATTAAAATTAAAAAGATATATACAGACTCAATCGCTTTCAATGAAAAAATAAATGATATAACAAAAATTAATAAGAATCTCAATAAATTCGGTTTTAATGTAAAACATGAAAAATCAAATTATTCATTTACACCATCTGAAATATCAGTAAAAGAACCCAAAATCAAAACTCATATCATGAATGAGCATACTGATATTGAAAAATTGCTTAAATCAAGCGTTTCTTTTTCTGTAAATGCACGTGCAGGATATGGAAAAACATATATGATTAAAAATAATCTTATTCCGTATTTGAACATGAATCATAAGAAATTCATATTATCATCAACTACTAATGAAAGCTCAAATAATCTAATTAATGACGGTTTAGATTGTGAGGTGATAAATACAACGCTATTATCTAAATCAAGTGATTTAGAAACATTAAAACGTCGATTTAATGACATTGATTATTTGATTGTCGACGAATCTTCAAGATTAAGCATGAATCTATATAAATTGCTTGAATACATACGTGATGAAACAAATGTCAAACTTATTCTCTTTGGTGATAAAAATCAATGCGATTATGATAACTCAAACCTTATGGAATCGGATGTGTTTAATAGATTGATAGATTATAACAATCTAACGATAAAGTGGCATTCAAAAGCACGATATACCAAAGAATATGATGAATTTCTTAACAAGATATTATCATACGAAAAGGGCGGATACGATAAAGACTGTATCAATTATGTCAAATCATTTTTTGGAAAACAGATTAAAAATAAAAAAAATAGCATTGATAATAATAAAATTAAACTTACGTATACAAACTTCACACGTAAGCAATTTGAAAACAGCGAAGGTATGACAACACATAAAGCACAAGGAAAAACAATTGATGAACATTATTCAATTTATGAAATTGAGCGCATGAGTAAAAAGGTATTATATACGGCTCTTTCAAGATGTACGAATCACAAATTAATTAATATCTATTTGTAACTTTAAAAATATTTAAATAAATATATATTGTATATTTATTCAAATGAATCGTCTTTATGGTGAAAAATTTAAACCATTGCAGGAAAAAAGCGGATTTGCCAGAATAGTTCAACAAACATATAAATTGGCATCTAAACGAAAAAATATCGATGAGTATCAATATATTAAAGAGTTATCATCAGATGAAACGGGCATCTATATCGAACCAGAAGCTAAAGAATTAATTATATGCTTCAGAGGTTCAATTACGGCGGAAGATTGGCTCGTATCTGACGCTTTCATTGCTCTAACCCCTTTTGCTTTCAGACAGTCTCCAAGATATAGACGTTCTAAAATAGAAGTTGATAGGGCTATGCTCGCATATCCTGAATACGATATCATTCTAATCGGACATTCATTGGGGGGACATATTGCTACTGTTATGTGGAATGAATTACATAATATAGATAATGACACTAGATTTGTTGTATATAATCGCGGTACATCCCCATTTGAGATATTCACTTCAACGCCGGTAAATTATGCTCAACGTCATCATTATCATGTTCACGGTGATTGGCTTTCAGACCCGTTTATGAGAGACAAGAAAACTAATCACGTTTTAGTAAAACCTAAAAAAAATAAAAATCTACACACTTATCAAAATTTCATATAACGGAAATTATATATCGATGTATTATATATAATGTTTTCAAACAAACTAAGCATAGATAACAGGCCTATAGCTCACGATTTTAATCAAGTTATTTATGTCGATGAAAATAAAGAACCAAATTCAATTAAAACTGACCGAGAATTTCATTTAATGCCACGTAGCGACGGAGAACGAGAATTGATTTATATCACAGGGTCGAGTGGTTGCGGAAAAACAACATTCATAAAGAATTATTGTGAACTATATCATAAAATTTACAAAAAGGCTCCAATATATCTATTCTCAGAAAAGTTAGAAGACCCGTCAATAGATAATTTGAAATTCATAAAACGTATCGTTATAGATAAAAAGATAAACGAAATATCTAATATCAATTTCGAATCGTATTTACAAAATACTCTTTTACTCTTTGATGATTATGACGATATAAAAAAAGAATACCTAGGACCAATTCAAAATCTAATAAGTCGTGTTTTAAAATTAGGTCGACAATATAAGATTTCGGCGATGATTGTGTCTCATCTGATTAATCCTACAAAGAATCGCGAATTCAATAGGAATATTTTGTTAGAGTGTCAAAAAATTGTATTCTTTAAGAACGATAATACGTACGGTAATCGATATTACCTTAAAACTTATGGTGGATTAGATAAAAAACAGATTGATAAAGTGTTATCAAAAGACACTAGATATATTATTTTCAATAATAGATATCCAAATTTTTTCATAACAAAATATGAGATATTCACTGTTTAATTTTTTTTTATATATAATATTTAAAACAGAATGCTAAACCCTAGACGTCTTGAACAAAGAGAAAAAAAAAGCGTTGGTTTTTTAAGCCCTGAACCTGTTAGAATATCGACAATTATTCATCATGATGAAACACCACAGCCAATGCCAAGAAGCTCGAGTATGGGGGGATTATCAACACTTGCGAAGTCTGTTACAAAGCAACAAGAACAGGTTGACGATTTATCTACGATGATAGAACATGTCAAAGAGATAATTGCAAAATATGAACACGAGATAAAAGAGCTTCAGGCTGACAATATACAAAGAGATACTCTTATCAAAAAGTATGAAGAGAGATATAGCGAGATTGAGAAATCCATAAACGATATTTGGAACTCATAAATTTTTATTTATATCCATATATAAATAGTTGTATATGGATAACAAAAAGGGATTGCACACATTAAACGAACGTATTAAAAGATTAGAAGAGCACGATTCTCTTTTAAATGAGTTCAATGACGATGACTTGTTAGATGTAATCACAAAAAAACAAAAGATGCTTAAAAAACAAAAGCTGAAAGAGTTACAAAATGTATATCTATCAAATCTACAGTCTAATATCGAGAATCTTGATAAAGATAACTTTTTTAAAATAATCGTATTCACAATTCAATTTGTTGAAGAAAATTTTGATTCAATATCACAAATTCTTCTAACAAAAAAATCTGATGAACTGTTAAAGCTAATATGCATCGATTTATTAAATCATGTTTTTCCAAATACATTCTCTGAGATGTTTATAGAAAACTGTATTTCAGGAATCATAACAATACAGCAAACCTCATCTCATATTCAACAAACACATAGTGAAGTTCAGCTTAAAAAGAAGAAATCGTTATTTTCTAAAAAATAAAATCTAATAAGATTGTATAAAAATGTACAGAACGACTAAGAAATCAGAGTCATTGTATCACGAACATGCAGATTATACGTACTTTAATGTTGTTATAAATAACAATAACTCAGTATCGCAGCTAAAAGAAGCGAAGATAACAAAATATAACGACAAACCGATTATAAACGATACAACTAACAAATTGATGTCCATAGAACGCATAAGCATCCCACTAGGTTCATTGCCGATATGGTACTCTAAGCCGCTAGACGAGACATCAGCGACATCACGATTGAGATATACAGTTGGTCTAGAGTACGATGGTAATTTTTTATCGAAGAATTTAATGTATTTTCCAAACACCGAGTTTAATACGCCTTTCTACTGGTATTCATACACATATAGCGAATTCTTCTATGCTCTCAACGAAACAATCAAAGAGATATTCAATGAGCTAGGTTATATCGGGTCCGGCGGTATTTTGCCTGTTGGCTCACAGGCCCCGAAGTTTTTATTCGATTCAATCGCGCAAAATGTATCATTGGTTGCGCAAAAAGACTATTATGACACACGAACATTACCTACTCCTATTAAAATATGGAGTAATGGATTTACTCAAGACAAACTCGAATCAATAGAGTTACAGATTTTTGACACTCTAAATTGGACAACTACAAATAATAAACTCGTTCAATATGCTGTCTATGATAGATTTGATAACGTTTGGCCCGTTGATTCTAATTACTACCAAATGAAGGGTGATTACAACATCTTATCACGATGGAACGTTGTTAAGGGAATCCAGATTAAATCTAATCTCCCGATATACGAAGAGTATGTTGAAAATAACTACGACGACTCGTTAAATAGCTCATCAACCCAATCAGAGAACATACTTCGTGATATAGTCTTAAATTACGGGGAGTTCAGCTCAACGGGCAGAACGACTGTTGAGTATGCGACAAACGATAGAATCTGGATAGACATGACACCACATCGCAAGATACAAAATATCTACATACATGTGTACTGGGTAGACGACCAAGGTAGAAGCTTTCCACACTACATACGAACCGACGAAACGGTAAAATTAAAATTCTGTATTAGAAATAAAGACATATAAATTTAAATTTCTGTGATATATTTTATGTCCATAATTGAACTTAAAATACAATTTTTATATTAAATCGTTTTTCCGTGTCTCGAATCGATTCATATAATCCTTTTTGGTTCCATAACAACCATCGACTCCAAAACCCGGGTGTATCTGCATCTGTCCAATCTTCTCGCTTCATATGACGTTTAATGTATCTGTTTTTTCTAATCTCGTTTTGATGAATATTATAATTTTCGTGATATGGCGAGCCAAAATGAACTCTCTTATTATCCTCTGTTACAATCATATATCTTTTGTTTTGCATTGTAGATTGAAATAAATAAAATTTATCTTTCATTATATATAATGGTGCCAATCGAAATATTAATCCCAAGCCTATGCTTGAACCTGATATACATAATATTAAAACTTATAGAAAATAAGAACAGATACTGTCAAATATATCATAGATTAACAAAATCACGAGATAACCTGGAAAAATCAATAAAGGACTATAAAGAATCAATAACGACAAATGAGATTGATAATAATGCATGCATTGATGATATAGAATCATTTATAGAAACGATGGATGAACTATTATCAGATAGTATTATTTTTAAAAATATATAGTATGTATATATATAATGTCTCAAAAAATTGGTAAAAGTAAAAATGATTATCTTGATTTCATCAAATCGTGTTCTGATAAAACAAATCAAAAATATCGCGAACAGATAAAGAAAGGTTCAGAATGTAATCAAGAATATAAAAGAACACACGGCGTTGATGCTGCTAAGGAATCTTCTAATATCCTTTTTCGAGCAATTTTGGAGGATGAGAACATGGACCGAATTTTAGAATTAGAAAAAAAAGAATTAGAAAAAAAAGCACCTGTTAAAAAGGCACCTGTTAAAAAGGCACCTGTTAAAAAGGCACCTGTTAAAAAGGCACCTGTTAAAAATGAACCTGTTAAAAATGAACCTATTAAAAAGAACTCTGAGTGGATAGAGTTTGTTAAACGATGTCAACGAGAAAAAGGCATATCTTATAAAGACGCTATGAAAATCTGTAAAGATGATTATCATTTGTCTAAAAGATTATCCAACAGACCGTTGCCTCAAATTCCAGTTCCGCCACAGACATCTGAACGACCAGCTAAAAAGGAACCTATTAAAAAGAAGTCTGAGTGGATAGAGTTTGTTAAACGTTGTCAACGAGAAAAAGGCATATCTTATAAAGACGCTATGAAAATCTGTAAAGATGATTATCGTTTGTCTAAACGGTCTGAATTATCCAAAAGACCGTTGCCCCCGATTCCGGTTCCTCAAATAATTGTCACGCCACCAACATTTGTACGACCAGCTAAAAAAAGGATAGATAAATATAGAAAAGAACATAAAGAAACTATTGAATCAGAAACACCGCCATGGCTAGATAAGCCGTGGATAGATGGAAGCGGGATATCACCATCACAGGTATATCATACTAAACATAAGAAACAACTACAAGATATGGATAAGATGCAAAAATTAAGAGTATCAGATTGGTATTCTGATACCATTCAACCCAAGAGACCGCCTCTCGATTGGATTAAAGTCGTTAGACAACATGAAGAGTATGATAAGGAGATTGAAGACGAGTCATATAAAGCAGAAAAAATAGAACAAGATAATGTTTACGATGATGATGACGAAGACGAAGACGATGATGATGACGAAGACGATGAAATTATAGGCAATTCATTTCATGATGAAGAAGAAATATACCATGATTATCCCGAAATTCAATTTTCTGATAGACTTAGAGGAAATTCATATCCTGAAATACAAGACGTCGATATACTATCAAAATCAATGAAGAGAAACTATTACGGTTTTAGAAATCAACCGCTGAAACTAAAAAATCCATATAGCGGAGGTTGCTCATCATCGGGCTGTAGTGGTAATGGTGCTTTAAATACTGCAGTTGTCATCGAAGGACTCGAGAAGACCGGTCTATTTCAAGCTTCAAAAGATGTATTAAGAAGCTTGACAAGAAAATTCGATGAATGGTTATCTAATCCATCTGCTACAAGACAACATCGAATTATTTCTCGTCTTATACCAGATATGACATATAAATACAATAAATTGAAGAATGAGTTAGAAGTATTTGGTGAAAAATGGAAACCGTTTAGAATTGATAATCATAAAATAATAATGCTTAATATAGAAGATAAAATCTCCAGTTTGTTAATGGAACTTGAAGTTTTATAATTAATCTATAAATAAAATATAGTTTAATTATATATATGAGTATCGCAACTTTATTTAACAAAAACTCATTTGACCTTAACTGCGGTTCATTAAATTGTGAAACTATCAATAATATAAAGCAGTCAGTTATCACTAATGACAACATGGTAGGCGATGTTTTAAGTATTAAATCTATCAATCCTAATGAATTAGAATTTAAAACTATAGGAGGAGGAGGAGATGGTGCAACTGTACCGTTCATTCTTACGGGTAATAACGTCAATGCGCTAAAAGTTGAAGACAGTTCATTCGACCCAGTAATTCGTATAGACACAGTTGATAATGAGGTTCATCTATCTGGTTTGAAAAATTTTGTAGAGGGTGTGGATGATATCAACAAATTTTCTGTTTTAAATAGTTCTGACCCAGGTAATCCTTGTTTAAATGTTGATACATCTAACAACGAAACAACCATTAACGGTAAATTGTTAGTAAGTGGTGTCCCGAATCGAATTGATGCTTTAGAAGTAGTTAGGGAAAACGGGAATATTGCATTTCAAGTTGACACATTAAATAAACAGATTGGGCTAAACATAAATCAATCAGTGAAACGAGGATTTATCAAATTTTTAGACACCCCAGAAGAAATATACCCTGGCTTCAATAGCTCTGCGTATATGACATTAGATTCGGATATCGGTGGACCTGGTAATGCAAATTTCGTGGGTTATATAGCAAAAAATGGTCCGAATTCAATGCTAAATGTAGTAAATAATAATACCGCGGGTCTATTTTTTAATACTACTGCAAGCGCGGGAATACAAACAACAGCTCTAAATTTAAATTTAACTTCATTTAATCCAAGTGGTTCGTTGACTAGTAATTTTAATAGTCAAATATCATTAATTGGCAATGGTTGTGAGTTGAATATTGGTGGAAATGGTGGTATAAAAGCAGATAAGAAAGTACTTATTCAAGATAGTTCAGTTAATAATTTAGAGCAATTTGCCGTCAAAGATGTTGCAGGGAATACCATATTTCAAGTGGATACTCAAAATGACGCAGTAAATGTCAGAGGAAATGATAATAGTGGAGCAAAACTGGCTGTTTATGATGCAAATAATATTTTTGTTTTTCTTGTCGATACTAACAATGATTTATTACGTATGGGTAGTTCTCTCGTTAATCAAAGTGAAATATATTTGAGACCGGAAACCGGTTTAATTGAGATAGTAGGAATAGGTGCTGGCATATTTGATTCACGAATTAGATGCCAGCATACAGGATTCTCTCCGAGTGGTGGGACACTTACAATGAGTGCATATCGTGATAATTCTAACCCTAATAAATTAGAAAGTATCGGCGCAAGCGGTCTAACTATAAGTTCAGATAGTATTATTAATATGAGTGGAACGACTGAGTTTACAACAATAGCGCCAAAAACAACTTTTGCTCCTCTAAACGCCGACGATATAACCAATAAAGCGTATGTTGACAACTATGTTAATTCAAGAGTTTCATTTTTTAGTATGGTATCCAATTCCCCATCTGCTAACGAAATATCGCCCCTTTTTGTTAATTTATTAGGTGGCACTTTCAGTCCTAATAGCACATTAAGTGTTCCAGCAAATAATTTTGTTGTTGGTGATAGTTTTACTTTAACAATTAGTGGTTCGTGTAATTTTAATGGAACTCCTCCAAATGCTACTATAGGAACTCCAACAGCTAAAAATTTAACTTTAACATTATTAAGTAATGCAGTAGTATTAAATACATTAGTTGTGCCCACCCGAAATACAGGATTAAGTAGTTTTTTTGAAATTGAAGTAGACTTCACTATTCGTTCTATTGGTGTAAGTGGTTCTATTGTTAATAGTTTTGAGTTTACTTATCAAATACCATCTACAACATCATTTGAAGGTACACGTTCTACAACTATTGGAACCATTGATACAACAATTTCGAATACTTTGACGTGTGTTGCTACATTAGATACCGGTTATTCATCTGCAAGTATTCAAGCATTTATGGCAGTATTAAGGAAGACAAAATAAAAAATATAATATAAGATAATAATGACTGACCATTGTATTGTATGTAAATCTGTTTTACCAGATAAGATTAAAAGATGGGCTATATATTGTACGCCTTGTTATAATACAGGTATCGCTTTTTATTATGCATCAAAGAACAAATAATATTTAAATATTGATTAATAGTTAAATATTAACAGCTATTTTAGTGATTAACATGCTTATATTTTGAATCAAACATTCACCAGCACCGCTTATATCACTTTCTAAACGACATCTAATCGTATTATTTCCGGTTGCAGTTACTTGAGCCCAAAAATTTAAATTTATTCCACAATCTTGATTAATACCTCCTAAAGTTACATATCCATTACTTGGTATTACTATAAACGGTTGCAAACCGATATTTGTACTATTAGTGCTTGTCGCTAAAGCACGAAAATTAAAAGTTCCTGTAGGATTGATTTTCACCGCTCTACCACCAAATATACATGTGTAAAAATCAGCATCAATTAAATTAAAATTAAAATATAAATCTTGTTCTGGAATGGTTGAATTTAACGTTACATCTGGTAATTGTATAAAATAAGATTTTGGTTGAAAATTACTTATATCTTTATCAACCCAACTCATCGTTCCATTTATTAGACTCGATAACACTTGTCCGTCCATCGTTGGTCGTGTAGGTGGTAAAAAATATCCTATGTTATTCTCTGTTTGTAAAGGAGATACTAAAAAACCTGATACTTCTACGCTTCCCACTTTTCTTGCATTAAGAATTTCAGCATCTAAATAACCTAATGTTGTATTACCTAAACAATTTATCTCTAATTGTGCATTTAATATATTACAATTTATAACATCAAATGGAAGACTTTCTGATGGTTGAAGCCATTTTAATGTTATAACATCATTAATAATAGTATCAACACCCAACACAGATAATGGAGCGATGCCAGATGGAACAACAGGAGGAAATTTCAATTTATAATTACCATCACTGCTTAAATTTAAATCCTTGAGATTGATTTCACTAACATAAACTTTAAAATTGTTCTTATTAAACAAAGTTGAAACGGACATATATATTAATTACTGAATATATTTATTTTGCTGTTATATGATTTAGAAGCCATCTATATACAAATACAACCCAGTTTGCAGGCACAGTATCGTTATTCATTGAACTGTAAATGAAATCAATCGATTTATTATACATCATGTAATCTTGTGTTAGATTGCCCATCACTTCATAATGCTTGATTAGATTGATGTAATCATTCGCTGTTTCGTCATCAGTCATTCGTATGACATTGAACGAATTATATTCTCGTGGAACAGGTTTATATGATTTTAATTTTACCTTTTCATTTTCTATCGGTGTTATTGATGCTCGTTGTTCTAAAACCTTATGTATTTCTGAAAGATTATAAGGTATCTCAGTGTTTCTGTAACTTCCTTGTAATCTTAACATTTTTTCAACTTGATTCATTTATATTTATATACCATGAAGATAATAAAAAATATATGCAATGAAACGGTCGTAACTCATTTTATATCGCATACTATCTTCTTTTATCATTTTTTCAAACTCATATAAATTTTTGTGACGATGTAACCATCTCATTATACACCATTTCCCGCATGTTCCAATAGTGTCATCCATTTTTTGAAAATTAATTTCATTGTAACTAATCTGATAAGGTGATTGTTTTAATAGTATCGAAATATGATTAATTGGGTCCAGAAAACGTCTATCATCGATGTAATTTTTCTGTTTTTCGATGAATACACCATAAGGGTCAAAGAACTCGATTAGATTATTATTTCTAAATATCAAAACCCAATGTCCGTAATTTTTTGCTGTCTCGAAAAGCACGAAACAGACGTTATATATGCCTAACATATCGTCAACATCTTCATAAAATTTAATCTTTTTGTATGGAATGATATTATCGACTCCTGTGATAATTTTAATATCGTCATCTGATATCGCGTAACTTAAAAGTTTATCCATATGTATATATCTATTCAGTATTTTCTTTTACATCAACATCAACAAATATTTCATCGTCATCTTTATCGGTTTTTAAAAATCTCTTACTATGATATGACGTGTTTATATGTTGTCTTTTATCCTTCATCTTAAATTCCTTATCACAGAGTGTACATCGTATCATCCTATACCGTTTTTTGTTCATATGTGATGCTTTGTTATATCTACGTATTAAAAAATCAAACAGCGGAAGTTCTATAATGAAATCGTCGTCTGAATTTAAATCGTCCTCATTTTCGTTTAATAAGGATTGAAGGATTCTATTTGAT
>Ga0315902_10009105_pt1 | contig 13334 bp, 34 predicted proteins | sample LakEriMetagenome_9_FD_203523 | JGI IMG/M metagenome (GOLD analysis project Ga0315902, IMG submission 203523) | Freshwater fungal communities from buoy surface, Lake Erie, Ohio, United States - Buoy 12 MA117 | ecosystem: Environmental > Aquatic > Freshwater > Lake > Lake biofilm | place: USA... | reverse complement strand
TATAGATGCTATCAATAAAAGAGTATTAATGTCAGGTGGTGTTAACGCATTATTAACTTATTTAGCTACTCCTAAAAACTTAAATGCAGGTAGCCCATTACCTTATTTAGGTAGAGCAGCTTTATCAGGATTTGGTGCTTCTCAAAATGTAATAGACCAAGCATTAAATACAGCATACAGAAATAAAATGTTAGCTGGTAGAGAAGATAATATCAGAACTTATGAAAAAGATAGACAAAAAATTACAGAGCAATATGACCCAACTACTAAAACATGGTCTCCATTAGCTGTAAGTCCATTAGATGCTCCTAAAGAAGCAAAAGAACCTACACTACCAAATTTAGCTCAAGAGTATGAATATGCTGTAAGTAAAGGGTATAAAGGTAAATTTGAAGATTGGAAAAAATTAAGTATAGACGCTAGATTAGCTGCTGAAATGCCATTAAAAACACAAGAATCACAATATAGATATGGCACTACAGGACCTACAGTAAATCCACCTAAATTTGCTACCATGCAAGATGTAGCTGATACAGCAAAAGCAACAAACAAAACAACAGACCAAGTAATTAAAGACCTTAAATCAAAAGGTATACAAGTGAGGACACAATAATGGCTGATTTATCACAATTTTTATATGGAACACAATCTTTAGAAGCACCAGAAGGTGTAAGAATTCCTTGGCAAGGATTACCTCCACAAAAAGCTGATGAAGCTCGTTTAAGAGCATCAGAACAAGCTCAAAAATATTTACAAGATAATGCTGCTATTGTTAATCAAGGTGCTGAAGTTTTAAATCAACTTGAACAATTTGGTGAGTTAAATAGACAATCACGAACAGGTGCATTGTATGAAGGTTCTCTTGCTTCATTTATGCCTGAGTCATTACGTGGTACAGATGAAAAAGTAATGCAATCTATTACTGCTGACTTAGCACCTAAAAAACGTATTGCAGGTTCAGGTACTACATCTGATAGAGACATTGCTTTGTATCTACAATCATTACCTTCTATTGAAAAAGGTGGTGATGTAAATCAACAAATTCGTGAAAACTATAGAAAACAATACGAAAAAGCAAATGCTAAATTACAATTTATGCAAAATTACTTTGACCAATATGGTCATTTAAATGGTGCAGATGCTATTTGGCAACAACAAAATAAAGTTGTAAATAAAAACCCAGCTGCAGGAGCAACAAATAAATTATTTAATGCAGCAGACGCAATTATCAAAGGAAGATAAATAATGGCTACAGCAGCAGAATACGCACAATGGATTACAGATAATGTTGATAAAAAAGGTACTCCTGAATTTAATACCGTAGCTAATGCTTATCAAGCAGCTAAAATTAAAGAAGGTCAAGCATCTAAAAAATCAGGTTCTTTAGTTGATACTATTAAAAGTGGTATTAGTGATATTAAAGAGTTATTTCCACAAAATCGTGAAGAGTATTTAGCTTTAAGAGCTAAAATTGGTAACCCTACTCGTGATGAAATGTTAAAAGAATATAGTCAAATTGGTTTAAATTTTGCATCTCCATCAGGTGTTGGACAAATTACTAGCAAACTATTTCCAGGTATTGTAGAAGCAACTACAAGCACAATAAAAAGAACTATCCCTGAAAGATTGATGCAAAGTGCTTTAAAACCAACACCAACACAATTGGCATCAGGCGAAGCTAATACTGCAATTAAAACTTTACTTAAAGAAGATGTTAATCCTACATTAGGAAGAACTATATTTGGTAGAGGTATTGATGTATTAGAATCAAAATTAGGTGATATTAATAAACAAATATCAGAACTTATTAAAGGCTCTACAGGAACTGTTAATAAATCACAAGTAGTTGCTTATTTAGATGATTTAGAAAAAAGAGCATTAAACAATGCACTTCCTGCTAGTGATTTACAAGCTATTCAAGCAGCTAAACAAGAATTTTTATCACATCCATTACTTAAAGATATTGAAGAAATACCTGTTCAATTAGCACAAAAAATTAAAGTTGGTACGTATAAGAATCTTGGTGAAAAAGCATATGGAGAGCTTAAAAGTGCTACTGTTGAATCAGGTAAAACTCTTGCTCGTGGTTTAAAAGATTTAATTGGTAAAGTAGAACCTAAAGTATTAGGTTTAAATGCAGAATCACAAGCATTATATGATACTTTAAATGTTGCAGAACGTAGAGCATTTATGGAAGCAAATAAAGACATCATGGGTCTTTCAACATTATCTAAAGACATGAAAAATCAAATTACTATGATGGCAGATAGAAGTGCGCCATTTAAAGCATTATTAGCTCGTTCTATATATAAAGCAGGCAAAGTAGGTGAAAAATATACTGGTTTACTTGGAAAAGAAATTCCATATACATCTACAACAGGCAGAGAAGTTATACCTCCACTTTTAGTAAAGGGTGGTGGTTTACTTAGTCAATTTAACGAATAAGGAATAGTAATGGTAAACAACGATACAGATTCACGTTTAAGCACACACGAAGAAGTTTGTGCTATTCGTTATGAGCAAATAAACGCAAGACTTAAACGCTTAGAACAAATCCTTTTAGGCACAGCAGGTTTCGTTATTGTCTTTTTATTGACACAACTATCCAAATGAAACAATTTCTTATAGGAGTTACTTTACTACTACTATGGTTATTTTTATATGACTATGCTTATAGTAAAGAACTACCAAAAGAATTGTCTATGAAAACAGATGTAGGTGAAGTCGTGCTTACTACAGAAGAATGTATCTTTATAAAGATGGGCTTAACAAACTATCCTTATGCTGCATACGCTACTGAAAAAGGTAAAGCAAACCATGAAGGATGTTGGCGTAAAGACGATATTAATGGTATGTCATCTGTCTTAATTTACTTTCCTGAAATAGACTCTACAGCAGTATATAACCCACAACTATTTACTCCACGTTCAACTATATGACATTTATCACAGAGAACAATATAGCTAACCTATATTCTGCTCTTATAGAAATGCCTATCTTTGACGAATACAAACTACCTCCATCAAGTAAAGTAGACTTTGTAATAGTGCATGACAATAGTATTTGTGGGCAGTATGAACCGCCAGAACAAGGTGAGCCTCATATTATCACTATATCTACTGCACGTCATTCACATTTATATTCTGTACTTGTTACGTTGGCGCATGAAATTATCCACATGTGTGTATACTTGGATAGTCCTAAAACAGATAAATATACTAGTCACAAAGGTTTATTTCTTAAACTACAAAAAAGGGTAGCTAAAATGTATGGCTTTGACCCTAAGGAGCTATAATGATTGGTTCAGTCGCATCTTTAATATTACCAGCTTTAGTACCTGCATTTAGTGATGGTGTTCGTGGCATTATCGCTAAGTTTACAGGTGGTGCAGGTGGTCAACCACAAAACGTAGAAGAACGAGTTAAACTCATGGAAGCTGAAGCTGCAAAACTACAGGCTTTAGCAGCATTAGATGGTGTCAATGGTGAACCTTCCAAATGGATTATAAATTTAAGAGCTTCATTCAGATATGTCATTATTAGTTCTATTATGATATTTACTGGCGTTATTGTATTTACACCTGACATTGTAGGTGCATCTGTAGTCGCAATATTCCTTGACATGACTGGAGCTTGTATGTCTTTCGTGATTGGCGAGAGAATGTATTTGACACTTAGAAAATGATAGTCTTAAACATACTTAACTTTATCGGTCTAGCAATACTTAAATTATTAGTGGTATGCCTATTATTCGTAGCTATGGGTTTCTCTATTCTATTTATGTATGCTATGCAATATCTCACACAGGCTTTAACCTATATAGACAAAAATGTTAATTGAAGTAAAAAGGTTTGAGTTTAAAGACACCTATACGATAGGCAAAATGTATATAGATAATATATACGAATGTTACACGTTAGAAGATGTTGTTAGAAAAGGAGCTAAAGTAAATGGACAAACAGCTATTCCTACTGGCACTTATAACCTCATTATTAATCATAGCAATCGTTTCAATAGGGATTTACCTCTCTTAGAAAATGTGCCTAACTTTACCGGTGTTCGTATTCATGCAGGCAATACATCTCAACATACAGAAGGATGTATATTAGTAGGCACAACATGGACAGGTAAAGACTTTATCGGTAACTCTAAAGTAGCGTTTAACAAATTGTTTGATAAGTTACAGAAAGCTAAAAAAGTTACAATCAAGATATGTTAGATTATCTTATCTGCGATATTCTATGTGCTATCACGCATTTCAAGTATGTATTTCTCATGCTAATTTTATATCTGATATATAATAAAGTATCTCAACACTAGGGGAATTGTTTGAAGATACTACTTTTAGATATAGAGTGCGCACCTAATCTTGCAACTGTATGGGGTATATGGCAACAAAACATTGCTCTTAACCAACTATTAGAATCATCTTATACATTATGCTATGCAGCTAAATGGTATGGTGATAAAAGAATTATGTTTGACTCTGTATATAAGTCAGATAGAAAGTCTATGTTAAAGTCTATTCATACACTCATGGATGAAGCAGACGCAATCGTTCATTATAATGGCAATAGGTTTGATATACCCATGCTTAATAAAGAGTTCCTAGAAGCTGGTATGTCACCACCTAGCCCTGCTAAACACATAGACTTATTACAAACATCTCGTAGTAAATTTAGATTCGTTTCTAACAAACTAGACTATATTGCACAACGTTTAGGTCTTGGTAAAAAGACAGAACATGAAGGGCATGAGTTATGGTTAAAGGTTATGAATAATGACCGTAAAGCATGGAAACGCATGGAAGAATACAATAGGAATGATGTTGTATTGCTAGAGAAAGTATATGACAAGTTCAAAGGTTGGATAAGTAATCATCCTAATCACAATCACTTTTCAGAAGAAAAAGTATGCCCTAGCTGTGCAAGTCATAAAGTGCAACAACGTGGTTATGCTGTATTAACTGCTGGAAAATATCCAAGATTTCAATGTCAAACTTGTGGTTCTTGGTTTAGAGGTAATAAAAAAGTAACAACAGATAAGTCAGAAAAATTTGTTAAAATATAGGATTGTTATGCAACGGTCAGAAGTAGAAATCATTTGTAATCATATGTTAGGAAGAGTGATTGTATCTTGTGAACCACTACATGGTGATAGCACAATAGTCATCACACTAGATGATGATAGCCTAATAGAAATTAGTGGTGAAGAGCTATCAGTCTATGGTGAGCTAACGCCTATGGATGACTAGACGCAAACTACAATACCATTACTACCTACTTGGCATACAGTCACAGAACCATCAGGTGCAAGTATAGTCGTAGTCTGACTAAAAGCCTTTTCAGTTCCCCATATCGCTAATGATGCCATCACTACAATAAATATCCAATATATCTTATTCATCATCAAATCTCTCTAAGATAGCTTCCACTTCAGGTGGGTTAATAGCATCTTCATCTTTAGTAGCTTCTAATAGCTTATTCTTATACCAATCAGACTTCTCTAAATCTTGTTGTGGATTATCTTTAAACGGATAACGTAAGTCATACTTGAGCTTACATCCTTTTAGATACCCAATATACTCTTCTTTTGTTAAACGACTTTTAATCACGTCTATTGCCTCTATACCACCCACTAAATAATGTGGAGGTCTATTTACCATATCTACCATAACTATCCCCTTATAAAAAATAAATCAACAACTTGATACGTACCATAAAAAAAGCCCATTATACTACCAATTACTAAAATCCATATAATATAATCAATTATTTTTTCTAGCAATTCCATTTCGTTCTCCATAAGATAAAGGTTTAGGTAAATTTACAAGACCTTCTTGCTCTAAGTATTTAAGTCTATAAAAATTTGTAATACAATCTTTAGCTATTTTTGTTCTATGAGCTGTAGGATTATTCTTTACATAAGCCATAATTTTTAATGCTTGTTCTTTGTCGTATGCCACACTATATACTTTACCCTTAGCCATCTTTTACTCCATGAGCCTGTTCTATCAACCTAGCAAATCTAAATATTCTATCTATTGTAACCAATTGGTCACCTTTGCCAAATGCTTCTTTATATATCTTAACTATCTCTTCTTGACTAAGTGGTTTAGAGTCCATTATTACTTTCAATCAATCGTTGTGTTGCTTCTGAATACTTATTCATTGACTTGTATTCTTCTATCTTATCACCTCTAAATAATGGTGTAATCTTAATATGATGTGTTGCATTTTTTAAGTCATTAAGATATGACAGTTCTTTAGGATGAAATGACCATAAGTAAGACTTTTTAAGGTCACCAGACTTAACGTCAAACTCTTCGTAAAGCCATGCTACAGGTTCTTTTTTCATTAGTAAAACACCATCCTTCCTATGTGAGTAATCTTGCTATGACCAAACCACGAATGTTTCGGCATAATTGAGTCATCATGAAAGTATAGCGCATTTGCCACTGGATTCGCATATTTTCCACGCATAACATCAAGAACAAATAATTCAGTTTTAAGAAACGTAACTTTGTCAACAGGTGCATGTTTTTCATCCTGTACAGCAAACTGACCAGAAGCATAAATAACATCACATACAGACTTACCCCAGCGACCAGATTTAACACGATTATGAATAGTGTAATAGACACCCAATTTCTCCTCTAATGTTCTATTATTAACTTCATGGTAAAGTGCCGTAGCGTAGCACGAAACCTCTAATTCTAAGTTATGTATATCCATTACAGACCTTTCATGGTTTTCTTGTGTCTAGTAAACCCATATAAGCGTATAATTCTACTATAAATCTAAAAGAAAGGAGAAACGCCATGTGGACATCACCATCAGCAACTGAAATGCGCTTTGGATTTGAAGTTACTATGTACGTAATGAACAAGTAATTATCATGCGAATGGGGATGCTCCTAAAAAGGAACATCCTCATCTGCACCTTCAACAGCAGGCTTCAATCTTTCCTCAGTTGCTACCATTGCAACAGCACCACTAATAAACTTACCATTAGGTCCTTCTCTAACCCAACCTGATAAAGTAAATTCAATACCGTCCACATTTAACTTGCCACGATAGTCTGGTCGTTTAGGATTATCACCTTTATCATTCTTGTTTAACGTAAACGTGTTCGTATTATCGTATTGCGCCATATACTACTCCTTTAGTTTAATAATTGTTTGTTCTACCTCTTCTAGAAACTTAATAACTTCTGTCTCTAATTCTGCAATGTAATCATCATCTCTGTCAAGACGCTTTATAAAAACTTGTAATTCGTCAGGGAAATTTGGGTTGAAACTTATGAAATCAACCCACCTAGCATTTGTACATGCCATTTGCCATTGCATCTGAGGTATGTATTTAGTAGGCACAGACTTACTCATAAGGGTATTAGTATGCGTAGTTTCTATAGGGCATTTAATCTCTATAAGACCTGCATACTTACCTTCTTCTTCTGAATTAACTGCACCATCTGGACTAGCGCCACTATTCTTAATCACAGGATGGTCAAAAAAACCTACTTCTGTTACTATAGAATTTGTTTTGCTTTCATATAGTTTTCTTGCAATAGGTTCACGTTCAATCCCATCTTGCATTGCTTGATTTGTGTATGAGTCTGTTTTTTTACCTGTTAAACGTTCAGATACAAGTTGAATAAGATAGTTTTGACGTGATGTAGATATGCCTGTTTTAGTCTTTGCGATAACATCCGATATTCTGGATGCTGTCACCTTACCTAGTCTTTGTTGAAACCACTCTTCGGTACCTTGGTTTATCATAGGAAATCCTTGCTAGACACAGCTTTTAATGTTGGCTGTTCTGACTCTGGAATATCCTCACCACTATAGATATATAAGCCAATACCATGTAACGCAATAGCTTTAGCTAAACAACGCTGCATAGCTGTATTAACTGCCATAGCGTCAGGATTAGGAATAGCTTGGTTTCTAAAGTTAAGCACAGGTAACTGAGCTGTCATAGACTTACCAAAAGCATGAACTGTGCAAAATACCATAAGCGTTTCACCAAACTGTTTAGGTTCGCCATAAGTCCATGTAGCAGTTGGGTCTTGCTGTAGAAGAGTATCCACAGCCCAAGCCCATGATAAGTATGATAGACCATTCTTTTTCTCAATGTGGTCTGATACATTAATCTTACGTAGTTCGTTATAGTTCATCTTTCTCTCCTGTTGTTGTAATTCTTGTTGGTGTTGTTGCATCATTACTTGGTCGTAAAACTGTTGTTGTGACATTTGCTCTCTCCCATTTATCGTTATCTAATTTAAGTTCGTCATTTAATTGTTTCAGTATTTTAGCTATATGTTCTAGCATATAATTCTCCATGTAAAGTATGCTATAAAAATTATCATAAAGCAAATAATATATTTATTCATATTTGTTTCTCTTCTAAAGAGTCAACAAGTTTGTCTAATACATTTTTCATAGCTAACTCTACATCTTTTCTTTGCATATTTCTTGCTAGTGAATCAGCTATTTTAACACATTTTTCTGCTTTTTTATCGTTTGGTGCAGTAATAGCTAACGCTAATGCCAATGTTAATGCTTCTGTGTTATCTGTAATCATATTGCACCTGCTAACTTACCCATAATATATAGACATAAAGCTACATATGCCCAGAAAGCTATTGCTCCAATAATCATAGTTTTGATTTTCATATTATCTCTCCAAAAATTATTTACAAAGTTCATTAAACAAATTAACATCACTACTAATTACCTGATATGCAAGTTTTTGATATTTTTCACATGAATCTAAATTATTGTGAATATACATAAATGCTTCTTTAAAAGTCAAGTTTTTATTTTCTGCAAGCGTTTCAACTACTGAATAAGCACCTGTAATTCTCATTTTTCTCTCCTAAAGTTAAATACTACAATAGTTATATTAATGATATAAAATTGCATGTCAAGTGTTTTTATATAAAAATTATATAATAATTATATTTGCATTTAAAAATTACTTATGATAGTGTTTTGCTTTATGAAAAAACTAAGATATATTGTATTAGATGAATTTGATGAAAAGCCGTTAAGAGCTTTTGCAGATAAGTCTTCAGCTTTGCACTTTTTAGAGAGTAGACCTAACTGTAAATTAAAAGTTTTGCCTAAAGAAAAGGCTTTGCCAATCACAGACCTGTACGAAGAATGTTTATTTTAAGGAGAGTATATGAAAATTAAGAACTGGGATAAGTTTCAACATTTTAAGCATAAAAGTGATATGAAATGGTTTAAATGTTATGGTCGTGACTTGTTAAATGACCCTGATTTTATGAAATTAGATGATATAAAACAGGCAACTTTGTTTAAATTATGGTGTTTAGCAAGTGAGTCAAATGGTGTTTTACCAAATTCCTACGATATAGCGTTTCGTTTAAGAAAACCTATAGCCTTTATAGAAAAAATGCTTTTAGAATTAGATACTTGGTTTATAAAAAATGAAATTATACAAGAATTATATACAGATTATATAGGAGATAAGATAAGATTAGATAAGAATATAAAAACCATTGTAAGGTTTGATGAGTTCTGGAATTTATATCCTAATGTTCGTAAGAATAATAAAAAAGGTTGTTTAGAGAAATGGAAAAATAAAAATCTTGACTTAATAGCTGATAAAGTTATAGGCTATGTAAAGATGATGAAAGAAACTAAACAATGGAAAGAAGGCTTTGTGCCAGCACCTATGACATTAATTAACCAAGAGAGATGGGAAGATGGTATTACACAAATTAAAAGGGCATGGGAAGGTGGCATTTAATGAATATAGGTGAAGCGTTAAATAAATTAACTGTCAATCAGTCAGTCATTACTGATTACTACGAACAGGAGTATGCTCATGCAGAGTTTAAAATTAAGAGTACGGATATTTTTACTGATAATGTGGTCCAGTATTTTAGTGAAGAAATCCATAGTGGTAAATCGCTTGGTTGGCTTAAAACGGAAGATAAGTTTCGTGTTAGGAATGCCGAGCTAACTATTTTAACAGGGGTATCAGGGCATGGTAAATCCATGTGGTTATCACAAGTTATATTGTCTATGATGCGACAAAATACAAAATGTTTAATTGCTTCATTGGAAATGAGACCTGTGCTTTCATTAGCTCGGATGATTACACAAGCATTAGGTTCACCAGAACCAACAGAAGATTACATCCGTAAATTTTGTGATAGAGCAAAAGAAAAATTGTATATTTATGACCAGTTAGGCACCACTACATCTGAAGACATGATAGCTACGTTATACTATGCCAAACATGTCCTAGGTGTTGAAATTTTTATCATTGACAGTTTAATGAAAATAAGTGATATTAGTGAAGAGTCTTTAGAGTCGCAAAAATTATTTACAGATAGACTGGCAGTTACCGCTCGTGATTTAAACATTGCTGTTTTTTTGGTAGCACATACAAGAAAATTAAAAGACGAAACAGAAATACCTGATGCAACAAATATTATGGGTAGTTCACATATAAGAAACCTATGCGATAACATTATCTGTGTATGGCGCAACCGATACAAAGAAAAGTTAGTAGAAGAAGGTAAAACTTCTGATGATGAATTAAAAATTATTCCAGATGCTAAAGTATTTATTCAAAAACAAAGAAATGGTCAATGGGAAGGCTCATTTAATTTTTGGTTTAGTCAAAAAACTCTATGTTATAGAGAATCACCATGACACTTGATAATTTACCTTTTACACATTTGACATCTGTTTATAATGCAGTAGAATATGTTATTCAAACACCAGATAAACCTAAAGAGATATTACCATTGCATGTTAGACAAAAGTTTGATAGATGGAAACGTGAAGACTTTTACAAAGATGACCATTATAAAGAAATGTGGGATAAAAACTGGATAAATAATGACAATAAATGATTTTATTAAAGAGTGTAAAAAGCTATTTGGTTCAGATATAGAATACAAAGCAACTTCTAAAGACGGACAAGTATTTAAAACGAAAGGATGGAGAGATGATAAAGTGGGCATTAACCAAAGACAATTTACCAATGTTAGTAGAGAAATTAAAAACTCTTGACTTTACTAAACGTTGGCGTGTTACAGTCACAGACGCTAAACTAAACAGAAGTCTTGAACAAAACGAAAGGTTATGGGAACTATACACAAGCATAGGTCAACACCTAGGCATAGAAAAAGATAAGATACACGAACTCATGGGGTATAAATTCTTACGCTACCAAACAGAAATAGCAGGTATGCCTGTAGAACTTATAAAGTCAACAACTAAACTAACCACAAGTGAGATGACAGAATACCAACAACAGATAGAGGTATGGGCGCAAACAATGGGTTGGGGTTGGGATTTTTAGTCATGACAATACAACAAAAATTAGAAATGTTTGATGATAATGAGCAACGTCTTATTGACACAACATACACAAAAAAAGTTGATGTTCCTTTATATGTACCTAAATATGAAAAGCCTAACATATATGAATTGTTTGATAATTTAAAAACAATAAAATTAATCCAAAAAATTAATCAGTCTAATGTTTCTGAAGATGAAAAGAAATTTTTAATTTTTGCAGCATATAGGCATATTGTATTTAATTTTTCAAAAATTGCAGATTACTATGCTCATTCAAATTCTGAAATGCAACAATTAATGGAACAATCAGCATTAGTCATTGTTGATTTTGATAAAGCTATTGAATATGGTTATGTTGCTTTAAATAATCAATTATCAAATCAATATCTGGAAGAACAAAGTGAAAGATAATTTTTGTGTTTTTATATTAAGTCATAATAGACATGACAGAGTGTACACTTACGACACTTTAAAAGAAAAAGGTTATACAGGTAAAATTTTTATTATTCTTGATGATGAAGATAAGTCTCATCATAAATATGTTGAAAAGTATGGCAATCAAGTGATTACTTTTTCAAAAGATAAAGTTGCAACTACCTTTGACATTGGTGATTGTTTTGATGATAAAAGGGCAGTAGTGTTTGCTAGAAATGCTTGTTTTGATATAGCTAAACAATTAGGTTATAAATATTTTATTCAACTTGATGATGACTATACTGATTTTAGATGGTCATTTGATAATAATAAAAAATATGTAACGAATAAATATATTGAAAACTTAGACAAGATATTTGAAATCATGTTAGATTTTTATAAGAAAACATCTTTTACTTCTATTTGCATGGCTCAAGGTGGTGATTTTATTGGTGGTGAAAATAGTGGTTTAAGTAAAACATTTTTAGATGGTCAAATATCAAGAAAAATTATGAATAGTTTTTTGTGTTCAGTTGATAGACCTTTTCAATTTGTAGGTAGAATTAATGAAGATGTAAATGCTTATTGTTATTTTGGTTATAAAGGTTATTTGTTTATGACTATTGCACAATTAAGACTTGAACAAAAACAAACTCAAAGTAATGCTGGTGGTTTAACTGATATTTATTTAAGTTCTGGCACATACGTTAAAAGTTTTTATTCTGTGCTTTATAATCCATCTAGTGTAAAAGTAAGACAAATGGGTCAAAACAAAAAAAGATTGCATCACAGCATAAATTGGGATGCTACAGTTCCTAAAATTATTTCAGAAAAATTTAAAAAATATGATATATCGCAATCAAAAACTAACTAAACTTTTAAGACAATTGCCTTGTCAACATTGTGGTATAATATCTGAAACAGTTTGTGCTGCACACCGTAATGAAGGTAAAGGTATGGGTATTAAAGTATCAGATGCGTTATGTGCTGCATTATGTTATGAGTGCCATTACACACTAGATATGGGTAAAAACTTAACAAAAGAAGAAAGACGTGAGATGTGGAACAGAGCTTACGTTACTACAATGCAATATCTTTGGGAACATGAAATGATAGGAATAATATAATGGGAAAAGGAAGCGCACCAAGACCGTTTACAGATAGAGCTGTATTTGACGAAAACTTTGATAAGATATTTGGCAAGAAAAAGAAAGATGCTGATACATCACCACATTTAGCTGAATACGAACTCAACAAGTCTACAGGTGAATTAGAAAGATTATGGGAAGGCACATCTAAACCTAACGAAAGCCAATTTGATGGCAAGTAAATCACCGACTCAATTAAGTTTAGCTAAATTAAAAGAAGAAGGATATACAGTAGCAATTGTTGAGCATTGGAACGCTTTTGCTAGAATAAGACAAGACCTTTTTGGATTTATAGACCTTTTAGCTTTAAAGGGTAAAGAAGTATTAGCAGTTCAAACAACCACAGCGTCCAATCTTAATGCAAGATGTAAAAAAATAGCTAATCATGAAAATGTAAATGCTGTTCGTGAGGCAGGTTGGACTATTA
>Ga0315902_10009104_pt1 | contig 13334 bp, 8 predicted proteins | sample LakEriMetagenome_9_FD_203523 | JGI IMG/M metagenome (GOLD analysis project Ga0315902, IMG submission 203523) | Freshwater fungal communities from buoy surface, Lake Erie, Ohio, United States - Buoy 12 MA117 | ecosystem: Environmental > Aquatic > Freshwater > Lake > Lake biofilm | place: USA... | reverse complement strand
CATCCGTCAGCTCATCCGCCCTGCAGACCGGCGCCCACGCGCGCCTCAGCGCACGCTCCAGCGCCACCTCTCCCGTTGCATCCAGCTGGTTGCCTACTGACTCACTCATCTGCGCGAGTGTATGGCGAAATCTCTTGACGCAACGCGTCACGCACCTGGCACAACCCACCTGTTATAGTGCGAAGGTCACTCAGATAGTGACGCGCATCGAGAGCACCGGAGAGATTCAGCTCGACGAAGGTGCGGCAACCAACGGATCCCCAACCCGGGGGCCGGAACGGTGCCAACGCTGATATGGCGATGCGGACGGGTCCGACGCGGACCAGCGCCACGCTGTGGCGTCCTGCGTTGCGTCGTGCCCCAGGCGCCGGCCCAAGCCGGTCGAACTGGGAGGTACTGGAGATGGCAGCTCCACGGAACGGCAGGATCGTCACCTGCGAGTCAATGACGAGTGGACACCCGGACAAGCTCTGCGACCAGGTCAGCGACGCGCTGCTGGATGCACATTTGGTACGCGATCCGTACACGCGCTGCGGTATTGAGTCCGCGGCGAGCGGCAACGAGGTCTGGGTCTTTGGCCAGGTGGCAAGCAGCGATCCGCTGAGCCACGAGGAGATCACAACCATCACGCGCCGCGTGATCCGCGACGCGGGGTACAGAAGCGCCAAGGAGGGGATCGACCCCGAGACGTGCAAGGTGCGCGTCACCATTGATCCGCAGAGCCAGGACATTGCGCAGGGAGTGATCAAAAAAGACGGTGCGATCGGGGCGAGCGACCAGGGGACCGTCTACGGCTACGCCACGGACGAGACGCCCGAAGGTTTGCCGCTCCCACTCGTACTGGCGCGGAAGCTCACGGACGCCCTCACCCAGGCGCGCATCAGCAAGAGCATCCCTTGGCTACGCCCAGACGGGAAGGCGCAGGTAAGCATCCGGTACGCGGCTGGTAAGTCACCCGTGGTAACGGCCTTTGTCCTCTCCGCGCAGCATGCGGCGGATGTGGAGATCGAGGACGTCCGCGCGGTGCTCACCGCACTGGCGCTCAAGATCCTGAAGCCGTACGCAACCGCAGAGACGGTGGCGCACGTGAATCCGGCGGGACGATTCGTCACGGGCGGACCGCTCGCCGATTCGGGCCTCACCGGACGAAAGGTCATTGCGGACACGTACGGCGGCGTGGCGCACCACGGCGGTGGCGCCTTCAGCGGGAAGGACGGCACGAAGGTAGATCGCTCCGCCGCGTATGCCGCAAGACACGCAGCACTGCAGGTGGTGCGCAGCGGACTCGCCAGCAGCTGCGAGATTGCACTCAGTTACGCCATTGGCGTGGAGCAGCCGGTCGCGATCCACGTGCAGACCATGGGGGCGAGCGTTGACCAGGAGAAGCAGATCAGACGCGAACTCGCGGAACGCGACTTCTCGCCGAAGGGGATCATCGAGCGCCTCACGCTGCGCACGCCGATCTTCGAACGCACCGCCCGCGAAGGACACGTGGGCCGACCAAACCTGCCGTGGGAAACCACGGCGCAGATCACCCGAAAGGAGGCGTGACATGACTGCACCAAAAAAGCGAACACCGAAGAAGATGTCGCTCGATCGCGGCTTTGTGCCAACGAAGCGACAGCGCGCGATTGAGAAGGCGTTCTTGAAGGCAGGCGGAAGACATCCTGCCTACATAGGTTTCATTGCGGCAGGTTCCGGCTTGCGGGAGAGTTGGGAGCATCGCAGGTTCACCAAGCAGCGCATGGCGCGCCGGCTGCACGTGAGTCCGCGGGGCACCTACTTCTCGCTGGCGGGTCTGGACCCGCTCGTCGGTAGCTACCTGCGAGCCGACGGGTCGACGCAAGCCTTCTACGGTCCCTGGCAACCCCCGCTCACCTGCGTTGGCTGTGGAGACGCCTCCAAGCAGGAGAGCATCCTCTGCGATCAGATCAACAAGGTGCCCGAGGAGCTCCTCGCCAAGTTGAGCGCACACGACGATCTCGCCCCCGACGACTTCCTCGGTCGGCTGAAGCGCGATGGGGGTGTGGGGGTGAAGGTGGGCAAACCCTCACCGAAGCGCGTAGGACGTGGTCGGTAAGTGGCATGGGCTATGGCTACCGCGGCCAGCCACCAGGGGCCCAAGGCCCGAAGCCCTGCGTCTTCTGACCACGCACGGTCAGCTGCTCTTCCTGGCACTCCTGTTGCATTGTGGTACAGCGCAACCAACCCATCGACTGCGGATCGAGAACTTTTGTGTGGCGGAATTATTCAGCCCTCGCGGCTAATCTCTCCACCAAGATGTTTTTGTATCTTGATTTTTCATTTCTTCACGGACCTCTTCGGCCGACACTCTTCTTTCTGAACGATTAGCGACGATATTGTCGTTGCTTTGTCCTTCTGCAACTCTGGCAACTTTGTCACTTTGCGCGATCGAACGGCACGTCCCAATCGGTACAAAAGCATTCTTGCCTTCTGAAGTAAGAATCTCACAAAAGATATCATTTGTTCTAACCAACTTCCCGTCAAATTGGCCGTTGACACAAACAATCTCCCCAAGTCTTGCGAGAGGGCTCCTTAAATCGAAATGAGGGTGTCGTTCAAACCCAGATTCGCGAACTTCGAATTTTTTGACGTTGTTGAGGTTGATAACCCTCTCGACTTGGAGCCCTCCGTCCACAAATACGGCTCTTGCAGAGTCACTGCCAAGTGGTGAGATGACTGCCCCGAGGCCATGAATCGGATGCATTAAGAGCTCGGATGGCGCAAGTTGCGGATTACTCGCCCTTAAGATGCCGAGCGCATGGTCGAAATCCCCACTCATCACGCTGGCGCCACGCGTGTCAAGACAGCGGTCACAATAGCCGCAATCAGGACCAAAGCTATCGCTGAGGTATCCAACAATTAGTCCCTTGCGACACATAGGAGCATTCGGGTAAGAAAATGCAAGCTCCGCTCGCTGTACAAATATTTGAACTTTATTCCTGAGCGCAAATGACCACCTGTTTACTTCAAGCTGGTCAGTAATCAGAACTGCTTTGCAAAACCCATCTCGCAGCTTTTCGCGCGTTCTTCCCAATCTTCCAACCTGCTGCCAGTACTCCTCAATAGATGTCCGCATCCCATCATGGATTGCATATCTAAGGCTTTCGATATCGATACCCATTCCAGCTGCTGAGGTTGCAACAATTGCGGGAATACGGCGCTCCTCAAGCTGTTGACGTAGGTGATCGAAATATGACTCTTCTTCTGTTGTTGAAAGGTCTGCCTCAGCATGGTAAAACGGGATTTTAAGCGGGGAGAACTTGCGAGATAAAACTTCACTTATATGCTCAGCATCGCGTTTAGTTACGGTATAGATTATCCCAGTGCCTCTGTCGTGGGGAGTTGAGTTGAACCAGTACTCATCTAGCATCTGTTCAAACTCTGCAGCGAGTGCCTTATCGCGCGCCGCACGATCTGCCGGTGGAATCGTTATCACCTGAAGAGCAATCTCTGGTCGGTCGGGTGGAATTCTTACGTACTGCACTTTACTTCCAATGTCAGAAAGCCTAAAACCTAATGCCCCAAGAATCGCTTGAGTAGTCAGAGTGGTTGAAGATGCAGTTGTGGCGACAACGGGGACATTGGGAAACCGACGGCGGAGTTTTCGGAAAACAGTTTGGTAGCTATTCACAAAGCCAGAATGACCCCAGTCAACAATTAGGTGTGCCTCGTCAGCGCCAATCAGAGATACGTTTACCTCTTGACTTAGTCTTTCAAGCCAGCTATTCGATTGGTCAAGTCTTTTCGGGCTGTTGAATAGAATCTTCAACGTGCCGCTCTCAAGTTCGCTGACTATTCGTTCATAATCACTAGGTGTAGTCCCGCTGTGAATAGCAGCTGCTGAGATCCCCATTGCTCTTAGAGATGCAACCTGGTCGTCCATCAGTGCGATTAGCGGCGAAACAATAATTGCTGTTCCCGGTAGCGCAACAGCTGGAACTTGATACAGCGTCGATTTTCCCCAGCCAGTTGGCATGACAGCTAGGACGCTGTGGCCCCTTAGGGCGTGCACGATTAACTCTTTTTGGAACGGTCTAGGATTAGTAACATTAAATGTGGTTGCGAGTGCATTGAGCGCAAACACCTCACGTTCGTTTAGGTTTGTAAGATTTACGTTGAAGCGTGAATCGGCCATCTATGTTTGAGCCATAGCTGCATAGTCGTTTAGAAGAACGCGGTCCAGCAGCTGGTTCATAAACTCGCAGGAGGTTTCTGGGAGGTAGATGCAAGAGAAACACCCAGCACCATTCAGGTGTGTTTGATCGGCGGAGTGTAGCTGCTCTTCTGAACATGCGGGATCAAAAGCGCAATAACGGGATTCTTCTAGCGCGCGGGAGATAACGTGCCTCATCGAGGCACTGTCAATAACTTGCAGTAGGCCACTGAGAGATCCAACCTCATCACCATCGCTGGTAGTAATCAATGTCGCAGCTCCAGTTGCGTTCGCATACAACCGTTCTTTAAGTGATGCTGTGCTTATCCCAAATTCCAAGTTAATGGCTCGAATTAAGGAATGCGATAGAGTGTGCGCGAGAATAAGGCGTGGCAGTACGTCTTTGTACGCCGCAATTCTGGAGTGCATTGGGTTATCCAACAGCTTGTGAATCCAATTAGTGCGGTGCGCAACAGTTGCTTCGGACCCCCACTTGCTCAGGAGCTGGGAATCTAAGACAACGAATATCCCCTCACCGGCATTTCTTATACCTGGTAGCCAATTCTGCACGTCTGTGCTGAGGTTTTGTCTAGACGGTGTGCCCCTCAGTGACATCTCGGCTGGTGGAGTTCGGCGTGTGAACCCTGCAAGCACTCTGGTTACGACAACATTCCCTAAAGCCACAACCCGACCCAGCGGGAGGGGCCAAGGTGGGGCCTCACTGCTCAAGATCGCTTGCGGCAAAAGATCACGGGGGATTGATTGTGAATTCAGCACATCAAATTCTCTATCTCGGATCTCACTTTCCTGGTCCTCGACGGCTTCAATCGGTGCATCTCGCTTAAGTGCATCAAGGCATCGAGAAAGAGTTTCATCGGAGAAGTCCCCGAAAAATTGATAGCGAATGTCAGCCGAGGATCTTGCTCGTACTTGTTCAATCTCACAGAACTTCAGGAACTGTCGTTCGGCAGCTGGGAGGTCGTGGATCAATGAGAACAGTCTCACGTCAACGTCTTCTGACGGAAGAGAAAGCGCTGATTGAATGTCAGAGAAATATAGATTGCTTGCTCCAAGATATGTACCCACTGGAGGAAGGTCGCATTGCTCAGCACTTCCAGGCTGTTTTGAAAGCCAGGGTTGCTCACCTGTGCAATTGAAGGGTTCATTTTCGGAGTAGCAATTGTCTCGCAGGTAAGATGATTCCCCGCCGTTGGTTGTCATGCTGATTCGATCAAGTGAGCGAGTTTTGTTACATTTTAAGCATCGCAGGACAAGTCCGGCAAGACCAGATTGCTTACGGGACACCTCAAGGCGAATGGACTCAATCGAGCAGGCTTGAAGTTCCTTGCGACGATGCACCCAATTCACAACGGGGAAGTCATCAAGGTGCCCGTTGCCACATACAACGGCGACGCGCATCTGGCGCATCGTGATGCCATGGTCGGGGCATTTCATTCTGCCATCAAGGTTGCTCATGACTGCAGAAATGCGAAGTATTCCGCAGATGCTGTCGCTGTCTTTGGCGGCTGACCTGCATACCCAAAGGCGCGGAAAAATGCTTGAAGGAATCCTTCGGCCCTCACCACCTAAGCTATTGACTGAGGCGCCATTTCGCGGGCGTCGGTAATCCGGAGGTATACGAATGTGGTCTATTCCTAGTAATTTTTCAAGACGGGGCTCGCGCATGACCCAAGGTTCATAATCTTGCTGTTTGGCACATTCCACAGGATCAGATTGGTCACAATACCAATGGTCTATCCCCTGAAGTATCCAGGAAACACCATTGCGATCAGTAACAATCGCGCCTGGCCCGTAGGTGCCAATTAATTGAGTGCGGCGCAGGGTGAGTTCATTTTGTGCCATTTATGCCCCCCCAGTTTGCAAAGGAAGGATTGGCTTTTTATGCGATGACGGAACTATTGAAACATTGCTTTCTACATCGCGCAGACTTGTAGGGACTCTCCATACGCGATTGCCAAATGCCACAGCGTCCTGGTCATCTGCCCTACATATCACCGCTGGAGAGTCTAGGTTTAGGCTTTTGTAAGGCTCTTGCGCCCAAGGCCTACTCTCTAGGTTCCAACTTTCAACTTGCTGGCGGATGCTCTCGACATGTTTACTAGTTTGCACCAGTCTTCCAAACTCAGCTGCTCGCGATAAATACGTGCGCGCCCAAACATCCAGATCTTGGGCCGTTGCAGAAAAGCTTTGTTTTTGCGAAATCCCTTCGGCAGGCATGGTTTGGCGTAGATACGCAGCCGCGGTGCCCGCCAAGAATTTCACGAGCGCAGGCTCGATAAACGGCGCAAGTAATGTTGGGGTAACGTCTGCATATAAACGCCTATGGTACGACTGAAAATGCTCGTAGTGAGATATATCTCTTGCCTTACCTAGACCGTAGACTGTTACAACAACGCCTGGCGCCTTTCTCCAATTTCTGCCGACACGACCTGTTACTTGGATGTAGCGCGCAGTAGAGTTCGGTTGGCCAAGCACCGCCATCAATGCAAGCCTGTCCACATCGATTCCAACCTCAATCATTGTGCTCGCGAGGCAGATGTCGCTTGAACTAGGGTTTGGGTGTGCGGTCTCAAGCTCCCTAAGCTTCTCGGGTATCTCGTGACTCGGAATACGGCTAGTAAGCTCTACCTTTGTTAACGGCATTACTCCTCGCTTCACTTGGGGATTACGAGCAGCCCAGACCCTCAGATAGTCCGGCACATCAGTTTCTACGAGTGTCACTGCATAGCCTAGTTCGCGAAGTGAGTTAAAGAATGCCACTGTTGTCCACCATGGATCCACTAAAAGGCCCCTAGCTGTCAAGGCATCACCAGCTGAAACTGTGGCCGCAAGCGCGACTGCTTGAGCGGTTTGGGCACTTTGGAACTCAGGCGAATAAATCCCTACATACGTGGTGCCCTCATTCTGTGAATCCAGCCCACTGAACGCCGTCGTAAAGTACGTTTCGCCATGGCGGAAACCTGGAGGCGGGAATAAATGCGATGAGCTCCTCCCGAAAAGTTGCAAAATCTGCTTTTGGTACTCGCTGACTGTCGCTGTAGAGCAAATAATCTTAGGCATGTGCGCCGGCTTGCCTGAGGTGGCTCCATGGCTCCCAAGCAGTCCAACAAGGGGCTCGTACATTGCAAATGCAGTTCCCAGCGGTCCTGCAATGAGATGTAGCTCATCCTGAATTACGAGGTCAAAACTTGGTCTCGCCCTGTCGCCGTTTAGGTTGATTCCGAATATTGCACGAGCTTTTGGGTTCCAAGCAGTTGTGGCAATCTTATCAACCGTCGCAAGTAGAAAATCAGGAGGGTCCTCATATATATCTTCATCCACAATCAGTAATGGAAGGCCAGTATTGAATAGACAAGAACTACTTGGGCAATATAGTTCAACACCTGCGCGATTAGCCTTGCCGCGGATGCCAGCGATGGTGTTGCGCGGGGTGTTAGTAGTAAGTTTAAAGGTCCTTCCCCGCTTCGCAGCCCCTGCACTTGCTGCTTCGGCTCCTTTAGCGGCCGTAATCCCAATTGGCTGGCTGCAGAAAGGACAAGCAGTTATGCCGAAGTAATTCACAGCAACACCGTTGTCTTGGCTTTGTTCCATCTTCACTAACTTCTCAGATGCGTCGTGATGGCTGTTCGGGAGCTGGTCGCCGCCAATCCATATTCCGATACGAATCGGCTTGCCATCAGTAAAGACTACTTTTCGAATAGACTCCATCGCGCAGATCAATTTTGCAGCTCTCTGGAACTGCTGAGCCGTTAGCAGGCGGAGTGTATAACGCATGAATACAGAGACACCATCACCACTTCCACTTATTCGGCGCATCCAAATAGTGAATGCTGCAACGGCAAGATATGCCTCAGTCTTTCCTCCGCCCGTAGGAAGCCAAATCAAATCTACGAGCTGTCTGTCTTCGGATTCTGGTGCGCTGATGCCCATCAGGTTCATGACAAGGAAGTAGAGCTGAAAAGGTCTCCATTTTGCGCCACTTTCTGGTTTTCCTGGGGCACGTCGGCTGACATCAAACGATTGATTAGTTAAGCAAAACGCTCTGAGAACATCATCCCGCTCGCTAAGCAGAGCCAGACCGCGTTCGAACCTTTCGTGTGCGTCTTCACAGCCGCTGATGTGCTCCTCCCCGGTTCTTCTGTGCTGAATAGGCAGCGCTGTCAACGTGTTTTCAAGCGCATGCACCCAGGCGAGGTATTGCCTACCAAACGCCTGAAGAAGAGGCATCCATGTCTCAATGCGTTCTGGCTTCATGTACGTGCTTGCCAGCCATGTCATCTCATCCAAATCGTTGATTGGGTAGTGAAATGGGTCCGAAGAGACTGCAGAATTCTTGACAGAAGGCATAAAGCTGGTCTCTAACTCGTAAACCTGGTTGCCGTCACTGGCCCACTGCACGGAAGTCCCATGCCCTCTCGAAAATATAGGCTCATGATGGAAAAGCAAACCAGGCGCCCCCTCGAGCTCGTCAGGGAATGGAGTAAAAGGACTGCGCGTGTTCCCACCAGACGCAAGAGACACCCTAAGCTTCGTTTGAAATGCAACAGATTCATCTTTGTGAGAGTTGGGCAAATGTTTTGTTTCGTTGGTTAGTCTTATCGTTACGAAGTGCGTATCGCTAGTTGGGCCTGGCGACTTTGTGGTCAAAACTGTAAACGACAGCGCCCCGATACTCACACTGCTAGTTGTTCGTGAAAGTTCAAGGGAAACTTCAAACTCTTGATCAATTGGGTGACGCACCCAGACTCTCTCTTTGTTTGTCGGGGTTTGACCAGCCAGCGAATAGGGCCTGTAGCCTCCGGCAGATAGCTTGCAGTGAATAGTCGAGGTGGTGATGCCCACCAGAAAGCTGAGACCAAAAGAGGTTTGCTTGCGGAGCTTTCTCCGCGTGTTTGGCGGAGAATCCGCACTCTCACCGAGCACTGGACCAGTATCTTCCAGGCTTCCCTCGGCAGCCTGGCGGCCTCCTGGCTCAGTAGGGTCAATTGGCCCAAGGAGATCAGCTTTAAGCAACTGATTATCATTGGTGTCATCAGGTGGGGCCTCACTGTTTTCGCTGGCAGGATGAATGAGACCGATGGCAAATCGTTTGGACGGCGAGTCATCTGCACCGCCTCCCCCCAAGAACGCGGAAAGCGTTGTGCCGTCACTCTCGCGCACGACGAAGGGCACATCAGGGTTAATGTTTTCGATGCTTACCGTGCTAGTGCTTGAATCGATCTGGGCAACCTGGTTGCTACCGCCCGCCGCCGGACCGATAAATTGAGCGTAAAGGTGCTCCAGTACCGCATCTCTTGGTTCCTGACCCGTGGATTCCGCAACAATCTTCGTCATGTCTTCGTTAGCCAACTTCGAACTGCTGCAAGACTACTCTTTGGAGCTAACACGATAGTCGCCTCCAGGGAGCGAGTAACCGCAATGTAAAGTGCGTCTCTAATAGACGGATCATTTAGGGATTCATCGTCTTCCGGAATCCCACCAACAATAACAAAAGGTGCTTCGAGGCCTTTGAACTTTCGCAGGCTGGTCCGCCCTACAAACGATCGGTCTTTCTCGGTCGGGATAAACAACTCCTTGATTTGATAAGGCATGTCGCGCTCATGTTCAAATGAACTGTCCGTAGGGGCATCGGTTAATGAAAGGAGCACAATTTCGTGTGCTTGAATTCCTTTAGCCTTGCAATCCTTAAGCACCTCCCGCAGGACCAAACTGAAATGAGCAGCATCATCGTATTGACGTACCTGAAGACCCCCTTTTCCTTTTCGTAGGTAATCACGATATCCTGGTTGAAGGCCAGCGACGCTTTCCGCGAATCGAGCTGTGTCCTCCTTATTTCGACAGTTCTTATCAAGGTCATATACCGCTTCTTTTCCGACAATCAATGGCAACACATCTTCTTGTCCATAAAGAGATTGATGTAAAAAATCTCCGAACATTCGGTAGCTACCAGATGAGAGGCGACCTCGTAGGGCTGCATCAAGTAGGTCGACCAACGCGTAGTCTCCCTGATAGTAATCTTGGGCCTCGTCTACGACAAGGAAGTCAAATCTGGGATTATTACGTAGAATCTGAGTTGCATCGCGGATTATCTTGTCCCACTCTTGCCGCGTCCGTTCTTTTGGGGTAAGGCCGAGTACTTCAAGCGCAAGCTTGTGTGCAGTGCCAACGTAGTTGAGCTTCTGGGCCGCTACGAGGTTTGAAAGGTGTGAGGCTAGATGTCCATTGAAGCACAAGAGCGCCGTGCTCAGGCCCTGACTCGCGTATTCGCGTGCAATCTGAACCGCTAGAGTTGTTTTGCCTGTTCCTGCATAGCCAGTCACCACAACACGTTTGCTCCGTCGTAGACCGTGTAGCGCGTCAGCTTGACTGTTTGTGAGCGCTACGAGTTCCTCATCCCGAAAACGTGTTCGCACCCCTGCAGACTCCAGCCCTACAAAATCTGGACACAGAATTTGGGCGATCGATTTCATCTTCGCCGGCCCCAGCTGCTGTTCTAGCTCTGCTTTCCCTCGTGCCTTCACAGCAAAGTTAAGCTCTGGTTCAAGAGCGTTGATAACCGACTGAGTAGCGCCGAGTGCAGCGTAGCGATTCGCATCAAGCAATTCGTATGGGTGCCAGTCGATGTTTGTCGTGAAGTCTCCCCGCATGGCAGCGTGCGTAAAGATGACTAGGCGGCCTACTGGAACATCATCGGCGATACGCGAATCGATATCCCGTAAGGCACGCCTGAGGTGGTGTTTGCGATCGTTTGTATCTCGCATCGGATTCGGTCCAGGGGTTCTATTGAAACCGTACAACCACTCCCCGCGTGAGCGTTCAATTGCTTGGTGTGATTTAATCTCTACAACTAACACGCCAAGATATGGAACGAGAACGATGAAATCCAATTCACGCTCTCGGGTTGTACTTGTGTTCACTAACTCGACGCGACACAAAACAGTCCAGTCAGCCGCAACCTGCAGATCCTCCGCAAGGGAGCGATAGAAATGGACTTCCCCGGGGGGCAAATTGGCTGGGAGGGTCGCCGGAATCATGTTCGCCATGGGCGCATTGTAAACCTCAGATAGCTAGGTACGCGATGATGATTCACCTTTGGGGGGCCTGGCTAAGCGTTCTTAAGTTCAGACTTTAAAGGAGTCATCAGTGAGCTTGGTTGAGCGCAGGGTTTGACCCCAGTCTTTTTTGCCTGCATGCAAGGGGTCGGGGAGTCCGCGGGATTTCGCTAGTTGGCCTTACCTAATCAGCTTTTCTCCTAACACTGGTCGGCAAGTCTACGCCGTACTCATCATAAATCTTCAGTATTTCATCGCAAAAGGAAATAAGGCGCATTCTCTCAGGATCTTTAGATTCATCAGCCATTAAGTCTCGTCTCCAGTGCGTAAAAAGTTTTCTCCCGAACGATGTCTGACTCAGAATCTTTTTTTGATAGTTATGCGGACCACAAAGTGTTTGACCATTCCTGAGTGAGCCCTCCCCACCCTTCTCTCTTGGGATTCGATGATCGACATGTAGCTCCAGTCCGTCATCTTTTCCTAGTCCGCAAACGACACACCTGTAGCCGTCGCGCTCAAGAATCGCCTTTTTTGTAGGGCCATCAAAGTCCTGGAGGTTGATTCGCCCCTCCGCGTGGTCAGGGTCGTATCTATAGACACCCTTCCGTTCCTTGATGAGTTTCCCGTCTTGGGCAAGTCTCCGAATGGGCCGATCGGAGTCCTCTAGTCGTTCTCCATACAGTGCAAAGTAGCTCTCTTCTATCGCTCGCTTAGATTCTGCATGAGTGATTGATCGCCGAGGATTACCTTTGAACCACTTCAATACGAATTCTACTTGCGATGCATCCCCCTTAGGCACGGGCTTTACCCCGCTGTTTGGGCAGTCCATTAACCAAGGCGGTCAGGATTTCCTTGGCAATGGCCGTAACTACGGGGACAGCAACTGAGTTCCCGAGTTGGCGATACATCTGAGTTCGGGAGACTGGGATAATGAAAGTTGTCGGGAAACCCATAATGGCCTTACATTCGTTATCAGTTAAAAGCCTCATGCCAGTCGGTCCATCTTTAACAAATGTTCCAGTAAGTCGCTGGATTTTATGGTACGTCGCAACGAGCGTTTTCACCTTTATCTTTGATCTCCTATCAATCAATTCAGGTCTGCCATCATCAAGCTTTGAGAGATAGCCCTCCTGTAAGTGCCTTGAAATAGATCGATCCGTAATGCCCTTCTCAACAAATGGCCCAATGAATACGTTCTTGCGAGATTTCTTTGGCCAGCTGTGCGTGATTCCGCGCTTTAGGCGGGACTTGTCGTAACCCACGATGTAGATCCGCTTGCGATGTTGTGGAACTCCATAGTCGGCGGCATCAAGGATTTGATGGTGTACTGAGTAGCCAAGCTCGTTGAGACTCTGGAGAATGACGGCAAACGTATTGCCACCATCATGGTTGACGAGGCCTACGACGTTTTCGAGGAGAAAGGCGGCGGGGCGTTTCTCTTCAAGTATCCGGAGTACGTCATAGAAGAGCGTGCCTTGGGTCTTGTGCTTAAAGCCCTGGCGCTGCCCGATTGAACTGAACGGCTGGCATGGAAACCCAGCCAGCAACACGTCAAAATCGGGAATTTCTGCCGCCTTGATTTTGGTGATGTCTCCATGAGGGGTTTCATTAAAGTTTGCTGCGTAGGTTTTCTGGGCATCCTTATCCCACTCAGAGGAAAACACGCACTTTCCTCCAACTGCCTCAAAGGCAAGTCGAGTACCGCCAATCCCGGCAAACAGGTCAATGAAGCGGAAGGGCATCGCCTTCTTAGGGCGCCGCACACGAGGCCACGGGATGGTGGTTTGGGTAGGTTGGCGTACTGATTTTTTCACCTGCTGAGTGTACCGGCTAGCGTGCCAGCGGTATGACGCAACGTTACGCCAACCCCACCCTCTCCCTGACCTCACGCATCGTCTCGGTGACGAGGGGGAGGAGGCGCTGGGCGCCGTCGCCGAGGATGTTGTTGATCTCGTGAGGAACTGCGAGGAGTTCCTGGTAGCGCTCGCGGGCGGGGGCGTAGTGGGCGGTGAGGCGTTCGGCGAGTGCGCGCTTCAGGTCGGCGCAGCCGGTGGTGGCGTTGCGCTCGGACTCCCAGAGCTCCT
>Ga0315902_10009098_pt1 | contig 13345 bp, 12 predicted proteins | sample LakEriMetagenome_9_FD_203523 | JGI IMG/M metagenome (GOLD analysis project Ga0315902, IMG submission 203523) | Freshwater fungal communities from buoy surface, Lake Erie, Ohio, United States - Buoy 12 MA117 | ecosystem: Environmental > Aquatic > Freshwater > Lake > Lake biofilm | place: USA... | reverse complement strand
GGTTGTCCGTGGCGATCGTGCTGTTCTCGAACTACTTCAGACAGATGCCGCCGGAGCTCTTCGAGGCGGCGGCCGTCGACGGTTGCGGCCACTGGCGTTACTACCTCTACATCGTGATGCCGCTCGCGGGCCCCATCGTCGCCACGGTGTCCATCGTGAACTTCGTGGCGTGCTGGAACATGTACTTCCTGCCACTGGTGCTGCTCAGCTCACCCGAGATGATGACGTGGCCGGTACGGCTCATGGACTACACCGGAGAGCGGGGGTCGGACTGGGGGCTGATCTGCGCCTACGTCACGTTGACCATGCTGCCGACGGTCGTGGTGTTCCTGCTCGCGCAGCGACACATCCTCAGCGGCCTCACCGCAGGTGCGGTCAAGTCCTAGCTCCCGGGACTGCGCGGTGGTGAGGCTCAGCCAGGGTTCGTCCGGGGCAACGATGCGAAGTTGATCGTGTTGAGGGCCAGCGCAGCGGCGACCACCATGAAAGGTACGCCATAGCCGCCGAGCCGCTCGGTGAGCCAGGCGAGGCCGGCCACGGCGAGCGCATAGCCCGCCGTCATGGCGATCGCCATGGCCCCGTTGAGGGCGATCAACGCGGATTCGGGGACGCGGGAGGCGAGTTCTGCGCCCATCAGCCCGTTCCATGCGGCGATCGAGATCCCTGCGATCATGACGACGAAGTGCAGACCGACGTCGCTGAAGCCGTGCTCCAGCGAGGCAAGGCCGATCCAGGAGCAGGTCGCACAGGCGCAGATCAGGACGAAGACGGGGCGGGCCGATCCGATCACGTCGGCCCACCGACCGAACGCCAGGCGGGAGACGAGCGCGATCGCCTGGATCGTCGCGAGCAGCGCGGCGGCCCGGGACAGCGACAGGTTCACCGATCCGACCAGATAGGCGACGAAGAAAGTGAGCCACGCGCCCTGGCTCATGGAGAGGATCGTGGCGCCCAGAACGAGCCGGAGCGAACCTGCGTCGCGACGGAGCAACGCGAGGGCCGGCGCATAGCCGAGCGTCGGGCGCTCCGGCGCGGCCGCTGCCGGTCCGGGCTCCGCGCTGGCCAGGAAGCGCAGCGGCAGGATCGCCAGCGCGGTCAACGAGGCCGCCACGAACACAGCGGTCCTCCAGTCGGCGACGGCGACCACGAAAGCGACGACGATGGCGGAGGTCAGGCTCCCGAACGAGCCGCCCATCGAGCTCAGGGAGAACAGCAGTCGACGGGATCGCGGCGGTGCGGCCCGATGGAGCTCGCGGCTGGCCGCGAACCCTGCGGGTCCGTCGGCGAGACCGACGAGCAACGAGGCCACGAGCACGGCGCCGAGGACGGGAAGCACGAAGGCTGCGGCACCTGCGGCGCTGATGAGCAGGCATGCCTGCAGCGTCCGGAACACCCCGACGGAGCGGACGAGGGACGGTGCCACCAGGATGCCTGCCAGCGTCCCGAGGGAGGCGAGTGACGCGAAGTAGCCGACTGACGACGGCGAGATCGCCAGCTGGGCGGCGATCACCGCGCCGAGCAACGGGATGATGCGCAGGGGGTAGGCAGCGAAGAATTGGGTCGTGAACATCGCCAGGAGGGGCACCGCCCACCCCCGGCGTCCGGGTCGTGACAGGTCATCCATGTACGATGACCCTGCCCCTCATTCGGTATCGACGACCTTCTGGATGCGTCGTGCGGCTTCTTCGGCCGTCAGTCCGCCGCTGATCAGGCCGGCGGCGGCCGTCAGCATTACTTTGCCGACCGCGGCGCCGATCTCGTCCTCGACATAGACCTGATGCCAAGATGAGTCGCGGAACTGGATCGAGGACTCCCGCAGCAACCGATCGGTGACCTCGACCGCGGCCGCGCGATCGATCGGTACCTGCAGGCTGAGGGAGGCGAACTCGCGTTGCTTCGCCGGGCTCGTCAGGAAGCGGAGGAAAGCGACGGCCTCGTCGGGCGCGCCGCTGAGCACCGCCCAGCCTGCGATGCCGCCATACGTGTCGGTCCGCCGCCCCGGCGTACCCCGCACCTCCGGCATCGGAAAGGTGCCGATGTCGTCGACGGGCAGCCCCCGGCCATCGGTGGCGTTGCGTCGCTGATCGCTGACCGTCGTACCGGAGAACGACAACACCATCGCGGCACGGCCGTCGCCGAATAGCCCCATCGACTGCGCGTAGTCGGTCGCCGCCACCCCGCGCTGGAACGCACCCATCGCGGCGAGATCCGCGAGCATCTGCGCGGCCTGGACGAAGCAAGGGGCGATGAATCCCCGGGTGCGTCGCTCGATGGCGGCGCGCAGGGCCTCCTGCCCGCAGGTGCGCATCGCGAAGATGTTGAGGTAGATCCCCACGGACCAGGTTTCGAGAGGACCTGCTGCGATCGGCGCGACGCCGAGCGCCTTGAGCGCGCGTACCGCCGCGAGGAAGTCATCCCAGGTATGGATCCGGCTCGCGTCGACGCCGGCGCGCTCGAACAGTCGCCGGTTGTAGTAGAAGTCGTTCATCGCGACGTGCTGGGGCACGCCGATGAGGCGGCCATCGACCCGGTACCCTGCCAGCGCGGTCTGCGGGAACTGGGCTTCCCATCCGTCGCGCTGCATCTCGGGGGTGATGTCGCGGATCACGCCTCCCCTGTACATCCGCGACAGCATCCCGCCGCCCTGGGAGTAGATGATGTGAGGCCGCGCCGGCGACGCGATCATCGTCGGCAGACGCTGCGTGATCTTGGCGACGTACCGGTAGCGCACCCGGACATCGGGGTTCTGCGCTTCGAACTCGGCGATGGTCCGGTCGTAGAACGCCCGGAACGCCGGGTTGCGTTCGGCCACCGCCCAGTCGATGTCTATGGTCCGCGGACGATCCGGGCGATGTTCGAGGAGCGCGGGGCCCAGCGCGAAGGCGAGCAGCAACAGCGCCCCGGCGCCGAGCCAGAGAAATACCGGAGATGCGAGGTGTCCGCGGGAAAACCGTGCGCGGAGCGATCGACCGTCGACGGACGGCCTGTTTTTCCGGCAAAACTTGTGCATTGCAGTAAGTTTTGTGGTCAAATCAGGCTCCTGTCAAGCACATCCTGTGTCGAGTGGTCATCAACCGCCGGGCCATGCCGCCTCCGAACCATACTCAATCCGGATCTGAGCTGCGTCCCATCGCGAAACGCTTGCTCGGCCGCTCCGGGTTGGAGGTCTCCGAGCTCGGGCTCGGGGGCGCGGCCATCGGCAACCTCTACGCCCCGGTCGACGATGCCTCGTCGCGACAGACGCTGGAGGTCGCTTGGGAAGCGGGTCTGCGGCTCTTCGACACCGCACCGTACTACGGTTTCGGGCTCAGCGAGCGCCGCCTCGGCGATGCCTTGCGTGCGCAGCCCCGCGACGCCTACGTGCTTTCGACCAAGGTGGGCCGGACCCTGCGACCGGTGCGGGAACACTCGGGGGTCGCCGAGCGATACGGTTTCTGTTCGCCGATGCCTTTCGAGCCGGTGTTCGACTATTCCTACGACGGCGTGATGCGCTCGTACGAGGCGAGCCTCCATCGCCTCGGCTTGGCGAGCATCGACGTCCTGTTGGTGCACGACCTCGGCGCGCTCACCCACGGTGCCGACAACCCCGACCACCTGTCCGCCTTCCTCGGCGGAGGACACCGGGCACTGGAGGAACTGCGGTCCACCGGGCAGATCCGGGCGATCGGACTCGGCGTGAACGAGTGGCAGATCTGCGAGCAGGTCATGGATCACATCCATCTCGACTGCGTGCTGCTCGCGGGGCGCTACACGCTGCTGGAACAGGGACCGGTCGAGCGGTTCCTGCCGCGCTGCGTCGCTGTGGGCACCAGCGTCATCGTCGGCGGAGCGTACAACTCAGGGATCCTCGCCACGGGGACCCGCTCGAGGGACCCTCTCCATTACGACTACGCGCCGGCGCCACGACATATCGTCGAGCGGGTCGAGTCGCTCGAGTCCGTGTGCGACGCGCACAAGGTGCCGCTCGCTGCGGCCGCGTTGCAGTTCCCGCTGCGTCATCCGGCCGTGGCCGCCGTGGTGGTCGGCGCCGCTTCAGGTGAACGCGTCCGCCACGGGGTCGCGGCCTATCGGCATCCGATCGACCCATCGCTGTGGAGCGACCTGAAGTCCGCTGGTCTGTTGCATCCCGATTGTCCGACTTAGGGAGTGCTCGTCATGGTTGCACCCGCTTCCCGACCCCGACGTTTCGGCTCCGTCATCCGCGTACGACAGGAGTGCTTCGATGAGTATCGCCGCCATCACGCCGCGGTGTGGCCGGCCGTGCTCGCCACGATCACGCGATGCCACATCCGCAACTACACGATCTTCCATCGTGACGGCGTCCTGTTCGGCTACTTCGAGTACTGGGGTGAGGATTTCGACGCGGACATGCGCCTGATGGCCGAAGACCCCGACACCCGGAGGTGGTGGTCGATCATGGAGCCGATGCAGGATCCCTACCCGGAGCGTCCCGAAGGAGCGTGGTGGGCGCCGATGGAAGAAGTCTTCCACCATGACTGACGTGGTCGCTCCGACGCCTGCACCCGCCGCCTATGTGGACTCGCACGTCCATCTATGGGATCCGGGTCGCTTCCGTTATGAGTGGCTCGCCGAAGTGCCGCAGATCGCGCATCGGCACCTGCCAGAGGATCTGTCGATCGAGGCCGCTCCCCTGACGCCCGCCCGGTGGGTGTTCGTCGAATGCGGCGCACCCGCGCTGGAGGAGGTGAGGTGGGTGGAATCGCTCGCCGCAGCGGAACCGCGGATCGCCGCGATCGTCGCCAGCGCGCGGATGGACGAGGGGCAGGCGACAGCGGCGGCGATAGACGCGCTCCGTGCCCATGCGTTGGTACGCGGCGTCCGTCACAACTTCCAATCCGAGGCCGATCCGCAGTACTGCTGTTCGCCGGCGTTCATCGACGGGACGCGGCGCCTCGGTGAGGCGGGACTGTCGTTCGACATCTGTTGCCGTGCCCCGCAGCTGCAGTCGGTCCAGCGTCTCGTCCAGGCCTGCCCCGACACCCAGTTCATCCTCGACCATTGCGGCAAACCGCCCATCCGTAGCGGACAACTGGACCCGTGGCGGGAGGCGCTGCGCGCGTTGGCGGCGCTGCCCAACGTCGTGTGCAAGCTGTCAGGGCTGGCGACGGAGGCCGATCCGCGAGGCTGGAGCCCGGCGGATCTCGCGCCCTATGTCGAACATGCCATCGAGGTGTTCGGACCACGGCGTCTGATGTACGGCGGCGATTGGCCGGTCGTACGACTGGCCTCTACATACCGCCGATGGCGGGAGACGGCCTTCGCGCTGCTCGCCGGTCTTGCGGAGTCCGAGCGTGCGGAAGTCCTCTGCGGGACGGCGACGCGGATCTATCGGTTGCACTGAGGGAAAACATGTTCGAACTCAAAGCGAAGACAACGCTCGTGACCGGAGCCGGCTCCGGCATCGGCCGGGCGATCGCGCGGCTGTTCGCGCAGCAGGGCGCGATGGTCTGGGTGGCCGACATCGACCCGAAGGCGGGCGCCGCGACCGTCGAGTCGATCGAGGTCGCGGGCGGCAAGGGCGCCTTCGTCGCCCTCGACGTCCGGGAGGACGCCTCGGCCGATGCGGCGCGCGACCGCGTCGGCGATCTTGACGTCCTCGTGAACAATGCCGGGATCGGACACGTCGGCGACCTGCTCGCCACGACGGCCGCCGACCTCGACCGTCTGCACGCCGTGAATGTCCGTGGTCCTTTCAACCTCGTGCGCGCTTTCGTGCCGAGGATGCTCGAGCGGCGCAGCGGCAGCGTCATCAACCTCGCATCGATCGGGGGTGTCCTGGCGGTGCGTGAGCGTCTCGCCTACACCGTGACGAAGCATGCGCTCGTCGGCATGACCCGTGCGCTCGCCCTCGATCACTCGGACACCGGGGTCCGGTTCAATGCGATCTGTCCGGGACGTGTCGATGGGCCGTTCGTCCGGGCGCGCATCGCAGAGTATCCGGATCCGGAGGCCGCACTGCGCGAAATGGCTTCGACCCAGCTGAACGGGCGGATGGTGGCCCCGGAGGAGGTGGCTGCCGCCGCGCTCTATCTCGCCTCGGATGTCTCGGCGATGGTGACCGGCTCCACATTGCTGATCGACGGCGGCTGGAGCGTCGGCAAGTGACCCGGTCATCATCGAAGGATCCGCGGTCAGGGCGTATCGTCGATCTCTTGCTGTACGACGTGCGCTTCCCGACGTCGATGTCGCTCGACGGGTCGGATGCGATGAACCCGGACCCGGATTACTCCGCCGCCTATGTGATCCTGAAGACGGACCGCGGCGATGGCATCGAAGGGCACGGGCTGACCTTCACCATCGGTCGGGGCACCGAGATCGTCGCAGCAGCGGTCGAGGCGCTGCGGCCGCTGGTCGTAGGGCAGCCGCTCGCCTCCTTCGTCGAAACCCCGGGCGCGTTCTGGCGTCATCTGACCGGTGATTCGCAGTTGCGCTGGATCGGTCCGGAGAAAGGGGTCATCCACCTCGCGACGGCGGCGGTCGTCAACGCACTGTGGGACCTGTGGGCGAAGCTCGAGGGCAAACCTCTCTGGAAGCTCCTGTCCGACCTGTCACCGGCGAGGCTGGTCGAGGTCGTCGACTGGCGCTACCTCACCGACGCCCTGACACCGTCCGAGGCGCAAGCGCGGCTCGAACGGCTGGTGCCCACGCGCGCCGAGCGCGAGTCCGAAGTGCGGCGACTCGGATATCCGGCCTACACGACGTCAGCCGGATGGCTCGGATACGACGACCAGAAGATCCGTCGTCTCTGTCGCGAATCGCTGGCGCAGGGCTTCTCGCACTTCAAGATCAAGGTGGGCGCGAACCTCGAGGACGACATCCGGCGTGCGCAGATCGTCCGCGACGAGATCGGGCCTTCCCGCGTCCTGATGATCGATGCGAACCAGCGCTGGGACGTCGCGGAGGCGATCACGTGGACCCGAGCCTTGGCCGACGCACGTCCTCTCTGGATCGAGGAGCCGACATCGCCGGACGACATCCTCGGCCACGCCGCCATCTCGCGAGCGCTCGCCCCGGACGGGATCGGTGTGGCCACCGGTGAGCATTGCCACAACAGGGTGATGTTCAAGCAGTTCCTGCAAGCCGGCGCGTTGCAGTTCTGCCAGATCGACTCCTGCCGTCTGGGCGGGGTCAACGAGGTCGTCGCGGTGCTGTTGCTGGCCGAGAAGTTCGGCATCCCGGTCTGCCCGCATGCCGGCGGAGTGGGGCTTTGCGAGTACGTCCAGCACGAATCGATCTTCGACTTCATCGCCGTCTCCGGGTCGCTGGAGGGGCGGATCATCGAGTTCGTCGATCACCTGCATGAGCACTTCGTCGATCCGTGTGTCGTGCAGGACGGACGTTACCGTGTGCCGCTGGTGCCGGGGACGAGCGCTACGATGAAAGCGGGATCCATCGCGGCGTACGCGTTCCCGCAAGGCGCCGTCTGGCAGAGGATCCGTGCCGGATCGTCGGTGTCGGATGGCGGCGGGGTGTCCGGGGTTCCTCCGACGTCTTCCGATGCGTGACGATGACCGCCGACTTGAAGGATGAGCCGATCGTCCTCGCCGGAGAGGACGGGTTCCGCGTCTCGGTCCTGAGGCGGGGAGCCGGGATCCATGCCATCGAGATCCCGCATCAGGGACGGCTGCTCAATGTCTGTCTCGGTTATCCGGACCCCATGGCGTACCGGCAGGATCCCTACTTCGTGGGAAGCACGGTTGGTCGCTACGCCGGCCGGATCGATGGTGGTCGGCTGGTGTCGGACGGCGCGACGTACGCGCTGAACGTGGGCGGTGTCGGTGCGCCGCACTGTCTCCACGGGGGGCCGGAGGGCTTCCACACGAGGGACTGGACGGTCGTCGATGATGATCGGCGGGCCGTCGCGCTGCATCTCGTATCCGAGGCAGGGGACCAAGGGTTCCCGGGCGAACTCACCGCCACGGTCCGGTACGAGGTGTTGGACGGTTGGAGGCTGGCGATCGAGTACCGGGCGACCGCCACGTCGCCCACGGTGGTCAATCTCGCAAATCATGCCTACTTCAACCTCGATGGCGACCCTCACGGCCGTCACGACTCGATCCTCGATCATGTCGTCCGTCTCCATGCCGAGCGGTATACCCCGCTGCTTCCCTCCGCCATCCCACGCGGCGATGTCCGCAGCGTCCAAGGGACGGCGTTCGACCTGCGCCGTCCGACGCCGCTCCGGGAGCGGATCGCGACGTACGACGTGTTGCGTGATGGATTCGACCAGAACTTCGTCGTCGATGGTCCGGCCGGAGAGCTGCGCCCGGCGGCGGAAGTCTTCTCACCGCGCTCAGGGTTGCGCCTGACCGTGCATACGACCCAACCTGGTCTGCAGTTCTACACGGGCGGGGGGCTCGGCAGACCGTTCGCGCGTTTCGGGGGGTTGTGCCTCGAAACGCAGAACTATCCGGATGCGCCCCACCATGCGGACTTCCCTGACCCGTGGTTGCGGCCCGGGCAGGTCTACCGGCAGCGGACGGTCTACGCTTTTCACGGGTAGCCGGGCGCCTGTCGGCGTCGGCAGCGCGCGCTTGCGGCGGGCAGGGGGCGTCGGCATTACACTCGGCGGGTATCCCAAGCGTTACGGATCCGTCCCTACCGTGCCCAGACCGTCGAAACCGCGAGCCGTGCCCCGCCGTCAACGACCGCAGCGCCGGCCCACCATCGCCGATGTCGCACGTGCCGCGGGCGTGTCGCCCATGACCGTTTCGCGGGTCATCAACCGCGGCCCCGGGGTCCGTGAGGCGATGCAGAAGCGGGTCAGGATGGCAATCCGGCGGCTCGGCTACGTACCGAATCCCTCCGCCCAGGCGCTGGCGGGTGAACGGCAGTACCGTCTGGCCTTCCTCTTCGACAACCCATCGACCTTCTATCTGAGCGAGCTGTTGCTCGGGCTTCTGGAGTCGATGACCGGGCTGCCCCACCAGCTGATGGTGCAACGGATCCCGGACGCCAACGATCACGTCCGCCTCGCCGAGGGGATCCGTGCGCTACGTCGGCGTTGCGAAGGGGTCATCGTCCCACCGCCGCTCAGTGACGATCTGTCCGTCCACGCGTTCCTGCGTCGTGCGGGCCTGCCGGCGGTGTATCTGTCCGGGGTCGAGCCGGGCGCGGGCGGTGTCTCGATCGGGATCGACGAGTACGCGGCCGCCCGCGCGATGACCGAGCATCTGCTGCAGTTGGGTCACTCGCGGATCGGGTTCATCAAAGGCGACCCCAACCAGTACTGCAGCGGCGAGCGCTATCGCGGCTATTGTGATGCGTTGCGGGGCGCCGGGCTCGCGGTCGACGGGCAGCTCGTCGCTCAGGGCTATTTCACCTTCGAATCCGGGCGCCGCGCGGCCGACCGGCTCCTCGGCCTGCCCGGGCGTCCGTCGGCGATCTTCGCCAGCAACGACGATATGGCGGCAGCGACCATCGCCGTGGCGGCGACCCGCGGACATCGCGTTCCGATCGATCTTTCGGTGGTCGGATTCGATGATTCGCCCATCGCCCGGGAGATCGCGCCTCGCCTCACGACGGTCCGCCAGCCGTTGCGCGAGATGGCGGATGCCGCGGTATCCGTCCTCGCGGAGTTGATCGGCCGAGGCGAGTCGCAGCCGGCACCGGCAGAGGGTCGCCGCATCGTCAAATCGTTCGTGCTGCAGCACGGTGCAAGCGCCACGAGACTGCGCTGACGGCCGTCGCATCGGTCGTCCCTGCCCGCACATTGCGCGCTCCGGTATGGTAGCGCTACCATCCTCCATGGGCGCCGCTGCTCGGGCCCGAGGAGGGGCATGTTTCTCGGGATCGACGTTGGCACCTCTGCGGTAAAGGCCGTGATCCTCGACGAGGCGAATCGCCTCGTGGACCAGGGTATTGCGGAGCTGACCCTCTCGCGGCCGGGCCCGCTGATGTCCGAACAGGATCCGGAGGCGTGGTGGCAAGCGACATGCAAGGCGGTGGGCATGCTCGCGCCCGGGCGCCGGCGGGAGGTCGTCGCCATCGGTCTCGCGGGCCAGATGCATGGGGCGACCGTGCTCGGCGCGCGCGGGGAACTGCTGCGTCCGGCGATCCTGTGGAACGATGGGCGCAGTGGGCCGGAATGTGCGTTGCTCGAAGCCAGTGTCCCGCGGCTCGTCGAGATTACCGGCAATCATGCGATGGCCGGCTTCACTGCGCCGAAACTCCTGTGGATCCAGCGGCACGAGCCAGAGGTCTTTTCGCGGATCCGAATGGTTCTGCTGCCGAAGGACTACATCCGATGGCGCCTCAGCGGAGAGTACGCATCCGACATGTCGGACTCCGCTGGCACGCTGTGGCTCGATACCGCGCGCCGGCAGTGGTCGGACGAACTGCTCGCGGCCTGCGGACTGGATCGATCCGTGATGCCGAAGCTCTTCGAAGGGCCCGACGTGACTTCGTCGGTAACTGCCGCAGCGTCGCGCGAGCTCGGAGTGCCGCGCGTGCCGATCGTTGCTGGCGCAGGCGACAACGCGGCCGCCGCGATCGGCTCGGGCGTCGTGCGGCGGGGCGACGCGTTGTTGTCACTCGGTACCTCCGGCGTGATCTTCCTTGCTGACGACGGCTTTCGCCCGCATCCGCGAGCAGAGACGCATACCTTCTGCCACGCGTTACCGCATCGCTGGCACCAGATGTCCGTCATGCTGAGTGCTGGTGGCGCAGTCGAGTGGGCAGCATCCGCGCTCGGCTTCAGCTCGGTTTCCGAGCTCATGGCCGCCGCACAGTCCCGTGGCGAGCCTTGCCAGACCGAATGTTTCCTGCCCTACCTCAGTGGCGAGCGCACGCCGCACAACGATCCACATGCGAAGGGCGTGTTCTTCGGCCTCACGGCCAGCACCGATCGCGGTGCCCTGGCGCAGTCCGTACTGGAAGGAGTCGGCCTCGGCCTTCGCCAAGGGCTGGACGCACTGCGAAACAGTGGCACGGCGATCGAAAGCCTCTCGGTTGTCGGCGGCGGTTCCCGATCTGCCTATTGGGGACGAATGCTGGCCTCCATTCTCGAAGTACCGTTGGTTTACCGGCAAGGAGCGACGGTAGGCCCTGCAGTCGGAGCCGCCCGCCTCGCGCGCCTTGGTTCGACTGGCGACTCGGTTGAGTCCGTCTGCACTGCGCCTCCCGTGGAGGACGTGGTGGAGCCGGTCCCGCGGCTCGCTTCGCACTACACCGAGCGCACGGGAAAGTTCCGGACGCTGTATGAACGCCTCAAGCCCTGTTTCACGGAGAACCCCTGATGGGAAAACACGCCAGCTATTTCGCCGACATCGAACCCGTGCAGTACAAGGGGCCAGAAAGCCGGGATCCACTGTCCTACCGGTTCTACGACAGCAGACGCGTCGTGCTGGGAAAGACGATGGCGGAGCACTTGCGAATGTCGGTGTGCTACTGGCACACGTTCTGCTGGAACGGATCCGATGTCTTCGGCGCGGGGACCTTCCGCCGACCCTGGCACGCGGGCAACCAGGATCAGGCGGCGGCGACACTTAAGCTTGACGCGGCGTTCGACTTTTTCACCCGCCTCGGCGTGCCTTACTTCTGCTTCCACGACGTCGATGCCATGGCCGAGGCCCGCACGGGCGCGGAACACGTCAGGAACCTCGCGACCATCGGCGAGCAGATCGCACGCAAGATGGACGACTCGGGAATTCGGTTGCTCTGGGGTACGGCGAATCTCTTCAGCCACCCGCGCTACATGGCCGGTGCCGCGACGAACCCTGATCCCGAGGTATTCGCGTTTGCCGCGATGCAGGTGCGGCATGCGCTCGAACTGACTCACCGGCTCGGCGGCGCCAACTATGTGCTCTGGGGTGGGCGGGAGGGGTACGACTGTCTGCTGAATACCCGCCTCGGACAGGAACTCGATCAGTTCGGCCGCTTTCTCGCGATGGCGGTCGAACACAAGCATCGGATCGGTTTCAAGGGCACTATCCTGATCGAACCGAAGCCCCACGAGCCGACGAAACACCAGTACGACACTGACGTTGCGACCGTGTATGGGTTCCTGCGGCGCTACGGCCTCGAGAATGAGGTGCGCCTGAACATCGAGGCGAATCACGCGACCCTTGCCGGTCACTCATTCGAGCATGAGATAGCGCTCGCGGCGGACCTCGGCGTGTTCGGTTCGATCGACATGAACCGCGGCGACCCGCAGAACGGCTGGGACACCGACCAGTTCCCGAACGATCTGCGCGAGTTGACCGTGGCGCTGTACTACATCATGCGTGCCGGCGGATTCGGTACGGGCGGGATCAACTTCGATGCCAAGGTGCGCCGCCAGAGCATCGATGCCGAGGACCTATTCCACGGTCATGTGGGCGCTATTGACCTCGTCGCGCGCGCACTTCTTTGCGCCGAGTCGCTCGTCGAGTCCGGCACCCTCGAGGCCTTTGCCGAGTCGCGCTATCAAGGCTGGGCGTCTGGACTGGGCAAGCGGATTCTCGGGGGCGAGCTCACGCTTGCGCAGCTCGCGGATCACGCGTTGACAGAGAAGCTGGATCCCGCGCCGCGCTCCGGTAAGCAGGAGCTACTCGAAAACCACATCTCGACGGCGATTCGCTGATGAGGGGCCAGGACCCTTTGTTGAATGCCCAACTCGCCAGCGGCACCCCTCAGATGTGTGAGCGCCGCGCGTGGGACCGTATCCAGAGCGTTCTCTGGCTCGCGCTGCTCGCCTGCGCCTTCGCTGCGCCGTCCGTCGCCGATCCGACCATCGGCATGATCTCTGACGCGCGCGCCCCGGCGCGGCTACCGCATGCTTCCGGGGAACCGACCCGGTTGCTCGCGGCCAATGCGCTGATGGCAGGCGGGCGGATTCAGCGTGGGGAGAATGGCGCGCGACTGGTGGGGGGATGGGGTGAGCGCGCACCTCGGGCGATCGCCTGGCCGTTGAATGTCGACGCGGACGGCGACTATGAGGTGCGCGTGCTCCTCGATCACGTCTCCGGACCGGACGTGGTCGTTGAATTGCGCGCCGGGGCAGCGTCGGTACGCATGGCATCCAGGGCATCGGACGCTGAAGTGCGGTACCGCACCGCTCGATTGACGGGGGCCACGCCGCTCAAGCTGCGGAAGGGCGCGTAGCATCTGAGTCTCGATGTTCATCCGTCAGACTCGGGTGCCTTGGAGCTTGCGGCATTCTCGGTCGAACTGATTCGAACGAAGGATCTCGACCGCTACAGCTCGAGCGTGGTGCAGCGAAGGGCTCGCGTCGACGGCTTCGCCGCGCTAGGCCACGGCTTTATGGTCCATTACACACCCGAGTCGTTTCCCCGCAGCGGGCCGCGGCGGCCTTGGGCGGAGGCCGTGCGCGACTTCGATGTCG
>Ga0315902_10009097_pt1 | contig 13345 bp, 12 predicted proteins | sample LakEriMetagenome_9_FD_203523 | JGI IMG/M metagenome (GOLD analysis project Ga0315902, IMG submission 203523) | Freshwater fungal communities from buoy surface, Lake Erie, Ohio, United States - Buoy 12 MA117 | ecosystem: Environmental > Aquatic > Freshwater > Lake > Lake biofilm | place: USA... | reverse complement strand
TCCGACATTCCGGCGGAGTGGCTGAAGAAGATCTCCGACAAGTTCCTCACGGATGAGGAGAAGGCCCAGATCGAGGCCATGGGCGGTTTCGAGGCGCTGATGGAGGCCCTCGCCGAGCAGATGCGCCAGCAGCGCGAGAACGGCGACGACGGGGACGGCGAAGGCAAGGGGAAGGGCAAGGGCGGACAGGGCCCCAATGGCGACTCCCCCTTCGGCGCGAACGGCTACCATCCCGAAGGCGTGCGCATCGGCCAGGACAAGGGCCGCCATGGCCGGGCCGTGAAGGTCTGGGACAAGCGCGAGTACAAGAACCTGGATGATAGCGTCGAGCTGGGCACCCGCAACATCAAGGTTGCGCTCCGTCGCCTTCGCAAGTGGACCCGGGACGGCGCCGCCGAAGAGCTGGATATGGACGGCACGATCCGCGGCACCGCCGAGAAGGGTTATCTCGACATCAAGCTGCGACCCGAGCGCCGCAACAAGATCAGCGTCCTGATCTTCTTTGACGTCGGCGGCTCGATGGACAGCCATATCAAGGTCTGCGAGGAGCTCTTCAGCGCCGCGCGCACCGAGTTCAAGAACATGGAGTTCTACTACTTCCACAACTGCCTCTACGAGAGCGTGTGGAAGGACAACCGGCGTCGCCACGCCGAGAAGATCCCGACCTGGGACGTGCTTCACAAGTTCAGCCGCGACTACAAGGTCATCTTCGTCGGCGACGCCACCATGAGCCCCTACGAAATCACCTATCCCGGCGGCTCGGTGGAGCATTGGAACGAGGAACCCGGCGCCATCTGGGTCGACCGCGTGACCCAGACCTTCGACGATGTGGTCTGGCTCAACCCCACGGCCGAGCGGCACTGGGATTACACCCCGTCCCTCGAGGTCATGCGCCAACTGGTCGGCGACCGGATGTTCCCCCTGACCCTCGAGGGCCTTGAGAAGGCGATGAAGGAACTGGCCCGATAGCGGATCGACCCTGACACCTGGAACTGTCGCTGGCGCGCCGAAGTTGAACTACGCGGGGCCACGCTTGAGCCGGAAGGCGTACCTCGCCAGGGTCGCGGAAGGTGGGAAGGCGGATGTTTAGGTGCTGCCGAGAAGGTGCCTATTCCGCGTCAGCGGGGCGACCTCAGCCGGATCGTGGCCGCCGAACATCAAGTGGACAGAAACTTGGCAGATACCTAGGCTGTTTACCGTTTGCGCGCCCAGATATGTTGGGCTGAGGAAAAGAGGAGGGTCGTCATGTCGAGCAACGAGTACACCTTCCGGATTGACGTTTTCACGCCGGACACGCTGCCGATGGCACGCCTAGCTGAGTACATGGCGGCTCTCGCGGAGCTCATCGGTCATAAGGAAAGCACGCATTTCGCGCGGATAGAGGAGGGCAGCGCCCGCCTTGTCAGTCGTGTCGAAGAGCAAGATGCTCCGAAGGTGCAGCGCCGCCTTGAGGCAATGATGAGCGCCAACCCGCCCAAGGGCATCGCCAAGGCGTTCAAGGCCCTTGACGACATGCTCGCCGAGGACAACGCCGTGGGCGAGGTAATCGAGCCGGCGGGAGCGGTCATCATTTCGTTTCCGGGCCGAGAGCGCCCCAAGGCGCTGACCTTCCCAGCTTTCCGGCAGGATGGCTCGGTAGACGGGCAAGTCGTAAGTATCGGGGGGCGTGACAAGACCGCTCACGTGACCCTGCAGGACGGCGGACTTACCTACACCAACATCGCCCTAAACCGCGAAGTGGCGCGGGAGTTGGCAAAGCATCTTTACGGCACAAAAGTCCGCCTCTTCGGTAGCGGCCGTTGGGAGCGTCACCCGGAGGGCGTCTGGAAGCTTTTGGCGTTTACTGTCGATCGATACGAGGTGCTGGATGATGCTCCTTTACGAGATGTCCTGGCTGAGATCCGCTCGATCCCAGGCAGCGGCCCGAATGGTGCAGGCACCTATGATGAGCTGATGGCCCTACGGCTTGGCGATGGTGAAATTCATTGATCGTCTTCGACGCGACCGCCTTCGCGCTTATGGTCCATCCAGACGCAAAGCCTCCGACTGATCCCCAGACAGGAGCCCTGGTGAGCCAAGTGCGCGAGCGCTTTGAGTTCTTGGAGCAAGAGATTCAGCGCCACGGAGAAACGATCCTGATTCCGGCACCGGCGCTTGCTGAAGTCCTCGTTGGGTTGGGAGATGCCGGTCCCGCTGTGATCGAGCGGGTGAATCGGTCCTCGCGGTTCAAGTTCGCGGAGTTCGACACGATGGCCGCCGTCGAGTTAGCGACAATGACCCGTGAAGCGATCCGAGCCGGAGATAAGAAGGACGGCTCCGCGTCTCCCTGGCAGAAGGTTAAGATCGACCGCCAGATCATCGCAATCGCGCGATCCCGAGGCGCGACGACGATCTACTCGGACGACGAGGGGCTCGCGAAGTTCGCGTCGATCGTCGGGATCGAGGTTGTGCAGACTTGGTCGATGCCTCTGCCGCCGGTCGATCTCCAGCAGGGATTGTTCGAAGGGTAGGCCGGCACTTGAACTCCAAGTCCTGAACCTAAAGTCCATCGGTCTTCGGGGTAGCATTCTCTCCTTGCTCAATCGGACCAGAACTCACCTCCCGGTGAGCGGACACTTCGAACGTCCGCCTCGGGTCGATCTTGCGAGTTGGCTTCGGGGCGAGAAGCAGATCTTCGGCTCACGGACCTCAAAGCAGACCTCGCCAGAGTCGCGGAAAGGGGGGAGAGCCGCCCCTCGATCCTCGCTGGAATTAAAGTTTTCTCGTAAGGATTGAGCATGCGTTCGCCGCCCAGTGTCATCATGAGTTCGCTCGTCGGCTCAGCCAGTCAGGCCCGTGGCGCAGTTGTAGTGATAGATGTCTTCCGCGCCTTTACAACAGCCGCAATCGCTCTGCGCAACGGCGCCGAGGCCATCGTCATGGTGGAAGACCTCGACACGGCGTTGACGCTCCGCAACCGAGGCGTTGGCAGCCGCTGCATTGGCGAGCGTCGAGGACTACGGCCGGACGGGTTCGATTTCGGGAATTCACCGCACGAAATCTGTTCGGTCTCTTTTGCAGGTGAAACCCTCATCCAAACCACGTCCAACGGCACGAAGTGCGTGCTTGCCGCGGTAAGCGCCACGCAGGTCTACGCCGCCTCATTGGTCAACGCCGAGGCTACGGCCAGGGCAATCCTGGGCAGCGGATCGGAGGAAATTTGGCTTGTTGCCTGTGGGGACGGAGACCGTCGCACCGACGAGGATGAGATCTGCGCCCTGTATATCCGCGCCTTGATCCAGGGCCGTTTACCAGAACGCAGCACGGTGAGCCGATCGATTGCCGCGCTCAGCTCGCGGACCGATGGCCGCACCATGTCAGCTGAAGACTTGGCAATGTGCCTGGACGTGGACTCGATCCCGGTGGCCATCTCGGTTGAAACGAGCGGGAAATCACCAGTGGCTCGACCTCTGGCGCGGGCTCGCTAGAGTCTTCTGAGGGTCGATACTCCCCGTTGGCTTCGGGGCGAGAAGCGCACGTTCGGGTTTTCGACCGCCAGGTGCGACCTGCGGGACTCAAACGTCAGATTTTGACCACCAGGGCCTGTTCGCCTCAGACCCTAACCGCCCGGAGGGTCGAATGAGGCCAGATTTCAGAAGTCGAGATCGTGTTTCGATCCGATAGCCGGTTCCCATTACTCGGAACAGGATAGAGGTCGACGTCGACGGGTACCCAGCCCACGACTGCGCCCTCCCAGGCGGCAGGACCCTGACGATCGACTTCGCCCTCGCTGGATTTCTGGCATTGAAGGGCTGGCGCAGACTTGCCGCCGACCGGGACTCTGTTAGACCCGAACGCAATTAGGTCTTGAATTCATATTGCGGGAGGGTCCGCCGCCGGTCATTCCGGTGCGGGCAAATTCAGATTGAGCAGGGACGACACGCCCCCCGCGACGCAGCATGTCGCCCCGCCGGACGACCCGGCGGCGACCAGCGCAACCGCCTCCCAGACCGACCCTGAAGCGGAAGCCCGGGAGGCAGAGTACGAGCGGTTCGTCTGGGACAACCTGAAGCGCAACTACATCGGCAACTATCTCCACGGCATGCTGGGCATGACGGGCTTCCGCCTGATCAACGCGCCGACCTTCATGCCGGTCTACATCCACATGATTTCCGGCTCGAACACCATAGTGGGGCTCGCCCAGGCCCTGCAGCAGGTCGGAGGCATTATTTCGCCGATCTTCGGCGCCAACGCCATCGAGCACCGCAAGAAGGTCATGCCCGCCGCCCTGTGGATGGGCGGTCTCGGCCGCGTCCAGATCGTCGGCATGGCGGCCGCGGGGTGGTTCCTGCAGGGCCAGTCCCTGGTCTACGCCATGCTGGCCCTGCTCTTCCTCTTCGGCGTCTTCATGGGCGCCCAGAGGGTGGTCTTCGGGATGCTGATGGCCAAGGTCATTCCCCTCAGCCGGCGCGGCCGGCTCCAGGCCTGGCGGAACGCCACGGGGGGCCTGATCGCCGCCGTCCTGGCCTGGGCCGCCGGCAAGTACATCATCGAACCGGACATGTTCGGTCACGGCTATTCCGTGACCTTCATGCTCGCCGCCGTCCTGACAACCCTGGGCCTCTGGGCCCTCCAGGTGCTGCTCAGGGAACCCGAACCGCCGAACCTGCCGGCCAAGGCGCGGTTGCGGGACCGGGTCCGCGATTTCCCGGCCCTCATCCGGTCCGATCCCGGCTTCGGGCCCTTCCTGCTCGTGCAGATGCTCGCCACCTCCAGCCGGATGGCGGTGCCCTTCTACGCCCTCTATGCGACCTCCTCGATGGGCTTGTCAGGCGCAATCCTGGGCCTCCTGGCCCTGGCCTATCTCGGAGCGGACACGCTCTCCAACCTGCTCTGGGGCTATATGGGAGACCGTACCGGCTTCCGGCACGTCCTTTTGATCTCCCTGGTCATGTGGATCCTCGCCACGGTGATCCTCCTGATGCTGCAGACCCCCGCCGTCCTCTTTATCGCCTTCTTCGGCCTGGGCGCGGCCCAGTCGGGCTACATGATGGCCGCCCAGACAATGATCCTGGAGTTCGGCAACCGAGAGGAAATGCCCATGAGGATTGCGATCTCGTCCTCCGCGGAAGGGATCACGGCCTCGATCAGCCCGATCGTCGGCGGGCTGGTGGCCGACGCCCTTGGCTACCCGGCCGTTTTCGGGATCTCGATCGGCTTCCTGGTGCTGGGGCTCGTCTGCCTCGTCTTCATGGTGAAGGAACCCCGCAACCGGAAGTTGTCCGAGGTCTGAGATGAAGGGACGGAAGGCGCCTGCTGAGAGGCCGCTGACCCCTTCACCGCGCTTCGCGCGAAGCTCCCCCTTGGGTGAGCAATGGCTCCCCAATTCCTCCCCCCAGGGGGAGGTGGCGCGCGCAGCGCGTCGGAGGGGGTCAACGGCGCCTCAGCAGACCCCCTCACCCGCCTGCGGCGGGAGCTCCCCCTTGGGGGAGCAATGGCTCTGTAATTCCTCCCCCCAGGGGGAGGTGGCGCGCGAAGCGCGTCGGAGGGGGGCAACGGACTCCCCCTCTTCACCCGGCGTCGGGCAGCCTGAGGCGGTAAACACCCTTGAAGGCCTCGGGATCGGCGGGCTTGCCGTGCCTCAGGATCACGATCCGCCCCTGCCGGGCCAGGCCCTTGGCCGCGCCCCGGACGTGGCCGGTCAGCCGCCGCCAGTTCTCGGGGTCCGCCGCGCGCGCAACCTCCTCGGAGGAGACCGACTTGCCGGGCGCCAGGGTGGAAACCACCTCCAGGATCACCGCCTCCATGTCCACGGCCATGGTCAGCCGCCCCGCTTCAGGGTCTCGCGCGAGATGATGACCTGCTGGATCTGGCTGGTGCCCTCGTAGATCCGGAAGATGCGGACGTCGCGGTAGAAGCGCTCGATCCCGTAGTCGGCGATGTAGCCGGCGCCGCCGAAGATCTGCACCGCCCGGTCCGCGACACGGCCGACCATCTCCGAAGCGAAGTACTTGGCCGCCGCGGCCTCCATCGTGACGCTCTCGCCGGCGTCGCGCTTGCGGGCGGTTTCCAGCGTCAGGGCCTTCGCCGCGAGGGACTCGGTCTTGGAGTCGGCGATCATCCCCTGCACCAGCTGGAACTGGGAAATGGCCTGGCCGAACTGCTTGCGCTCGGAGGCATAGGCCACGCAGTCCGCGATCAGGCGCTCGGCCACGCCGACGCAGACGGCGGAAATGTGCAGCCGGCCGCGGTCCAGCACCTGCATGGCGACCTTGAAGCCCTCGCCTTCCCCGCCCAGCCTGTTTTCGACCGGCACCCGGACATTGTCGAAGATCACGTCACAGATGTGGGCGCCCTGCTGGCCCATCTTCTTCTCGGGCTTGCCCACCGACAGGCCCGGCAGGTTCCGCTCCACCAGGAAGGCCGAGACCCCGCCGCCGCCCGGCTTGGAGGGGTCGGTCCGGGCCATGACCGTGAACAGGTCAGCCTTGTTGGCGTTGGTGATGTAGCGCTTGGCGCCGTTCAGCACATAGTGGTCGCCGTCGCGGACAGCACGGGTCTGCACGGCGGCGGAGTCCGATCCGGCCTCGGGCTCGGTCAGGGCGAAGGAGGTGATGATCTCGCCCGACGCGATGCCGGGCAGGTACTTCGCCTTCTGGGCGGCGTTGCCGAACATGACCAGGCCCTGGGCGCCGATGCCGACATTGGTGCCAAAGGCGGACCGGAAGGCCGGGCTGGTCCGGCCCAGTTCCAGGGCGACGAGGACCTCCTCCTCCATGCCCAGGTCCAGGCCGCCATACTCGGCCGGGATCGACAGGCCGAAGAGGCCAAGGGCCTTCATCTCCTCGATCACCTCATCCGGGATGGCGTCGTTCTCCGACACCTGGGCCTCCAGCGGGCGAAGGCGCTCAGTGACGAAGCGGCGGACGGTCTCGACGAGCTGGTCGCGGGTATCGGCGTCAAGTGCCATGGCGGTCTCCCAAGAATAGACGTCCCTTCTAGTGCGGCCGGCCGCTCCGGGCCAGCACGGAAGACAGGCCGCAGGCGTTGGAATTTCCCCGGTTCCGGGCTAAGTTGACGCCTGCGTCATGAATCTGCGTCCGGAATGCGCCGGGCGTGCGATGCGGGAGAGATACACCATGAGCGACGGCAACCTCGATCTCGCGGCCGACCACCGCGCCCGGGCCCAGGAGATTGACCTGGCCACCTTCAGCCCGGCCCAGCCCGATCTCTTCAAGAATGACGTCATGTGGCCGTACTTCGAGCGCCTCCGGAAGGATAGCCCGGTCCATTTCACGCCGGACAGCGACCATGGCCCCTACTGGTCCGTGACCAAGTACAACGACATCATGGCGGTGGACACCAACCACCAGGTGTTCTCGTCAGAGGGCGGCATCACGATCTTCGAGCAGATCGGCGGCGAGGGCCCCCTGCCCATGTTCATCGCCATGGACCCGCCCAAGCACGACATCCAGCGCAAGACGGTGACCCCGGCGGTCTCGCCCACCAACCTCGCCCTCCTCGAGCCGCTGATCCGCGAGCGGGCCGGCCAGATCCTCGACAGCCTGCCCATCGGCGAGACCTTCGACTGGGTCGACAAGGTCTCGATGGAACTCACCGCCATGACCCTCGCCACCCTCTTCGGGGTGGACCAGGCGGACCGTCGCAAGCTGACCTACTGGTCGGACGTGGTGACCGCAGCGCCCGGCCACGGCCTGATCGACACCCCCGAGCAGAAGATGCAGATCTTCGTGGAGTACCACGCCTACTTCACCGAGCTCTGGAACCAGAGGGTCAACTCTGATCCCACCGGCGACCTGATCTCCATGCTGGCCCACGGCGAGGCGACCCGGGAGATGAGCCCGCGGGAGTACTTCGGCAACGTCGTCCTGCTGACCGTCGGCGGCAACGACACCACCCGCAACACCATTACAGGGTCGGTCTACGCCCTGAACAAGAATCCGGACCAGTACGCCAAGCTGCGCGCCAATCCGGACCTGATCCCGTCCATGGTCTCGGAAACCATCCGCTGGCAGACCCCCCTCGCCCACATGCGCCGCCGCGCCCTGGCCGACTACGAGCTGGGCGGCAAGCTCATCCGCAAGGGCGACAAGGTCGTCATGTGGTACGTCTCGGGTAACCGCGACGATGAGGTCATCGAGAACCCCAACGCCTACATCATCGACCGTCCGCGGCCCCGCCAGCACCTGTCCTTCGGCTTCGGCATCCACCGTTGCGTGGGCAACCGCCTGGCCGAACTGCAGCTGCGGGTGATCTGGGAAGAAATCCTGAAGCGCTTCCCCGAGATCGTCGTCGTGTCCGAGCCCAAGCGGGTCTTCTCGACCTTCGTCAAGGGCTACGAGTCCCTGCAGGTGGTGATCCCCCGCCGGCTCTAGGATCAGGCTGAGGGTCAACGGCCCCCCAGCTGCCCCCCTCCGGCCCGCTGCGCGGCCCACCTCCCCCTGGGGGGAGGAATGACTCAGCGCAATTGCTCCCCCAAGGGGGAGCTGTCAGCGAAGCTGACTGAGGGGGTCAACGGAGTTTCAGCCCAGCTTGCGCCGGAAGAGGCTATTCAGGCGCTCCCAGTGACGCTCGGCGGCGCTCTTGTCGTAGACCGGCCGCTGGGGGAAGGCGAAGCCGTGCTTCGTTCCAGGGTAAATCTCCACCTCGGCGTCGACCCGGTCAGTCCTCAGCGCCTCAGAGAGTGCGGCCAGGGTCTCGGGCGGCGCCCAGGCATCCTCCTCGGCGCAGGCGAAATAGAGTTCGGCCCGGGCCTGTCGGGCCGTGCGGTGAGGGCTGTCCCCGGCCTCGGTGACCAGGTGCGTGCCATAAACCGAAGCGGCCGCGAAGACCCGCTCGGGATGCCGCACGGCGAGGCTGACCGCGTAGCGGCCGCTCATGCAATAGCCCACCGATCCCACCCGGCTGACATCGGCGGCAGGGTCTGCGCCGGCAAAGGCCAGGAGCCCCTCGGCGTCCGACATGACCAGGTCGATGTCCAGGCTGTTCATCAGCTGGAACATCTGCTTGCGGGCGGGATGGTCCGGATCCGGAGGGATCGGGCCGATTTCCATGACCCCGGCCCGGTAATAGAGGTTTGGGAGGAGGACGTAATACCCGCCTGAGGCGAGACGCCGCGCCATGTCGCGCAGTTCCTCGCGGATGGCCGGCGCATCCATGAAGAAGAGGATCACCGGGTGCGGACCGCCGCGCTCCGGGTGGACGATGAAGGTGGTGGTCGCCCCGTCCCGGGTGGCGATGTCGATCTGACGCTCGATCATTCAGGTCTCCGTGCCGCGGGCCTCAGGGGATCAGGAGGCAGGACCTCGCCAGGGAGACCCGGGTCAGTTCCCGGCGGCGGGCGAAGACCTTCATCGCCTCGGTGGTCGGATCGCGGCTGGCCTGCCACTCGCCCAGATCCTTGTAGCGGGTCATCAGCAGCAGGCGCCGGGCGCCCTGGCTGCGGTCGATGTCCGACTCCTCGGCCAGGAAGAGACCGAAGATCCGCGCCTCGAAACGCGCCTCGAAGTCCGGCCAGGCCTCCACGGAGAGGGAGACGAACTCGTTGACCGTGCCGGCGTCGATGTTGAACCAGTTATGGACGTAGACGCCACCCGCTTGAGGTTGGGCGCCCTCCGTCGGCCGGGAGGTCGGCGTCAGCCGGGTCCGGAGCGTCGAGACAGAGCCCTCAACCCGAGTGGCCGCAAGGGCGGCCTCGCCTTCCAGCAGAGGGAAGAGGGCGAGCACCACATTCGACGGAAAGCCCAGCGATGGCGAGAAGACGGCGAGGGGTGGGGTCGGCGTGGAGCGCAGCCGGGCCGCCGCCTGGGTGACGGCGTCACGTTCACGCCCGACGCTGACTTCCAGGTAGTCGAACATGCCCGGACCGGACCCCCCTCGCGGATTCGTTCAGCGGAACCTGCGAGGAAGTCGCGGTAGACACAAGCACAAACCTGAAAACGCTTAGAAATTCGCCCTCTGGGAGAGTCCGCCGTCGACCACCATGTTGATGCCTGTGGTGAAGGCCGAGCGGGGGCTGCACAGGAAGACCGTGGCGGCGGCGATCTCTTCCGGCGTGGCCATGCGTCCGGTCGGGTTGCGCTTCAGCATTTGCTCGAAGAAGGCCGGCATGGCCGCCTTGACGTTCCCCCAGACGCCGCCCTCGAAGAAGACGGTTCCCGGCGAGACGACGTTGCAGCGCAGGCCCTTCGCCGCGCCCTCACGGGCGATCCCCTTGGCGAAGTGGATCTGGGCCGCCTTCATCGCCCCGTAGGCGGAAGGCGCGGCGGCCTCGGCGGCCGAGATGGAGGAAATCAGGACCACTGCGGCGTCGCCCGTCTTGCCGGCGGCGGCCTCGAGGTGGGGCCGGGCGGCGTCCAGGGCGTTCACGGCGCCCAGGATGTCGATCTCGAACATGGCCTTCCAATCCTCAGGGCGGGCGCCCTGAACCAGGGCGCTGGCGTTCGAGACCAGGATGTCGAGGCCGCCGAGCGCCTCGGCCGAGGCCCGCACGAAGCCTTGCAGGGCGGCGCCGTCGGCAATGTCCACCACCTGGCCAAAGGCCTTGACGCCCTTCGCCTCGAGGGCGCTCACCGTGGCGGCGACCTCGTCCGCCTTGCGCGCACAGACGGAGACATTGACCCCCTCGTCGGCGAGGAGGTCGGCGATGGCCCGGCCAATGCCGCGGGTGGCGCCCGTCACGATGGCGTTCTTGCCCTTGAGTCCCAGATCCATGTCGCTCTCCCTCTGGGGCGCGCATTCCTTGTGGCGCGGCCCGGTCCAGGCGCTATGTAAACCCGCCGCCCGGGAAAACCGAGATGCTCGACCAGTTTGATCCCCGCCTCGATGCAGAATTTCCACCGGTGGACCGGCGCGTGCTGCGCGCCCGGCTGGCGCCGCTCCTGCCTGCCGGCGGCTATCTCGACGGCGCCGAGGCCCTGCGCGCCTACGAGAGCGACGGCCTGCCCGCCTACAGGTCGCTTCCCGCCGCCGTCGTGCTGCCGGAGACCCTGGAGCAGGTGAGGGCCATCCTCAAGGCCTGCGCAGAGCTGGAAGTCCCTGTTGTCACCCGCGGCGCCGGCACGGGCCTTTCCGGCGGGGCCCTGCCCTTTCCCGGCGGCGTCCTGCTGGTCATGTCCAAGTTCTCGAAGATCCTCGAGATCGACCCCGTCGCCCTCACCGCCCGGGTCCAGCCGGGGGTGCGCAACCTGGCCGTTTCCGAGGCGGCGGCGCCGCATGGACTGTTCTATGCTCCGGACCCTTCATCCCAGATCGCCTGCTCGATCGGCGGCAACGTGGCCGAGAACGCGGGCGGCGTGCACTGCCTGAAGTACGGCCTGACCGTGCACAACATCCTGTCGGTTCAGGTCGTCACCCTGGACGGAGAGGTCCTGACGCTTGGCGGGCCAGCGGCGGATGCGGCGGGCCTGGACCTCATGGCCCTGTTCACGGGCTCGGAGGGCCTGCTGGGGGTGGTGACCGAGGTGCTCCTGCGCCTCCAGCCCCTGCCGGAAACCACGCGCCTCATCCTCGCCGCCTTCGATGAGGTGGGCCGGGCGGCGGAGGCCGTAGCCGCCATCATGGCGGCGGGCGTCACGCCGGCGGGGCTCGAGATGATGGACGGGCCGGCCCTGCGGGCGGCCGAGGACTTCGCCCGGGCCGGATACCCCAAGGACGCCGCCGCCATCCTCCTGTGCGAGATCGACGGCCAGGCGGAGGACGTGGCCGAGGAGATCGAGCGGGTCTCCGCCCTCCTGCGGGCGTCCGGCGCGACGGAGGTCCGGATCGCCCGCGACGAGGATGAGCGCCGGCGCTTCTGGGCGGGCCGCAAGGGCGCCTTCCCGGCCATGGGGCGGCTGGCGCCCGACTACTACTGCATCGACGGGACCATCCCCCGAAAGTCCCTGCCCTTCGTCCTGGCCGAGATGGGGCGGCTGGCGGAGGCGCACGGCCTGGGGGTCGCCAATGTCTTTCATGCCGGCGACGGCAACCTGCACCCCCTGATCCTCTACGACGCCAACCTCGACGGCGACCTGGCCAAGGCCGAGGCCCTGGGCGGCGCCATCCTGGAGCTCTGCGTCTCGGTGGGCGGCTCCATCACCGGCGAGCACGGGGTCGGCCGGGAGAAGATCAACCAGATGTGCGTCCAGTTCAGCGAGGCCGAGGTCAACGCCTTCCACGCCCTCAAGGCCGCCTTCGACCCCCTGGGCCTGCTCAATCCCGGCAAGGCCATCCCCACCCTCGCCCGCTGCGCCGAGTACGGCGGCATGCACGTGCACAATGGAGCCCTGCCCTTTGCCCACCTCGAGCGGTTCTGACGCCGACCTCACGTAGACGCCCGTCCGTACCGGCGCCCGGAACAGGTCGAAGTCGCTTTCCAGGACCGTTCAGAGGGGCGCCGTGCTCGCGTCGGCGTCCTGCAGGGTGCTGATGTAGCTCTGCAAGAGGCGCTCCAACTCCAGAAGCCAGAGGGTGCGGTCTTCCTCACCGAGGTCATAGGAAGCCGCAATTGCGGCATGGGCCACGACCACCAACATCCGACATACGGGGTCCAGCCTGGCCTGGGTTCCGTCGCCCACATAGGGGCGAAGAACCTCCGCCATCGCCTCGGCGACCGAGGCATCCTCGCTGAAGTGATGGCCCTGCCCGGTAAAGATCCGATCTGAGGCTTCAGACAGGATCACATACGCCCGGTTCCGCGCATAGAAATCCAGAAAGGGCTGAAGGAACGCGCGCGCCGCCTCGATCATGGACGGAGGAGGAGCCTCCCGCTGTTGGCGAACAATCGCCGACGCCAGATCGACGATCTCTTCGGCATAGCGATCCATAAGGGCGGTCAGAAGAGCCGCCCGATTGGGGAAGAACTGGTAGAGCGAACCGGGGGATGTGGCCGCCTGCCTTGCGACCATGTCCATTCTGAGACCTTCGGCTCCATGGAGCAGGATCAGGTCGGCCGCCACGTCCAGCAGCATCTGGACACGTCGATGTCCGCGATCCTGGCTGGGCCGCTTGGCCTTTGGCGCGCTCACAAACGACTGCCTTCTTCCCGATCCGGAATGTCACCTTGACAATACGAGATATCTCTCATATCTCCAAATACGAGAATTCTCTCATTTTTGGAGGACCCCCATGCTCATGGATCGTCGCGCGGCTCTGGCGGGCCTAGGTGTCGCCGCGATTGGCTTTGCGGCTCGCGCGGGAACCGTGACGGACACGGACGTCATCATCATCGGGGCGGGCGTCGCCGGGATCTCGGCGGCGCGGGCCCTGAAGGCGCTTGGCTTATCGGCAGTGATCCTTGAGGCTCGCGACCGAATTGGGGGCCGGGCCCTGACAGAGACAGGCACGCTAGGGCGCGCTTTTGATC
>Ga0315902_10009095_pt1 | contig 13350 bp, 12 predicted proteins | sample LakEriMetagenome_9_FD_203523 | JGI IMG/M metagenome (GOLD analysis project Ga0315902, IMG submission 203523) | Freshwater fungal communities from buoy surface, Lake Erie, Ohio, United States - Buoy 12 MA117 | ecosystem: Environmental > Aquatic > Freshwater > Lake > Lake biofilm | place: USA... | reverse complement strand
CATGGTCACCGGTTCGCCGCACTATCTGGCTCCGGAACAGTGGTCGCGGTCCAGGATCGACGCCCGCACCGACCTGTACGCGCTGGGGGTCGTCTTCTACGAGCTTCTGGCCGGGCGCAAGGCCTTCGCCGGCGACAACCTCGAGCAGATCCGGAATGCGATCGAGCTCGGTCACCCGGCACCGGCGCACGAGTTGCGTCACGATGTCCCCGAAGCCCTGTCGATGATTGCCGCCCGCGCCATGGCGCGCGACCCCGCCGCGCGCTACGCCACGGCGCAGGAACTGTCGCAGGCGCTGAGGCGCTGGCTCGCCGAGACCCATCCGGCACGCGCCGATGACGGCGCGGCCAACGGCAGTCCGGGGGACCCGGTCAGGGCCAAATCGCCGGGGCGCATCGGCCGCTGGGCCCTGGGCGCCGCGGTGCTTGGGGCCGCATGGGCCGGCGCGGCCATTCTCTGGTCCCAGCGCAATGCAAACCCCGCTACGACCGGGCCGACGCCGCAGGCAACGGCTCCTGCGCCGGCCGTCGACGCCCCCACGGTCCCGGCCACCATCACCGCCGCTCCTGGGGAGACCCTGGCCACCGCTGTGACGGCGCCCGCATTGATCGCGAGCCCCGATGCGAGTCCTCCCGCACGTCCGGTCGCGCCGACACCACCGGCCCGTGCCGAGCGTCCCGCTGCCGCCACCGCGCGCGTGGCGCAAGGGGCCGAAGCCAGCGTGGCCGCACCCGCCACCGGCGTCGTGCAGTTGGCGATCAGCCCCTGGGGCGAGATCGAGGTCAACGGCCAGATCCGCGGAACCGCGCCGCCCCTGGCGACCCTGGAGCTGCCGCTGGGCAGCCACAGCATCGTCGTGCGCAACTCCGACTTCCCGGCCCACGCGACCACGGTGCGTGTCAGCGCCGAGCAGCCCGCGCTGGTGCGACACCGCTTCGCGACAACGCCATGAAGCGCGTGGTGAGGCTGGCGGGCCCGGTGTCGATGCTGGTCCTGTCGATGCTGCTGGTCGGCTGCCTGACACCACCACCCGCAGCCCACCCGGCGGCGCCGTTGCCGCCTCCACCGGGCCTCACCGACCTGCTGGAGCGTCCCGCCGAACGTGCCTTGTTCGACGGCATGAAGGCCTACGACGACGGGCAGTACACACAGGCCGAGGCGCGGCTGCAGGCGGCCCTGAAGGCCCCGCTGGCGAGCCCACGCGACCGGGCCAGCGCCTGGAAACTGCTCGCCTTCATGCATTGCGCGGCCGGTCGAACGGCCGAATGCGAAGCCGCCTTCCGCGACGCGCTCGCCGCCGATCCGACACTGCAACTCAGCCGCTCGGAAGCCGGCCATCCGGCCTGGGCGCCGGTCTGGCAGCGGCTGCGCCCGGCACGCCCCTGATCCGGTCCGATGCAGTCTGATGCGGTCCGATGCGGCCCGATCCGTCGGTCGCAAGGCCGCATGCCCAGAGGTGCGACCGCAGACCGCCGGAGAGCCTCGCCGCTATGATCCCGGCCCGTCCATGCCGTTTGCCGCCACTCCCACTGCACCGCCCTTCGTGCACCGCGTGCGCGTGTACTGGGAAGACACCGATGCCGGCGGCGTGGTGTTCTACGCCAATTACCTGAAGTTCTTCGAACGCGCCCGCACCGAGTGGTTGCGCGACCTCGGACACGGGCAGCAGGCGCTGCGCGAAGCGACCAATGCCATCTTCGTCGTCAGCGACACCCGGGTGCGCTACCACGCGCCGGCACGTCTGGACGACGAGCTCGATGTCACGGTTGAACTTCGCGAACAGGGCCGCGCCTCGATGCTCATCGGCCAGCGCGCGCTGCGCGATGGCCTGCTGGTGGCCGAAGGCGAGATCCGCATCGGCTGCGTCGACGCGACCAGCTTCAGGCCGCGCCGCATCCCCGAATCACTGGCCAACGTCGGCCACCCGCCGCCTTGAATCGAACCCCTTTCACCGATGACCCCTGACCTGTCGATCACCGCGCTCGTCCTGCAAGCCAGCCTCGTCGTGCAGCTCGTGATGGCCGGCCTGGTCGTGGTGTCGCTGGCGAGCTGGACCGTGATCTTTGCCAAGCTGATCGGCCTGAAGCGCGTCCGAGGTGGCAACGAGGACTTCGAGCATGAGTTCTGGAGCGGTCGCAGCCTGACCGAAATGAACGCTGCGGTGGCGACCAAGGCCAAGACGGTGCCCATGGAGCGCATCTTCGCAAGCGGCATGAAGGAATTCCTGAAGCTTCGCGAGAAGCGCCTCGATGCCGGCGCCCAGCTCGACGGCGCGCGGCGGGCCATGCGCGCCAGCTTCCAGCGCGAAATGGACGTGGTCGAAAGCCGGCTGTCCTTCCTGGCGTCGGTGGGCTCGGTGTCGCCGTACGTCGGTCTCTTCGGCACGGTGTGGGGGATCATGCATGCCTTCGTCGGCCTGTCGAACATGCAGCAGGTGACGCTGGCCAGCGTGGCCCCCGGCATTGCCGAGGCGCTGGTCGCCACCGCGATCGGCCTGTTCGCGGCGATCCCGGCCGTCATCGCCTACAACCGGTTCGCACGCGACATCGACCGCATCGCGATCCAGCTCGAGACCTTCATCGAGGAGTTCAGCAACATCCTGCAGCGCAACGCGGGGATGCAACCGTCCCCGACCGTCGCACCGGCCGTGACCGGATCGCGCTGAGCCCATGGCCTCGAGCCTTCACCGGGCTGGCCGCAGCCGGCGATCGATCAACGAGATCAACATGGTCCCGTTCATCGACGTGATGCTGGTGCTGCTGATCATCTTCATGGTCACCGCGCCGCTGATCACGACCGGCGTCGTTGATCTGCCGAGCGTGGGCAAGAGCCAGCAGCGGCCCGCGAGCGTGATCGAGATCATCGTCGGCAGCGACGAGCGGCTGCGCGTGCGCGCCGACAACGAGGAGCCGGTCGCGGTGACGCTGGCCCAGCTGGCGCGGCGCGTGCAGGAGCGCCAGCGTGGCAATGCCGATGTGCCGGTGGTCATCAGCGCCGACAAAGGGGTGCGCTACGAGGCCGTGGTCCGCACCATGGACACGCTGCAACGGGCCGGGGTCAGACGTGTCGGACTCTCGGTACGCCAGGCCGCACCCACGGGCTGAGCCGCCGCGATGACGGCCCTGAGCGCACGAGCCACCGACCCGCTGCTGCCGCGCGCGCCGGACGGGCTGGCAGGGGGTCTGGCCCTGGCGCTGGTCGCCCACGCCGCCCTGCTGGTGGCGCTGACACACGGCGTGCAATGGAACCGGGAGCAACCGGTCGTGGTGGTCGCGGAGCTCTGGTCGGCCGTGCCGCAGTCGGCACCCGCACCGCCGCCCGAGCCGGCACCGGCTCCAGCGCCCGCCCCGGCCCCAACGCCGGTGCCGGCCCCGACACCTGCACCGGCTCCGGCCCCCGCCCCTCGCGAGGCCGACATCGCAGTCGAGCGGGAACGTCAGAAGGCGCGCGAGACCCAGCAGCGCGAAGCGCAGCAACGCGTGGCCGAGGCCGAAGCCGAAAGGAAGAAGCGTGCCGCTGAACGCGCATCTGCGGCTGCTGCTGCCGCCGCTGCTGCCACCGCTGCGGCCGAACAAGCCGAAGCCAAGGCCGCGGAGGAACGCATCGCCAGACAGCGCGAGGAAAACCTGAAGCGCATGCTCGGTCAGATCGAAACCCAGCCCGGGGCAACGGGCCGTGGCGGCAGCGCCAGCAGCGAGGCCGCACCGTCAGCGGGCTACGTCGCCAAGCTGGTGTCGGCGATCCGCGAGAACATCAAGACCCCCGGCGGCCTGCCGCCCGGCAACCCGATGGCCGAGGTCGAAGTGCGTGCGGCGCCGGGCGGCACCATCGTCTCGCGCCGGATCGTCAAGAGCAGTGGCGTACCGGCGTGGGACGATGCGGTGCTGCGCGCGATCGACCGCACGGCGCGCCTCCCGCGCGACGAAAACGGCCGCGTGCCGGCGGTGCTGATCGTGGAATTCAGGCCGCAGGGCTGAGGGCATCACGCCACCGCGCCGGCGACGGCCGCGGCCGCAGTCGACGGGATCTCTTCGGTCACGGCGGGGCACGCAGAAGCCAAGGCTTCGTTCATGCACGCCCGCAGGCGAACCGGCCGCACCGGCTTGCGCAGCACGGTCAGGCCGGCGTTGGCCGCACAGGCCAGCAGAGTGCTGTCGCCATCGCCCGAGACCAGCAGCACCGGAAGCCCGGCCCCCAGACGGTTGCGCAAGCCGATGGCGGCCTGGCAGCCATCGTCGCCGACCGCAAGCCGCAGATCCGCAACCACCAGTTCGGGCCTGTAGCCGCGGTCCACCTGCGCCAGTGCTTCCGCGGTGCTCTCCATGTGGCACACCTGGCAACCCCATTCGCGCAGCAGCAGGCCCATCGCGTCTGCGGCGACGAGGTCGTCTTCGATCAGCAACAGCCGCCGGCCGAACAGCAGGTCGCTCTGGGTGGGTGTCGCGCCCGCCACGCTCGCGGTCCGACCCGACGTCATGGCCTGGGGTGTCGGCGCAGTCAGTGTGGGCGCCGCGGCCGACGGCAGTCGGATGCTGAAGCGGCTGCCCTGTCCAAGCGTTGAGTCTGCGGTCACGCCAAGGCCGAGCAAGTCGCTCAAGCGCTTGACCGTGGCCAGGCCCAGGCCGTGGCCGAGATGCGCTTCGCGGCCGGGTTGGCCACCCCGGTAGAACTCTTCGAAGATGCGCGGCAGTTCGTCCGCCGGGATGCCGATGCCGGTGTCGAGCACCTCGATCACGATGTTCTCGCCGTCGCGCGTGGCCTGGGTGCTGACCTGGCCGACCTCGGTGTAGCGCACGGCGTTGGACAACAGGTTGGCCAAGACGCGGCGCACCAGTCGCGGGTCGGTCCGGACCCAGCAGCCCGCCGCATTGCCGAGCTCGACCTGCATGCGCAGGCCCTTGGCGCGGGCGACCGGCTGGTGGACCGCAACCGCCTCGCGCAGCAGCTGCGCCAGGCTCACGGTCTCGGGACGCAGCGGCACGCGACCCGCGTCGAGCCGGGCCAGTTCCAGCAGTTCGTCGACGACCTGCTCCATCCCGGCAATGCAGTCGACGATTCGCGACGACACCAGCTGGACACCCGCCGGCGTTCCCTGCTGACGCAGCAACTGAGCGTACAGACCCAGCGCATGCAAGGGCTGGCGCAGGTCGTGACTGGCGGCTGCGAAGAAGCTCACCTTCTCCGCGTGGGCGCGTTCGGCCATGGCGCGGGCGGCCGTGCCCAGGTCGTTCTGTTCACGCAGGGCCTCGATCAGCTGGAGGTTGCGCGTCCGCTGGGCCTGCGCATCGGCATGAAGGCGCGCCTGGCGGTAGCCGCTGCTGAGCACATACAACGCCATCAGCAGCGTGAAGGCGGCCAGCGAATGGTGCAGTCCACCGATCCACAGGTCGCGCAGCGCCAGCGGCAGCATGATGCCCAGCACGTACGCCACCAGGACCGGGAACACGCTCGCCAGGTGCACCACGCTGCCCAGCGCCACCCCCAGCAGGGCCACGTGCAGCACCAGTTCGGGCAACCAATCCGTGGGCGCCAGCTGCAGCCAGGGTGCAAGGCCCCAGGCCAGGGCTTGCACCAGGGCGCTGACCAACAGCCATCGCTTCCACTGCGACAGCGCATGGCGTTGATGGGCGCGCCGGTGGTAGGCCGCCAGTGCCAGCCGCAGCAAGCGCACGGTCACGAACAAGCCCAGCCACACCGCGAGCGCCGTCGTGCTGACCGAGCCCGAAAGAGCCAAGGCCAGGGCCGACGCGCTGAAGATGCCGACCACGGCCGAGACCGTCGTCCCGAGGTAGAACAGCCCGATGTCGTCGGCCGAGGTCGCGGCCCAGATGCGCCGCAACCCCCCGACGAGGTCCAGGTTCATCGTCACAGCAGCGCGCGCTCGCGCGCGACCGCCACCAGGTGGGTGCGGTTGCGGGCGCCGAGGTTGCTCATCAGCCCGGTGATGTGCAACTTGACGGTCCGTTCGGCGATACCCAGCTCGCGGGCGATGCGCTTGTTGGGTTGGCCGGCGGCGACCAGGGCCAGCACCTCGCGCTGGCGCAGCGTGGTCCGCACCCCCGACGGGACGGCCACTGCGGCCGGGCTGGCCAGATCGAAACTCACGCCCCCTTCAGCGACCGCGCGCAAGGCCTGCAGCAGCGCCGGCAGGCCGGCGGACTTGCCGATGAAGCCGCTGGCCCCGGCCGCGCGGGCGGTGGCCATCAGTTCGGCGGTTTCTTCGCCAGAAATGAGCTCCCGTGCGAGCCACGGGAATCGACTGCCGAACCCACGCAGCAGCTCGATCCCACTGGTCGAACCGAGGCGGTAGTCGATCAGCGCCATGTCGAGTTCGGGGTCCTGCGCCGCCAGCTCGAATGCCTGCTCCAGCGTGGCAGCGGTCTGGACCTGGATGGTCGGGTCGGCCTGGCTGAGGGCATGGGCGAAGCCAAAGGAAAACAGCGGATGGTCATCGACAAGAAGCAACTTCATGACGACACTGTAGCGACGTGGGACCGCTTCACACGCCACCCGTGAAGGGGAGTTGCGTCGCGCATGGCCCACACCTGCCCTTCGAGGCATGCCCCCGCGCAGGGCAACTGCCCCTTGGGCCTATGGTCGGCCGAAGAACGGCTCGTGAGCATCGGTGGCTCCGTTTTCTTCTGCCACTCCGCTGGCGCCCGAACATGACGAACCGTCCTCGCCGTTCACGATTGGCCCTTGCCGCCTCAGCCACGCTGGGCAGTGTCGGCAGCACCCTGTTGATCGCCTTCTCCGTGCCGGTCCAGGCCCAATCACCCACAGCCGCGCCAGAACGCATCGAGATCACCGGTTCGCGCATCCGTTCGCTGGCCGCGATCTCGTCGTCGCCGCTGCAGGTGATCGACGCCCGCGACATCGCCGCCTCGGGCGCCACCAACCTGCAGCAATTGCTGCTGAAGAACCCGGTCGCGGCGTCCCCTGCGATCAGCCGTACCAACAGCAACTTCAGCACCTCGAGCGCCGGTGTCGCGACGATCGACCTGCGCAACCTGGGCACGTCGCGCACGCTGGTCCTCATCAACGGTCGGCGCACCGTGGCCGGCGTGCCGGGCGAAAGCGCGGTCGACCTCAACACCATCCCGACCGAGTTCATCGAGCGCGTGGAGATCCTCACCGGCGGTGCCTCGTCGCTGTACGGATCGGACGCGGTGGCCGGTGTTGTCAACATCGTCTACAAGCGCCACTTCGACGGCCTGAGCCTGGACGCCCAGGTCGGGCAGAGCGAAGAAGGCGACGACAAGAAGAAGAAGTTCTCCCTCACTTTCGGCAGTCGAGGCAACGACGGCCGGACCTCGTTGATGGGGCACCTGGCCTTCTCTGACCAGGGCGCGGTCTTCTCGCGCGACCGCGACGCCTCCAGCATCGACCAGATCTCCCGCGGCACTCGCGGCCCGGCCGCGGCGCGCCAGCCCGGCGACCTGTTCATCGCCGACCGGCCGTTCTTCTCAGGCTTCACACCGCAAGGCTACTTCTTCACCGACAACAACACCTTCACCTACAACCGCGCCGGACAGCCCGTTGGCGCGAACACCAATGGCACCGACGGTGCGGAGGCCACGGGCTTCAACCGCACCCAATTCCGCACGATCGCGCTGCCGACCCAGCGCGCGCTGCTGGCGACCAAGGCCGAACACACGATCACGGACGCGCACTCGGTGTTCATGGAAGGCAGCTACGCGCTGACCAAGACCCGCACCGAACTCGAGCCGTTGCCGCTGGCGTCGAACGACATCCTGCCGGCGCGCGGCGGGCAGGTACCGGCCGGCCGCATCGTCAATGGCCAGCTGGTGCGCAACCCCTTCGTGCCCGACCACATCTGGAACGACATCAGCGACACCGACGGCGACGGCGTGCCGGACTACTTCTTCACGCGCCGGATGAGCGAAATCGGCAACCGCGGCAACCAGGCCGACCGCGACACCTTCCGCTTCGTGCTTGGGGGCCGTGGCGAGATCGCGGGCCGCATCAACTACGACGCCTACGTGGGCTACGGCGCCACCAAGGAAGCGCAGACCACCAGCGGCCAGGTCAACGTGCTGAACTTCCGCAACGCACTGGACGCCGTGCGCGACACCAACGACGTCGACGGCGACGGCGACCGCAACGAGCCGATCTGCGCCGATGCCGATGCCCGCGCCCAGGGCTGCGTGCCCATCAACGTGTTCGGCCGCGGCGCCATCAGCCCGGCAGCGGCGCGCTATGTCGGCGCACCGGGCTCGTTGACCACCTCAACCACCCAGCGCGTCGCGGGCGTCACCTTCTCGGGCGACGCGATGCAGCTGCCCGCCGGCCCCCTGGGCTACGCCTCGGGCCTGGAATGGCGCAAGGAGTTCGCGCGCAGCGAGTTCGACGCACTGGCGCAAGCGGGCCTGAACGGCGGCAACGCGATCCCACCGACCAGTGGAGGCTTTGACGTGACCGAGGCCTTCGTCGAGCTGCGGGTGCCGCTGCTGAAGGACCGCCCCTTCGTCAAGGCGCTCAACGCCACGCTGTCGGCACGTGCCAGCGACTACAGCACCGTGGGCAATGTCAGCAGCTGGAACACCGGCCTCGAGTGGAGCGCCACAGCCGACTTGAAGCTGCGACTGTCGCGCACGCAATCGACCCGCGCACCGAACATCAACGAGCTGTTCTCGCCACCGAGCCAGACCTTCCCCACCGGCCTGTCGGACCCTTGCGTCGGCGTCACCGCCACGTCCACGGGCACGGTGTCCGAGCGCTGCCGCGCCACACCGGGCGTCAATGCCAACATCACCGCCAACGGCGGCACGTTTGCCGCCACGCAGGCCGACATCCAGGGCATCAGCGGCTTCGACCGAGGCAATCCGAACCTGAAGGAAGAGGTGGGCCGGTCGACCAGCATCGGCGTCGTCTACGCTCCGGGGTCGCTGGGCCCGGTGCGCAACCTGACGCTCACGCTGGACTACTTCAAGGTCGACATCGCCGACGCCATCGTGCTGACGCCCAGGCAGTTCGCGTTGAGCCAGTGCCACGGCGGCAATGCCTCGTTCTGCCGGTTCGTCACCCGGCGCGTCAATGCCACTGGCCCCAACAGCGCAGGTTCGATCTCGTTCGTCGACAGTGAGCAGTCCAACAGCGGCGGCAGCGGTGTCGAGGGCGTGGACCTGACGGCAGCCTTTGCGCTGCCGCTTGCGGGTGGCCGGCTGAACACGAGGCTGGCCTGGACCTGGCTGAAGGACGGCTTCGAAGTCCCGCTGAAGAGCGCGCCACGCGACCGGTTTGCCGGCGAGATCGGCAGCGCCAAGCACAAGGCGGCGCTCGATCTCGGCTACAGCCTGGGCGCTTTCGGCATCCGGACCACGACCACCTACATCGGCAAGTCGGCGGTGGACGACCAGTTCCTGGCCGGCAACTTCACGCCCGCGGGGCGGGTGCCGGCGGGCTCGGTCACGGTGCCGGCCAAGACCTACCTGGACCTGCAAGCCACCTGGCAGGTGCAAAAGCGCGTCGAGCTCTACCTGGGCCTGGACAACGCGCTGGCGACCCGCGCCCCGCTGATCCCCAGCGGTGCGTCCGATGCCAGCACCACCGGCGCCGAGACCGATGCCGCCACCTACGACCCCATCGGCCGACGCTGGTACCTGGGCGTGCGCGCCAGCTTCTGATTCCCGCAACCCCGCAACGAGCCGACCCTCCACCGTGACATCGGCGCTGCCTGGATGGATTGGCGGCGATCGGCGCGTCTGCACGGCGTCGAGAGTCGCCCAAGGCCACCTCGGGCGGTTGAGGTCGAGGCAGCAGGCCTGGCGGTCCCGGCTCCCTTGGATCATGGTTGCGGTCGTTGCGCTGTCATCGGCGGCGGGCACATTCACCTCCACAACCACCGGAGGAAACCATGCCATCGTCAGTTCGTCACCGCGCCAGTCTTTGCGCCGCCGCCATTGCCCTGGTTCTGGCCGTTCCGCAGGCGCTCCAGGCCGCGCCACTCGAGTACATCGGCCAGCAGATCGTCCCCACGGGAACGGTCTTCGCCGGTACCACGGTCGGCGGCCTGTCGGGAATCGACCGCGCCGCGGGCAGTTCGCGATTCCTCGCGATCAGCGACGACCGCAGCAGCAGCCCGGCCAACGCCGCGCGCTTCTATGAGCTGAGTCTGGAACTGGGGCAGTTCGTGCGCTCGGCGACGCCCGGCCAGGCGGGTGTGAAGTTCGAGTCGGTGACGACGATCCTCACGCCGGCGGGAGCACCGTTCGCCCTCAATCAGGTCGATCCGGAATCGCTGCGCATCGATCCGCGCAGCGGCAACCTTTACTGGACCAATGAAGGCCAGCGCGCCGCCGCCGGCTTGCAGAACCCGACCGTGCGCGAGATGACGCCCGGCGGCACCCACGTGCGCGACTTTGCCGTGCCGACGCGCTACAACCCGGCCGGCCTCGGCGCCGCCGATCCGGGGATCCGCAACAACCTGGCCTTCGAGAGCCTGACGCTTTCGGTCGACGGCCGCACGCTCTACACCGCGACCGAAAACGCCCTGGTGCAGGACGGTCCGGCCGCTTCGCTGGCCAATGGCTCGTCGTCGCGCATCCTGTCCTTCGACGTCGCGAGCGGCGCTGCAGGCGCCGAGTGGGTCTACCCGGTGTCGCCGGCGGCGCTGGCGCCCAACCCGGCGGGAGGCTTCGTGACCAACGGCCTGGTCGAGCTGCTCGCCGTCGGGGACCGCCAGTTCATCGCCGTCGAACGCTCGTTCTCAGCCGGCGCGGCCACGCCCGGTGTCGGCCCCAACGGCCTGCCGACCGGCAACACGATCCGCCTGTATCTCGTCGATGCCCGCCAGGCGAGCGACGTGTCGGGCATGGACGCGATCAACGCCGGTGTCGTCGCCGCCACCAAGACCCTGCTGCTGGACCTGTCGACCCTGAAGAACGACGACGGCAGTGCACTGGCCACCGACAACATCGAGGGCATCGTCTGGGGCCCGGAGTTCAACGGCAAGCCGACGCTGATCCTCGTGTCGGACAACAACTTCGGCGCCACCCAGTTCACCCAGTTCGTCGCGCTCTCGGTGACGTCACCCATCCCCGAGCCGGCCATCGCCAGCCTGATGCTGCCGGGCCTGGCCCTGCTGGCCTGGCGTCGGCGTCAGGCGACGCGCCCAGGGGTCGCTTCGCTGCACTGACGGTGGATGAAGCGGCGGGTTCAGGTTGCATTACCTGAGCCGGCCGCGCAACGGCCACGCAACGGGCTGCACCGAGCATGCCGCGACTCACACCCCACCAGGAGAGCCGCATGACCCGATACCAGCCTTGTCTCGCCCCGGCCTTGATGGCCACTTTGTCGCTGTCCACCCCGGCATGGGCCGAATCCTTGCGCGTCACGGTCTCCGGCGTCTTCACTCCCGAGACGCCGACCTTGGCTTTCAGCGCGCCAGGGGCGGCCTGGTCGATGTCCTTCGTGGTGGATCGCGAGCCGGCGCCCATCGGCGTCGGCGTCCTGACCCTGCCGGACGCTTTCGTGACCGTACCGTTCAGCGAGTTCCAGCTCCTGGTGAACGGTGTCGAGGTGGCCCCGGCCCTTCAGGTGACCTTCTACTCCGGCCCGAACGACGGCGGCATGGATGTGTTCTTCAGCCCGGTCGAGCCGGGAGTGCAGGACTACCAGGCCATCGGAACCTCAGGCGCGGCCTTCTACAGCGGCAGCGAGTTGGCGCCGCGGGTCGAAACGGGCAGCTACCCGACGTTCAGCGCCGGATTCACCGGCCTGTATGTCGTCGACTTCGCCAACAAGTACTGGCAACCCGCAAGCGTGGTCACGATCAGTGCCGTACCTGAGCCGGCCGCCTGGGCGTTGATGCTCGGCGGCATCGGTCTGCTGCTGGCGCAGCGGAACCTTCGTGCGAAGCGTCAGGTCGGGCTCACGGCCCTGGGGCAAGACCCTCGGTAGCGTTTGGGCGCGCCTGGGCGGCACTGGCCGATGCCGGCTGCCATGCCCTGCGTCAAACCCGTGCGCCTGCGCGGCGCAGGATCTCGGCGATCGCGCGTTGCCCGCGCCGCTCCGCATGGGCCAGCGGCGTCACGCCTTGCGCGTCGGCCCGTTGCAGCTTCGCGCCATGCGCCACCAGCAGGCGCACGATCTCGGTGTGCGCGGCACCGCCGTCGCCCAGGATGATGGCCTCGAGCAGGGCCGTCCAGCCCAGGCGGTTCACGTGGTCGACGTCGATCTTCGTCTTCAACAGCTCGCGCACCGTCTCGACGTGGCCGTAATGCGCGGCCGGGATCAATGCCGTGCCACCGTAGCGGTTGGTGCTTCTGAGGTCGGCGCCCGCAGCCAGTGTCAGGCGCAGGATCTCCAGCCGCCCGCGTGCGCCGGCGTACAGGAACGGAGAGTCCTGCATCTCGTCCTTGGCGTTCACGTCGGCACCCCGCTCGATCAGCAGCCTCGCGGCGTCGATGCGGTCCGCATGCGTGGCGGCCAGCAAGGCGGTGCGGCGGCGCGCGTCACGCGTGTCCACCGGAACCCCCGCGTCGAGCAAGCGCCGCAAGCTCGTCACGTCGCCGGCTTCGGCCGCCACCACCAGCCCGGGGGTCTCGGCCCCCGCGCCCAAAGGCGACGCCGCGACACCCACCAGCAGCCAGCGGCGCCTCACCGGGGCGCCCCCGCATCGGTCAATTCCTCGCCGTAGACCATGCGCGAGATGCCGGCCCAGCGGGCCGCAGCCTCGCACATGCGGCAAGGCCGCGAGGTGGAGACGAGCACGCAGCCGGAAAGATCACGCGTGCGAAGGGCTCGCGCCGCATCGCGGATGGCCTCCATCTCGGCATGTGCGGTGGGGTCGTTGGCCGTGACCACGCGGCTGGGCGCGGCGCCCACGACCTGTTCGCCGCGCAACACCACGGCACCGAAAGGCTGGTCGCCCGCACGCAGCGCTTCGTCGCGCAGCGCTTCGGCGCGACGCATCGCCTCACGCAGTGACGTACCGGTCGAAAGCGCCGTTCCGGGCAACCAGGGCAGCGCCGCAAGCAGGCAGATTCGGCGGCGAATCCGCGGTGGGCAGGGGTGCAGCGGCATGCTGGCATTCTGCTCATCAAAGGGCGCGGCGCGAGCAGGGTCGGTCCGGGGGAACGCTTCGCTTCAGTCCGAACTCCCGAGTTCGACACCAAACTCCGATTCTTGACGCTTTCCCTGCGTCAGCCTCAATGAAATCAACGAGTTAGAAGCGTGGCGCGGGATTGCGTGTAGTGGCGCGGTTTGCCATCATGAGTGTTGGCATGTTCTAGCTGACAGGCTACACTTGCGCCATGTTCATCAAGCTCACCCGATCCGGCGAACGAACCTACGCGCAGCTCGTCGAATCGTTCCGCGATGAACACG
>Ga0315902_10009092_pt1 | contig 13353 bp, 16 predicted proteins | sample LakEriMetagenome_9_FD_203523 | JGI IMG/M metagenome (GOLD analysis project Ga0315902, IMG submission 203523) | Freshwater fungal communities from buoy surface, Lake Erie, Ohio, United States - Buoy 12 MA117 | ecosystem: Environmental > Aquatic > Freshwater > Lake > Lake biofilm | place: USA... | reverse complement strand
GACTACTGCTGGCACGTGGCCGGGGTCGTGGGCGCTATGATGGCCATCGTCATGGGCGTGAGGCCAGGCGACCTGGTCACCCTGCGCCGGGCCCAGGACCTGGGCCTGGCCTTCCAGCTGACCAACATCGCGCGCGACATCATCGAAGACGCGCGGAACGGCCGCATCTACCTGCCCGCCGACTGGCTGGCGCAGGCGGGCGTGCCGCAGGACGCCATCGCCGCGCCGGAGCACCGCTCTGCCGTCGCCGGGCTGGCGAAGCGGCTGGTGGACGCCGCCGAGCCCTACTACGCCTCCGCCCGCTGGGGCCTGCGCGGCCTGCCCTTCCGCTCCGCCTGGGCCGTGGCGGCGGCGCTGGGCGTCTATCGCGAGATCGGCGTCAAGGTCGTCTCGCGCGGCCCGGCGGCCTGGGACGAACGGGTGTCCACCAGCACGGGTGAGAAGGTCATGCTGGCGCTTGGCGGCGGGCTGATGGCGGCGCGCGGCGCGACGCTGGACAAATGGCGCAAGGGGCCGGCGCGGCCCGCGCTTTGGTCGAAGATCTGACGATGGGCGGGCCGGGCGTTTCTATCGACGTCGCCCTGGTCTCCCGGCTGATCGCCGGACAGTTTCCCGAATGGGCCGATCTGCCGCTGCGACCCGTCGCATCGTCGGGGGCGGACAACGCCCTGTTCCGGCTGGGCGAGGAGCTCGTCGTGCGCCTCCCGCGCGTGGACTGGGCCGCCGGGATGGTCGCCAAGGAGCAGCGCTGGCTGCCGAGGTTCTCGGGGCGTTTGCCGCTTGATCATCCGGAGCCCATGGGGCTGGGCGAGCCGGCATCCGGCTATCCCTGGACATGGGGTGTCTACAAGTGGCTGAAGGGTCGCGACGCCCTCGCCGATCCGGTCACCAATGACCCCGCTTCAGCCCGATCGCTGGCCGGGTTCCTGGCCAGGATGCGCGGTGTCGATACGCTCGGCGGGCCGGCGGCAGGCGAGGCGAACAACTACCGGGGCGTCGCCCTGCGCCAGCTCGACCGCCGGGTCCGCGAATCCCTGGCGCAGTTGGAAGCCGATATCGACACGGCCCTCGCGGCGCGGATCTGGAATGATGCGCTGGAGGCTGGCGCCGAGGACCCGCCGGGCCTCTGGGTGCACGGCGACCTGCATCCCGGCAACCTGCTCGTGCGGAACGGGACGCTGGCCGGTGTCCTCGACTTCGGCTCGCTCGGCGTCGGCGATCCGGCGGTCGACCTGATGGCGGCCTGGACGGTGTTTGAAGGCGGCGCCCGCGATGCCTTTGTCGAAGCGACCGACATGGAACAGCAGGCCTGGCGACGGGCGCGAGGGTGGGCGCTGTACGGCGCCGCGATCGCCCTGCCCTACTACCGTGAGCGCAACCCGGTGCTGGCCGCGATCTCGCGCCGGACGCTGGGCGAGGTGCTTGAAGGATCGGGGACAGTTTAAGGTGTCCCCGAGGCCCTACTCCGCCTCCACGCCCATCGACTTCAGCTGTTCCTTCAGCTTGCGCACCGGCGGGGCGATCAGGAAGCCGTAGGAGACGCAGCCGTCCTTGGTGTTGACGGCATGGTGGAAGCGGTGGGCCTGGATCAGCCGCTTCCAGTAGGCGGACCTGGCCTTGGGCATGGGCCAGCGGCGATGCACCAGCCCGTCGTGGAACAGGAAGTAGACCGCGCCATAGGCGGTGATGCCGATGCCGACGGGCAGCAGCCAGGTCATGTCGGTGTTCACGCCCAGCCAGATGGCGACGATGGCCGGCGTCGCGAAGACCACCGCGAACAGGTCGTTGAGCTCGAAGGCGCCCTCGCGCGGCTCGTGGTGGCTCTTGTGCCAGACCCACATGAAGCCGTGCATGACATAGCGGTGGGTGAACCAGGCGAAGCCTTCCATGAAGGCGAACGCGGCCAGCACCAGCCCTGCGAAGATCACGACGTCCAGCATAACGACCTTCTAGCGTATCCGCCTCGCCGCCAGGTGGGCGAGGAGAAGTCCGACGGCGCCGATGCCGCCCAGCACGATCCAGCCGATATAGACCGATCCGATGCCTCCGTCGCGCCACAGGATGGCCTGGTAGGCCTCGATCGCCCAGGCGTGCGGCGTGCCCCAGCCGAGAGTCTGCAGCCAGGGCGGCATCAGGAAGCGCGGCACCATGCTGCCCCCCACCGCCGCCAGGATGAGGATCACGAAGGTCGACAGCATCTGCGCCTGATCGCGGGTCTTGCAGAAGGTGACGATGGCCATGGCCAGACCGGCCGCGCAGGCCGACACAAGCAGGGTGGTGGCCAGCCACATCGGCAGGTGTGACAGGACGGGCACCTGGTAGACGATCTGCGCGGTGGCGAAGATCGCCGTCGCCTGCAGCAGGCTCTGGCCCAGCAGGAAAAGGAACTTGCCGTTGATGACGGGGCCCATGCCGGCGGCGCCGGCCAGCAGGCGGTCGGCGACGCCCGAGCGCCGCTCGTCGATCAGGCTGAGCGCCCCGTGCATGGCCGAAAACAGCGCGAACAGGATTGTCACCGCGCCGGCGTAGTAGGCGATCGTGCCGCCGCCTTTTCTGACGCCGGAGATATCCTCGCGGGCGAACAGGCCGGTCTCCGGCTCGCCGGCGGGCGGGGCCTTGGCCAGCGCGTCCAGGGTCCCGGCCGCATTGGCCTGCTGTCGGGGGGTCAGGCCGCCGAAGGTGGGCGCCGTCTCGGCCAGGGTGCGGGCCAGCAGAACGTCCGGCATCACGCGGCCCATGGCCTGCTGCAACCGGGCCATGGTCAGCGGCGCGGCGACGGCGCGGCTGGGATCGGAGACGATCAGCACAGGCCGGGTGTCCAGCCCGGGGTCGGCGCGGATGATCAGCCCGGCGTCGGCGCGACCGGAGCGGACCAGACGGCGAACCTCCTCGCCCGAGGCGACATCGTCGGCGCGCAGGTCGGGGTCGGCGACGACCGCCGACAGCAGGCGACGCGAGTCGACGGTGCGGGCCTCGTCGGCCACCGCCAGCTTCAGCTTGATGTCCTCGCCGGTCGCGCCGGAGAAGACGGCCGAGAAGATCAGGAACACCAGCGGCGGCAGCAGGAAGGTCATCACCAGCGCGCCGCGGTCGCGCCACAGCTCCAGGGCCATGACGCGGAACATCGCGAAGGTCATGCGGCCCGGCTCCAGTCGGCGACCAGGGCGAACAGGTTCTGCAGCGAAGGCTGCCGCACCCTGATCTCGCGCGGTTCCAGCCCGGCCTTGCGCAGCCGCGCGTCGAGCCGCCCGGCCGCCGCATAGCCGCCCGGGTCCAGCTTGCTCCAGAGACTGGTCCGCCCCTGCCGCTCCAGCCCCTCGCCGGCCATCAGGATCTCGCCGGCGCTGTCCGGCTCGAGGGTCAGGTGAACCAGAATCTCCATCTCCTGGCCGAAGGCCTGTTCGATCAGCGCCCGCGGAGCGCCTTCCATGATCTTGCGGCCTTCGCGCAGGAAGCCGACGCGGTCGGCCAGTCCCCCGGCCTGTTCCAGGTCATGGGTGACGATCAACACCGAGACTCCGGTGTCGCGCAGGTTCCGGATCACCGCGTCGAGGGCTTCCCTGGCGTCCTGATCGACACCGACCGTCGGTTCGTCGAGAATCAGCAGCGCCGGGCGGTGCATGATGGCCGCGCCGATATTCACCCGGCGCCTGTAGCCGCCCGACAGGTGCTTCACCGGCACATGCTCGCGATCAACGGTCCGGGTGAGCAGCAGCGCCCGCTGCACCGCCTCGCGCAGGGCCTTGCCCTTGACCCCGGCCAGGCGGCCGAAGGTCTCCAGGTTCTCGCGAACGGTCAGGTGGCCGTAAAGAGCGATCTCCTGCGGCACCAGCCCGAGCGAGGCCCGCGCCGAAGCGTTGGTGAACGGGTTCTTGCCATCGATCGCGATCTCGCCGCCCGACAGCTTCAGGCGTCCGCAGATGGCGCCCACAAGGGTCGACTTCCCGGCGCCATTGGGCCCCAGCAACGCGTAGATCTCGCCAGGCCGCAGGGCGAGGTCGATGCCGCGCAGCACCTTGCGCGTTCCGTACTGGTGCTCGGCGCGCCAGACGTTGAGGATGGGTCTGTCGGTCACGCGGCGGCTTTCCGGGCCTCGAACAGACCGAACGCATAGCGCGCCAGCAGGCCGGTGGCTCCGGCCCGGGCCAGGGCGGCCTCGGCGGCCTCCAGGTGCGCGCTGACGGCGGCGGCGGCCTCCTGGGGCCCCAGGACCGTCACCAGCGTCGCCATGCCGGCGTCCTTGCCAAGGTCCTTGCCGGTTTCGGCGATAAAGGCGGCGTCGATGAGGTCATCCTGGATCTGGAAGGCCAGGCCCAGGCGACGTGCGAACTCGCCGACAGCGGTGACAGCGGAGTCGGATGCGCCGGCGACCAGGGCGCCGGCCTCGGCGGCGGCGACCATCAGGACGCCGGTCTTGCGATGGTTGAGGAGATCGATGTCGCCCGGCGTGCGCGTTTGGTCGCGGTCATTCAGGTCGAGGGCCTGGCCCGACACCAGCCCCTGGAAGCCGATCGAGTCGGACAGCCGGCGGCACAGCTCCCCGCGCGCGGCGTCGGGCAGCCTGGGGTCGCCGGCGATGACCCCGAAAGCGTGATTGAGCAGGCCGACGGCGGCCAGGATGGCCGTCGCCTCGCCGAACTCACGGTGCGTGGTCGCCCGCCCGCGCCGCAGGGCGGCATCGTCCATGGACGGCAGGTCGTCGAGGATCAGCGAGGCGGCGTGCACCATCTCGAAAGCGCAGGCCGCATCCAGCGCCGCCAGGGGCTCGGCCCCGAACTCGCGGGCGGTCAGCAGGGTCAGCATGGGCCGGAAGCGTTTGCCCGGCGACAGGGCGGCATAGCGTGCCGCCTCGGCCAGCCCGGCCGGTCGGGCGGTGTGATCGGGCAACAGCTCCGCGAGCCGCCGGTCGACGGCGGCGCGCAGCTGTTCGATCACGACGGAATCGTCTTCCATGCCCTCGCCGTATATGGCCGTCCCCCGAAGCGGGCAGGGCATTTGAAGGGGGCAGTCACCGACCGTCAACCGACGATCTTCAGCCCGGTCGCATGGCGTCAGGCGGCTCGGGCTTCGCCCCACTCGCTCCAGCCCAGAATTCGCGGCGTTCCGGGCAGATACATGCGATCGGACCGATCGATCCCGAAGCCCGCCCCGGCGATGGCGTCGGTGATGGGGCGGGCCAGGTGACAGCCGCCGGCGATGGCCTTCCAGGCCGGTTCTATGCGCCGCTGCCAGGCCGCCACGCCGGCGTCGGGCGCCAGGCCATGCTCGGCGAAGAGGAAGCGGCCGCCGGGCTTGAGCACCCGCTTGGCCTCGGCCAGCGCCGTCTGCGGCGACTGCACCGAGCAGAGGGTGAAGGTGCAGACCACGCAGTCGAAGCTGCCCGCCTCGAACGGCAGGTCCTCGGCGATTCCCTCGCGGATTCCGACCTGCAGCCCCTCGGGCCTGGGGGCGGCCATGGCCCGCTCGCGCAGTTCATCGGACGGATCCACGCCGGACACGCTCTCGACCCTGGCCGGATCGTAGTAGCGCAGGTTCAGGCCGCCGCCGATGCCCAGCTCCAGCACCTTGCCGGCGGCCTTGGGCACAACCTTCTCCCGCTGCTTCATGATCGGCTTGCTGGCGCAAGCGCAGCCGATCAGCCGCGGCATCACGTGCCGATCCCAGAAGTTGGTCATTGGCCCCTGCCCCTCATCCACTTCGCCACCGCCCAGGCGTGGCCGTCATGGCGCAGTGTGCGCATGGCGACGACGGGATCAACCCAGACCAGCTCATGGTCGTCCTCGACCTTGAGCGCCGGGTCCTCGCGCTCGACCGTCACGACATGGACATGGCCCTGGTTGTTCACCGCCTGGCCGTCGGATTTCTCGAAATACTGGGCGAAGGCCACCACCACCGGGCCGACCGCGACGACCAGCCCGGTCTCCTCGCCGAACTCACGAACCAGGGCGGCGGTCTCGTCCTCGCCGGGATCGACGGCGCCGCCGGGCAGGTCCAGCCAGTCGCCACCGGCGGCAGGGCGGACCCGGACCAGCGCGATTCTTCCCTCCCGCTCGGCGATCCCGAAGGCCGCCGGGCGGGGCGTGTGGGTCTTCCCCGGAGTCGGGGCGCCGAACTGCAGCATCAATCGATGCCGACCAGCGACTCATAGGGGTCGATCTTGCCGGCCTCGACGTCGGCGACAGCGATCACCGGCCAGCCGACCCGGGTGGTGGCGCTGTCGCGCCAGGCCAGGACGATCAGGTCGCGCAGCTCCGAGGCCCCGGCCCCGAACCGCTCCGCCGCGAACTCCGCGCCCTTCGTCTGCCCCGGACGGAAGGCGCCCTCGCCCCACATGCGATACAGCGGGACAACAAAGGTGTTGGTGCGGCCGATGTAGCCCAGCACCCGCTTTTCGATCGGGCATTTGCAGTCGGCGAACGGGACCATGGCCGCACGGGCCATTTCGATGGTCACCGCGCCCTTCACGAAGTCGCCCTCGAAGGGACCGTGGATCTTTTCTGCCGTGAAACCCTGCGGGTTCGGCTGGATGGACCAGCCGTTGTAGTGGACCGAGGTGTGCAGCGGCTGGCTGCCGTCGCCGACATAGTGGGCGAGGTTGCCGAGGCTGGCGAACAACAGCTTCTCGCGCCGGATCCGGTCGCGCTTGTACCAGGCCTTGCGCGCGCCGCTCGAGGCCTTCTCGCCGGCACTAGTGACGCGCCAGTAGCCGAAGTCGCGGACCAGCTGCTGATAGCCGTCGATGGTGGCGTACTGAAGGTAGCCGGCCTTCCAGCTATCCGTGCCCGCCGCCTGCAGCGCCTTCTCGTAGTCGGCCCGGGTCGGCTGAAGGTCGGTGAACAGCGGCCCGCCCAGCACCTTGCCCTCATCGTCGATGTCGACGAAGTGCGCGGGGTCGCGGTTGGTCCCGTGGATGCGACCCGAGCCCTTGGAGCGGTCAGGCTCGCGCGCCAGCTCGCCCATTTCCTCGGCCGCCCTGGGCCCACGCAGGAAGGCCGGAACCTCCTCCGGCAGGGCCTGCACGGCCAGAACGCCGATCATCCGATGGCCCGCCGCGCCCCAGGTGGCGGCGACCGTCGGCGCGAACAAGAGGCCTGCGGCGAGCGCGATGGCGGACAGACGGACGGCAGGACGCATGGACGATCTCCAGCAAGCGGCCGTCAGCTGATGCCCAGCGCGGCCTCCACGCGCGCCACCCAGGCGGTCGTCCGCGGAAAGTCCGCCAGATCGAAGCCGCCCTCGTGCGCCACCCGGGTATAGGCGACCAATGAGACGTCGGCGAGACTGACATTGTCGCCGACGAGGAAGGGCGTGTCCTCCAGCCCGTCCTCGAGACGCTGCAGCGCCGCCCTGCCCCGCTCGACCAGTTTGGCGTCGAGCTCCTCCCGCGGCTTGCCCAGATAAGCCATCTGGAATCGGGCGACGGCGACGTAGGGTTCGTGGCTGTACTGCTCCCAGAACAGCCATTCGAACATCTTGGCCCGGTCGTAGGAATCGGCGGGAATCAGCGCCGAGCCTTCGGCCAGATGGACGATGATGGCGTTCGATTGCGCCAGCGCCCGGCCGTCCGGGAGGATGACAAGCGGTACCTGACCCGCCGGATTCAGCGCCAGGAAATCCGGCGTCCGGGTCTGGGCGCGCAGCACGTCCAGTTCCAGCCAACGATATGGAATCGCGAGCTTTTCGGCGGTCCACTTGACCTTGAGGCAGTTGCCCGACTTGCCGTCGCCATAGATCGTCAGGGTCATGCCATTGTCCTCATGGTTGAGTGGTTTGGATTGTTTCGCGCGGCGGATGCGGGTAGAAGCCGCCCCCACGACGAGAAACAAACAGGGGGAAGCGCTTGAAACGCATCCTGCCATGCCTCGCGGCCCTTGCGATCGGGTTGCTTACCCCGGCCGCCAACGCCCGGTCGAACGACCCCGCAGATCCGATCGGGGACCTCATCCAGACCGCTCTGGAGCAGCCCGCCGGGCAGACTCCGTCTGCGTCGGAGAGGGCCTTCCAGGCGCTTCGCGAGCTCGCCCCGGACTGGATGCTCAAGGCGACCCTCTATCATTCCGGCGCCAAGGGCGTCGGCGGCCGCGACTCGCTCGGCTGCCCGACCGTGGCGATGCGCACGGCGGCCACCGACCGCACCCTCGTCCCGCGCCGGACCATCCTCTACATCAAGGAAACCGTCGGAATGCCGCTGCCGGACGGCGGGGTTCATGACGGCTACTGGTACGCCTCCGACGTCGGCGGCGCGGTGAAGGGCCATCGCATCGATCTGTTCACCGGCCACAGCCGGGCCTCCATGGGTCCGATGATGAAGCTGAACATGAAAACCGTCACGGTCTCGCGGGTCGGCGCCTTCGAGGGGTGCCCAAAGCCCGTTGTCCAGGTGGCGATGCGCTGACATGATCATCGTGACCGGCGAGATCCTGGCGAAACCCGACACAAGGGACGCCCTGATCGCCGTCTGCACCGCCCATTCGCGCCGGTCCCGCGCCGAGCCAGGCTGCGTAAGCCACGACTCGTTCGTCGACACCGAGAACCCGCTGCGCATCTTCTTCTTCGAGCAATGGTCGGACATGGCGGCTCTAAAGGCCCATTTCGCTGTTCCGGACTCCAACGACTTCATGCGCCAGGTCCGCTCCCTGTCCGCGGGCGGATCGAAAGGGCCGCGGATCGTCGAAGTTCGTTAGCGCGCGGCGACTTCCGCCCCCTTCTCGTCGTCATGGCCCGACTCGTTCGGGCCACCCACGCGCGGTGAGCGTGGTGGTTGCCCGGAGCGTCGGCGTTCAATCTCGGCCGTCCGTGTTCATGGGTGGCCCGAACGAGTCGGGCCATGACGGAGCATTGGCAAAGCCGCGAACAAAGAGTCTGACGCGACCCTAGATCCCGCCGCCGACGTTGGGCGCGGCGGGGGCGCGGGCGACGTGGATGCCGCACTCGGTCTTGTCCTGGCCCGCCCAGCGGCCGGCGCGAACGTCCTGGCCTTCCTCGACCGGGTTGGTGCAGGGCCAGCAGCCGATCGACGGGAAGCCCTGGGCGACCAGCGGATGGGTCGGCAGGTCATGCTCGGCGACATAGGCGTCGAGGTCTTCCTTGGTCCAGTTGGCCAGCGGATTGAACTTCAGCTGATGATCGGCGTCCTCGACGACCGACAGTCGCAGGCGGTCGCCGCCGTGGAAGCGCTTTCGGCCGGTCAGCCAGGCGTCGAAGCCGCCGAGCGCCTTGTCCAGCGGGATCACCTTGCGGATGTTGCAGCAGGCGTCAGTGTCGGTCTTCCACAGGTCCGACTTGGGATCGTGGACCGCGATATCGGCGAAGGTCGGGCGAAGGTCGCGGACATCGGTCAGGCCGAGCCGAGCCGCCAACTGCTTGCGGTAGTCGAGCGTCTGGCCGAACAACATGCCGGTGTCGAGGAACAGCACCGGAATGTCCTTGCTGACCTGGGCGGCCAGGTGCAGCAGAACCGCCGACTCCGCCCCGAAGGACGAAACCAGGGCCAGCCTGTCGCCGAACTCGGCGTAGGCGGCCTCGATCACGGTTCGCGGATGGGCGTTGCGCAGCTCGGCGTCGAGCCGCGCGGCCCGGGTGTCCTGGGTGCGGTCAAGCTGATCGAAGGCCATGTCAGGCGCGCTCCACGAAGACCGGCGCCCGCGCGTCGGCCGCGCGCTGGTAGACGTGCCGGAAGCGCCCGGCCGCATGCGCCCACTCGGCCGGCGAAGAGCCGTCGGCGGGCGCGAAGCTGTCGAAGCCGCATCGAACCATGAAGCCGGCCTGCTCGCGCAGGACATCGCCCACCGCCCTCACCTCGCCGGTGAAGCCGAGCCGTTGCCGCAACAGTCGGGCCGTGGTGTAGGCGCGACCGTCGCGGTACTTGGGGAAGACCAGCGCCACAACGGCCAGCCGCGGCAGGTCGTAGGCCAGGGTCTCGACCGCCTCGTCCGACTGGACCCGCACCCCGACCGTGCGACCGGCGGAGATCAGCGCGTCGCCCTCGGCCTGGAAGCGGGCCAGCGACAGGATCACCGGACCTTCAGGCGTCACATCCTGGTCGGCGACGTCAGCGAAGACGTCCTCCGCCGTCTCGTACCGTCCCTCGATCAGCCTAATGAGCGTCGGCATAGACAGCCTCCTTGAACGGGGCCAGGCCCGCGCGGCGAACGGTGTCCAGGAAGCGCTCCTCGCCCTGGCGGATGGTGAGGTAGGTCTCGACCAGCGCCTCGATGGCGTCAGGCACCTTCTCGGCCGACATGCCCGGGCCGAGGATCTGGGCCAGGGAGGCGTCCTCCTGGCCCGAGCCGCCGAGGCTGAGCTGGTAGAATTCCTCGCCCTTCTTGTCGACGCCCAGGATGCCGATGTTGCCGACATGGTGGTGGCCGCAGGCGTTGATGCAGCCGCTGATCTTGATCTTCAGCTCGCCGATCAGTTCGGCGCGGTCGGCGTCCTCGAAGCGCTGGGCGATCGACTGGGCGATCGGGATGGCGCGGGCGTTGGCCAGGGCGCAGTAGTCCAGCCCCGGGCAGGCGATGATGTCGCTGATCAGCCCGATGTTGGGGGTGGCCAGACCGGCCGCTCGCAGCGCGGCGAACACCGTGGGCAGGTCGTCCAGCTTCACATGGGGCAGGACCAGGTTCTGCTCATGAGTGACGCGAATGTCGTCCAGGCCATGGCGTTCCGCCAGGTCGGCGACGACGTCCATCTGGTCGGCCGTGGCGTCGCCCGGCGTCTGATGGTGGGCCTTCAGCGAAATCTCGACGATCGCGTAGCCGGCCTTCTTGTGTGGCTTGACGTTGTTGCGCGCGAAACGGGCGAAGGCGGGATCGCCGGCCTTCGCCGCATCGAACGCAGGCGAGGTCGCCGGCAGGGTCTCGAAGTTGATGGGCGTGAATGCGCCGCGGATGCGCGCCAGCTCGGTGTCGGGCGCATCGGCCAGGGCGGAGTCCAGCTTGCTCCACTCTTCCTCGACCTGACGGGCGAACTCGTCCCGCCCAAGGGCGGCGACCAGGATCTTGATCCGCGCCTTGTAGATGTTGTCCCGGCGACCATGGCGATTGTAGACGCGCAGGACCGCTTCCAGATAGCTGAGCAGGCGGCCGGCCGGCAGATGTTCGCGGATGGTCGGACCGATGTAGGGCGTACGCCCCTGGCCGCCGCCGACGATGACCTCGAAGCCCAGTTCACCTTCGCGGTTGCGGCGCAGGACCAGACCGATGTCGTGGACGCGGGCCGCCGTACGGTCCTTCGCCGCCGCCGTGACCGCGATCTTGAACTTGCGCGGCAGGAACGAGAATTCCGGATGCAGCGTCGACCACTGGCGGATCAGCTCGGACCAGACGCGCGGATCGTCGATCTCCTCCGCCGTCGCCCCGGCGTAGGGATCGGCGGTGACGTTGCGGATGCAGTTGCCGCTCGTCTGGATGGCGTGCAGGTCGACGTCGGCCAGCGCGTCCAGAATGTCCGGCGACTGACCCAGCTTGACCCAGTTGAACTGGATGTTCTGGCGCGTCGTGAAGTGGCCGTAGCCCTTGTCGTAGACGCGGGCGATGTGGGCCAGCCGGCGCAGCTGGCGGCTGTCCAGCGAGCCGTAGGGGATGGCGACCCGCAGCATGTAGGCATGCAGCTGCAGATACAGGCCGTTCATCAGCCGCAGGGGCTTGAACTGGTCCTCGCTGAGCGAACCGGCCAGCCGGCGGCCGACCTGTTCGCGAAACTCGTTGGCGCGGTCGGCCAGGAATTCCTTGTCGATGGCGTCGTAGCGATACATGGGCGGCTACTTCCTGCGGATCAGATCGACACGGCCGGTCGAGCGCGCCGCGCCCGTGGCGGCGAGGATGGCCTCGACGCCGGCGCCGCCCTCGGCCTGCTTGCCGTGCGTGGGTTCGTTGGTGGGACCGAGCGCGCGCAGGCGCTCGCGATAGCTGACCGGGGCCCAGCCGCCGGGCGCCTCGACGATGTCGATGAGATAGGGCTCGACGATCACGGTCGGCTGGCCCTTGGCCGTCTCGACGGCGGCCGGGCCGGCGGCGTCGTCATCGGCGAAGAACTGGGCGTCGGCGAAGCGCTCGATCCACGCGCCGGATTTCCAGAACACGACCTCGCCATCGATCAGGCGGTTGGCGGTGAGGGCTTTCATTTCACACCGTTTTCCCGGCGAAGGCCGGGATCCAGAAGACGCACGCAAGACTCCGGGGCTGCAGCTGGGTCCCGGCCCTCGCCGGGATGAGCGGAAGACAGGGCCAGCGCCATCGCCTCGCCGACGATCAGCAGCGCCGGGCCTCTCAGCCCCTCGGCGGTCGCCGCGAGTTGCGCCAACGTCGTGGGGTGGCTTTGCTCGTCGGCGCGGCTGGCGTTGACGACGATCAGCGCCGGGGTGGCGCCGTCACGTCCGGCGGCCATCAGGCGTTCGCCGATCAGACCGGCCGTAGTCAGGCCCATGTAGATGACGACCGTCTGATTGGCCCGCGCCAGGGCGGCCCAGTCGAGGTCGGGATCGCCGTGCGCGGCGTGGCCGGTGACGAAGGTCACCGACTGGGCCAGACCGCGATGCGTCAGCGGCGCGCCGGCGCCGGCCGAGGCCGCCAGGGCGGCGGTCACGCCGGGTACGACCTCGCAGATCACGCCGGCCGTGCGGCATTCTTCCAGCTCTTCGCCGCCGCGGCCAAAGATGAAGGGATCGCCGGCCTTGAGGCGCACAACGGTCAGGCCCTGCAGGGCGAAGGCCACCAGAAGGCGGTTGATGTCGCCCTGCGGCAGGGTGTGGCGGCTCTTGCGCTTGGCGACGTCGATCAGCCGGGCCGAGGCCGGCGCCAGCGACAGGATCTCTTCGGAGACGAGGCCGTCGTGCACGATGACATCGGCGGAACCAATCAGCCTGGCCGCCTTCAGCGTCAGCAGGTCAGGATCGCCCGGGCCGGCGCCGACCAGCCAGACGCGACCGGCGACCGCAGGCCTGCCCGCGCCATCGAGCGCGACGAGACGCTTGGGTTGTGAAGGGGTCGGCCGGGCCATCTAACTTTCAGTTTCTCTACAAGCACAATGGGGATTAAATCCCGGGAATCGAAGCGGGGCGGGCCATCGGCCCACCCCGCTTCCTGTCCGCTGACGATAAAGGGCCGATACGCCATCGGACCATTGCAAACTGGGTTTGGCGAGCCCAGATCGCAATCCAAGACTTCTGCCGGGGGCCTCAGTAATTCTTATGGAACGGTCGATCGAGCGCCGAAGGCTGCCGCCGCTGAACGCCTTGAGGGCCTTCGAGGCCGCCGCGCGCCACCTCAACTTCAGCCGGGCCGCTGACGAACTGTCGGTGACGCCGGGCGCCGTCAGCCAGCAGATCCAGAACCTGGAGGACTATGTCGGCGC
>Ga0315902_10009091_pt1 | contig 13355 bp, 12 predicted proteins | sample LakEriMetagenome_9_FD_203523 | JGI IMG/M metagenome (GOLD analysis project Ga0315902, IMG submission 203523) | Freshwater fungal communities from buoy surface, Lake Erie, Ohio, United States - Buoy 12 MA117 | ecosystem: Environmental > Aquatic > Freshwater > Lake > Lake biofilm | place: USA... | reverse complement strand
GCCTGCTCATGCCCTCGGCGCATGCCAAACGGACCTTCATTTAAAGTTCCACGGTATAGACTCCTCACCCTCCCTGCCGCTGCAAGAAGGGAAAAGTGGCAGGATCTTACTCCGCCCGCAGCGAGACTATCCCGCCGCTAGCGTGGCCTGATTTTGCACCGCCGTTTCCATTCGGGCAGGACGAAAAAATTGTCTTCCACATCCTCCAGCCGGTTATAGACAGCGAAGGTGTGATTGGCATAGTCGCCCGAATGCATGTCTGCGGGGTACATCAACTGCCTCTTCCCGCTCCAATCGTAGCCGAGGATCTTCGCGTACTCGTCCCGCGCGACGGCAAAGGCGCCGCCGCCCCCGACCACGACGCCAAGGGCCGCGTCGGCGTACCGGACAACCAGCTTGTCGTGTGAATGTCCTTCTCCTTCGCGATGCACCAATTTCCGAAATACCAGAATATTGTGCGCTCTTGTAGACTTGCATGCTACATGCGATGGCTCCTCTGTCAATGGTCCAATCGATCGCGCCTTGAAATGCCAGGCGCGTACGGACGGTTAAGAGGAGGGTGCGCCGCATGATCCGACTCCGCGGCATGACCTGGGGCCACAGGCGGGCGATCGATCCCCTCGTGAAGACGCTGCCGATGTTCTTGGCGCGCCACCCTGACATCGCGATCGGCTGGGATGCGCGCCCGCTCGCGGGTTTCGAGTTCACGCCGATCGAGGTGCTGGCGCGCAGCCATGACCTAATCATCCTCGACCATCCCTTCATGGGGTCGGTCGCGGCATCCGGCGCACTCGTGCCGCTCGACGGGCTGGAGCTCGCCGATTGTGAGTTCATAGGGCCGTCGCTCGCGAGCTACCAGATGGGCGGCCATCTCTGGGCCGTGCCGGTCGATGCCGCCACGCAGGTCGCGGTAAGCCGCCCCGACCTGCTGGCGTCCGCGCGCGCCGAGGCTCCGCGCGATTGGCAGGGCGCGCTCGATCTCGGGGCGCGGGTGGCAGCGCACGGGCTGAAGCTCGCGATCGGCCTGCGCGGGGTGCACGCGCTGATGACGGTCTTTTCGCTTATGGCGGGCGCCGGGCGCCCCTGGGCGGCATCGCCGGACGGCGATATCGACCGTGACGCGGTGATGGCGGCGGCCGGGCAGATCAGGGCGCTGATGGCCTACTGCCCGCCCGAGGTTCTCGACTGGAACTCGATCGAACTGCACGATGCGATGGCTGCGCGCGATGATCTGCTGTTCTGCCCCGCCGTCTACGGCTTTTACACATACGCGGAAGCCGACCAGCGCCGCCCGCTCTCGTTCCATGATTTCGCCGGGCCCGCCGGACCGGCAGGATCGACCATCGGAGGAACGGGGCTCGCGCTCTCGGCTCACTGCACCGAGCCCGGCGCCGCGTTGGCCTATCTGCGATTTGCCGCCGAACTGGCGACGCAGCGCGGCTTTGCGCACCACCACGGACAGCCTGCGCATGCTGCAATCTGGCGCGACAGCGCGATCGACGCGGATTTCGGCGGGGCCTTCGGGGCGACGGTGGCGACACTCGGACACGCCTGGGTGCGCCCCCGCCATGCAGGCTACCTCGGTTTTCAGGAGCTGGGGGGTGATCTCGTCGAGGCCCACCTGCGTGGCACGATCGACGGGCGCATGCTCTGCGACCGCATCTCGGACGCATGGCTCGAGAGCTTTCTCCGAAAGGCTTGCGATTGAGCGATCAGGCGAGGCGCCTTGCGAGCTCCTCGGCGGCGCGAACCACGGCGGAAACCAGACCCGCCCTTCCCGCCCGGCTGAGGCGTTGTTCGGGGGCGGCGACGCTCAATGCCGCAATGACCTTGCCCGACCTGTCCATGACGGGTGCGGCGACGCAGCCGGCATGTTCATTGGACTCATTGAGTTCGATCGCATGTCCGAGCCGGCGGAAGCGGCGGATCTGGGCGATGATGCGCGCGATGTCGGTCTCTGCCTGACCCGTGGGGGACTCCCTGACCGTAGCCTTGAGGAGCCGCGTCAGCGCCGCGTCATCCATGTCCGACACCAGCAACCGGCCGGCCGCTGCCCAGTTGACAGGCACGCGCGATCCCGCGTTCGAGATGATGCGCAAGGGGCGGATCCCCTCCTGCTTGAGCAGGACCAAAAGCATATCGTCCTCAAGTACAGAGAGTTGCACGGTCTCGCCCGTCTCGTCGCGCAGACCTTCGACGATCCGCGCCCCCTCGCGCAGGAGGTCATCTTTTGCGCGGTAAGCCATGCCGAGATCGTAGAGCCGCCGACCGAGGAAGAGGCCGCCGCCCCGCCCCGGCGCCGAGAGGAAACCGCCCTCGGTCAGGGTACGGACGATCTCGTATGCAGTCGACTTCGGAATACCGAGATCACCGATCAACTGCGTGACCGTTGCGGGCTCCCCGCGCTTGAGCAGGTATTCCAGAATTTCGAGTGCCCGATGCAGGCTGCGCGAATTGCCCCGCTCGTCACGCCCCTCGGTCGCAACGCGGGCGGCGGCGCTTCCAGCGCCGCCGCTCGGGTCGGACCTGCGCAGGGCTGTCGGGGTCGAAGCGGCCATCATTCCCACATTCTGGACTACCGTCCGGCATTCCGCAATGCTAACGTTGCGTCGTTCTGGCTTAGCCCCGCCACGGGAGGATCGGAATGCAGATAACGGACATCGAGGTCATCGGCCTTCGCGTTCCCGGATGGGAGGGGCTTTCGTTCGATGGCTCATACGACGATTGCCTCGTGCTCGTCCATAGCGACGCGGGGTTCACCGGGATTGCCGAGGTCGACAGCGTCCCCTCGGTGATCCGCGCGATCATCGACGCGCCGCGCTCGCACAGCCATGCGATGGGGCTCCGGGCAGCAGTCGTCGGGCAGGAGGTCGAGACCGTCGCCGACATCGCGGCGCTCTGGGATCGGATGTATGACCTGACGAGCTACTACGGTCGGCGCGGTGTCGTCATCCACGCGATCTCGGGCGTCGATATCGCGCTGTGGGACCTCGTCGGCAAGGCGAGCGGGCAGAGCGTCGGCGCGATGCTCGGGGCGGCGCGGCGCGACCGGGTGCTGGCCTACGGCACCGTCTATCCGTTGGGCGAGACCCCAGACGAGGTGCGTCGCGCCATCGACCGCGGCCTCGTGCTCGGCCTCAGGGCGATCAAGATCGCTGCCGATCCGCACTGGCGCGCGGATGTCGCGAAGACCGAGGCGCTGCTCCGGACCGCGCGCGACCATGTCGGGCCCGACATCCGCCTCATGGTCGATGCCGCCACGGCCTGGACCTGCGCCGATGAGGGGCTGCCGCTGATGCCCATCTTCCGCGACTTCGGTTTCGAGTGGGTCGAGGCGCCGCTGCCGGTCGACGATCTCGAGGGGCACGCGCGTTTCCAGGGCTTCGGCGTGCCGATCGGCGGGGGGGATCTCGGCCTTACCACGCGCCACGAATACGAGGCGGCCTTCCGCGTCGGGCGCATCGACATCGCGCAGCCGGACGTGACGAATTCGGGCGGTATCACGGAATTGCGCCGGATCGCCGCGCTCGCCGCACGGCTCGGGCGGCGGGTGGTGACGCATGGCTACAAGACGAACATCACCATCGCCGCGAACCTGGGCTTCCTGTCGCGGCAAGAGGCGGATGAGCCCTGCGAATACTCGACCTCCGAGTCGCCTCTGCGCTGGGGGCTCACACGAGAACGCTTCCCGATCGGCCCCGATGGCCGGATCGAGGTGCCCGAGCGGCCGGGGCTCGGCGTCAGCCTCGCCCCCGACGTCGTGGCGCGCTACCGCTCGTTCTGAACGATCGGGCCGTCGCGCCGGTAGTGGGCAACCAGATCCTCGTTCAGCTCGATCCGGTGGCAGACCTGCCACCTGTGCACAGACGCTACCATGACATCGTCTGGACTCGACCAAAACGAAATCACCGCAGTAAGAATCAAATTAACAACGTAAAATCAAACCTGACTTGCGAGAAGTCCGAAATAGCGGAATAATGTACGGCATATTGAACGAAGCGAACCGCTGTGTTACCAAGATTCGTATCGCCATCGTCGGACGGAGCCGCGTTAGGAAGCGACATGAGCAACTGGGCCTCACTTTCCCCGGAAATCGTGCTCGCGCGCGCGGCTGATCGGACGCACCGGTTCGATTTCGGCGTTTGGTTCTGGGGCGATGCGATTGCTTTCGACGGGTTGCTCGACGCGGCTGAACTGCTCGGCGACGGGCGCCATGCCGCCTTCTGCGAGCGTTTCGTGGCGCGTTGGAGTGCGCGCCCGTTCGCTTGGAGCGACTATCTCGCGCCCGCCTTGACGATCTTTCGTCTTGTCGTGGCTGGGCGTGACGATCTCAAGCCGACGTTGCGGCGCCTGCTCGATCTATACCTTGTCCAGACGCCGCGGGGCGACACGGGGCTGCACTATTTCCGCCCGGACCTTCCACAGTACCGAACGACCGTCCTGATCGACTCGCTCTATCATGTCCCGTCATTCATCGCCGCATGCGGCAACCTGTTTGACGACACCGCACTCCATGCAGAAGCGATCGAGATGTGGTCGGGCCATGCGGATGCGCTGCGCACGCCCGGGCGGGCGCTACTGTGGCACAACTACGATCGGGGCACCGGACGGCATCGCGGCTATGGCTGGGGTCGTGGCAACGGCTGGGCGCTGCTCGGGCTTGTTGATCTGATCGAGCTTCTTCCGCCCGGATCGCATGGCAGTCAGCAACTGACCCGGGAATTCGATGATCTCTGCCGGTCAGTCGCTGCACTGCAGGACGCGAGCGGCTTTTGGCGCACCCTTCTCGAGGACCGCGAGGCGAACCTCGAGACGTCGACCGCCGCCTTCTACGGTGCCGTGTTCACCAAGGGGCGCCGCCTCGGGCTTCTGGCCGAGGATTATGCTGAACCATGCGAGCGCGCGTGGCGTGCTCTCTTGTCGCGCATCGACGACGAGGGCGGCGCCTTCGGCACGTCGGCCGTGACATGGGCTGCGAACCTCGCGAGCGAGGATCTCGCGCTCTACCGCTCTGCCCCGACCGAGGTGAACGTCTGGGGGCAGGGCGCCGCACTCAGGTTCGCGGCCGAGCGGATCCGCCTGATGCAAGCGAACTGAGAGGAATCTGCGATGGCAAAGCTGGAAAAGCTCGAGGTGATCCCCCTGCGCGTTCAGGGAAGCGACGTGGATGACTGCGATGGGACGGTGGATTCGGTCCTGATCCGGCTGACCGACGACGAAGGTCGCACCGGCATCGGCGAGAGCGATGCCTCGCCAGAGGCCGTGAAGGCATTTCTCGAGATGCCGACAGCGCACATGTGGGCACGGCGGACCTTCGAGATCATGCAAGGTCAGGATCCGCGCGAGATCACCGCACTATGGGAGCGGGTCTATGAGGGCACGATCTATTCGGGGCGGCGCGGCCTCGGGATCCACGCCCTCTCGGCCATCGACATCGCGCTCCACGATCTGGTCGGCAAGCAACTCGACATGCCCGCCTACAAGCTCATGGGCGGTGCGCGGCGCGACCGGCTGAGGCCCTACTGCACGACCTATCCGGGTCTGCCGGGTGACCGAACGCTCGCTGACCTCATCGAGATCACGGGCCGGCAGTTCGAAAAGGCACGCGCCCTCGGCTTCAAGGCGATCAAGATGGAGGTGCTCTATTACGACCTCGTCAACGACGCTCAGCTTGTCGAGGCGATCCGAGAGGGTCGCCGGATGCTTGGCGACGACATCACGATGATGCTCGACTTCGGCTACCGCTGGAAGGATTGGCACGACGCGCTGTGGGTTCTCAAGAGGGTCGAGGACTGCAACATCTATTTCGCCGAGGCCACCCTGCAGCATGATGACCTGCACGGCCATGCCCGGCTTGCCGCGATGAGCCCCATCCGGATCTGCGGTGCGGAATTCGCGGCAACCCGCTGGGAAGTCCGGGAGTGGATCGAGACGGGCAAGGTTGCGGTCGTCCAGCCCGACATCAGCCGCTGCGGCGGGCTGACAGAGATCCGGCGCATCGCCGACATGTGCGAACTCTACGGTGTGCAGGTGATCCCGCATGGCTGGAAGACCGGGATCCTCGCGGCCGCCGGGCGTCACTTCCAGGCGGCTTGTCCGAATGCCCCCTATTTCGAGTTCATTTCGCCCCATGTCTATCAGTCGCCCCTGCGCGAGCGCCTCGTGACACCCGAGCCGACGCTCGCCGATGGCTTCATGGATCTGCCGACCGGCTCCGGGCTCGGCGTCGAACTCGATGAGGAGGTCATGGCTGCATACCGGGACGACATATAACCGGCGCCCATTTTTCCGGCCACCGCGTCCCGTGCGGCGGGTTGACCGGTCGGCCGGCGACATCGACGCGACACGAGCCAGGCTGAGCGCACCGGGCCTGGTCCGGTCTGACACACCTAGGTGCGGCGGATAACTTCTGGCGCGACAGGAAAGTCGCACAGCAACTGGGGAGAGAAGAGATGAAATGGTTGCAGACTGGGGCGTCAGCGTGCCTGTTGCTCGCACCGATGATGTGGGTGACGCCGGCCTCGGCACAGGACGGCCAATGCCTTCGGATCGTCGGAACGGATTGGTCATCCGAGCAGCAATCGGTCGATCCGCTCATTAACAACAACGTCAATGACATGATGCGCATCACCACGCTCTACGAGAAACTCGTGGACCTCGACAACGGATACCAGCCGGTTCCGGTCCTGGCCGAGCGTTGGGAGTCCGACCAGACCGGATCGGCATGGACCTTCCATCTGCGCAAGGGCGTCAAGTGGCATGATGGGCGGGACTTCACGGCGCGCGATGTCATCTGGACGATGAAGCGCGTTCTCGATCCGACGCTCGACTCCGGCGCCGCTGCAACGCTCAGCATGATCGACCCCGACAAGATCGAAGCGGTCGATGACCACACCGTGCGTTTCACGCTGCGCTCTGCATCGGTCGAGTTCCCGATCCTGATCACGAGCAAGTACACCGCCATCGTGCCCGACGGGATGAACCGCGAGGATCTGCAGGCGCGGCCGGTGGGGACGGGGCCCTATATGGTCGAGGCCTTCGTGCCGGGACCCAACCTTGTCGCCCAGCGCAATCCCTACTACTGGAAGGCGGGCCTGCCCAAGGCCGAATGCGTGGAACTGAGCGGGATCACCGAGTCCGTGTCGCGCGTCGCGGCGCTCCAGAGCGGGCAGGCCGATCTCTTGATCTTCCTCGAGCCCTCCGCAGCCGCGAGCCTTGCCGGCGATCCCGGCGCGAACGTCGTGAGCTCTCCGGGCGGCAGTGTGATGACACTATCGATGTGGGTCGACACGCCACCCTTCGACAAGGTCGAGGTGCGTCAGGCGATGAAGCTCGTCGTCGACCGCCAGCAGATGGTAGATACGGCGCTGCTGGGGCTCGGCGCGCCGGGCAACGACAACCCGGTGCCTCCGACCTCGCCCGATGCCTACCGGTCCGACATAATCGGACGTGACGTTGCCAAGGCCAAGGAGCTGCTCGCGGCGGCGGGCTATCCCGACGGGCTGAGCGTCGACCTCTACACCTCGAATTCGGTCGCTGCTATGGTGCCGGTTGCGCAGCTTTATCAGCAGATGGCGGCAGAGGCCGGTATCAACGTCAATATCATCATGTCGCCCGCGGACTCCTATTGGAACGAGGTCTGGCTCAAGCGGCCGTTCCTGACCTCGAGCTGGGGGGGCAGGCCGACGGCGGAGGCGCTGAGCATCGCCTATCTGAGCGACTCGCAGTTCCCCGAGACACGGTGGTTCCGCGAGGACTACGATGCGCTGATCCGCGAGGCGAACATGACCGTCGATCCGCAAAAGCGGCGTGAGCTCTTTCAGTCGGCGCAGCGTCTGCTCGCCGAGGAGGGAGGCGTCATCGTCCCGGCCTTCGCGTCGGTCGTGTCAGCCATGCGCAAGGGCTGCTCGGGCTACGAACCCAACAACAACGTCAACAACAACGACTTCAGCGCATTCCACTGCGAATGACGCGACGTCGACGAAGCGCCGGGGCAATCACTGCCCCGGCGCCCCCCTCTGGAGAGTGCGATGATCCTCCGGCTTGTTGCGATGCGGGTGGTGGCTGCGGCGATGACCCTGCTGGTCGTTTCTGCGCTTGTCTTCGCCGCGGTCGAGATTCTGCCCGGAGACGTCGCTACGAGCGTTCTGGGCCAGTTTTCCAGCGAGACGGCGCGTGATGCATTGCGCGCGCAACTCAACCTCGATCTGCCCGCGGTGCAGCGATACTTCATATGGCTCGGCGGCGTCCTGAGCGGGGATCTCGGTGTATCGCTGAGCAGCCAGCGCCCGATCGAGGACATACTTTGGCCGCGCGCCGTCAATACGCTGATCCTCTCCTGCGCCGCGATCGCGATCTATCTTCCGATGGCGCTCCTGCCCGCGATGATACAGGCGGTCTATCGTGACCGGCCGGTTGACCAAATGTTGTCGACCCTGTCCCTGGTGCTCGCATCGATCCCCGACTTCCTGCTCGCGATCCTGCTCCTCCTCCTCTTCGTCCTCGTCGTGCCGCTTCTACCCGCAGTCTCGATGGTGACCGAGAAGACGGACTTCGTAGGTTGGCTGCGCGCCCTCGCCATGCCGGCTCTGACGCTTGCGGTGGTGATGGCGGTCTATGCCGCGCGGATGCTGCGCGACAACCTGATCGAGACGCTCGAGGCGCAGCATGTGCTCATGGCCCGCCTGCGCGGGCTGCCTCGGTGGCGCGTTCTCTGGATCCATGCCCTTCCGAACGCGATCGTGCCGAGCCTCAATGTGACTGCTCTCAACATGACCTACCTCGCGGGGGGTGTCGTTATCGTCGAAAAGGTCTACGGGTTCCCGGGCTTCGGAAGCCTGATGATCGATGCGATCCAGTTCCGTGACGTCCCGCTGATCGAGGTCACCGTTCTGCTTGCCTCGACGGTCTATGTCCTTGCCAACCTCCTCGCGGATCTCGGGGCGTTGCTCTTCATCCCCAAGCTCAGGAGCGGTTCGCGATGACCGATGGGCGCAGTCCCGCGCCGGCGCGGCGCTCTGCCCGCGCGATCTGGCGCAATTCCTCAACCGGTTTCAGGGTCGGGGTCTGTCTGCTGGCTGTCCACGTCGTGACGGCCGTGCTTGGCCCGTTCGTGGCCCCCTACGGCTACGCCCAGATCGGGGCGGGCCTGCCGTTGTCCGGCATGAGCCTCGAACATCCTATGGGGGTCGACCAACTCGGGCGCGACGTCTTCAGCCGGGTTCTGCACGGAGCCCACATCGTGATCCTGCTCTCGCTCTCCGGCACCGCGCTGGGGCTTGTGGTCGGCGCAACGATCGGGTTGCTGTCGGCCTATCTGGGCGGGATTCTCGACGAGTTCATCCAGCGTTGCATCGAGGCGGTCGTCTCGATCCCCTACATCGTCCTGGGACTTCTCGCCGTCTACGCGGCGGGCCCCGTGCTCGCGGGGCGCCCCGAGATGATGGTGGTTGTTGTCGCCATCCTCTATGCACCACGCATTGCCCGCATGGCGAGGGCGGCGGCGCTCGATGTGGTCACCCGGGACTTCGTCGTTGCGGCCCGCCTTCGCGGGGACGGCGCCCGAACGATCATCTTGAGGGATCTCGCGCCGAACACCGCGTCGACCCTTCTGGTCGAGTTCGCGTTGCGCACGGGCTACGCGCCCGCCCTGATTGCCGCGTTCGGGTTCCTCGGGTTCGGCGTCCAGCCTCCGACCCCGGAATGGGGTCTCATGATCAACGAGAACCGTAACGTCATCCTGATCTCGCCGGTGACGGTCCTCGGGCCCGGGCTCGCGCTCGCCTCGCTCGTCGTCGCGGTTAACCTGACCGCCGAGGGCATGGCGCGCATGCTGGGTCGGAGCACGAAGCTCGATGCAGGATAACCGGACATGATCAGGGTAGAGGATCTCTCGCTCGAGTACGCGACGGACGGGGGCCGTATGCGGGCCGTGTCCGGTGTCAGCTTCGACATCGCACCGGGAGAGGTGTTCGGCCTCGTCGGGGAGTCGGGGAGCGGCAAATCCTCTGTCGCCATGACGCTTCTGGGCCATGTGCCGGTAGCGGGGCGGATCGCCTCCGGGCGCGTGGCCATGGATGGCGAGGATGTCCTGAGACTTCCCGATGCGGAGCTTGCACGATGGCGGGGGCGCCGGATCGGGCTGGTGCCCCAGAACCCGGCGATGGGCCTTTCGCCTCATATCCGGGTCGGTCGACAACTCGCCGAGATTGTCACCTGCCATGGTGTCGCGCCCGATTTTGCGGCTGGCATGGAGATTGCGCGAGCCGAGTTCGCAAAGGTCGGCCTGCCTGATGTCGATCGGATGCTGCGGCGCTATCCCCACGAGCTTTCGGGCGGCCAGCAGCAGCGCGTCTGCATCGCGATGGCGCTTGCCTGCAAGCCGAGGCTCCTCGTGCTCGACGAACCGACAACGGGGCTCGATGTGACGACGCAGGGGCGCATCATCGATCTGCTCGGTGACGTGCGCCGCCAGTTCGGGATCGGCATGCTCTATGTCACGCACGATCTCGCACTGCTCTCGACGATCGCGGATCGCGTGGGCGTGATGTACGCGGGCAGGCTCGTCGAGACGGCGCCGACACGGCAGATCTTCGAGACCCCGCGCCACCCCTATACGCGGGCCCTGATCGCCTCGATACCGGATGCCGGGGCGCAGAAGGGAATGGGGCACAGGCTGCGCGGCACACTCAGGCGCGACAGCCTGCCGCCCGGCTGCCCCTTCGCCCCTCGATGCGACTTCGCAGATCCTGCCTGCACCACGCGCGCGCAAACGCTCGAGACGGCCGGCGACGGCCATGAGGTTGCCTGCGAGCGCTGGCGCGTGATCGTGCCGGAACCGGCAGACCGCCTAGAGATCAGCGCCGATCCGGCGAGCGGCCGCCCCCCCGTGGCGCCCCTCGTGGAGCTTCGCGGCGTGTCGCTGTCCTACGGACGGTCGACACTCTGGCGTCGCCTCGCAAGCGAAGGCGATCGGCCGGTGGTCAGGGATGTCTCGCTTGCGATCGGCGAAGGCGAGGTGTTCGCCCTGGTGGGCGAGTCTGGAAGCGGCAAGTCGACGATTGCGAAGGCGATCAGCGGCCTTCTCGAGCCGCTCTCGGGCGAGGTGTGTTTCGCGGGCGCTGAACTCCCCCGGAGCCTCGGCCGAAGAGAGATCGACGTCAGACGCCGGATCCAGTTCGTGTTCCAGAACCCGGACGCATCGCTCAACCCGCGGGAAAGCGTCAGTGCCGCACTGGGCAGGCCGCTGTCGCTCTACTTCGATCTCGAACCGCGCGACGCACAGGAGCGTGTCCGCAAGGCCCTCGAAGAGGTTCGACTCGATCCGAGCTACGCCGCCCGTTTTCCCGACCAGCTGTCTGGCGGAGAGCGCCAGCGGGTGGCGATCGCGCGCGCGCTTGTCGCGCAGCCCTCGCTCATTATCTGCGACGAGGTGCTGTCGGCGCTCGACGTCTCGGTTCAGGCGAGCATCATCGATCTGCTCGCCCGGCTTCGCGCACAGACCGGGGTGGCGCTGCTTTTCATCAGTCACGACCTTTCGGTCGTGCGCCAGCTCGCCGACCGAACGGGAGTGCTGTTCCGTGGCGAATTGGTCGAAGTCGGTGCAACGTCGGATCTCTTCGAGCCGCCGTTCCATCCCTACACCGAGGATCTTCTGCTTGCCGTACCCTCTGTGCGCAGGCATCCGCGCTCGGATCAACCGACGGGCGAACGGCGCGCCGAGTCCAAAGGGGGCGCACAGGGCTGCGTCTATGCCGCAAGATGCCGCCTTCATCAGGGGGCGGTCTGCGACCAGGAGCCACCGCCCTGGCATGAGACCGGTAGCGGACACGCCATCAGATGCCACATTCCGCCGCCGGAACTGGCCCGACGTTCCTCCGCCCCCAATGCGATCGCCGGCCCGGTCGGCAGAACCGAAGCAGGCAAGCCGCGAAACGACCACGATGCACGGGAGATCAACCAATGAACGCAACGCCTCGCACGCTGAGCGAACGTCTTGAAAGCTGCTACTCGGCGGCCGTTCATGACGTGATGTGCCAGACCTCCAAGGATTGGTTTGTCCTGCCCTGGGAAATCAGACCGCTTTCTGCCGGAATGACCGTCGCTGGCCCGGCCTACACGTTTCGTGGACGCATTGATGACCGCATCACGCCACATGATACCTACATGGCGTGGACCGAGCTTCTCGGGGACATCCCGCCCGGATCGGTCGCGATCTGCCAGCCCTGCGATCATCGTCTGGCGCATATGGGCGAGTTGTCGGCTGAGACGCTCAAGCACCGGGGTGTCAAGGGCTACGTTGTGGATGGCGGATGTCGTGATGCGGCGTTTATCCGGCGCATCGGGTTTCCGCTCTGGTGTCGCTATGCCACGCCCGCCGACATCGTCGGATGCTGGCTGCCCGAGGGCTTCGGCGAGCCGATCACGATCGGCGATGTCCGCGTCGCATCGGGTGACTACCTCATCGCCGATGACGATGGGGTTGTCGCGATACCGGCAGGCGATACCGCTCGGGTGGTCGAGGAGACCGAGGCTCTGATGAACCGGGAAAATCACGTCCGCGCCGCGATCCTGCGCGGCATGCATCCCAAAGAGGCCTACATGAAGTTCGGAAAGTTCTAGGCTCCAGACTTCGGTAACGGGGATGCCCTGGTCAAGCCCTTTTAGGCGTGAGATTTCAACCGCGAAGGAGCGGAGGGTTCGATTCGCGGACCTTCGGTTCCAGTGTCATGTAGCGGGTGCGCTGGACGGTGGCCTGCTGCCGGTTTCGTGAATACCGGGTTAAGCTAGCATAGCGCGGGCCTCGAACTCCATGGGGCTGAGGTAGCCGAGTTTCGAATGCCGTCTGCGCGGATTGTAGAAGTGCTCGATGTAGTCGAACACGTCGGCACGGGCCTCGTCGCGGGTGCGGTAGACCTTGCGGGCTGTGCGTTCGGTCTTCAGCGAGGAAAAGAAGCTCTCCATCGCTGAATTGACCCAGACGTTGCCTGCCCGGCTCATTGAGCAGGTGATGCCGTTGTCGGCGAGAAGCCGTTGAAACTGCTCGCTTGTGTATTGCGATCCCTGGTCCGAATGATGAAGCAGAGCGTCGGCCTCTCCCCGTCGCCAGACGGCCATCATCAGCGCATCCATGACCAGTGAAGCGTCCCGTTCTGCTTTCATCGACCAGCCCACGACGCGCCGCGAAAACAGGTCCAAGATGGAAACGGCGGTGCAAAATTAGGCCACGCTAGAGCGTGTCGCGGTGATCGCGATTCAGGATTCCCTTGAGGTGTCGACTGTGATTCCCTGTCCCTGAGGCGGATATGGGGGTCGATGATGGGAAAGCCGCATCCTGTAGAGCTCCGGCAGCGGGT
>Ga0315902_10009089_pt1 | contig 13356 bp, 7 predicted proteins | sample LakEriMetagenome_9_FD_203523 | JGI IMG/M metagenome (GOLD analysis project Ga0315902, IMG submission 203523) | Freshwater fungal communities from buoy surface, Lake Erie, Ohio, United States - Buoy 12 MA117 | ecosystem: Environmental > Aquatic > Freshwater > Lake > Lake biofilm | place: USA... | reverse complement strand
TCCAAACATAGTTCCACGCAAATAGCAATACGATGCACCCGAGTGCGAAAAAAAAACCTGTGGCGATTGGGAATCGCAATGTGGTTGACTTGATCGCTAGTCCTTTTGGCAAAGGGTGAAGCGAGGGATGTTCCAAATGCTTCTCGCATTCGACGAGCAGTTCGGCAACTTCGACCGCAGACGCAAAGCGTTGGTTCCGATCCTTTTCCAAGAGGCGCATGACCAATCGTGCGAGCCATTCGGGCGTTGTTGGCTGGACGGCCGAAAGGGGACGTGGGGATTCTTCGATCAGTCGCTTCACGACTGCATAGGCATTGGGAGCTCGAAAGGGTGGATGCCCTGCCAGCATCGAATACATCACGCTTCCCAAGCTAAACAGGTCGCTTCGCGCGTCGATCTCGATTCCATTCGCTTGTTCCGGGCTCATGAAATTCGGAGTTCCCGCTAACAATCCGCTGTGCGTCAGACTCGCATCGTCAGCTGCTTGGGCTAGTCCGAAATCGGTCAATACAGCACGCTGCCCATTGCGTTCAATCAAGATGTTACCGGGTTTGATATCTCGGTGGATCAATCCGCGTTCGTGGGCTGCCGCTAGCCCCAGAGCTACTTGTCTGGCGATGCGAACGGTCTGCAAAGGTGTCAATGCGCCGGACTCTTCGATCAATTCTTGCAAATTAATGCCGGGGACATAGCTCATGACCAAGTATGGAATTTCGCCATGTGATGCGACAGCATGAATAGGGACCACAAACGGACTCACGATACTGGCGGCAGACTGAGCCTCGCGAACGAATCGTTGTTTGGCGCTGCCGATCAGACTGACGCTCGGTGCGAGAAGCTTGATCGCAACATACCGCTGCAGTTCTCGATCATATCCTTTGAAGACGATCCCCATACCACCTGCACCGAGTGGCTCGACAACATCGTATTCATCTAAAGTACCAAGCATCGATGGATTCTCGGAACGATCAAACATGCGTTTGGCGATATCGGCGATGGCTTCGGATTGAAGGGTCCGCCGTTCACGAATCGTTGCGTTTGCTCCTGTCGCGTGTTGACTCTCGACTTTCTGTTCGCCAAGCCACGACTCTTTTTCTCCCAATTCTTTTAGCCACAATGCTGCGGTAGAGATATCCGCGTAGTGTGAGCATTTGGCATCGAAGACACCTTGGCATTGTTCGCAAACGCTCAAGTGCTTCTCGAGGGCTGGCAATTGCTCGGGTGGCAACGCATCTTCCCAGAATTGCTCGATTTGTTCGTGATTGCAAGCGGATCGTTTCGACATTACTGCAGTTCCTCCAGTCGCGCTACGGCTGCTTGTAGTCGTTGCAGCACTCGTCCTTTTGCGACATAGACGGACCCAACCGACATGAAAAGTGTTTTGGCGATCACTGGGGTCGGAATGCTTTCCACTTGCGACATCCAAAAAGCTTGCCAAGTCTTCGGTGCAACGGATTGTTGGATCTCGGCTGCGGCGACAAAGAAAAGACTACGTCGATACTCGTCATCGAACGATTGTTCCAGACGATCGGATTCGTCGGCCATCGACACGAGCTGGTCCCACACGAAGCTATCGTTGGTGGAATGAGGTTGTTTAGATCGGGTTCGGATGCTGTTGATCAGTTCGTTTCGGGCGATGCGTTGAATCCATCGCCGAAACGACGCGGGTTGATTGTCATCGCGAAACGAGCGGATTGATCGGCTGACGGACATTAGGACTTGTTGTGTGCAGTCTTCGGCATCGTGTGGGCTGAGTCCCCGTTTGGTGAGCCAACGCCGCAAGGCTGGTTCATAGATTGTCACGAAGCGTTCCCAATGCAACCGATTGCTCGAATCGCCAGTAATGGCAGCGAGCAACGATAGATGGGTGGAAGGAAACATAAAGAAATCGATGAGAAGTTTTGACGATTATTAGGCATTTTTTCGCGACACTTTGCCTCTCGACACGACCGCTACCTCAAGTTTAACGGTCAGCAACGTCAGATCTAACACAGCTCATTGAGAAAATTGTTGGAAATGTGATCGCATGCAAAAAAGACTTCTATTGATTTCGCGCCCAAGTGCCGGTCTCTTGTTCGGTTTTGCAACCGAGCAACTTTGGAACAGGCGGTTCGGATCTGCATGGGTCGCTGCCGAGGTGGAGACTGCTACAATGTATTGATTCCAAGCAAACGCTCCCTGCTCTTGGTAACCAACCACTATGTCTCACATCATCGAGATCGACCCAACTGTCGACTATGCATGCAAGCAAGTGATCGGCAATCCGCTGTTCCCGGAAATTACTATACATTTCTTGAACGCGGTCCTGACTCCCAAGTCACCTATCGTTGCAGTCTACATTCTCAATCCCATCAACGAACAAAAGTTCGAGTCAGACAAATTGTCGATTCTCGATATACGGGCTATCGATCAATTGGGCAGAATCTTTAATGTCGAAGTTCAACGGACCAAAACAACGGGACTTGCGAAACGAATCACGTACTACTCGGCTGGGAATTTTGTGGAACAGCTTGAACAAGGGGACGGTTATGAGCAGCTTCGGCCGTCGATCGGGATTTGTATTTTGACTGTCGATTTGTTCACTTATTCCGAGCGTCCTGCCTATCACAACGCATTTCGAATGAGAACTGTGGACGGATTTGAATTTACGGACTCTCTAGAAATCCACACAATCGAGCTTTCCAAGGTGACGCGTGCGAACGATAATTGGCAAGTGCGAGGGCCGTTGGAACAGTGGATCCATTTTTTCTTGGAGGCCAAAGGTTCAACGATGGAAGGGCTTCGCGAACGACTTGTCGATCCGGTATTCGAGAAAGCCATTGGAGTCCTAGAGATGATCCAGAAAACCCCAGAACAACGACGGCAATACGAAGATCGCCTCCGAGCAGAACGGGATGAAAAAGCTCGCTTGCAAGCAGCTATCGAGGAAGGAGAAGCACGAGGAAAGGCAGAAGGAAAGGCAGAAGGAAAGGCAGAAGGAAAAGCTGAGGGAAAGTCTGAAGAGAAAGCAAATACGATTCGTTTGCTTCAAGGTCTACTGATGCAGGAATTGGCTTCTATCGAAGATCTACAGACTCAATCACTAGAAGAGCTAGACAGTCGTATCGGCGACTTGCAATTGCAGCTTCGCAACCGCATAGGGTAACTTTGGTAACTTCGAAACGGTCTGACTGAATTTCCAGGCTACCATCGCTACCAGATTCCGATCGAACAAGCCGCGGGATAGCACAACGATTATCGCTCCCCCTCACGGAGTGCCAGGTAATAGATCACCAGCACGCCATGGGCTCTGTTCAATACGGCTTCCACCACTCGTCCACTTGCCGAGTAAGTTCCTTCAGCTTCTCGACTTCCTTGCTGGCGAGGTTGTTGGTTTCCTTGGGATCGTCCACAATTCGATAGAGTTCTAGCGACTGCCCTGGTTCGTTGGTCGCATCGGGGAGAATGATTTTCCATTCACGATTCACCAACCAACGCCAGCGAACGTTCTTTTCTGGCCGATCGATGTCGACTGCGTTGTGCGTGAAACAAGCTCCCTTGAGTGAAGTTCTCGAATTACGCGTGGAAGCATCCAACAAATCGATCCCTGGAAAATCGTCTGCTATATGGATCCCCAACGCCTTAGACAGCGTGGGAACAATGTCGATGCTCTGTGCCAACGCATCGCTCATTTCTGGCTTCACTTTGTTCGGCCATCGAATCATGATGGGCGTTCTCAATCCGCCATCATTTGGAGATTGCTTCGATCGAGGTGCATAGCGCGGTGCGTTCGGATCTTGGATCCATCCGTTGTCAGCGACGTAGACTACAATCGTGTCATCGGCGATTCCACGCTTTTCTAAGGAACTCATCAATTGCCCGATCGTCTCGTCAAACCACTCGACCATAGCCCAATAGCGAGCCACATGAATACTATCGGTCAACGGCTTGTAATGCTCGAGCAACCTGTCCGGCGGTGTGTGGGGATCGTGAGGCATGAGGGGCGCATACCAAACCAAGAACGGTTTGTCCTCTTTTTGGCATTGATCCATAAACGACTCGATAGGCTCCATGGATTTACGTCCGATGGTCAACCCCTCGTCGCCATGACGTCCACCTTTGGTCATGCCATGCGTGAAACCACCTTGGGTGTAGTGTCCTTGCCACCATTTGCCAGTTTGCAATGCAGAATAACCATTCGAGACCAAGGACCGGGCCAAAGTCGGCACGGCTCGCATGTGTTCGTTCATCCGCTCTCGTCCTTGGAGAAACGAGGCGGATTTATGGAACTCGGCACCTTTCATTCCGGGCACCATCGGTGGATCGTTGGATGTGATTTTGTGTTGATGCGGATAACGACCCGTCAGAATCGTTGCCAAACTGGGACAACAAAGGCTCGATGGAACATATCCTCGAGGAAAAGTAAGGCTCTCAGCCGCCAATTTATCCAAATGGGGCGTTCTCAAATGGGGATGGCCCATAAAGCCATAGTCGGTCCACGCTTGATCGTCCGAAACGATCAACAGTACGTTCGGTTTTTTTGCCTCAACCGTGCCGACCGTCAGGGATAACGGAACGAAAAACAACAGTACGGCGATGGAGAGAAGTTTACGCATAGGAACAAACTTTGAATGCTTTCTATCGGAAATAAGCCCAGGTAACAGTATAGACACTCTTGCGATGGGGTGCGCATTCACAAAGAATGCACAATTGAATTCCATTGTTTTTCCGAGCCTGAATCGATATTCTGGGTGATGGAAAAGCTCGTTTGACTGCCGCGAGCCCAAGTCTAAAGATGGATTGCTTTCCGCGTTCCTACAATATATGGATTGCTGTGTACTTCCTTCGAGAACCGTGAGAATGATAAATAGAGTTTTTTTCTTCGCATTAGCGATTTGCCTTGTTTGTACCCCAGTCTTCAGCGGTGACTTGCCGACAGCCATTGATGTTGGTCAGCCAGTACCCGCTTCGCAATGGACGGACTTCCAGGGCCGGGAATGGAAATCGAGTGAATTTTCAAAGAAGAAAGCCACGGTTTACGCATTCATTGGAACCCAATGCCCGCTGGCAAAACTTTACTCCACCAAGATCGTAGAGCTGGAAAAAACTTTTCGAGACAAGGATGTAGCGTTCGTTGCCGTGGATCCCAATGTCCAAGACAGCCTTAGCGAAATGGCGGCACATGCGAGAAAGTTCGGTATTGAGTTTCCCTTTGTAAAAGATCCCAACCAACAATGGGCAGATGCGCTCGGCGTGACGCGCACTCCTGAGGTTTGTGTAGTGGATGCGAAAGGGAAATTGGTGTATCGCGGACGAATCGATGATCAATATGGGATCGGGTACACGCGTGAAAAACCGACCATTCACAATTTGACCGATGCTATTGAAAGCACTCTCGAAGGGCGAGAGATCTCGGAACCGGTCACCAAAGCCCCTGGATGCCTAATCGGTCGAGGGAACACTAGCCGAAAGAAATCCGAATCGACAGAATCGGTAAAGTATGCGGATCAAGTGAGTCGTATTCTTCAGCAACGATGTGTCAGTTGCCATCGAGCGGACGAGATCGGACCGATGGATCTGTCGACTTATGACGACGCTTCTGCATGGGCCGATATGATCCTCGAAGTGGTCAATGAGGGGCGAATGCCACCATGGCACGCAGCACCTGATCATGGCAAATTCTCGAACGATCGTCGTTTATCTCAAGAGGAACTCGACATTCTCAATCGATGGGTTCAACAAGGAACACCGAGAGGCAATCCCGAGAAAGAACCCGCTCCACTCAAGTTCACAACTGGCTGGCAATTGCCACGCGAGCCCGACATCGTGATTCCTATGTCGACCAAACCCTTTGCTATTCCCGCGCGTGGAGAAGTTCGATACCAGTACTTCACGGCAGATCCTAAGTTCACCGAAGACAAATGGGTCCATGGAATGGAGATCGTTCCTGGCAATAGAGCTGTCGTGCATCACATCCTGGTTTTCGTACGCGACAAGAAAGAAGGACGCGGTCAACAACTGGGTGCGCAACGTGGTTTTCTGGCCGGTTATGTTCCCGGAACTCGGGTGGAGATGATGCCCGAAGGAATGGCAAAACGTATACCTGCCAACAGTGAACTTATTTTCCAAATCCACTACACACCCAACGGTACAGAACAAACGGACTTGAGCAAGGTCGCTTTCTGGTATGCCGACCCCAAAACCATAACGCATGAAGTGCAAACGACGAGCTCGGTCCAAACACAGTTTCGCATTCCCCCTCGTGAATCAAACTACCGAACGGTCGCCATGCAGCCCGAGGAGCTTCCGGAAAGTCAATTGCTGTCGATGAGCCCGCATATGCATGTACGGGGCAAATCCTTTCGCTACACGGCGGTCTATCCTGACAACAAGCGGGAAGTATTGCTTGACATTCCAAACTATGACTTCAATTGGCAAACAGAGTATCGACTTGCCGACCGCAAGCCACTGCCTGAAGGGACTCGAATGTTTTGCGAAGCTGTCTTCGATAACTCAGAAAAGAATTTGAATAACCCGGACCCTACATCTTATGTGACCTGGGGAGACCAAACCTACGAAGAGATGATGATCGGATATTTCCACATCGCGGTTCCCATCGACCCAACGACGGGAAAGGCCAAAGCGATTGCCAAGAGCCGACCCAAAAGACCGAACGCCGAGAGAATTTTCGATGCGTTGGATGCAGACGGTGATGATCGACTGCTTCGAGCCGAAGTTCCGAAGAATCTTTTACCGGTTTTCGATAACTTGGACAAGAATGGCGACAAGATTCTTGAACGCAGCGAATTGAAGTAGCTGGATGCCGAACTAGTGATTCAATAATCAGTCCATTTCCATTAACGAAAATACAAAAATGAAACTATCCGAAAACTTGAAGGCCTGCGGTTTCGAGGGTTCGACCGAGGCCTTCAAAAGCCTCTTGCTTGAAACGTTGCGTGCCAATTTCCCGGCAACCACGATCGATTCCGTCCTGAGTACTCCCGCCGTTGCCACTAGGTTTTGCGAAATCATTCGCGAAAGCAATCCCGACGCAAATTTGCATGACTCCATCGTACTCGGAACGCTGCTGACGATCCGCAGACGCAAAGAGTGTTCCAAGAAACTAATCGGCGGGCCTTCGAAAGTGAAGCTCTCAAAACATCTTTCGAACGGCGGATGCACGATGAAAGTATCAGAGTTTCGTCAGTTGGTTGCCGGATGTCTCACGAATATGTTTGACGGACAATCCATTCATACCATCCTTTGCCACCCTCGTGAATCTCTAGCTCTGTGCGAATACGTCAAGACAAAGAGTCAATCGTCCACCTTACCGCATTCACTCATCCTAAAAGTGCTGCTGAGTCTCCGAAAGAAATAGCCAGCCAACTGCCGTTTGCCTAAAGAAACGGGATTCGAAAGTCTAGTCGATTTCCGGAAAGTGTGACGGTCCAATCAGTTTTGACTTGGCGCTGATACGATTGGCTGAGAATTTCATCAAGAATCATTTGGCGATGACAGCACTACGGTGAAGAATTCATCAGTTGATTCTTTGCTCATGGACACGATTGCTACTCTCGAAGATTCATGAATGGCCTATTAATCCGCTTATGCTTCGGGCTTCTGATCGCAACGCTTGGCTCCTCGAAAGCCGATGGCGACACGATAGATTGGCTCTCCAGCGAATCGGAATCGCTAGAACGTCGCATTCTGTTATCGGATCAGGCGTCACAATCGATCGAATTGTCATACTTTCAAATTCGAGATGACAACACAACGGGCCAGGTGCTTGCAGCCTTGGTCCGTGCCGCCTCTCGCGGCATATCCGTGCGAGTCCTCGTCGATGGTCACCCTCGCTCTAATAGTCTGCCGAAAGCGTTGATGGACTATTTGATCGAACAGGGAATAGCTATTCGCGAACGACCCGTAGATGTTCGGTACCAAATAGAGTTGGGACGTCCGCGAATGCACGAAAAGCTGTTTATTGTCGACGGACACTACCTGCTCATGGGTGGCCGAAATCTTGAGGAAGACTTTTTTGGGATAGGCCAACGACTCTACATGGACCACGATGTAGTCGCCGTAGGCGCGGTTGCGGCAACCGCCCTCGCCTATTTTGAATCTCGCTGGAGCGAATGCAACGTAGGCCAACCGAGATTGATCGGAAACGAAGCCAAAAAATCGGAAGCGAAACATGTGCATCCCCAATGGCAATGTATTCCGAGGGATCAGGCCAAGGCAGAGATTGCAGAATGGTTGCACGAATGCGAGTCCGCACCACTTGCAGCCTGTGATCTGCGATCTCGACTCGAGCACGAACCGCAAGAGGTAGGTTGCATTCGTTTCCTCCACGATTGTGTCGGCTGTTCGAAATCGGATCCGGGCGCCATCTCTTCCCAGATCGCGGAACTAATCTCCCAGGCGCGATGCTCCATCGACATCGCAACACCCTATTTCGCAGTTTCGCACAAAATGCGATCGCTCATCACGCAAGCGGCGGATCGAGGCGTTTCGATTCGGTTGCTGACGAACTCACTGGAATCCACGGATCAGATCATCGTACACGCGGCCTTCGCGAATGAGCGTCGTTGGCTCCTCCGAAACAAGGTGCGAATTTTTGAGTATCGAGGCGAATGTACTTTGCATTCGAAGCTGATCCGCATCGATGACCGTATTACAATCATCGGCAGTCACAACCTAGATTTTTTGTCGGAGCGAAAAAACTTGGAAGTCGCTATCGTGATCGACGATCTCGATTTCGCTCAGTCTTCGAAATCGGTTTACGATCGCGAAGTCCGAGCTTCGACAGAAGTCGAGCGCGGTTCGTTGTTGCGTTACGAAGCGAGGGAGAGCAACGCAGCACCGGAAGAGTTTCGCAAGTTCCGGCGCCTCCGAGTGGCCGCCCCGCTTGTGCAGCGCTATCTTTAGTGGTTTGCAAATGTAGCCATTCAATCACTTGGATCGGAAGCATTTGCAATTGCCGGTTCATTTGCATGGTCGCATTTGCACTAAATCCATCAAGTTAGACGAGTCAAATGTTGATGCCAACGTACGACGGTGTCTTTTGCGTCCATGGCATCTGATTTTGGATGGACTCCAAAATATGCTTGCTCTAGATTCGAGATATCCTTTAGCAATTGACCACGATCCTCGTTCGACATCTTTGCCGCATGATGCTTCGCAAATCGTTGCAAAGTGATGACCGCTGAAAAAGGTGTTATCTCGTTAGGCATCTTCAACGTTTCATCCAGGGCAGGTGCCATGGAATTTCCCACGCGAAGCCACAATAGAACAAAGACTGGCAACAAAACACAGGCACTGACAATTCCTAGGATCATCGCTACGTTGGTTTTGCCACCTTCCTGAATTGGTATCGTCTCTGATTCGATGGGAACCAAATCCATGTCGACGTATCGCTCGGATGTAAGTTTGCCCGCTAAGCCGGATGCCAACTGCGGAACGTTGATAATGTTCTTCGAAGTCATCGAGGATGGTTCAAACCGAACCGTCCACTTTCGAGTCGTTGGGAGCCTGAACAAGCCATCTCCATCTGGTTCTATGTATGCGTCCGATTCGGAATCCTGATTCCCAAAAATCCCCGCTCGGCTGGATGTCTTGACGCCGACCACCTGAAGAGGTTCCGATTCTGTCTTCTCTCGATTCCAAGCGTAACCAGGTATTGCTGTCCCCAAGTCCTTCACGAGATCTTCCAGCTCTGGCAGCACGCCCCGCCCTGTCGCAGAGATCTCAATCTTGATTTCTTTCTCCTTCGAGGCGGTGGCTCCAGCGATTCCGCCAGATGTGGTTACTCCTCGCGTATCGATCGATTGAGCAACATCAAGATCAAAGATGGGTCTGGAATTGGAGCTGTCATTCTTCTCTGCCCGATCGGTCGCGTCGATCAGCACGCTGTTCGAATGAATTGGCAACACGACCATACCGGACTCGTCCGTAGTATTGATATCCATCTGAAGCAATGGCAATCGATCGACGCTCGGATCTTTGGCTTTCAAGACAAGGTAACAAAGTGGCTTTTCTTCCCAACCACTTTTTCCTTCCACTTGAATCGGTTTCGGCGGATTCATGGAGTCAAAGAATCCCACGTGGATCAGTTCCAAATCATCCGAAAACGCTTGCGTCAATGTCTTTTCAAAACGATCTCGAAAGTTCGTGGGCTGGTACCTACCCGAAATATAAGTGTAAACATTGTTCTGCAGATACTGATTGAATCCGCCCAATTCACGACCGATGGCGGCTGTGTATCGAAGCGAAATCGTGGCACCGAACGGTTTGGTCCCCACATGATCACCTCCATCGATAGCCACATGGAGATAGAGCTCGTTTCGAAGCAAATCATTGTAGAGATCGAGTGTTTGACGGAGCAATGCACCCTGTGGGTGATCCCCGACGATTTCATTCGCTCTGCGAACCACGCCAGGTTTGACTTCAGGAGTCATGTTCGGCAATTTGTCGGTAACGCGACGGGCGAATTCCCCTAAATGGGAAGCCGCCATCTCGGACGGCATTTCCAAGATTTGGTTACGTATGAGCTGCATTTGTTCATTGTTTTCAGCGCCTTCGGTAAGTAAGTCATCCGCTTTCAAAGCATCGAGATCGCTGGAACCGAGCGCAATACTAAACCAAGTCATGTAAACCCCTGGATCTTCGCGAAGCTCACCTCGAATCACGGCCGCTTGGTATTGTTTGGCAGCATCGCCGAAGGCTTTGAACAGATCGCGCCTCGCCATGTTGTACGCAGCAGCATCTTGATCCTTTTGTTTTCGAAACTGCATATGATCGTAAGCCAACGCGGCTTTTGTCATCGCATAACGCCACGAGTCAGGTTGCTGATGCATCGCCGAGTCGATGAGTTCGAGAGCCAACTGATAACCGGATTCGATCAATGCCTCAATCTCCGAAGCGCTACGTTGATTGCCAGCCGCTTTCTGAGCATCACGCGAACGCCAATCGCCATTCAAACCAGATCGCATCGACTCTGCCAATCGAGCGGAAACGGCGGGAGCCAGCTTTTCAATTGGTCCCAATACGGCGACGACGTTCTCGCGTCGAAACGTCTCAGCCTTGCCATGGCATGAAGAGAATGCAGTAACGACCCTATCGAGCGTACGGCCATTGGCACCGATTTTGTCGAGCATATCGAGTAAGGTCTGCAGCTTTTCCAAATTGCGATCTTGTCGACCTCTGGTGAGCGGTGCCGAAGCTTGTTGCGTTCGGCCTCCCAGAATGATGAGAGACTGCATTCGTCTCGGATCGGGTGGCGGATTCAATCGAAGCATCCATACCTTCAAGAACTCGTCCGCCATTTCAATACTTTGACCGGGCGCACGCTGCAAACCTTTGGCAAGCAGATCGAGAGCCATGTCCACATTGTCTGCGCTGAGAGCAATGCCGATAAAAGCCTTGAATGCACGCACTGCCAAGCTAGGTTCGATGGACGCTCGCCATTTTTCGCCGGGAAGAGCAAGCAAAAGCAGCGTCGTTTCAGGTGCCACCCCTGCCTTCGTCGCTTGCTTAGCAATCGTTTCTTCGGCGGCTGCTACTAAACTCATCGTTAGCAGTCGCAATGGAATCCGAAGCTGTTCAATTTCGATCGTCTCATCGTTAAGCAGAGCATCCACGGAATCCTTCATCATCAAAATAGCGGACGCTCGCTCTTGGATACCGATCTTCTCGTTACCAATTCGCATCGCCTTGAGAGCCACCGCTTCTAGACCGGTGGCTGCGAGCGCCTTGTTCGCGAAAACGTTTTGCAGCCACTGCGTTGCAGGACCAGGTGGAATGCTAGGAAGCAACTCGATCGCTTGCCCCATCGCTTCTCGCCGAGATGCAAAATCCGCCTTGTCCATCAAAGCAATCTCGCAATAGAGATCCCAAGCGGTACGCTGGTGGGTCTGAGCTTGAGGGGTCGCCCCCAATTCCTTGGCTCTCGCTTCGTGATACTTTGCATGCGACGTCAACGCCGTGGTATTGGAGCGTTCTCTGGCGAGTTCGAGAATGGGTAAGTAACCGTATGCATCGACTGCGAGCGAAGCCTCCGAGAGAAACTTGGCCGTGCGATCTCTTCGTCCATCGTCTTGTGGTCCAAAAAAGGTGGTTCCCTTTCTTAGCTTCTCCAGTAATGGGCCTGTACTGGAACGGGAGGCTGCTGTCTTCAACAATTGTGCTAAGAGCGAGAGTTGCCAATCGGTCAACTCAGCAGGACATGCTTCTGAGATTGCAAGGATCTCTTCGGGGAGCAATCCGGGGTCCCCTTGATTTGTCGATTGAAGAACATGCGCATAAATCTCGGCAGCATCGTTTCCAGCACGGTCCTTGAGAAAGACTTGCAACGCAGACCATTCTCCTGCAAGTACATTGGAATGTAGCCAGCCCGCCAACTCGTCCACAGGTGCCTTTTCGTTTGGCATCGGAGTCGCTTTTAGTCCGATCTGCGCTCTCGCTTCCAACACTTTATCAGGGGTCCGAGCAAAGTTTAGTTTGCGTACGGCCTTGAGGATGTCGTTCTTTGCGGCGGCTGCTTTCGGGTCTATTCCCGTCTCCGGACCATTGAGCCCAAAAGCGGTCATGAGATCTATGCCGAGGTCTTTGTAGACGGCAACCATCGATTCGCGATCTTCTTTCGAAAGTTTTTCGTAATCAGCCTTGAGCAGTGCGATCTCCGAATCCTTCAAGGTTTTTGTGGAAGGTTTCAATGCGAGTGTTGCTCGAAGCCGATTGGCCGTTTGAGCGGGGTCTTCACCGCTCGGCAATGCTTCGGTAGTGCGACGCATGGGCACCAATGGTACTGCTGGGATCTGAGCAAAGAGAGCCCCTTCTCCAAACGAGAGAGTTGCTAAGAACAAAGAGATAGCGACTGATTTTTGATAACTCGACATAGCATTTACTTTCATCTTGGTTCGGGCAAAATTACCAGCCTGCGCCTATTTCCATCATTCCTGACGCACCATTGCCAGGTTGATCGCCACGTGGCGGTCCCACACCAGGCCTACCTCGCTTCGGTTCGCCATCCCCAGGTCGTCTGGCTCTGGGAGAGTCCTTGGGAATAGGCTTTCCAACAAGTTCGGAACGGTCTTGTTGTTCCAAATCCAATACACGTTCTAGATTGCGTTGAAGACTTTGTGCCGCTTCAGCTTGGCTTTGTTCCGAAGCACCCTCAGCGAGATAGCGAAACTGCTGTCGAGACGTATCGGAAACTTGACGCCAAACATCGGCCGATCGTCCTTCCTCGCGAAGCAGTCGTGCACCGTAATAATTCGCTGCGGCCAACTCTTCGCGAGTCGCTTGAACCAACTTGGATGATTTGCCGCTTGCATCCTTCGAGGATGGATCGCTGAGGGCTTCATCCAGTGTCGCTTGCAG
>Ga0315902_10009087_pt1 | contig 13356 bp, 16 predicted proteins | sample LakEriMetagenome_9_FD_203523 | JGI IMG/M metagenome (GOLD analysis project Ga0315902, IMG submission 203523) | Freshwater fungal communities from buoy surface, Lake Erie, Ohio, United States - Buoy 12 MA117 | ecosystem: Environmental > Aquatic > Freshwater > Lake > Lake biofilm | place: USA... | reverse complement strand
GTGGTTTGGGTGTTGCGCAATAACCAGCCCGCCCCGGTGCTGGTCGAGATTGGCGTTGCCGACAATGCAAACGCGCTGCTGCACGGTGGCCTGAGTGAAGGCGATGAAGTGATTATCGGCGGCGGGCCGCCAGCGGAGAACCGTCAGCAAGGCGGTCCAATGGCGCCGGGCGGCGGTGGCGTCCGCATTCGGGGCACGTGATGAACGCGCTGATCGAAGCTCAAGCGCTGGTGAAGCTCTATCGCATGGGCGACGAGACGGTGCACGCCCTCGACGGCGTGAACTTCACCATCGCGCGCGGCGAATATTGCGCCATCGTCGGTCCGTCGGGCTCGGGAAAATCCACGCTGATGAACATCATCGGCGGCCTGGATACGCCGACAAGCGGACGCATCACCATCGCGGACAATGATATCGGCGCGATGAGCGACGACGATCTGGCCGTCTTCCGCAATCAAACGATCGGCTTCGTGTTCCAGAGCTTCAATCTGCTGCCCCGTTTGACAGCGCTGGAGAACGTCGAGCTGCCAATGATTTATGGCGGCATCGTCCCAAACGAGCGCCGCGAGCGTGCGGCGGAATTGCTGGCGCGTGTGGGCCTCGGCGCGCGCATGGGCCACAAGCCGACGCAGCTTTCCGGTGGTCAGCAACAACGCGTCGCCATTGCGCGCGCGTTGGCGGGCAGGCCTTCGTTGATCTTGGCGGATGAGCCGACCGGCGCGCTCGACACCAATACTGGCGTCGAGATCATGGCGCTGTTTCGCGAATTAAACGCTGAGGGCGCGACGATCGTGATCGTGACCCACGACCACGAGGTCGCGGCGCAAACGAGGCGCACGATCGAGATGCGCGACGGTCACATCGTTGCGGATCGCGTGAACGGACAGGAGGCGCGCCATGATGCGCACGTCTGATCTCATCTCCAGTGCAGGGCGCGCGTTGCGGTCCAATCCATTGCGTTCTGCGCTGACGGCGCTGGGCGTGATTATCGGCGTGGCCTCGGTTGTTGCGATGGTGGCGCTTGGTTCCGGCGCCCAGGCGCAAGTGGAGCGCTCGATCGCCAGCTTGGGCTCGAACCTGCTGATTGTGGTGCCGGGCGCACAGCGCAGTGGTGGCGGCGTGCGTGCGCAGGCCGGCGGCGGAATGGGCTGGGATACGCTCACGATCGATGACGCCGAAGCCATCGCGCAGCTTGAGGGTGTCGCAGTCGTAGCGCCATCGCAACGTGCGCGCACGCAAGTGATCGCCAATGGTCTGAACTGGAACCCGCAAGTCGAAGGCGTGACGCCCAGCTATCTCGAGGCGCGCGACTGGGAGATCGCCTCGGGGCGCATGTTCGATGAGACGGAAGAGCGCCAAGCGCGACGCATCATCGTGCTGGGCGCCACGGTCGCGAACGAGCTCTTCCCAAACCTCGATCCCGTTGGCCAGATGGTGCGTATGAATGGCGGCGCGTTCGAGGTGATTGGCGTGCTCGAATCCAAGGGCCAATCCGGCTTCGGCGCGGATCAGGACGACATCGTCCTGGCGCCCCTGACGACCGTAAAACGCCGCATCTCAGGCCGACGCGGCCGCGGCGATAGCGTTAGTCAGATTTCCGTTAAGGCGCAGAGCGAGGATGTGCTCAATACGCTGCAGGAAGACGTCGAGACACTTCTGCGACAGCGCCACCGCACGCGTGAGGGCGAAGACGATTTCACCGTGCAAAATCTAAGCTCGATTACCGAGACGGCGGCCCAAACCACGCAAGTGTTCACCTATCTTCTGGGGGGAATTTCAGCGGTGTCGCTTCTGGTGGGCGGTATCGGCATTATGAACATCATGCTAGTCAGCGTAACGGAACGGACGCGTGAGATCGGCTTGCGGAAAGCGCTTGGCGCCCGTCAAGGAGACATCCTGCGCCAGTTCGGGCTAGAAGCAGTGACGCTTTCGGTGGCGGGTGGGATCATTGGCCTCATTCTGGGTGTCGCCGGCGCCTGGTTAATGACCTCTTTGTTTACACTGCCCCTGGTAATTTCACCGTTGAATGCAGGGTTGGCGATAGCCTTCTCGGGATTGGTCGGTGTTCTGTTTGGCGCCTATCCGGCATGGCGCGCAGCGCAACTCGATCCGATCGAAGCGTTGCGCCGGGAATGATGAGGAAGAACTTCTCATGCGGACTTTGATGGTTTCCCTTCTGGCGCTGAGCATGGCGACCGGACCGGCGGCGGCCGATACGCTGACGGAAGCGATGGTTGCGGCCTCGGAATCAAACCCGACGCTGGCAGCCCAACGCCAACGCCTGAACGCAACACGCGAAGCGCTGCCCCAAGCCTGGGCCGCTGCATTGCCGCAGATTTCGATTTCCGGCGCGGCGAGCGCGGGTGACCGCGATTCCGATAATCCAGCGCTTGAGGGCGACCGCACCGAAACCTGGTCGAGTTCGGCCAACGTCTCACAGCTACTGTTCGGCTCGGGCCGCGTGGTGGCGTCGACACGCGCGGCGCGCGCGCAGATCGCAGGCGCTGTGGCGGATTATGAGTTGGCGTCGCAGACGCTGCTGCTGAATGTGACGCAAGCCTACGCCGATGTGCGCCAAGCGCAGGCCGTAGTCGCGGCGCGCGAAACCACTGTCTCGAACCTGACGCGACTGTTCGAGTACGCCCAGGCGCAGTTCGATGCCGGAGTGGTGACGCGCACGGACGTGGCGCAATCGCAAGCCCGCTTGGCGCAAGCGCGCACGCAGCTGGTGCAAGCGCAGGGCGCGATGGCTGCGGCGGTGCAAGCCTATCAGCGCTTGGTTGGTCGCCCGCCGTCCAATTTGACGCCGCCGGCGACAACAGCTGGTTTGCCGAGCGATCTGCAGACCGCGCTTGATCTGTCTGTCGACAATTCACCGGTGCTGATCAGCGCAATGGCGGATACGCGCTTGGCTGACGCGAATGTGGATGCCGCGGCAGCACAGGGCCGTATGAACGTGACGCTGGAAGCCGGCACATCCATTGGCGCCGACTTTGACGATGATGATTCAGAATCCACCAATGACAGTGTTGGCCTGCGCGTCTCGGTGCCGCTGTTCCAGGGCGGCGCGATCCGTTCGCGCACGCGTGCGCAACGCGCGCTGCGTTCGGCCTCCAATCTTGATCTCGCCGCCGCCCAACGTGGCGTGCAGGAGAGCGTGACCAACGCCTGGACCGGCCTTGCCTCCGCGCGCGCCGCTGTGGATTCTGCGCGAGAGCAAGTCGAGGCGGCAGAGCTTGCGTACGAAGGCGTGACGCTGGAGCAGGAGACAGGTCTGCGCTCCACGGTCGAAGTGCTCGACCAGGAAGCTGACCTGCTGACGGCGCGCATCTCACTGGCGCAAGCTGAGCGCGATTTGGTTGTGGCGGAGCGCCAAATGCTGGCGTCCGTGGGTATTCTCTCGATCCCGTCGCAAAGCGGCGGGATTATCGAGGACCACGACGGGCTGCGCGGGCGTTAAATCCACCCGGAGCGCCGGCGCTCCGGATTTGCGTCAAGCCGCGCTGTGCTGCGCTGAAATCCGCGCGCTGGCGAGTGCATTGAGGCGATTGAGCGCTGCAACGTAAGCGCGCGCGCTCGCCACCAACGTATCCGCATCAGACGCACGCGCTGAGGCAGAGCGCCCGCCGGCTGAGAGACGCACGCTCACGATGGCTTGCGCGTCGGTGCCTTCGGTGACGGCGTGGACTTGGTAGAGCTCAAGATCCGCCTCGTGGGGTGCTGCTTCCTTGATGGCGTTGAAGATCGCATCGACCGGGCCGTTGCCGCGCGCAGTCTTCCAAACCGGCTCGCCATTGATGGTGAGATCGATCTCGGCCGTCTGCGGGCCTTCGGTGCCGGCAACAACGCGCAAGCGTGAGACTTGGATGGGGTCATCGGCGTGCGCGATCTGATCGTCCACCAGCGCGACAATGTCTTCATCGAAAACGTGGCGTTTGCGGTCGCACAATTCCTTGAAGCGCTGGAATGCATCGTTCAGCGCGTTGTCGGCCAGCGTATAGCCCAGCTCTTCCAGCTTCTTCTTGAACGCATGGCGTCCGGAGAGCTTACCCATCACTAGGCTTGTGGCGCCCTGGCCGACGTCTTCCGGACGCATAATTTCGTACGTTTCGGTGTGCTTCAGCATGCCGTCCTGGTGGATGCCGCTTTCGTGGCTGAATGCGTTCTTGCCGACGATCGCTTTGTTGAATTGCACCGGAAAACCCGTAACGCGCGCCACGGTCTGGCTGATGCGCATCAGTTGCGGGGTATCAATGTTGGTTTGATAGGGCAGATCGGCGCCGCGCACGCGGAACGCCATGACGATCTCCTCGAGCGCCGCATTGCCCGCGCGTTCGCCGAGGCCATTGACGGCGCACTCGATCTGACGCGCGCCGCCTTGCACAGCCGCAATCGAATTGGCGACGGCGAGGCCCAAATCATTATGGCAATGCGCCGAGAAGATCGCCTTGTCGGCGCCCGGCACGCTTTCGATCAGATCGCGAAAAAGTTCTCGATACTCATCAGGGAAGGAATACCCGACAGTGTCGGGAATATTGATCGTGGTGGCGCCAGCCCGGATCGCGGCCTCGACGCAGCGCTTCAGGAAATCACGTTCGGTGCGCGTCGCGTCCTCGGCGCTCCATTCGACATCGTCGGTGAATTTGCGCGCCAGCGTGACCGACGCGGTGACGGCGTCGAGCACTTGGTGTGCTTCCATGTTGAGCTTGTGCTTGCGATGGATCGGCGAGGTCGAGATGAAGGTGTGGATGCGGAAGCGCTTGGCGCTTTTGATCGCTTCGGCGCAGCGCTCGATATCTTTCGGGCCAGCGCGCGAGAGGCCGCACAGCACCGCGTTTTCCAATACGGCGCCGACAGCGCGGACGGCTTCAAAATCGCCATTGGATGCGGCCGGAAAGCCCGCCTCGATCACATCAACGCCCATTGCGTCGAGTTGGCGGGCGATCTCGATTTTGTCGGCCATCGTCATGGCGGCGCCCGGCGATTGTTCGCCGTCGCGCATGGTGGTGTCGAAGATGCGTACGTGGTCGTGTTGAGTCATGGCCCTGGCCCTGGATTGGAGTGCTATCGGAAAGCTTTGATCCCCAGGGCAGGCTGCGATGCAGCCGGTCTTACGCCCTGGGGCCGCTAAGGCTTAAGGGGGCAAGACGTGCCAGAAGCAGGGGGCTAGAGCCGCTCATGCGGAAGTTTCTACCCGAATGCGCGTCGATAAGCAATATTATTGCTTACACTTGGTTCGCATGCTTGAACTCGGGGCGGTTTCACCCTCGATCGGCTCGAAAACACCTAGCGTTTGCGCTTGGCGTAGCGCCGGCGGCAATCTTTGCATTGGCAGGGCTCGGACGAGACAGGGCCCGCCAGCACGCCCTCGCCGGCTTTGTAGAAATATTGCGAGTTCACCAGCCAGCCCTTGATCGGCACGAGCAGCGCGATCGACGACCAGAGCACCACTACGCTCACGATCGCCAGCAGCAGCCAGTCCGGCATGTGCAGGAAGGCTTGTAGAATGAAGAGCAGGCCGACCGCCAGGAAGCTCGTGATCGACATCACGAAAAAGGCCGGGCCGTCGGCGGGGTCGGCGAACGAGAAGTCGAGCCCGCAGGTGTCGCATTTCGGCGCAAGCGTCAGCAGGGCGCGAAACAGCTTGCCCTCGCCGCAGCGGGGGCAACGGCCGCGTATGCCGGTGTAGGCCGGCGAATGCGGATCGAGTTTCACCAGGGGCAGGTTCAGCACATCCATACAATCGCCTCTTGCAGACTGCATACAATTTTATAAAGTGTATGCATGCCGAACCCAAAAGCCAACGTGTCGCCGCGCCGCAGTATTGGCGCACGGAATGGATGGATCGCGCAGCTCAAGGCGCAGCCAGGCGAGGGGCCTAAGTATCTCTCGATCGCGCAGGGTCTGGCCGCGGCCGTCGAGGCCGGCGAACTCGCACCGGGCGATCGCTTGCCGCCGCAGCGGCGTGTGGCCGAGGTGTTGGGCTGCGATCTCACCACAGTGACGCGCGCCTATGCGCACGCGCGCGAGAAGGGCTTGCTGGATGGCGAAGTGGGGCGGGGCACCTTTGTGCGCGGCGCAGCGTCGCCAACAGGGCCGATCATTGATCTCAGTATGAACCTGCCGCCGCCAGCAGGCGATGAAAGTCTGCGCGATCTGATCGGGCGCGGTTTGGCAGCGACGCTGAAGAACAACGATCCCGCGTCGCTGATGACCTATCGCTCCGGTATGGGTTCGTTGCGCGACAAGCGCGCGGCCGCTGCGTGGGTGCAGCCTTTGTTGGGCGAGGTGGACACCGCGCGCATCTGTGTTGCGCCCGGCGCACAAGCGGCGCTTGCGGCGCTGTTGGCGATGTTTGCGCGCGCGGGTGACGCCGTGCTCGCCGAACCGTTTACGTATCCGGGCTTTTTGGCGGCTGCGCGCCTATTTGGCGTGCGCGTGGCGGCGTTGGATTGTGACGACGAAGGGCCGCTGCCGTACGCGTTGGACGCGCAATGCAAAAGCGCACGGCCGAAGGCCATCTATCTCAATCCCACCCTGCAGAACCCAACCGCACGCACGATCAGTGCTGAGCGGCGCGAGGCCATTGTCGCGATCGCACGAAAGCACGATCTCATCATCATCGAAGACGACGCCTATGGCCTTTTTGCGCCGAACGTGACGCCGCTCGCGCGCCTGGCGCCGGAGCAGGTGATCTATGTAAGCACGCTCGCCAAATGCCTTTCGCCCGGTCTGCGCACAGCGTTTGTGGTCTCGCCGCCCGCGCTCTCGGCGCAAATTAGCGAAGCGCTGCGCGCTGCGTTCTTGATGCCTGTGCCGTTGCTTTCCGATATGGCCGTGCATTGGATCGAGAGCGGCGTCGCCAAGCGTCTGTTCACTGCGATCGCTGCCGAGAGTGCGGCGCGGATGAAGCTTGCGCGCAAGATATTGCCGGTGCGCGCACGCGGCGGCGCGGGCGGCTTCCATCTCTGGATGTCGGCGCCGTCGGGTTGGAGCGCTCAAACGTACGCCGCGGCGGCGCGTGCGCAGGGCGTGGTGATCGTGGCGTCGCGGGATTTCGCCACGGAGGCGGACGCAGAACCCAGCGTGCGCATCTCGCTTGGCGCGCCGCCCGATCGGGAAACGCTGATGCGCGGTCTGCGCGCGCTGGCGGCGCTGGAGGAAGGCGAAGGCGCTTGACTGACGGCGCGCGCGCTATAATCAGGCCGACCGCGTGACATTCAGCCGCTGGCTGGCGCGCTCCGCGCGCTCCGGAGAGTGGCATGATCCCATCGATTGGCCTTGATTTCGGCACCACGAATACGGTCGCAACGACCATCAATGCGCGTGGCCAGCCCGAAGCCTTTCGCTTTGCACATGGCCACGATGCGTTCGATGCGTTCCGCTCCGTGCTCTGCTTTTGGGAGACGCATGACGATGAGGTGCGGCGCACCAATGTCGAGGCGGGCCCCTGGGCGATCGAGCAATTTCTCGAATTGGCCGGTGAGTGCCGTTTCATCCAATCATTCAAAACCTTCGCCGCCAGTCCGTTGTTCACGGACACCTTGATCTATGCGCGCCGTTTGAAGTTCGAGGAGCTGCTGTCTCGTTTTCTCCGGCGCGTGCAAGCGCATGCGGGCGCGGATTTTCCAAAGCGCGTCGTCATTGGCCGCCCGGTCAAATTCGCGGGCGTCATGCCGGACGAGGCCTTGGCGCGTGCACGCTATGACGCTGCTTTGCGAGAGGTCGGGTTCGAGGACATCCACCACGTCTATGAACCTGTCGCCGCCGCGTACTTTTTCGCGCAACGCTTGAATACGAGAGCGACCATCCTCGTTGCGGATTTTGGCGGCGGCACCAGTGATTTTTCCATCGTGCGATTTTCGCACGGCCCGGCTGGACTGCACTACGAGCCGCTGGCGCATGCCGGTGTCGGCGTCGCCGGCGACGCCTTCGACTATCGCATTGTCGATCAAGTCGTGGCGCGCGCGTTCGGCAAGGGCTCCGAATACACGAGCTGGGGCAAAGTGCTGCCCGTGCCCAACGGCTATTTCAGCAAGTTCAGTCGTTGGAACGAGCTCTCGATCATGCGCCACTCGCGCGATTATCGTGAGCTCCAGCAGCTTGTGCGCACCAGCACCGATCCTGATCGTATTCGCGCGTTTCTGGCGTTTCTCGATGCGGACGCCGGCTACGCGATGAACCGGGCCGTATCTGCGGTGAAGATGCAATTATCGATGGCCGACGAGGGCAAGTTGTCTTTCCACGTCGCCGGCGTTGACATCGAGCGCGTGATCAGCCGCGCGGATTTTGAAAAATGGATCGCGCCGGAATTGGCGCAGATAGACGCTTGCGTTGATCGCGCTCTGGCCGACGCCCGATTGAACGCAGGCGACATCGATCGTGTCTTCCTCACCGGCGGCTCGTCGTTTGTGCCGGCGGTGCGCGGGCAGTTTGAAGCACGTTTTGGTGCAGCGAAGATCGAAACCGGCGACCAATTGGTCTCGATCGCCTATGGCCTGGCCCTGATCGCGCAGCAACCCGACATCAGCCGCTGGGCCGCGTGACGCCGATGCCTGAGCGGGGGCAAGGATGTGCTCGATCGCGCACATTGGTAGGAATATGTCGGGAAGACGGTCCTTGGCGCGAAGCGGACGTTGCACCTTAGAGGCGAAGACCTAACTTCGGACCCAGCCAGAGCATCAAGCTATAGAGCGAGACAGTTAGTAGGCAGGCGGCAACGAGTGACGGCCAAAAGTCCAGGCCTCGTTTGAGTAACTCTGGAATCACCAGGAACATTGGCAGCGATGGCAGCACGAACCAGAAAGTAGCGCTGGAATGGAGGGCCATCCGTTCTGAATCTCCGGTGTCTCGCCAAAGCCAAATCATCCCAAGGATCGAAACCAGCGGAAGTGATGCAACCAGCCCGCCGAGGCCCGGGTTGCGTTTCGCAATCTCGGAGACAATTGCGACGATGACGCCCGATAGACCCGCCTTCAAAATCAGATAAAGCATGGGCATCAGCCTTACGGTGGCGAGTGACGATCGGTTCGATTATTGCGGTCATGCGGACCAACGGTCCAGCGGTTCTAGGGCGAGCTACGCTGTTGCTTGCGCTTGCCGCCTGGGGTGGAGCCATATCGCCTTTTTTAGACGGACTGAATCACTTCGCGCCGTTCTGGCTCGCCGTCAGTCTAGCGGGAGTGTTGGCGTGTTGGTTGGCGGGTTCGCGCGGTTGGGCTGTCTACTGCGCGGTCGCCACACTCGCTCAAGCGGGGATCATCGCTCCTGAATTCATGCGCACAAATGCGCCTTTGGCCTCGACCGCAACCGCAGAACGAACGGTGCGTATCGTTTGGCTGAACACATGGCTGGGCTCGCAGGCTTCTGAAGACGTGCTGCATTATCTAGAAAGGAGCGAAGCGGACTTCCTTTTGGTGTCGGAGATGCATGACGAAGGGCAAGCGTCGTTTCGACGCCTGCGCGCCACCTATCCGACAGTGATTCGCTGTGAGGACGGGCGCGAATGCAACACCATCATCTTCGCTAGACGGGAGGCTCTTTCCGAACAAACCCAAACTGGCCTTCGCGCTACTGCTGGCGATTTTGACATTGACGGCGCGCGGCTTCGCCTGATCGCGGCACACGTGGCGCGCCCCAATCCGCCTGGTAGACAGCAACGCGAATTAGACGCGCTCCTTGACGTGATAGGCAGCGACCAAGCCTCCGTCATTCTAGCGGGCGACTTCAATTCAACGCCGTGGTCATTCACGCTTCGCCGCTTTGATCGCGCGAGTGAACTGCAGCGGCATACGCGCGCGTTGCCTACCTGGCCCGCTCAGGAGTGGACGCGGTTGAGGCTGCCTGCGCTCACGCCGTTTCTACCGATTGATCATGTCTATTCGGGTGCGCGCTGGCGGTTAGTGTCGGTGCGGCGCGGGCCAAGAACTTCATCCGATCATTTTCCGCTAGAGGCGACGTTTCAATTCGAGGCGCAGTAAGCAAGCCGCCGCTGTCTGAAATCGGCGAGAGCACGCCGAATTTGCGGGTAAGGCACGATCGGCAGGTTTTGAGCGCGTCGGTCATTCGAGAAATGTTGCTCGGCGCCGGGCCGTGGGGCCGCCAGGCGCCAGATGATTGACGCAGCGCAAAGCAGGCGCCGCTGAATCTCGCATACTTTACGCTCGGGAGTGGGACATGGAGTCTCAAGGCGATGCGAAGTGCGCGCACTGTGGTGTCGCGTACAAGGTGATCTGGGTGCGCTCTGCGTGGCCTTCTAAGGGCGTTGCCGAGTGCGTTGAGTGCGGCGGGGAAATGGATCGCTGGGACGCAACGACATGGCCCAGCTACAGCCGCGTCCCGCTCGACGATGGCGGCGCTTGAGTTTCACGCCGACCCGTCGCCTTCACAAGTGGCTACAATCGCTACTCCGACAGTCGCCGCCATCGCCGCTAAGGGCTTCCGTGCTGAACCCACGCGCGCTGGCTGAAGATCCGCACAAAGCGTGCCTTGCCCATTCTGCGGGGGGCTCTTGACAAACGCCACGATATGTTGTGTATAGACAATATATCGTTGTTTGGACAGCCTATCACCATGGTTACGTACAACAGGCTTTCAGTGTTTCGCGCGGAGCGGGGCATGAGCCGCAAAGAGTTGGCCGAGGCCGTCGGGGTGAACCCACAGACCATCGGCTACCTCGAACGCGGAGACTACGCGCCCTCGGTCGAACTAGCGCTGAAGATGGCAGCCGTGTTTGCGGCCCCAGTTGAAGCTTTGTTTTCGCTTAATCCGTTCCCGCCGCTGGCGCGAGCGATCAATAGACAAGGAGACTCTTGATGTTTGTCACTTCCGCCACACGCCCCTTTGGTCGCCATTTGCCGCGCAACTCGGCTCGCGGATTGGTGATCGCGCTCTATGCGCTCTACCCAATTGGTTGTGTCGCGGGGCCAAGATCGACTAGATACTAGGACCAAGACGTCCAGCCAGTACGCGATGATTTGGAAGGCATTACCTGATGTCGGCAAAAGCAGGCCCGGTGGCGAGGCGATTGCGTTGGTACTGGCAGCTGGAAGCTGCGAACGCAGTGATCGTTCCTTTGTTTGCGGTGGGATTGGTCCTCTGGGCCGGAGGCGAGGCGACTATCGCGCTGTTCGCCGCCGCTATCGCCTGTTCGACGCTGCTCGTGATCGGCGCCCTCTATTGGCGCGCGGTGCTGCGCCAACTTGAGCGTGCTTCAGCCTCATTCGACTATTGGCTTCCGCGCCTAGCGGCAGTCGAGCACGTATCGCTGCTCCTGGTTTTCGCGGCGTCGATCACAGTCGCTTTGGAATTGGTACTCTTGGAGGGCGGTTGGACCGCTGCGCGTCTCGCCGCGGCGTCTCTGACGGCGCTGGCCGCACTTGAGTACGTGAACTACTACAAGGTCCAGCTCCAACATTTCGACAATTGGGCGGACTTCAAACGGCTCATGACAGGGCGCGGGTTTCGAAAAGCGCACATGGCCCGCGACATCGCTGCTTGGCGCTTCAGAGCGCGCGGCCAAGACTTTGTTGGCTGACTGAAGTGGCGAGGTCACGCCGGTCGTCCGTTGCTGCCGCGAGCGTCACGTTTTGAGCAACTTCGCCCATCCTGATTTGTTCGATAACGCACACAATTCCCAGACGACTCGGCCGAGAAATTGGGGTGGGCGGTTTTCCGGTGTCTGCGGTTTTGGCGCGTTGAAACTCGCGTCCGCCTTGGAGGGCAGTCGCGATGCACGCCGCCGATGATCTGCTGCATTGTTTTGAACGGGCTTGCGTAGAATGGGGGAGACGCCACTCCCCTGAGAGAGCGAAGGATTTCTGCGCAGGCCAAATAAGCATCGCAGATCGTGATCTCTTGTCTGAAATTCTTAGTTTGATTGATCGCATCGAGCGGCGCCGATAAATACAGCAACCCACGCTCAGTCAGAGACTGCGTTGAGGGCAATGCGATTGCCCTCACTATCTGAGATTTCTGCTACGTATCCGGCCGCCCCAACATGCTTCTTGGGATACAGGATCGTTGCTCCTTGCGCTAAGGCGCGATCAAGCACCGGGTCGATGTCGGGAACATCAAAGTAGATGATCGCGCCTGAAGTAGACGGCACATAGACATCGCCCCTGGCCAGCGCCCCACTTGCACCGGGCGCGCCATCGGCGCGCGGAAAAAAGGCCATCTCGTAGCCGTCAACGGTCTGCCGATTTAACTCGTATCCGAACACCGATTGATAGAAGTGCACGGCCCGATCCATGTCGGTGACGGGAATCTCAAAGTGGTAGACCGGATTTGCCACGCTGGCTGCTCCTTGGCTTGCACTATTTGTCGGCGGACCGGCGCGGTCGCAAGCCGCGAGCGCCACTGCCAGCATCACTACAGCCCGAAAACTCATGGCGGCGCCCTGTCGAAATAGATTGTTACCGCGTCCGTGTATCACAGGCACGGCCAGCGCGACGGGTGTGCCCGACTATGCTTAGCGGGCAGGAATCGGCGATCGTGAGCCCCTCGAGCGGGCAGGGCGCGGCCGGCAGCTTTAGAGCTACCAGGCCAAGCGCTGAAATTGCGCCCGGTCGGCCTAGGTTGGCCCAATTGCGGACGCTCGCACCTTCAATCCCGCGCCGCTATTGTCGGCTGACGAGGAGCGATTTTGGCGCCGGAAAAAGAAGCGACAGGCGAAGAGAATTTCCGTGCCCGGATGCTGTTGGAACTCGCGGCGTGCGGCGTTGCGTCTAATGACGTCACCGTTCAGTACGAAGACGAGTTGCAAGACTTCAGCATAAAAATCCAGGGGGCCGCGCCTAAGTTTGACGAGGGCCAACTAGCGTGCGTTGCGCAGTTGGAATGGGGTGGGCTGATCATCTCATTCGAGGATGGCGAAGCGGACGCCAAATTCAGATCGTTCGCTCAATCGGTGCTCAGGGCTAGGGCGCGCGATGACGCCATCGCTTGGCTGACTGAGCGAAATCTATTGGAGGCGTTGCCGTTGTTTGATCCGGCAACAGGTGATCTGGCGTCATACGCCAACCGGCTCGAAGAGCACTGCGGCTTAGCTCCTGGTTCAATATTGGAGGTCTACAGTCCGAACCTGCTGACAATTCGTCGAGATGCAGGTCTTCGGGCGGACGCACTGCGACTGATGTCGCATGCTGTCGCAGCCTGCAATTTATCGGACCACGGCATCAAGTTCGGCTTTCTTGGAAGCGACGCCGCTCAATGACTTGAGCGGCCGCTTTCGGCGAATTTTGTTGAAAAAGTCCGCGTCGAAAAGGTGATTTGAAGCGCGAAGCGTGATTCCATCTGTGCGGTGACGACACTGATGGAGGCGGCGATGATGGGAGAGAAGACGGGATCGCAGGATCA
>Ga0315902_10009084_pt1 | contig 13359 bp, 8 predicted proteins | sample LakEriMetagenome_9_FD_203523 | JGI IMG/M metagenome (GOLD analysis project Ga0315902, IMG submission 203523) | Freshwater fungal communities from buoy surface, Lake Erie, Ohio, United States - Buoy 12 MA117 | ecosystem: Environmental > Aquatic > Freshwater > Lake > Lake biofilm | place: USA... | reverse complement strand
GGTCTCGCCCCGGTCTTCTCCTCCACCGTGTCACCCGAACCGGTCGCCGAGGAGTCGCTCGCCTGGTCCGACGAGGGGGTGCGGTCCCTGGCCGAAGGCGTGCCGGCCCGCATCTACCGCCACTGGGTGCTCGAGCGCCATCCCGTCGCCGCCGGCGGCGGGGATCTGGTCCTCCCGCGCGAGGACGTGTTCGTCGTGCCGGTGTCGCTCCGCTGACGTCGTTCCTGACCGTGTTCCCCCGAGGAGATCCCCATGTCGCGCGTGCCCTGCCTGCTCCTGCTCGCCGCCGGCTTCGCCGATGCCGCGGCGCAGCCGCCCGCCCCCCCCCGGATCGGCGAGGGAGGGGCGCTCGTCGCCGGCGAGCCCGCCGTCGTCACCGCCGTGGAGGTCGATGTCGAGGATCTGGCCGGCGACGCGGTCTCGGGCGCCGTCGCCCGGGCGCTCGGCGGCGACGCGAACGTCGCCGTCCAGGCGATCGAGGGGGGGAACCTCGGGATCTTCGTCGCTGAATCCGACGACGGGCGTCCGCTCGCGGTCCGGATCCTCGGCGGCGCTGCGCCGGGTGAGGCCGAGGCCGGCCCCGCGCGGCAGGTGCCGTTCATCGGCATCGTCGCCTCGCCGCTCCAGCCCGCCGTACGGGCGCAGACCGCGCTTCCGGAGGAGACCGGCCTCGCCGTCGACTTCGTCTCCCCCGGCAGCCCGGCGGAGAAGGCGGGCCTGAGACCGTTCGACGTGCTCGCGAGGTACGACGACCAGATCCTCTGCGCGCCGGTGCAGCTCTCGGCGCTCGTCAAGCGCACCGGCACCGGCAACAAGGCCACGCTCACCGTGATCCGGGCGGGCCGGGAGATGCCGGTGGAGGTGACCGTCGGCGAGCACGCGTCGACCGCGATCATGGTCCAGGGCGTGCCGTTTCCGGGCGGCGCCGGCGCCGGCGGCTTCGGCCAGCAGGGGATGCTGCTCGAGCAGCTCCGCTCCCGGAGTGCCACGCTTCCGAACGCGCTCCCGCAGAACCCCGTGCCGGGAGGGTCGAACGTGCCGCCGGGCATCCAGGCGGCACCGCCGGCCCTGCCGGTGCCCCCCGGCGGAGTGCCGGGCAACCGCCGCGTCATCCTGGTGAATCCGCCGGGCATCACGCGGACCGAGTCGACGAGCGTGTTCGCCAACGACGAGGGACATGTGATCCTCCGTGACTCCAGCGGCGTGCGCACGGTGACGGTCCTCGACACCGCGGGCAACCAGCAGTACGCCGGACCGTTCGCGCCGGGGGACATCGAGAAGGTGCCGGCCGAACTCCGCGGCCGCGTCGAGCAGGCGATCACGGCGGCCGGACCGGGCGTGTGGTCGACTCCCGCCGCCGGGCCGGCGCCGACCCCCTGAAACCCGGCGTCGCGACCCCGGGGGCGTGGCGGCCGCCCGGGGTCGCGGGCTCAGAGGATCTTGACGATGTTCGAGGTCTTCGAGAGGACGCTCCCCCCCGACTCGCTCCTGGCGCGGAGGACGAACTGGTACGACTTCCCCGTGACGAGGCCGGTCACGGTGGCGCTCTCCACCACCGGCAGATCGCCGAAGCGGATCCAGGTCGTGGTGCCGGCCTCGCGGTAGGAGAGGACGTAGCCGGTGAGCGGCCGGAACGATCTCGTGATCGTGTCCCACGGCTGTGCGGCGTGCTGCCAGGTGACGATGGCGGCACCGGGGCCGGCGGCCGACGCGGCGATCGTCGCGGGGACGTTCGGTGCCATCAGGTACCTGGAGCCCATCGACAGGGGGCTCACCCCGGCGGCGTTCCGCGACGCCACCTTGAAGGCCCACTGCTGGGTGATGTCGAGGAGCGTCCTGCCGGTGGAGTCGACGGAGGGGACGTCGGCGCCGGTCACGCCGGAGGGGACGTCGAGCACCTTCCTCCAGGTGAAGGGGAGGACGTTGACGTTCATCGCCCAGATGCTCGAGGCGGTGAGGGGGCTGCCGTTGTCGACCGCCGTCGTCCAGGTGACGGTGACGCGGTTGGCCGCGGCCCAGAAGGCCGAGACGCCCGTCGGCGCGGCGGGCTTGGAGTAGACCGAGCCGCTCACCGGGATCGAGAAGGTGCCCGCCGGCGCGCTCGAGGGAATCGTGATCGCGCCGGAGACCGCGCGGATCGCGGCGGTGTCGAGGGAGACGACGAGCGCCGCCGAACCGCCGGCCGGGATGCTCGCCGGCAGCGCCGTCACCACCTTGACGCCGGCGGGGAGACCGGGGGTGTCGAGCGCGAGCGGCACGTCGCCGGGATTCGAGACGGTGAACGTCGTCGTGGCGGCGACCGTGTCCTTCACGGCGGCACCGAGCGCCACCGCCGTCGCCTGCCCGCTCGCGAGCGCCTTTCCGCCGGCGGCCACGCCGATCCCCGGCACGCCGACGGAGACGGTGAACTCGTCCGTCGCCGTCGCGCCGGAGAGATCGGTGGCGGTGACCGTGATCGTCGTGGTGCCACGGGTCGATCCCGCCGCGACGAGGAGCCGGCCGTCGGCGTCGACCGTCACCCTGGCGACGCCGGGGGCGGAGCTCGACGCCGCCACGCCGAAGGCGGTCCGCGGGGCCTCCACGACCGTCGCCGAGCGGAGCATGAGGAGACGCGCCGTGAGGTTGTCCCAGGTGAGGCCGTCGGTGTCGCTCACCGGGAGCGTGCCGAAGGGGCTGTTCGGGTTGCCGCCCGTGGCGTTGACGCGCGTGAGCTTGGCGTAGTCGGCGAGGGTCGCGAGCCCGTCGCCGACGACCCGGCCGAAGACCGCGTACTGGTTGCCCGGCGCGTCGAACATCGTGTTCGCCGCGACGTTGAAGAAGAAGCCGCTCGTCGCCGAGTTGGGGTCGCTGGTGCGGGCGTAGGCGATCGTGCCGGCGTCGTTGGGCCGGTCGGCCGCCCACTCGAGGGCGATCGGCGCTCCGGTCTGCACCGAGAAGACCCCGTCGGCGGTGTTCGTGAACCCGCCCCCCTGGAGGAACTTCGACGACGATCCGGTCCCGTCGCCGGCGAAGTCGGTCGCGCGGTGGATGAACGTCGAGTCGTAGCTCGCGGCGTTCACGTAGGAGAGGAAGTTCCCCGTCGACACCGGCGCCGCCGAGCGCACGAGCGTGTCGCCGGCCCCGCGGATCTCCTTGTCGTAGAGTTCGATGAACAGCGGCCGCAGCGCGCCCTCGTCGCCGGCCTGCATCGTGAACCTGACCACCGTTCCCTGGAGCGTCACGCCGCTGACGGCGAACGTGGAGGCGGTGTCGATCGGCGCGGCCTCCGCGGAGGGGGCGAGGACGACGTCGGGGAGCGCCCCCGAGACGGCGACCGCCATCACCGCACGCGCCTCGAGCGCTTCGGGGGCATGGATCGCCGCCGGACGCCGGCGGCCGCCCCTGGCCGTCCCACGGGTGCGGAGGAGCGTGGCTCTCGGAGAGAAGAAGCGGTGGAGCATCGGAGGATCCAAACAAGGCGGAGAAAGCGCTGCGTTGCCCCGGATCCCCAAGGATACGGGCAGATACGTGGCTGCCCAAGGTTTCGTTCGGTTTCCGGTCCGGTGGCGGGAAGGACGGGGAGGTCGTGCCGATCGTCCGGGGCGGGGCCGGGCGGTTTCGCGCGCCGGGAGAGGTCCGGTAGGATTCCCGGGCTGTCGCCGCCGGCAGGTCAGCCGCCCCGGCCCCCGTGCCCATCGGTGTTCCGTGCCCGCTCCCGGCCGCCTCCTCGCGCTCCTCCTGCTCGCGGCCCTGCCCGAGCCAGCCGCGGCTCGCGCCGCGGCGCCTGACGTGCCCCCCGCGCGGAACGTGGTCCTCGTCGTCTCGGACGACCAGCACTGGCGGGACTACGGCTTCATGGGCCATCCCCGGCTGCGGACGCCGCATCTGGACCGCCTCGCACGGGAGAGTCTCCTCTACCGGCGCGGATACGTGCCGTCGAGCCTCTGCTGCCCGAGCCTCGCGACGCTCATCACGGGCCGGTTCCCCCACGAGCACCGCATCGTCGGCAACGACCCTCCCGGCACCGACCGCCCGCCGCGCGGGAGCCCCGAGGGACGGGCGCGCTTCGCCGCCGGTCGCGAGGCGATGAACCGCCACCTCGCCGAGTGGCCGCTGCTGCCGAGCCTCCTCGCCCCCGCCGGCGTCCGGTCGCTGCAGACGGGGAAGTGGTGGCAGGGGGATTACTCGCGCGGAGGCTTCACCGAGGGGATGACGCGGGGCGAGCGCCACGGCGACGACGGGCTCGTCATCGGTCGCCGGACGATGGAGCCGATCCGCGATTTCGTCCGCGGGCGCGCCGCCGCCGGCGAGCGCTTCCTCGTCTGGTACGCCCCGATGCTGCCCCACGATCCGCACGACCCGCCCGAGGAGCTCGTCGCCCATCACGCGGCCTTCACGCCGAGCATCCACGTGGCCCGCTACCTCGGCAACGTGGAGCGTTTCGACCGCTCGGTCGGCGAGCTCCTCGACATCCTCGACGCCGAGGGGGTGGCCGACGACACGCTCGTGGTCTACGTCACCGACAACGGCTGGATCCAGGATCCCGACCGCCCGCGCTACGCCCCCAAGTCGAAGCGCTCCCCCTACGACGGCGGCCTGCGGACGCCGATCATGCTGCGCCGGCCCGGGGCGATCCCCCCCGGCGTGTGCGACACGCCGGTGTCGAGCGTCGACGTCGTCCCCACGGTGCTCGCGGCCAGCGGCGTGCCGGCGCCGCCGGGGCTGCCGGGGGTCGATCTGCTCGACGCCGGGGCGGTGGAGCGGCGGGGGGTGGTGTTCGGCGAGTGCCACACCCACACGCTCGTCGATCTCGACGACCCCGCGGCGGGCCTCCTCTGGCGCTACGCGGTCGCCGGCCGCTGGAAGCTCGTCGTTCCCGAGAAGCTCGCCGCCGACGACCCGCGGCTGGCGGTCGAGGGGGGGGCGCTCGACGACGACTCCCGCGCCTGGCTCGCGTCGGGCGAGCCGCGTCTCTTCGACCTCGAATCCGACCCGGACGAGAATGCCTCCGTGGCGGCGGACCATCCCGACGTCGTGGCACGCCTGTCGCGCGCCATCGACGGCTGGTGGACGCCGTCGCGATCCCCGCACGGAGCCCGATGACGCCATGGCGAAACCGTCCCCCGCCGCGCTCGCCCTCCTCCTCCCCCTCCTCCTCTACCAGCCGGTCCGCGCCGACGACTGGCCGAATTGGCGCGGTCCCGGTCTCGACGGCGTCGCCTCCGGAACGGGTTACCCGGTCAGCTGGGGCGCGGGGAAGAACGTCGCCTGGCGGGTGACGCTGCCGGGACTCGGCGCGAGCACGCCGGTGGTCTCCGGCGACCGGATCGTGCTCACGCTCGCGATCGACGGGCACGACGCCGTGATCTGCTTCGACCGTTCCGGCAAGGAGATCTGGCGGCGGATCCTCGGCGCCGAGAAGCCGGGGAAGCACAAGAAGGCGACCGGTGCCAATCCCTCCCCGGTCACCGACGGCAGCCTGGTGTGGGTCTACTTCAAGAGCGGGGAACTCGCCGCCCTCGATCTCGCCGACGGCGTCGTCGTCTGGAAGGAGAACCTCCAGGAACGCTTCGGCGAGGACACGCTGTGGTGGGACCTGGGCACGAGCCCGGTGCTCACCGAGGACGCCGTGGTGGTGGCGGTGATGCACTCGGGCCCGAGCTACCTGGCGGCCTTCGGGCGCCGGGACGGCCGGCTCCTCTGGAAGCACGACCGTGACCTGGGCGCCCCGGAGGAGGCGGCGCAGAGTTACTCGACGCCGGTGGTGGCCCGCGGGGAGGAACGCTTCGGCGAGCCGGCGGAGGTACTCTTCGTCCTCGGTGCCGACCATGTCACGGCGCACGACGCCGCCGACGGCCGCGAGCTGTGGCGCGTGGGGGGGCTCAACCCGGCCGGCGAGAAGTACTTCCGATCGATCGCCTCGCCGGTGCTGGCGGGCGACACGGTCGTCGCCCCCTACGCGCGTGGCACGACGCTCACCGCGGTGCGGCGCGGGGGGACGGGGGACGTGACGAAGACCCACGTCGCCTGGACGCGCTCCGATCTGGGGGCCGACGTGCCCACGCCCGCTGTGCGGGGCGGACGGATCGTCGTCTGCACCGATCAGGGGAGGGTCGAGTGCCTCGACGCCGCGACCGGGAAGACGCACTGGAAGGAGGAGCTCCCCCGGAACCGCAACGCCTACAGCGCCTCGCCCGTGGTCGTCGACGGACGGGTGCTCCTCACGCGCGAGGATGGCAGCAGCGCGTCGATCGCCTGGCCCGATGCCGACGCGCCGGCCGGTGCGGCCCGGGAGAGCGGAGCGGTCGACGAGATGACCGTCGCCACGCCGGTGTGTGTCGACGGCCGCATCTACCTGCGGACGCACGACAGCCTGTGGTGCCTCGGCACACCCTAGCTGTCCGTGGAAAAAGTCATCCATGCCCTTTTTCCACTGCGGACGCCCGCGAAAAAGCCGGGGTTTTTCGGGGATGTCAGCCGCCGCATCCAGCGGCGGAGCACTCGATCCACGGCCTGGGCGCGCGCCCGCCCCTCCCCGACGTCGTCGGGGCGGGGTCCCGCGCTCGGACGAATGGTGCGCGGAAGGAGAGTCTCGGCGCCGTGCGCCGGAGGGTGAGACGCGGCGGAACGCGTAATCGTCCAAAAACTGGGCGGTTTACGCAGTCTGTCAAACCTGCCAGAATCGACGGGGTCGACCGACGGCCATAGCTTGGACGTCGAGTCGTGTCGTCCGGCCTTTCGCCGCCGACCCAGTCCCCGTCAGGTCGCATGATGGCGCTTGCCGTTCCCCCCTCCCATCCGGAGGTTTCCTGGTTCCAGGCCACCGTTCGTCCGCTGGCTCCCGAGCGGGTGTTCGAGGTGGGGCTGAAGAGCACGGGAATCCGGGTGGTGAGGACCTCGGGCAGCGCCGTGGAGAGCACCTGGATCCATCGCGGGAGGGAGTCACCCCTGCGGATCCCGTCGGGCGGGATGAGTGTTTTCCCCGCCGATGGCGACTTCCACGTCTACCGGGCCCGGGGCGAGGGGCCGTGGTCCGCCCAGCTGCTCTGGATTCCGGAGGAACAGGTCCGGCGTGTCGCCGGGGAGGAGGGGGTGCCCTCGGCCCACGAGTTCGACGCCCTCCGCGGATTCATCGATCCCTCCTTCGACAGGCTCTTCGCCGCCTCCACCGGTCTCGAGCAGGACGCCGACGGCATCGGCCGCGAACTCGCCGCGCGGGCCCTGGTGATCCAACTGGCGCGCATCGTCCACGGCGTCGTTCCGGAGTGGCACAGCGACCCGGGGGCGTTCGCCGAGAGCACCGTCCGCGACCTCGCCGCCTACGTCGACGATCATCTGCAGGGGAGGGTCCGGCTCTCCGACATGGCGGGCCTCACCGGCCTTTCACCCGGCCACTTCGCCAAGAAGCTGCAGCGGTCGATCGGCCTCACCGCCCCGGCCTTCGTCAACCATCGCCGCGTGCGCAGGGCGATGCTCCTCCTCGGCGACGACCTGCCGCTCGGTCGCATCGCCGACGATCTCGGCTTCTCCTCGCAGAGCCACTTCAATCGCGTCTTCGCCAAGCTCACCGGGCTCACGCCGCTCAAGGCGCGGAAGATGCTCGCCGGCTGACGGCGGCGGCGATCAGCGCCGCGGCGGGAGGACCCGGTCGGCGAAGTCGGCGAAGCGTTCCCAGTCGGCGGCGAGGATGTCGTGCGCCCCCGCGCGGACGTGGTAGCCGATCGAGCGTCCCACCGGCGTGTCGGTCGGCGGGAACTCGGTCGTCCCCAACCCTTCCCCGCCGAACAGCTTCCAGGCCGCCTCCGCCGCGACGCACCCGAGGAACTCCCCGCGCGGGTCGGCCCACAGGTCCTCGGAGGCGCTGGCCACGTAGAGCGGTCGCGGCGCCGTCATCGCCAGGACGACGTGCTGGTCGATCGGCATCTCCGTCTCCCGGTCGGCCCAGGAGGCGAACGTCGGGCAGAACCAGTGGGGGAACGACGTGGTGATCCGCTTCACCGTCTCGCCGAAGTTCCGCCGCTCGAGCGCCGCGCCGCCGCAGCCCGAGTTGTTCGACACCACCATCGCGAAGCGCTCGTCGGCGGCGCCCGCCCAGAGGGCGGTCTTCCCCAGGCGCGAGTGCCCCACGACGATGACGCGGCGCGGGTCGATCTCGGGGAGCGTGACGAGCCAGTCGAGGATCCTCGACAACTGCCAGGCCCACGTGGAGATCGCCCCCGGCTCGTCGGGGGCGGCGCCGGCGTCGTCGGCGGCGAATCCCAGCCCCGGCAGGACACTCGCCGGGCGGCCGTCGCTCCGGTCGGGGAAGAGGTCGCAGTACGAGGCCGTCGCGGTGGCATAGCCGCGTTCGGCGAGGCGCTCCACCGGCCAGCGGCGCGCGAGCGTGCCGCGCGATTCGGCCTTCGCCCGGTTGTCGGTGACGCCGGTGTCCTTGCCGTTGGGGACCCATCCCTGCGGGATCCGCACCGCCGCATCGGCCGTCTCGGCGTGGTTCCCGCCGAAGTTCAGGTGGAGGAACGTCGGTGCCCGTGTGCCCTCGCCGGCGCCCGGGGGCAGGTAGAGGAGCACCTCCGTGGCCGGAGCGTCGGGCCCATGGCCGAGGCGCAGCCTGGCCTGGACGCGCCGCGTCCCCGCCGGCCCCGCGCCGGTCTCCACCCGCTCGGCGGTCACCGGCACCGGATCGAGGATCCGGCCGTATTCGTTGTCGGCGAGCAGCTTCATCCAGCGCGGCCGGGCCCGCGTGCGCCAGGCGTCGGGGGTGGAGACCGTCTCCCCGCCGGGAATCGCGAGGAGATCGGGCAGGACGTACGCCCGCACCCGCGCCTCGTCGTAGTTGAAGCCCTCCGGACCCTGGGCAGCGGCATCGATCGACATGACGGCCACGAGCAGGACGATGGAAGCGAGACGCATGGGACCCTCTCCCGGAACGACCCGCGGAAAGGCCGCGGCACCTGGGAAGAGCCTACCGCGGCCGGCCGGGACCCGTCGCGGGGTTTCAGGAGGCGACGGCGGCGTCCTGCTTCGACGCCCGCTCCCGCCGCCAGCGCCGCAGTCCCGCGGCTCCCGACACGAGCGCTCCCCCCATCGCCTCGCCCGCGCCGCGCAGGCGCCGCCGCTCGAGGAGGGAGAGGGCGCCGGCCGCCAGGGCGGCGGCACTCGTGGCCGCGTGCGGGTCGATCTCCGGGATCGACGTCGGTGCCTGCTGGATCTGACCGGCGCCGATCGGCTGGCCGTCGTCGCGGTAGGCCCAGCCGTCGATGGTCACCGACATGCCGGTCTTGTCGCCGACGGTCCGGGTCGCCGAGAAGAGATGGATCCAGCCGTAGTTCACCGCCGCCGTGTCGGAGTTCATGAACCGGAAGAGGAGGTACTTGCCGAAGGCGTCGGTGATCGCGCCCGGCCCCATCCCCTTCCAGACGTACGTGTAGGCGGGTGGGTTGGTGGCGAGCGTCGAGCGGACCTGCGCACTGGAGACGATGAAGGCCGCCGCGAGGGAGGCGGAGCGGTTGCCGCCGTTGACGTTCCAATTCGGCGCCGTCGCCGAAAGGCTCGGATTGCCCCCCGTGGAGAGCATCGGGGCGGTCCGGAACGCGACGTTGCCCCCGGGGAAGGAGAGCGTGCCGACGCTGCGGGTGGGCGACTGGCCGCCGAGGGAGACGGTGCCCGCCGTGCCGGTGCCGCGGGCCACGATCTGCGCCTTGTCGGTCGCGGTGCCGAGGGCCCTGATCTCGATGTCTCCGGCGGTCCCGGGGAGCGTGAGTGCCCAGAAGGGATCCTGGCCGGCACCGAAGCCGACCGTCACCGGCGCGAACGACACGGAGTGAAAGGGGGAGGCGGAGGCATCCCCCGCCGACAGGGCGCCGGCACCGGCGGCCAGCGAGAGGATGGACGAGAGGGTCCTGCCGTCCTTCCTCCCCTTCCGTGAGACCCGCTGGGCACGACGCATGGGGGAGTCCTCCGCGGAACGGGACAGGCGAGGGGTGCCGACCGTGCATGCCCCCCGTCGCGTCCGGATCGCCCGGGACGCGATCCTTACCATTCTGTCAGGATCGTTACCCGGTGCAACGAGCCGTAAGGTTCGATACGACGAAGACCGATCGGTGACATTTCCCCGCTCGTCGCCATCCCCGCCGCCAGGGGGACACCGCCGGTCCGCCCGGGTGGGGAGCGGTGGAGACCGTCAACGCTCGCTGTCGCCGCCGGGGCGCCGGTGCTTCCCCCCCGCCATCGACATCTGCTCCGTCTGCTCCCCGACACCGTCGTGGTGGACGAAAGCCCGGCTCACCGGTGGCCGTGGAGCGGTGTGGGGCGCGTGCGTGCACCGGACTTTGGTCTTCTCCCCGGGTGCCCACCGGAAACTGAAGTCGCGAGGCCTCCATCCCGCCGACGCATCGGTGGAAAACCCGGATGGCGATCAACGTCGACACCGACCGCGTCAAGCCCGCCCCGCCCGCCGCGGCGCGTGTGGTACGATCGCCGCCGGTCGGCGGGGGGTTCGCGGCCCCTGCCGCGCGTTCCGACAGTCCCACGAGGTGTCCCATGCGGTCGGTGTGCCGTCCCTTGTCCCTGGTCGTTCTCTGCGCCGTGGCGTTCGGCGTGTCGCTGTCGGCCACCGGCCGCGCCGTCGAGCCCGCCGGCGGGGCCGCCAAGCCCGCCCGGCTCCTCGTCGTCACCGTCACCAACGGCTTCCGCCACTCCTCCATCGAGAGCGCCGAAGGGGTCCTCGAGACGCTGGGGCGCGAGAGCGGGCAGTTCCACCTCGACTTCCTGCGCATGCCCGCCGGAAAGCCGAACCGGCCGGGCGACCCGAAGCGCGCCGACGGCACCTCCGACGCCGACTGGAAGAAGCAGCAGGAGGCGCACCAGGCGGAGTTGGCGAAGTTCACCGCCGCCGACGCCGCCTGGCAGAAGTCCGTCTCGGACCTGTTCGCCAAGGCCTTCGCACGCGAGTCGCTCGACCAGTTCGACGGCGTCGTCTTCCTGAGCACCACCGGCGTGCTCCCCATCCCCGACCTGGCCGACTTCCTCGCCTGGGTGCGCGGGGGGAAGACCTTCATCGGCTTCCACGCCGCCGCCGACACCTTCAACGCCTCCGACGCCTACCGCGACCTCGTCGGGGGGATCTTCGCCGGCCATCCCTGGAACGCCGGCGACGAGCATGCCTTCGTCGTCGACGATCCCGGCCATCCGATCACCAGGAGCCTGCCGGGCGAGTTCCGCTGGAAGGACGAGATCTACCAGTACGACACGCGCTTCGTCCCCGACGACGTCCGCGTGCTCGTGAGCCTCGACATGCGCCGCTCGACCCCCAAGGAGCCGTGGCACGTGCCGGTGTCGTGGATCCGCGACTTCGGCCAGGGCCGCGTCTTCTACACGAACTTCGGCCACAACGAGTCGACCTGGAAGGATCCCGTTTTCCGTGCCCATGATCTGGCCGGGATCCTCTGGGCGCTGGGGCGGATCAACGCCCCCGTGACGCCGAATCCCGGCGAGCAGGCGCGGCGCTATCTCCACGGCGTCCTCTCCGCCGCGGCGGCCGCGGGCGCCGGCGGCGACGCCGCCAAGGCCACGGCCGAGGCGGAGCGGCTGTGCGCCAAGGCCGACGCCAAGATCGCGGCCGATCCGAACTTCGCCCGCGCGCTCCGTCCGCTGCTCCTCGAGGCCCGCACCGCGGACGGCGGCGGGCGGGCCGCGATCTACCAGAAGGTGCTCGCCGCCGTCGGCGAGTGACGACGGCGGGAAGCGGGGCCCGCGCGCGACGCCCGGGCGCGGGACGGCCGGGGGTGGCAACCAGCGGAGGAGACCGATGCGCTTCCGTGTGATCGGGTCGGCGGTGGCGCTCGCGCTGCTCCTCCTCGCGGGCGCCGCGGCGGGGGCCGCTCCGGCGAACGTCCTCCTCGTGATGTGCGACGACCTGCGCTGCGCGCTTGCCTGCTACGGCGACACCACGGCCTCGACGCCCAACATCGACCGGCTCGCGGCCCGCGGCGTCCGCTTCGACCGGGCGTACTGCCAGTTCCCCCTCTGCAACCCGAGCCGGGCCAGCATGCTCACCGGCCGGCGTCCGTCGCGCACCCGCGTCGTCGACAACAAGCTCCATTTCCGCGACGTCGATCCCGGTGCCCTCACCCTCCCCGAGGCGTTCCGCCGCGCCGGCCGCCGCGTCGAGCGCATCGGCAAGCTCTACCACTACGGCGTCCCGGGGCAGATCGGCACCGACGGCCTCGACGACCCCTCGAGCTGGGATGCGGTCTTCAATCCCAGGGGGCGCGACAAGACCGACGAGGCCCGGGTCTTCTCGCTCGAGCCGGGGAAGTACGGCGGCACGGTGAGCTGGCTCGCGGCCGACGGCGGCGACGACGAGCAGACCGACGGCATCGGCGCCGCCCGGGCGGTCGAGCGGCTCGAGGCCTTCGCCCGCGAGGGCACCCCCTTCTTCCTGGCGGTCGGCTTCTACCGCCCGCACACCCCCTACGTGGCGCCGCGCGCGTGGTTCGACCGCCATCCGCCCGACTCCGTGGCGACGGCGGAGCTTCCCGCGGGGCACGACGCGGCGGTGCCGCCGGGCGCGCTTTCCAGCCGCAAGAAGGAGCAGGATCGGCTCCGCGGCGAACTCGGCCGCGAGGCGATCCGCGCCTACCGGGCGGCGGTGTCGTTCGTCGACGCGCAGGTGGGGAAGGTGCTCGACGCCCTCGACCGCACCGGCCTCGCCGACGACACGATCGTCGTCTTCGCGAGCGACCACGGCTACCACCTCGGCGAGCATGGCCTGTGGCAGAAGATGAGCCTCTTCGAGGAGAGCGCGCGGGTGCCGCTTGTGGTCGCGCTGCCGCCGCGCTTCGCCGGCGCCGCGCCGGGGGGCACGGTGTGCGACCGGACGGTGGAGCTGATCGATGTCATGCCGACGGTCTGCGACCTGGCCGGGGTGGAGATCCCCGCCGGGACGTGCGACGGCCGCAGCCTCCGGCCGGCGCTCCTGCCGGGCGAGGGGGGCGTGCTCGAGGAGCGGCCGGCGATCACGGAGGTGCTGCACGGGGGCAAGCTGCGGGGGGTGAGCCTGCGCACCGCACGCCACCGGTACACCGAGTGGAACGGCGGTGCCGACGGGAGGCAGCTCTACGACCACGACGCCGATCCGCACGAGGCGGAGAATCTCGCCGGGCGGCCGGAGCACGCCGCCACCGAGGAGCGGCTCCGCGGCCTGCTCGTCGCCACGCGCGGCGACGCCGCGCCGCGCCGGCCGCGGCCGGGGGTGCAGCGGGCGGCGCGCCGCCCCCCCGACGTGCTCGTGATCCTCGCGGACGACCTCGGCTTCTCCGACCCGGGCTGCTACGGCGGCGAGATCGACACGCCGCATCTCGACCGGCTGGCGCGGGGGGG
>Ga0315902_10009082_pt1 | contig 13360 bp, 9 predicted proteins | sample LakEriMetagenome_9_FD_203523 | JGI IMG/M metagenome (GOLD analysis project Ga0315902, IMG submission 203523) | Freshwater fungal communities from buoy surface, Lake Erie, Ohio, United States - Buoy 12 MA117 | ecosystem: Environmental > Aquatic > Freshwater > Lake > Lake biofilm | place: USA... | reverse complement strand
AGCCGCGCGCTGCGCGTGGCACTGCCGAGCCGCGGGCTGAGCAGCACATACACGGCCACGGCGAGCAGCAGCCACGGCACCACCGCTTTGAGCGCGGCATTGCTCACCAGTGTGACGACCCAAGCGCCGAGCGCGGCCGCGAGGAAGGTCACCAGCACCGTGAGGCGCGTCTCCTGCCAGCTCACGAGGCCTGCCTTGGCATATTTTCGCACCGCCATGGCCGTGCCCCAGGTGCTCTGCATTTTGTTCGTGCCCAGCGCGACCTGCGGCGGCAGTCCGGCCCACAGCAGCGCCGGGACGGTGATCAGGCCGCCGCCGCCCGCGATGGCGTCGATGAAGCCTGCGCTCAAACCGCAGGCGAAAAGCAGGAACAGCACTTCCCAAGACATCAGTCCTCCTTTGGCGGGAATAACGAATGAGTAAATCCGAATTCCACCGCGTGGCCCCTTCCTCGCCCTCACACCCAGATGCCCGTCACAATTATGCTGGGCCAGTGGCAGTTAATGGAGCGCCAATCCATTTCTATATCAATTCGATGGGCAATATAGATTTATCTGGCCTCACGGCTTGCTTTCCCTTCAGAATAGGCGACTCTCGCCCCCTTTTCACCCCCAATCCTATGTCCAAAGCCTCCGTCGAAGATATCAAGCTCGCTTCCGCCGGCCTCCGTGGCCAGCTCGCCGAGCTTTTCGCTGACACCAGCACCCCCAGCATCCCGGAGGACAGCAATATCCTCATGAAGCACCACGGCTCCTACCAGCAGGATGACCGCGATCTGCGTGCCCAGCTTTCCAAGGAGAAGAAGGAAAAGGCCTGGAGCTTCATGATCCGTAGCAAGATGCCCGGCGGCCGCATCACCGCCGAGCAGTGGATGATCCACGACGCCCTTTGCACCAAAGCGTGCGGCAACATGCGCCTCACCAACCGCCAGGGCATCCAGCTCCACGGCGTGCTCAAAGGCGGCGTGAAGGAAGTCATCAGCAACGTCTGCCACAGCGGCCTCAGCACCATGGGTGCCTGCGGCGATGTCGTGCGCAATACCATGGGCCCCGCCGCGCCGATCAAGGACGCCGTGCATGCCGACACGCAAAAGCTCACCGAAGAGATCAGCCAGCGCTTCCTGTGGCGCTCCACGGCTTATGCCGACATCTGGCTCGACGGCGAAAAGATCGACCCGAACTGGATCCAAGATCCTGAGGTCAATCCCGCCGTCCGCGAGCAAACGAAGGCTCCCGAAGGCGATGATCCCATCTACGGCAAAGTGTATCTCCCGCGTAAATTCAAGATCGGCGTCGCCATCGCTCCGATCAATGATTCGGACATCTACTCCCAAGATGTGGGCCTTGTGCCGCACGTCGTGAATGGCGAGGTCGAAGGTTACACCATCACCGTCGGCGGCGGCTTTGGCATGAGCCACGGCCAGCTCAACACACGCCCCTTCCTCGGCCAGCCGCTGCTTTACGCGAAGCGTGCGAACGTCGTCGATGCCATCGAAGCCGTCGTCACCACCCAGCGTGACCACGGCAACCGCACCGAGCGCAAAAACGCCCGCCTCAAATACACCGTGCAAACGATGGGCCTCGACGGCTTCCGCGCCGAAGTCGTGCGCCGCCTTCCCGGCATCGAGACCTCCCCGCCCAAGCCGCTCAGCTTTGACACCGTCGAAGACAACATGGGCTGGCACGAGCAGGGCGACGGCAAGCTCTACTGCTGCGTTTACGTCAACATGGGCCGCGTCGTCGATCGTGAAAACGGTCCGAAGTATCGCTCCTGCTTCGCGGAGATCGCCACCACGCTGAACCTCCCGCTCATCGTCACCGCGAACACGAACCTCATCATTGCCGACGTCGCGCCGGACCAAAAAGCCGCCGTCGATGCCATCCTCGCCAAACACGGCGTCGTGCATGCCAATGAGGCCGGCTTCACCCGCGCCCGCAAGGTCGCCCACGCCTGCGTCGCCCTCCCCACCTGCGGTTTGAGCCTCAGCGAGTCCGAACGCGCCCTCCCCGGCATCCTCGACAAGATCGACCCCATCCTGAAGGAGCTCGGCCTCGAACAAGAGCCCATCCTCTTCCGCATGACCGGCTGCCCGAACGGCTGCGGCCGCCCCTACAACGCCGATTTCGGCTTCGTGGGCCGTGCGCCGAACAAATACGCCATGTTCGTCGGCGGCAGTATCCGTGGCAACGCCCTCGCCGGCCTCGAATTCAAGTCCGTCCTCGGCGATGACATCCCCGCGAAGGTCCGCGCCTTCCTCGAAGCCTTCAAAGCCGAGCGCCAGCCCGGCGAAATCTTCGCCGACTGGTTCGCCCGCACCCGCACCAAAGGCGAAGCCCCAACCCCCGAGCAATTCCACATCGAACTCGCCGAACGCGCTGCCAAACTCGCCGGAGATAAGGTGGAAGCGGCGGGGTAAACTCCGCCTAGGGTTTGGAGTTTGCTGAACTCACCATGCAACCCGGCCGCAACATCGCCATGAAAGTGCCTGAGGCCGAGTTTGCGGCCACGGTGGCTTTTTATGAAGCGACGCTTGGTTTCCGCGTGCTGAGCCGTGAGGCATCGAGCGTTCGTTTTGACCATGGCGGCGGCCATTTTCTCTGGATCGACCGCGTCGAAGGTCTCGCGAAGGCCGAAGTCTGGCTCGAAGTCCGCACCACGGACATCGCCGCAGCTGCGGAGCATCTCAAAGCGGCCCACATCACTCGTTGTGATGAAGTCGAGCCTCTGCCGGAGGGCATGGCCGCGTTCTGGATCAAGAACCCGGCAGGGGTGGTGCATCTGGTGACGGAGGAGTAAACCAAAGTGTGCTGATTGATGGAGCGCGAGTGTGTCGAAGACCACTCGCCATCCGGTGGTGGCAAGGCCGCCTTGGCGAGTAGGCTTCGCCATACTCGCGCCCCCAAAAGAGTCATCGACTCACCTCACCAAGCTCTGCGTCTGCGCCAGCACGTCGGCGAAGGGGATGTTTTCCAGCACGCCGAAGTTCCCGTGCCGGGTGAGGCGTTCGCGAGACGTGGCGGGGCTCGTGAGGCCGCAGAGGAAGCGGGCGAGCTGGCGCGCGGTGCGCAGGGACGGATGTTTTTCGCGCAGGAGTTCGTGGATGATGGCCACGTGCTCCGTCGTGATCGGAGGACGGGCACTTTGTGGGATCTCGCGCGGTGAATCAGGCTGGTTGCCTTTTTCGCGCTCTTTGCAGCTCGTGCAGAGGCCGCAGTCCTCGGCCATTTCCTCGCCAAAGTAGCGCAGGAGCCACTTCACGAGGCAGCCGCGATGCTGCGCGAACTCGATGACTTGCCCCAGTCGCTCCACATCGCGCCGCTCGCGGTCGGCGAAGAGGTTTTGCATCTTTTGCACGAGTTCCTTCACGTCGCGGCGATGCGCTTCTTCGCTGCGGCGATATTTCTGGCGGCTGCCGCTGGGTTTGAGCTCGATATCGCCGCTTTCCTGCAACCAGGTGAGCGCTTTGAGCACGCGCTCGCGCGGTTCTTCGAGCGCGGCGGCGGCTTCGTCGGGATTCAGCGTGATCCACTTCGTCCCGCGCTTTCCGGCGGCGAAAAGACGGCGCAAAAACGCCTGACGGTCTGCTTTGTGGCCGGAAAGCACGCGCGCCTCCGGCTGGAGGAAGCGGAACTGATAACTCGCGTAAAACGAGCCGAGCGGACGCAGCACGCCATCGAGTTCGAGGTTCGTGATGACCGTTTCGATGACCAGCGGGCGGATGTCCGTGGCGTGGGAGAGGTCATACATCGACACGTCAAACTCCGGGCCGCTGAGCAGCAGGTGATCGAGGAGTTGGCGGATGGCCTGAGGCGTCGGTGTGTCGCCGTAAGTGAAATTTTCCAGCACGATGCAGTCGTCCGCGCAGGCGAGCAGCTCGCAGACGGACGTTTTGCCATCGCGGCCCGCGCGGCCGGTCTCCTGAGCGTAGTTTTCGAGCGTCTTCGGCAGGTTGTAGTGATACACGGCGCGGATGTCCGCCTTGTCGATGCCCATGCCGAACGCGATCGTGGCGACGATGACATCCGTCTGCCCGCTCATGAAGGCATCCTGCGCGGCGTGGCGGTGCTCGTCTGGCAAACCGGCGTGATAGGCCAGTGCGTTCACGCCGCTCTTTTGCAGATGCGTGGCGACGAACTCCGCGGTGTTTTGCAGGGTGACATAGACGATGCTGGGCACTTTGCGCTTTTGCAGCAACGTGGTGAGCTTTGCGAGGCGCTGCTTCGCCGTGCACGGCGTGACGCGGTAGTGCAAATTGGGCCGCAAAAACGAAGTCTGCACGTGATCCGCCTGTGCGATGGAAAAAGCCGCGCGGATGTCCGCGGCGACGGAGGGCGTGGCGGTGGCGGTGAGGGCCAAAACGGGCCGAATTCCGAGCTCGCGGGCCACATGGGCCAGTCGGAGGTATTCCGGCCGAAAATTGTGTCCCCACTCCGAAATGCAGTGCGCCTCGTCCACCGCCATCATCGCGATTTTCAGCTTCTTGAGCCGCTCGACGAAGTTTTCGTTCATGAGCCGCTCCGGGGCGATGTAGAGCAGTTTCAGCGTGCCGTCGCGCATGCGCTCAAACACCTCCGCGGCCTCCTCCTGGCTCAAGGACGAGTCCAGCCGTGCAGCGGCGATGCCGCGTGCCTTTAGCGTCTGCACCTGGTCCTTCATCAGCGCGATCAGCGGCGAAATGACCAGCGTGACGCCGTCCATGAGCAGAGCGGGCAGTTGATAACAGAGCGATTTGCCCGCGCTGGTCGGAAACAGCGCCAGCGCGCTCCTCCCGGCCAAAAGCGCCTCCATGACCTGCTGCTGCCCGGCGCGGAAGTCCGCATGGCCAAAGTGCTGGCGGAGGGCGGCGTGGAGGTCGTGTGGCATGCGGAGGCGCGGACTGTGGCGTCGCCAGCGCGCGGATCAAGCATCGTCATCGCCATGGCAAGCCTGCGCACGGCTTCACGGTTGCCGAAAACGGCGCGTTACGCTTCGATGGCCGTTCATGAGTGAAAATCCAACCACCCCCGGCCGCTACGCATGGACCGTCGTCGCGCTGCTCTTTCCCGTGGCGCTGCTGAACTACCTGGACCGGCAGATGATCGCCTCGATGAAGATGAGCGTTATGCAGGACATCACCAGCATCGGCAGCGAGGAGAACTGGGGCTACATGCTGGGTCAGTTCAAATGGGTGTATGCTTTTTTCAGCCCGGTGGGCGGCTACATCGCGGATCGTTTCAGCCGTAAGTACACCATCACGGGCAGTTTGATCGTATGGTCGGCCATCACGTGGTATACCGGGCAGGTGCAGACCTACAACGAGCTGCTCTGGACGCGCACGGCGATGGGCGTGAGCGAGGCTTTCTACATTCCCGCCGCGCTGGCGATGATCGCGGACTATCACACGGGCGGCACGCGTTCGCGTGCGGTGGGAGTGCATCAGACGGGCATCTATTGCGGCGTCATGATCGGCGGCTTCGCCGGTTTTGTGAATGAGTGGCCGGACTTCGGCTGGCGCGGCGCTTTTGATTACACCGGGCTCGCCGGTATTCTCTATGCGGTGCCTCTTTTGCTGCTGTTGAAGGACGCACCGCGTGCCGTGATCACTTCGGAGGCCGATGCAAAGCCCTCCGTCGTGGAAGCGGGGCGTGAACTCTTCACCAACCGCTCCTTTCTGCTGCTTGTCCTCTATTTCACCCTGCCTGCGGTGGCAGCGTGGGTCGTGCGCGACTGGATGCCCGCGATTCTGCAAAAAGAGTTCAACATCAGCCAGGGCATCGCGGGGATGTCGGCCTCCATTTACTGGCAGGCCGCCGCGATCTGCTCCGCCATGTTCGGTGGCTGGCTGGCCGACCGCCGCATGAAGGCGACTCCGCGCGGACGCATTCAGGTGAGCGCGCTGGGCATGATCTTGATCGTCCCGGCGCTGTTTGGCGTCGGCAATGCGCCAGCGCTGCATTCCTTCGGGCTCGCTGTCGCCTCGTTGATCCTTTTCGGCATCGGCTGGGGCTTCTTCGACATCAACAACATGCCGATCCTGTCGCAGATCACTCGTCCGCAACTGCGCGCCACCGGCTACGGCATCATGAATTTCGTCAGCATGTTCAGCGGAGGCCTCGCCGACTGGGGATTCGGCCGGCTGAACGACCTGAAGGTGCCGCTAAATGTGAGCTTCGGCGTGTTTGCGAGCTTTTGCATCATCTCCGTCTTCATCGTCCTCATGATCCGCCCGCGCGAGAACGCCGGGTGAGCCGGATCATCGGCGCAAAGAACGTGGCACAGGTTTTCAACCTGTGCAGGGCGCACGCGAGCCGCTCCCTCAGCGATTCAGCCAGAGCGCGCGCTGGAATGAACCGGTTCCACTTTCCTCAGCGCTGCTCTTTCTGCGTCGGCAGCGTCTGCTGCACCTTCGGCGGGCTTTCCGGGAAGCCGAGGCCGGGATCGGGCAGGTCCGGGCGTTCGCCGAGCTTCGCGGGCACATCGAGCGTTTCGTCTTTGCGCACGACTTGCAGCGTCACCTGGCTGCCGACCGGCTGGGTGCGGATCACTTGCAGCAGATCCGCGGGTGAGCGGAAAGCCATGCCTTGGAATTTCGTGATCACATCGCCCGGCTTGATCCCTGCAGTAGCCGCTGGGGAGCGCGGATCGACGTCCGTCACCACCGCGCCGATCTGTGGCGTGCCGAGCACTAGCGGATCGATCTCCACCGGCTCCGTCTGCAGCTCGATGCCCAGGTAGCCACGTCCCAGCACCGCAAGGCCGGCCGCGGCTGCTGCCTGCGCTTGGCTGCGCAGCCTGCCCTGCACGGCCTCCACGACCCTTTTCACATCGTTCGCCGGGATCGCGAGGCCCACGCCCTGCCAGGCACGCACGTTTTCATCGCCGCGGTAAATGGAGGTCGTCACACCGACGACGCGGCCAAAAAAATCCACCAGCGCGCCGCCGGAGCTGCCTGGATTGATCACCGCGTCCGTCTGGATGAAGTCCTGCTGCCCGTCGCGGATGTGGCGGTCACGCGCGCTCACGATGCCCTGGGTGACCGAGCCCGTCAGGCCAAACGGATTCCCCACCGCGAAGACGATCTGCCCCACCTTCACATCGTCCGAGTTCGCAAACGCCAGCCATGGGAAATCCCGCCGCGAGCTCTCGATCCGCAGCAGCGCCACATCCCGCTCGCGGTCTGCGCCGAGGAATTCCGCCGCGTAGGCGCGCTTGTCATGCGTGACCACGTTCAGCTTCTTCACGCCGTTGATCACGTGGTAGTTCGTCACCACGAGGCCCTCCGCGCTGATGATCACGCCCGAGCCGGTGCCGGGGACGATCTTGGCCATGTCCTGCGGCACAAATCCGCGCAGCGGATCGATCGCCAACGTCTGCGTGCGCTCCAGGCTCAGCGTATTGATGCTCACCACACAAGGCAGCACCTTGTCGGACAGCTTCGCGGACTCCTCGCTCATCTGCCGGATCACCTGCACATCGGAAAAGTCCAGCTTCGTGCTCCCGGAGCCATCCGGTGGCGGCGTCTGCTCCTCCAGCAGATTCCGCAACCCATAGCCACCGCCCTTTCCTTGGGACGTGAGATAAAGCCACGCGCTGATAGCGAGGATGGCAGCGGCAACGAAGAGACGGCGGGCGATTTCCATGAGAGAGGAGCGGGCTGGTGCCCGCGGCCGCCAAAGGTGCGCCGCGCGCGGTCATCTTCAAGCCACAAGGCAGCCCGCCGCGCTTGCGAACCGGCCGCCAGCCGCCATTCTCCCGCCTCCATGTCCCACACCGCCGCCCAGCTCCGCTACTGCCCTGACCTCTACCATTACCAGCGCCGTGAAACGCGCCCCGTCATGGTCGGCAAGGTGCAGATCGGCGGTGGCGCTCCCGTCGTCGTGCAGAGCATGCTCACCAGCGACACGCGTGACGCGGAGGCTTGCGTCAAAGAAGCCCTCGCCCTTGCCGGGGCTGGCTGCCAGATCGTGCGCGTCACCGCGCAGACCCGCATCATTGCGGAAAACCTGCAGCACATCCGCGATGGCATCCGCGCCGCCGGATGTGACGTGCCGCTCGTCGCCGACATCCATTTCAAACCGGACGCCGCCATGGAGGCCGTGAAGTGGGTCGAAAAAGTCCGCGTGAACCCCGGCAACTACGCCGACAAAAAGAAATTCGCCGTCAAAGAATACACCGACGAGGAATACGCCGCCGAGGTCGCCTACATGGAGGAGCAATTCGTCCCGCTCGTGCAGGAATGCCTCCGCCTCGGCCGCGCCATGCGCATCGGCACGAATCACGGCAGCCTCAGCGATCGCATCATGAACCGCCACGGCGACACGCCGCTCGGCATGGTGGAAAGCGCGCTCGAATTCGCCCGCATCGCCCGCGCTCAGGGCTACCACAATTTCCTCTTCTCGATGAAGGCCAGCAATCCGAAGGTCATGATCGAGGCGTATCGACTGCTCGTCGCGCATCTCAACGCACTCGGCTCCGACTGGAATTATCCGATTCACCTCGGCGTCACCGAGGCCGGCGATGGCGAAGACGGCCGTATCAAGAGCGCCATCGGCATCGGTTCGCTGCTCGCCGATGGCATTGGCGACACGATCCGCGTCTCGCTCACGGAAGACGCCATCTTTGAGATCCCCGTCGCGCAGCAGCTCGTGAAATGCGCCGCGAAGATCGAAACCACCGCGGATGCCGGCCTCACACCGGCGGCGTGTTACGATCCTTTCAGCTACAGCCGCCGCGCCAGCGCGCGAATGAGTGTGAAAGGCATCGAACTCGGCGGCGGAGCCACCGTGCCCGTCTTCACCACGCAGAAAAAGTGGGACGCCGTCGCTCACAAGCTCGACAAGCTCGGCGACTACAAACCGGAGATCGTGATCGAAAGCAGCGGCGTGCTCGAAATCGACCCGCGCGACGAAAAAGCCGTTTCCGAGCTCAATTCGGCCTCCGCGCCCAAACTCGTCACCGTCGCCGAAAACTGCGATTTGCATCCGATTCACGCCTTCCGCCTCCTCGCGGCCCGAATTGATGCCAAACACCCCATTTTGCTCAAAGACACCCTTTCGAGCGGTAGCGACGACTTCACCGAAAACCTGCTCTTTGCTGCCACGAACATCGGCACGCTGCTTTGCGATGGCATCGGCGACGCCGTCATCGTCAATGGCGAGGAAGCACCCGGTCAGAGCCTGCGAATCAGCTACAACATCCTGCAAGCCGCCGGCGTCCGCATCTTCAAGACCGACTACGTCGCCTGCCCGAGCTGCGGCCGCACGCTTTTCAATCTGCAAACCACCACGCAGCGCATCCGCGCCTCCACCGGGCATCTCAAAGGCGTGCGCATCGCCGTCATGGGCTGCATCGTGAATGGCCCCGGTGAAATGGCCGATGCAGACTTCGGCTACGTCGGCGGCGCGCCCGGCAAGATCAATCTCTACGTCGGCAAGACCGCCGTGAAGTTCAACATCCCCGAGGAAGAAGCCGTCGAGCGCCTCATCGACCTCATCAAAGAGCACGACCGCTGGTTTGATGCTCCACCCCAGCCCGCCGCATGACCACCGGCGTCATCGGCATGGGCCTCATGGGCTCGGCGGTCATGCAAATGACCGGCGCGGCACGCGGATGGGACATCGACCCCGCACGCTGCGTGAACGCCACCACCGCCGATGACGTGTTTGCTCAAAGCGACGCCGTTTTCCTCTGCCTGCCGCACTCCGGCATCGTCCGCGAGGTGCTGAGCGCCGCGAGTTTGAAGCCCGGGCTCATCTTGATCGACACCACCACCGGCGATCCGGCGGAAATGGCCGCGCTCGGTGCCGAATTGGCCGCCAAGGGCCTCCATTACCTCGACGCCACCATTTCCGGCAGCAGCGCCCAGCTCTTACGGCGTGAAGTGCTCGTGATGGCCGGTGGTGACGCCGCGGTGTTCGAGCGATGCCGCGATTTGTTCGCGAAATTTGCCTCCGATGCCGTTCACACGGGTCCTTGCGGCAGTGGCGCGAAAATGAAGCTCGTCACCAATCTCGTCCTCGGCCTCAACCGCGCCGCTTTGGCCGAAGGACTCGTTTTCGCCGCCGAACTCGGCCTCGATGGCCCGCACGCGCTCGACGTGCTCCGCCGCAGCATGGCCTATTCGCGAATCATGGACACCAAGGGCGAAAAAATGCTCTCCGGTGACTTCACACCTCAGGCAAAGCTCTCGCAGCACCTCAAAGACGTGCGCCTCATGCTCGCCGCCAGTTCGATCCCGCTTCCGCTCAGCGAAACGCACCGCCAGCTCCTCGAAAAAGCCGAGGCGCTCGGTTTTGGCGACGCGGACAACAGCGCGGTCATCCAGGCCATTTCAAATCCATGAGCGCCCGCCAACGCTACCTCGTCCTCATCACCTGCTTCCTCGCGCTGGTCTTTGACGGCGTGGAGCTCGGCCTGATGCCCGTGGCGTCGCTCTCCGTCTCGAAAAGTCTGCTCGGCAGCGCCTTCACGGCGGAGCTCGGCGGCGAGTGGTTTGCGCGTTTCACCGCCGCGCTCATGCTCGGCGCCGCCATCGGCGGCATCGCGCTCGGCAGCCTCGGTGATCGCATCGGCCGCACGCGGGCGATGGGCGTGTGCATCTTGTTTTACTCCGTCTTCGCCGCGCTCGGTGCTTACGCGCAGAATAATGAGCAGATGCTCGCGTTGCGTTTTCTCGTCGGCCTTGGCGTCGGTGGTTTATGGCCAAATGGCATCGCGTTGGTGTCGGAGTGCTGGTCCGGTGCCTCGAAGCCGGTGGTCTCAGGCGTGATGATGGCGGGACTGAATGCGGGCATCCTGCTTTTGTCCCAGCTCGCGCGTCAGTGGCCCATCACGCCGGATTCCTGGCGCTGGCTGTTTCAATTCGCGGGTGCTCCTGCGTTGCTCGGCATCTTTGTCCTCATGGCACTTCCCGAATCGCCAAAGTGGCTCGCCACTCGGAGTGCAGCGAAAGGTCCGGTCACGCCGTTGAGAGAGCTGTTTCAGCCACAGCTCATCCGTTTTACCATCGTGGGCATCCTGCTGAGTGCGATTCCGATGATCGGCGCGTGGTCGGCCAGCAAGTGGATGATTCCATGGGCCGACAAAATCGCTGGAGCCACGAATGTCGGCTACAAAGCCGCCACGCAGGGCTGGTGGGCGCTCGGAGCCACGCTCGGCAGCTTTGCTGGCGCTCAACTCGCGAGCTGGCTCGGCCGCCGCCTCAGTTACGCGCTCATCAGCCTCGCCACGGTCATCATCACGATCTCCATGTTTCAATTCACCGCGCCGATGCAGCCCGCGTTTCACGGCATCGTCTTTGCGCAGGGTTTCGTTGCCACGCTGTTCTTCGGCTGGCTCGCACTCTACTTGCCGGAGCTGTTTCCCACACGTGTCCGCGCCACCGGCAGCGGACTCGCCTACAACTCCGGCCGTTTCGCCACCGCCTTCGGCGTGCTCGCCGCCGGATTCCTCTTCACCGCCCTCGGCGGCGACTATCCAAAAGTCGGCACGATTTGCGCCAGCATCTACGCCCTCGGTTTCATCGTCATCTGGTGGGCACCGGTCACGAATGCCACGCTGGAGGATTGAGACGTCGGTTCGCTGGCGTATGAAGAGGATGAAACGGGTTCTCCTCTCACTCCTTCTGACAAGCGCAGTTCTCCATGCCGAATTCCGCGCCGGTGCCGCCACCAGCAACATCACGCCGGAGCTCGGCAGCTCGATCAATGGCGGCTTTCAGGATGGCAAAGCGCTCGTCATTCACGACGAGTTGCATGCGAGGTGTCTCGCACTCGATGATGGCCAGACGAAGCTCGTTTTCGTTGTCGCGGATAGCTGTGTGATCGGTCGCGGCATCTTTGATGAGGCGAAGAAGATGGTGAACGAGGCCACCGGCCTGCCGATGGAGAATATGATGATGTCCGCCACGCACTCGCATTCCTGCGGGACCTTGCAGGCCGTGGGGCAGAGCGAGCCAAACCCGATTTACCAACGCTTCGTCGCTCGGCGCATTGCCGATGGTGTGCGGCGTGCCTTGAACAACCTCGCTCCCGCGAAAATCGGCCACGGCAGCGCCTCGGTGCCGCATCAGGTCTTCAATCGACGCTGGAAGATGAAGGCCGGCAGCATTTTGCCCACGCCACTCGGTGTCACCACCGATCAGGTAAAGACCAATCCCGGCATCAATAACCCAAACCTCGTCGAACCTGCTGGCCCCACCGATCCCGAAGTATGCTTTATTAGCGTTCAAAGCCCCGACGGCAAACCCATCGCTCTGCTGGCGAATTACTCGCTGCACTATGTCGGTGGCGTCGGCCCCGGACACATCTCGGCGGATTACTTTGGCGCGTTCGCGGTGAAGGTCGGCCAGTTGCTCGGCGCAGGCTCGGAGTTCGTCGGCATCATGTCGAACGGCACCAGTGGCGACATCAACAACATCGACTTCCGCGGCGGTCAGGCCAAAGAAGCGCCGTATGGCCGCATCCAGATCGTCGCGAACGATGTCGCGCAAGCCGTCGCGGCGGCGGTGCAGACCGTTAAGCACGCCGACTCGGTGCCGCTGCGTGTCGCGCAAAAGGAAATCGAGCTTGGTTTGCGCATCCCGACGCCCAACGAGGTCGAAAAGGCCCGCGAAGTGATGAAGGGCTCCAAACTCTTCCCGCGCATGGAAGCGATGGAGCAGGTCTATGCGCGTGAAACCGTGCTCATGGCCGATTTTCCCGCCAAAGTGTCCGCACCGCTGCAAATCATGAAAATCGGCGATCTACACGTCTCGGCCATTCCAGCCGAAGTCTTCGTCGAAATCGGCCTGGAGCTCAAAAAGCGGCATTCGCCCACTTTCACCGTCTCTTTGGCCAATGCCTACCACGGCTACCTGCCCACGCCCGAGCAGCACGCTCTCGGCGGCTATGAAACCTGGCGTGCGAGATCGAGCTGCCTCGAAGTCGATGCCTCGACCAAGATCATCGCGGGACTTGAGGAGCTGTTCGCGAAGTTGAAGTGAGTCGCGACCATTCATGGCAGGCAGAGTTTCAGTGGGTCGCATGAAAGCTCCGCTCGTCTGCCTTTTTCTTCTCGTCACCGGGCTGTGTGCCCAGCAAAAACATGTCTGGGTGCTGCCGGAGATCAATGCCCCGCGGATGCAGCGTGTGCTCTTCGACAGCAAAGCGGCCGGTGAACCGGTGAGCTGCTACGTCTTCACGCCGGAGAGCTACGATGCGGCCAAAGAACAACGCTTTCCCGTGCTCTACTGGCTGCATGGCAGCGGCGGCAGCTCGCCAGGCTCTGCCGCGCAGGTGGCGCAGCGCTACGGTGAGGCCATGAAGGCCGGAAAAATCCCGCCGATGATCATGGTCTTCCCCAATGGACTGCCGATGGGCATGTGGTGTGATTGGAAGGACGG
>Ga0315902_10009078_pt1 | contig 13365 bp, 8 predicted proteins | sample LakEriMetagenome_9_FD_203523 | JGI IMG/M metagenome (GOLD analysis project Ga0315902, IMG submission 203523) | Freshwater fungal communities from buoy surface, Lake Erie, Ohio, United States - Buoy 12 MA117 | ecosystem: Environmental > Aquatic > Freshwater > Lake > Lake biofilm | place: USA... | reverse complement strand
CATACGACGGCAACTTCAGGCCGGCGGCATCGGTGAGCGGCGAAAGATCGCACCCGGCCCGGTCATCGAGCTGTCGCCCCTTGATCAGGGCGGCCACCACGGCGAGGTCGATGCAGTTCACGAGTTCGGCGAACACGGGCTGCTTTTCCGCGAGGTCGTCATAGGAGCCCGTCATGGCATCGCACCACTTTTTGGCGAAAGCGTCGGCCGGGACGGCACCGCGCTTCATGCCGCCCTGCTGGGCCACATCGCTCTCGGTGAGGCACTTCATTCGTCGGCCACCGATGCTCCAGGCGAGTTCGTCCGGATCGCGGGCGATCGGGTCGTAACTGGCCTCGAGCCAGAACCGCGGCAGTGCGGTGGCGCGACCGCCGGCGGGAATCATGGCAAGGTAACTCGGCAGGCTCTTGAGCCCCGACTCTTCGAGCCCCATGCCGAGCCGCTTCATGCGATAGTCGGCAGCAACGAGGACGCGGGCGAAGCGGCTGTCGGTCGGCACACCGCCCACGGTCACCTTCTGGGGGCCGAGGGCCTGCTCCATGGCGGTGAACGTCGCCTTCGGGTCGGGACCCATTACGCCCTGCCGGCGAAGTACGCCCTGCAACTTGGCGATGCCTTCGGGGGTGGGATCGATCGAACAGGTCATGCCACCCGCGCGGGCGGCCTCGATGGCACGCAGGCAGACGACGAGATCCTCGAGATGGAGGGGTGGCCGGTGGCTGGTGGCGCCGACGATCGCGCCGGAGCGGTCGACGACGAGCGCGTCCGCCGGGCCACAGAGGAGAATGTCGTTGTGGTCGGGATCGACAAACACGTGTTCGACCCGTTGCAGGCCGCCCAGGAACTGCACCTCGGCCGGAAGTGGGGTGCCCTTCGCGACCGACTCCTTGATGGCTGAAGCGATGGCGTTGAGTGATACCGTGCGCGACTCGCCGGCTTTGCCTGACCAACCCGCGTCGGCCAGGGCTCGGGTCCGCTCGGCCGCCAGCGACTCCAGGGCCTGCGGTTCGAGCGATCGGACGATGCCATCGGCATCGACGGAGATGCCGCCCACGGCCTGATTGCCAAACCCCATTTGGCCGAAGCAGACGTGCGCCGAACCCACCGCGGCCAGCATGGGCACCAGGCAGGCCGCTCGGCGGAGGGCAGCGGGGAGGCGGATCGCGGACATGGAGACCTCGCAGTGGCGGTATGAAACCCCGGGGGCAAACCGACCTCCGATGCTAGTAAGGCCCGCAATTTCCAGCAAACCCGGTTCTCCCCGTAAAACCCCGCCTTTTGACGGCCTCGCCAAGTGGCTGCCGCTGGATCATGATGAACGGACCGTGTTGCCGGCGTCCCGCGATGTGCGAGGGCTGACGCGACCGGTCCTGTCTCCCGCGCATGGCATGACGGCCGAACCCCAGTCTTTTCTGCACGTGGTCGACCCGGCGGTCGGCGAGAGCATCATCCGGCTCTCGCCGGGGAAGCGGGTGACCCTCGGCCGCGCACCCTCCAACGACATCGTCCTCCACGACGAGCGGGCCAGCCGCGTCCATGCCGAAATCGTCTCCGCCCCCGGTGGCTGGTGCGTGCGCGACCTGCAGAGCCGAAACGGCACCACCGTCAACGGGACGGTGGTGGTCTCCGAACGGCTGCTGGCCACCGGCGACGTGGTCCGGATCGGCCTCGCGCAGATCGCGTTCACGAGCGGCGACCCGCCGACCGGCGCCAGCCAGGCGTTTGGGCCGTCCGAAACGATCGCCGGTGACGTCCCGAGCGACGCTGCCGAATGGATGGCGTCGATCACGCATCGCCGTACCCGCAGCCGCCTGCTCGAGGCGATCAGCGAGGCGGCGGGCACGGCGCCGCGCGTGGGTCGGGCCGCCGCCGATCTCTGTCGTCTCGCTTTCGCGCTGGCAGGCGCCGACGACGCCCGCGGCATCTCCCGGCTCGCGGTCGACTCGGCGCTCCAGGGCACGGCGGCCACCCGCGGCATGGTGCTCCTGCCGGCCAGGCTCGGTGACGCGGCCCTCGACCGGGTCACCGTCGACATGGTCGCTCCCACGGCATCGACGCCAGATCCCTGGACCTGGTCGCTGCCCCACGCCGCCACCGCCACGGTGCTGCTCACCGACGAAGCGGTGCTGGCGACCGGGGACGGCAGGTTCGGCGACGCCGCGGCGACGATCGCCGCGCCGATCCGCTCGCGGGGACGGCCGGTCGGCGTGATGCACCTCGAGGTCGAGGCCGGCGGCGCGGCCACGCCCGACGACCTGGAGTTCGTGATGGCGGTCTGCGACGCCCTCGGCGTGGCGCTCGACAACCTCGCCGCCCGTGAGGTTCTCTCCACCCGGCTCGCCACCGCCGCCGATGAGAACGAGCGGCTCCGCCGCCGGCTCGGCGAGGAGACCCACATGGTCGGCGCGAGTCCGGCCCTCCAGGGAATCATCGGCCAGGTGCAGCGGGTGGCGACGACCAAGGCGACGGTGCTCGTCCGCGGTGAGAGCGGAGCGGGCAAGGAACTGATCGCCCGCGCCATCCACGAGGCGAGCGATCGCACCAGCGGCCCCTTCGTCTGCCTCAACTGCGCGGCCCTCTCGGAGACGCTGCTGGAGAGCGAGCTGTTCGGCCACGAGAAGGGCGCTTTCACCGGAGCGACCGAGCGGAAGATCGGCAAGTTCGAGGCGGCCCACAAGGGCACGCTGATGCTCGACGAGATCGGCGAGATGAGCCCCGCCATCCAGGCCAAGTTCCTCCGCGTGCTCGAGGGGCACCCATTCGAGCGCGTCGGCGGCAGCGGTCGCGTGCAGGTGGACGTCCGCGTCGTCGCGGCCACCAACCGCGATCTGGAGCGGGCCGTCGCAGCGGGGGACTTCCGCCGCGACCTCTACTTCAGGCTCAAGGTGGTCGAGATCATCGTGCCGCCGCTCCGCCGGCGTCCCGAGGACATCGAGCCGCTCGCCGCGCACTTTCTGAACCGTTTCGCCACGGAGACCGGCCGCAAGCTCCGCGGCTTCACGCCCGAGGCGGTCGAGGCGATGCAGGCCTACCACTGGCCCGGCAACATTCGCGAACTCCGCAACGTGATCGAACGGGCCGTGGTGCTCTCGCAAGGCGAATCGATCGACGTCCACGAACTGAGCCTCAGTCACCTCGCCGCTCCGGGCGAGACCGACGCCAACGCCGCGCTGCGGTCGGGGCCCTTCGTGCCGATGACGATCGAGGAGATGGAGCGGCGGCACGTGTTGGCCACGCTCGAGGCAGTGGGCGGCAACAAGACGAAAGCCGCGGCGATCCTCGGCATCGAACGGTCGACGCTCGACCGCAAGCTCGCGAAGTGGGCGCGCGTGTAGGCGGGTGCCCGCTACTGCCGGACGTTCGCTTCGACGCCAGGAAGCCCAATCGCGTGAGCGATGGGGACATGCACTTCGACGCCAGGAAGCCCAATCGCGTGAGCGATGGGGACATGCGCTTCGACGCCAGGAAGCCCAATCGCGTGAGCGATGGGGACATGCACTTCGACGCCAGGAAGCCCAATCGCGTGAGCGATGGGGACATGCGACTGGTGCGCCGCTCAGGCCTGCCCGTGCCCCACCGCCGGACGTTCGCTTCGGGCGTCCTGCCCTTCGCTCACTCGATGCTGCCTGCGCTTCGCCATCCTGGCTCCGCTGGGCAGCAACGCCGGCGACGGCGCACGGGCAGGCCCTCGCTGCGTCGTTCGCTCGTTGCACAGGCCCTCGCTGCGTCGTCACCTCGTAGCACAGGTTGGTAACCTGTGGCCATCAGCCGCAGCAGGTTGACAACCTGCTGCTACTGTCAGGCATTGCATCGTTGCCAGCCGCGCCATGACCCGCGCTGCGATCAATCGCCGAGCCCGAAATACTTCTTCCAGTAGTCCGCCCCCTCGGGGCCGGGCTCCGGCGGCTTGGCGTCGGGCGACAGGCGGCCGCGGCGGCGACGGGCCTCGCGGGCCTCGGCCAGCCACTCTTCGCACGACACAGCCTTGGAGCGGCGCCGACGGGCCGCGGCCTGCAGTCGCCGGTCGCTCGAGACCACCATGAGGTGCGCCGGTGCCGTGTCGTCCTCGACGAGTTCCTCGATCAGCGAGTCGGCGTCGGGGTATTCTCTGGCAAACCAGACGCGGATGCCGCCGTGAGAGAGCCGGGCCGGTAGGCCGTCGGGGGCGCGGGCCGCGTCGAACACCACGATCGTATCGGAGGCCTTCTCGCCGAGCAGGTCGACGAGCAGGTCGAGCAGGGCTGCTCGCGACTGCTCGAAGCCCTTCGGACCGCGGGACTCGCCGAACACGCCCGAGGCGTGCAGCAGGTTGTAGCCGTCGATGATCAGGGTCATTCAGCCGAGCCGGTACTTCACGCGGCCCCCCACGATCGTGGTCACCGCCCTGCCCTGCAGCGTCCAGCCGTGGAACGGCGAGTTGACGCTCTTGGAGCGGAACGTGCTCACGTCGACCGTCCACGACACGTCTGGGTCGATGAGCGTGATGTCGGCCACGGCCCCCGGCCGGAGCGTGCCCCGGTTGATCCCCAGGATCTTCGCGGGCAGCGTGCTCATCGCCTCCACGAGCCGCGGCCAGCCCAGCCGGCCCGACTGCACCAGTCGCGTGACGGAGAGGCCGACGGCCGTCTCCAGCCCGAGGATGCCGAACGGGGCCCGGTCAAGCTCCAGCATCTTCTTCTCGCGGGCGTGCGGAGCGTGGTCGGTGGCGATGCAGTCGATCGTGCCGTCCACGAGACCCTCGATGATCGCCTCCACGTCGGCCGCCGTCCGCAGCGGCGGGCTCATCTTGAAGTTGGAGTCGAAGCCGCGGAGGCACTCGTCGGTGAGCGTGAAATGATGCGGGCAGGCCTCCGCGGTGACGCGGATGCCCCGCCGCTTGGCCTCGCGGATCAGGGCCACGCCGCCGCCCGTCGAGACGTGCATGGCGTGGAGCCGTCCGCCCGTCACCTCCGCCAGGGCGATGTCGCGGCCGATCAGCACCTCCTCGGCCGCTGCCGGCATCCCGCCGAGGCCGAGCACGAGCGAGACGAGCCCCTCGTGCATCACGCCGCCCCGGGAAAGTTCCAGCACCTCCTCGTGGGCGAGGATCGGCTTGTCGAACATCCGGCAGTATTCGAAGGCCCGTCGCATCAGTTCCGCGTCGTAGACCGGGGCGCCGTCGTCGCTGAAGGCCACGGCGCCGGCCTCGACGAGCTGGCCGATCTCGGCGAGTTCCTTCCCCTCGCGGCCCCGGCTCACGCAGGCGACCACGAACACGTTGCAGGTGTCGGCGCGGGCCGCCTTCTGGTGGATGAACTCCACCGCCGCCTGCGTGTCGATCGGCGGCTCGGTGTTGGGGATGCAGGCGACGCTCGTGAAACCGCCCGCCAACGCCGCCCGCGTTCCCGTCTCGATCGTCTCGTCCTCCTCGCGACCCGGCTCGCGGAGGTGGACGTGCATGTCGACGAGGCCGGGCGTCACCACGAGGCCGCTGGCGTCGATCGTCTCGTCGGCCTTGCCGATCGGTTGCGTGCCGGCGAGTCCCACGGCGACCACCTGCCCGTCGCGGACGAGCACGTCGTCGACGCGGTCGATGCCCTGCGAGGGATCGACCACCCTTCCGCCACGAATCAGGAGCGTGCCCATCGGCGAATCCTCGTCAGTAGATCCGGGTCGCGGGGGAAGACGCCTCGCCACCCGACCGCACCGCCGACCGCGGCCCGCACGTCAGCCAGAGCACCGCCATCCGCACCGCCAGCCCGTTGGCGACCTGGCCGAGGATCAGCGACTGCGGGCAGTCGGCCACCTCGGCAGAGACCTCGACGCCCCGGTTGATCGGGCCCGGCGCCAGGATGAGCAGGTCCTTCTTGGCACGCTTCAGCCGGTCGCGGGTCATCGCGTAGAGGTGGGCGTATTCGCGGACCGAGGGGAAGGGCCTCGTGTTCTGCCGTTCGAACTGGATCCGCAGGAGGTTCAGCACGTCGCACCGCGGCACGATCGCGTCGAGGTCGTGCGACACCTCCACGCCCAGCTCCCGCCAGCGCTCCGAGACGAGCGTGGGCGGGCCGCAGAGGATGACCTTGGCGCCGAGCTTCATCAGGCCCCAGAGGTTGGACCGGGCCGTCCGGCTGTGGGCGATGTCGCCGACGAGCCCGACCGTGATCCCGGAGAGGTCGCCGAGCCGCTCCTTGATCGTGAAGATGTCGAGCAGTCCCTGCGTGGGATGCTCGTGCGGGCCGTCGCCGGCGTTGATCACTCCGACCGAGAGATGCTGCGCGAGCAGGTGCGGCGTGCCCGGGGTCTGGTGGCGGACGACCGCGGCATCGACCCCCATCGCCTCGAGGTTCTTGGCGGTGTCGATGAACGACTCGCCCTTCGAGAGGCTACTGGACGAAGCCGAGAAATCGATCACGTCGGCTCCGAGCCGGCGGGCGGCCAGGGCAAAGCTCGTCTTCGTCCGCGTCGAGTTCTCGAAGAAGAGCGTGACGATGGTCGTGCCATTGAGCACGGAGAGCTTCCGGCGGCAGCCGTCGGTCGCCTCCTTGAAGAGGGTCGCCGTATCGAGCAGCGTACGGATTTCGTCCGGCGTGAGCCGCTCGAGATCGAGGAGGTGCCGGTGCCGCCAGTGCGCGGGCACGGTCTCGTGGGCGAGTGCAGCAGTGCTCATGCGGCGCGCGGGATGATCGCGAACAAGGGCTTCGCCGCGGCGACCACCGTGGCGGGATACGTCCGCGGCGAGTCTAGCAAAGTTCGCTGGTTTTGCGGGGTTGGCGGCGTTTCCACAGCGGTCGGGCGGTTGACCTTGCCCCGGCGGACCGCGGCTCCCTACCCTCCCGTCGCGTTCGCAACTGGACCCAGGCGCCGGGCCGCGATGCCCCGCCGTATGTCGAGCACCGATTCATGAATGGCTCCGTCTGGTCGATCCGGGCATTTTCGACGGCGCTCCTCGCCGTCGTCCTCGTCACGGCAAGCGGCTGTACCTCGGCCATCAGCACCGCGTATCTCCGCGATGCGGTCTGGGACTTTGCCGAGCACGCCGCGGAGGAACAGCCGAAATCCGACGCCGCCACGGACGAGTCGTCGACCGACGAACCCTTCGAGTCCGCCGAGGTGTCCGACACCGCGGCCGCCGATGCGGAGCGGCGTGAGGCGGCGATCGAGGAGGCTGTCGCGAGGCTCGCGAAGATCGGCGCGCTCGACGACGCAGCCCGTTCCACGCTGATCGAGACGCTGCAGCGAACCCAGCAGGAGGACTGGCCCGTCGTGGTCGATGCGTTCGCATCCTCGCTGGCCGACGCGGCGCCGCCACGGACGTCCACACGCGAGGCTGCGGACGACGTGGACGACGCAGCAGATCCAGTCGCCGTCGTCGCCGCCTCCCACACCGTGGCGAAGGCCGACCTCGACGAGGCGTCGACTCCGCCACCGGCCCCGGCTCCGCCACCGGCCGAGACACTGGTCCCGTCGGCCATCCCATCGGCCGTCCCATCGGCCGTCCCATCGGCCGTCCCATCGGCCGTCGTCTCCGCCGTGACGCCACCTGCGCCGGAGCCCGATGCCCACCTCCCGTCGGCGGCAGCGGTTCCGTCGCTGGCCGTCCGCAACGCCTGCTTCGCCACGCGGGTTCAGGCGTGGGGCGTGGTCGAGCGGTTTCCGGAGGCCCGCTTCCGCCCCGGACAGGAACTGATCGTCTACTTCGAACTCGACAACCTCTCCTCGGGCCAGTCCGCCGCCGGTCATACGACCTGCATCGACGCCGCGCTCGCCCTCGTCGCCGCTGACGGCACGACAGTTCGCGACTGGAGCTTCGAGCCGATCGCGGAGACGTGCGCGTCGCAGCGACGCGACTACTTCGCGCGCTACGTGATCCGGCTTCCGGAAGCGGCGGCCGCCGGGGCGTTCCGCCTCGACATCGAAGTCGTCGACACGCTCGCCGGCACGACGTCGCGAACCAGCCTGCCGCTGGAGATCGGGGCCGAGTCCCGCTGAGCCGGACCCGGCGGCTACGATGTCGTCGCCTCCCGGGCTCCACGCGATGCAGACTCCACCCCCAATCCTCGGCACCGAGCGTCTCGAGAAGACGTTCGCCAGCGGTGACGCCGAGGCCACGGTCGCCGCCGTCCGCGGCGTGAATCTCAGCGTCAACCGCGGGGAGTTCGTGGCGGTCACCGGCGCCTCGGGCTCGGGGAAGAGCACGCTGCTCCATATGCTTGGCGGGATCACGCGGCCGACCGCTGGCCGGGTGCTGCTCGAAGGGGTCGATCTCGCCACGCTCGACGACGACGCCCTCGCCGCGATCCGGCGCCGCCGGATCGGCTTCGTGTTCCAGCGTTACAACCTGCTGCCGGAACTCTCGCTCCTCGAAAACGTCTCCCTGCCACTCGCGCTGGATGGTGCGAACTCAACGCGGTGCGATGCGGCGGCTCGTGCGGCGCTCGAGGCCGTGGGCATGGACCACCGCGGGGCCCACCGGCCGGACGAGCTTTCGGGAGGCGAACAGCAGCGGGGAGCGATCGCCCGGGCGCTCGTCACCGACCCTGCTGTGGTACTCGCCGACGAGCCCACGGGCGCTCTCGACTCGGTCAACTCGGTCCGCGTCGTCGAGCTCCTCCAGCGGCTCGTCGCCGAGCGGCAACAGACGGTGATCCTGGTCACCCACGATCCCTCGGTGGCTGCGGCGGCCGGACGGGTCGTGCGGATGCGGGACGGCCAGGTCGAGTTCGACTCGGCCCGGCCCCAACGGCCATGAGGCTCCGCGGGCTGATGGTGCGGCAGTGGAGGCGACGCCCGGGGCGGGCGCTGGCCGCCGCCGCAAGCGTGGCGGTGGCCGTCGGCGCGGCCGTGGCCACCTGGGCTGCGGCCGACGCCTCGCGGCAGGGCTACCAGCGGCTCACCGAGGCGGTCGCCGGCGTGCCTACGATCGACGTCACGGCCCGCGACGGGCAGCGGTTCGCCGCCTCGGCCGTGCCCGGCCTTGTCGACGTGCCGGGCGTGCGGGCGGTGGTGCCGCTCTTCTACCGGCCGTCGCTGGTCCGCGTGGGCGAGAACCGGCTTCGCGAGGTGGCGGTGGGCGTGGATGCGGGAGCCCTCGTCTCCGCGGGGTTGCTCGTCCTCGAGTCGGGCGAGCCGTGTCGCGAGAACGATGAAGTGGTGCTCGACGCCACGCTCGCCAAGGGGCTCGGCGTGGCTGTCGGCGACGAGGTGCTCTTCTTCGCGCGGCGGCGGATCGCGCGGATGCGCGTCACCGGCCTCGCCGCCACCAGTTCGCTCCGCTGGTTCGCTGAGGGGGCCACCGTCGTCGCCGACATCCAGGTGCTGGAGGCGATGTCGCTGTCGACGGCGGAGGTGGATCGAGTCAGGATCGTTCTCGCTCCCGACGCCGCCCGCGAGGAGGTGCTGGCGGCGGTTTCCCGGCGGCTGCCGGAGGCCCTCGTCGCCAATGTGCCCGCGGGCCGGGCGAGCCTGGCCGACGACGTGCTGCATTCGGCGAACCTGGGGCTCGACTTCGTCACGGCCCTGACGCTCGCCATGGCCTGGTTCATCGTCGGCAACGCGATGCTGATGAACGTCGCCGAGCGGCGGCGGGGGCTGTCGCTGATCCGCGTGCTCGGAGGCACGGCCCGACAGGTTCGCCGACTCGTGACCGTCGAGGCGGCGATTCTCGGCGGCCTCGGGGCCGCAGTCGGCGCCGCCGTCGGACTCGCGGCGGCGGCCCCGATCTCCGCGGGCATCTCGCGGGCGCTGCAGACCAGTTCCGGCGGCGTCGCCTTCCATCCGCTGCTCGTGCCGGTGGCCGTGGCGCTGGGGATCGTCATTGCGGTGGCCGCCGCCTGGTGGCCGGCCCGCCAGGCGACGTCGATCGACCTGCTCGAGGGGCTGTCGGCGCTGCCCGCGGAGCCGCCGCGAGAGTCGATGCGCGGCCTGCTCGTGGCCGCCGCGTTCTTCACCGCGGTCGCGTTTGGCTGCGAACTGGGAATGGCGTTCGGCATCCTGCCGCCGCGGGCGTCGGTGGTGTCGGGCGTGGTGCTGCTTCTCGCCTTCGTGGCCTTCACACCGTTTTTTCTGATTCCGCTGGTCCGGCTCCTTGGCCGGCTCGTGCCGCAGCGGTGGCGGATCGAGGGCACGCTGGCGGTGGCCCAGATCGTCCGGCAGCCGATCCGCACGGCACTGACGGCGGGCGTGCTCGTGGTGGCGGTGAGCAACGGCATCGGGCTCGGCCACGCGATCCGCGACAGCGTCGACGACGTCCTTGGCTGGTACGGCAGGATGCTCAAGGCCGACTGGGTGCTGACGCAGGCCGGGGCGCTGTCGGTGTCGCGGCAGGACCGCGGCGCGGCGTCGCGGGCCATGCAGGAAGAAGTCGGACGTCTCGACGGCGTGGCCGACGTGGAGGGCATCGGCGTGGCGACGGGACGCGTCGCGGGGCAGGCCTGCGTCGTCATCGCCCGCGACCTGCCGGCCGGACTGCCGCTGCCGCTCGCACCGGTGGACGCGACGGATGCCGACGTTCGTGCGGCGCTCGAGCGGGGCGAGGCCGTCGCCGGCACGGTGCTCGCGCAGCGGACGGGCTTGAAGGCAGGCGACGAGGCCGTGGTCGAGGTGTTCGGCCGCAAGACGCCCGTGCGGATCGCGGCGCTCGTCGTCGACTATACGTCCGGCGGCGCGTCGCTGGTGCTCCGTCGCGATGCCGCCCGGCGGCTGTTCGGCATGGAGGCGGCCGACGTGCTCCTCGTGACCGCCGCCGAGGGCCGCTCGGCGTCGCTCAAAGATTCTCTCGAGGTGATCGCCCGGAGCCATTCGATGTTCGTGCGGTCGTACGGCGACCTCCGCGGCTTCATCGACCGGATCGTGTCGGGCGTGGTCGGCTCGCTCTGGTCGATCCTCGGGCTCGGCTTCGTGGTCGGCAGCCTCGGCGTTGCCAACACCGTCACCATGAGCGTGCTGGAGCAGCAGCGGTCGCTCGGCCTCCTGCGGGCGGTGGGCATGCGCCGCGGGCAGGTGGTCGGTCTGGTGGTGCTGCAGAGCATGCTCCTGGGGGCGGCCGCCGGGATCATCGGCCTCGTGTCGGGCGTGACGACCGCGCTGTTCATCCAGTTCGCGAGCCAGCCGCTGCTCGGCCATCCGCTCGCCATGCACATCCGTCCCGGCGTGGTGATCGTGAACCTCCTGGCCGCCCTCGCGGTCACCGCGCTTGCGGCCTGGCTGCCCGCCCGCCGCGCCGTAAAGCTCGACCTGCTCGAGGCACTATCGACGGAGTGACGGCGTATTCCGGTTTGCAGAAAGCCCCGAGCGGAAGCGAGGGGATACGGTGTGGCGAACCATGACGCCCGCTCGCGCGACTGGCGCCAACCCCTCGCTCGCGCTCGGGGCTTCCTGTCGGGGTGACGGCGGCCTCTGGGTTCGAACAGCCCCGTGCCTCACCCGATGTCGAGCCAGCGGGGCAGCGGCGCGTCGGCGTCGAGGCCGAGGATGCCGCGGAGTTCAGCCACCTCGGCGTCGTCGAGTGGCACGAAGACCACCGGATCCTGCACGAGCGCGGGATCGATGAGCCGCCAGCCGGCGATCGTTGTGCCCGCCATGATCGGGGCTCGGCCGTAGCCATACATCATGTTGTCGACGTTCTCGAAGAAGTTGCGGAGCACGATCGCCTCCGGCCGCGGGCGGCGGACGTAGTAGAGTTCGATCACGTCCTTCCAGAAGTGCGGCACGAACTTCTCGCCCACGTCGGCGATGCCGTAGCGGTCCCGGTTGGTGCCGGCGATGCAGACAGGCAGCGAGCCAAGCGTCAGGCCGCGGTCGCGGCCGCGGGCCTCGATGCAGCCGAGGAGGTTGATCGAGAAGTCGGCACTGAAGCAGTCGTCGCAGACGAGCACGACGTCGCCGAGGTCGGCCGGCCCCCCCTGTCCCGCCCGCGCCGTCGTCCCGTCGAGCAGCGCGTCGGCCAGTCGCTCGAAGCGGATGTGGTAGCTCTGGATCTCGGTCGGCAGGCCGTGGCCGAGCACGATGATCGTGACGGGTGCCGTGCCGGCCACCCCGTCGCGGACGGCGACCAGGAACGCCGTGGCGACCGAGTCGAGCGTCTCTCCTTCCTTCTCCTTCTTGAACGTCGTGGTGGCGCCGCCGTACGAGGTGGCGATCGTGGTGATCTCCTTGGGGCCGAGGCCGGCGGCCGGATCGAGCAGGCCGATCACCGTGCGGCCGGGGGCGAGCACCGGCACGGCGGCGGTCCTCTTCCGCACGCGGTCGATGAAGTCGGCGAGTCGTGCCAGCGTGGCGACGCGCTCTCCATCGGGCAACTCGGCAAGCCGGTCGGCGTGCTGGAGCGCCAGGTGGTGCACCGCCGGCTCGATCTGCCGCCAGTGCTTGGCATCGCACGGCCTCGCGGCGAGCACCGCCGGCGCGACATCCCGCTGGAAGGCGACGACGTCAGCCGGGATGACCGCCGGTTCGGCCGCGATCGCCCGGCCGCCGGACAGGCAGAGCGTCACGCAGATCGCCGCGCTGAGCCTCGCGACGGCGTGTTGCGTTCCGCGCCGCCGCGAGGGGCTGCCCGTGCCCGGGAGCCGGCGTTTGCTTGCTCCGCGCAGCCAGGATGGCGGAGCGGAGAAAGCATCGAGCGGGCGAAGCCCAGGATGGGCGGAGCGAGCGGCCGGCGGCGGGGATGGGCAGCCCCTCGCCTGGTGTGCGGTCGGCGTGTCCCCATCGCTTACGCGATTGGGCTTCCTGATGGCGGCGGCCGGCGGCGGGGATGGGCAGCCCCTCGCCTGGTGTGCGGCCTGCGTGTCCCCATCGCTTACGCGATTGGGCTTCCTGAGGGCGGCGTCTGGCGACGGGTATGGGTAGCCCCTCGCCTGGTGTGCGGCCTGCGTGTCCCCATCGCTTACGCGATTGGGCTTCCTGAGCGCGGCGTCTGGCGACGGGGATGGGTAGCCCCTCGCCTGGTGTGCGGCCTGCGTGTCCGCATCGCTTACGCGATTGGGCTTCCTGAGGGCGGCGTTTGGCGGCGGGGATGGGCCGGTCATGTCTCGATGATTCCCTTCACCACGTGCCCGTGCACGTCCGTGAGCCGGAACTGGCGGCCCTGGTAGCGGAAGGTCAGCTTGGTGTGGTCGATGCCCGCCAGGTGCATGATCGTGGCCTGCATGTCGTGGATGTGCACCGGGTCGGACGTGATGTTCCAGGCGTAGTCGTCGGTCGAGCCGTGCACGTGGCCCGCCTTCGCGCCGCCGCCGGCGAGGAGGAACGAGAAGGCGCGGCCAAAGTGGTCGCGGCCCTTCGGGCTGGCCGGATCGCCCTGCCCGAAGGGCGTGCGGCCAAACTCGCCCCCCCAGGCCACGAGGGTGTCGGCGAGCAGGCCGCGGTCCTTGAGGTCCTGGATCAGCGCCG
>Ga0315902_10009075_pt1 | contig 13368 bp, 8 predicted proteins | sample LakEriMetagenome_9_FD_203523 | JGI IMG/M metagenome (GOLD analysis project Ga0315902, IMG submission 203523) | Freshwater fungal communities from buoy surface, Lake Erie, Ohio, United States - Buoy 12 MA117 | ecosystem: Environmental > Aquatic > Freshwater > Lake > Lake biofilm | place: USA... | reverse complement strand
CGCCAGGCCAGCAGCCGGCCGTCCTGACGGAGCCGCGCCCAGAGCACGTCAAACCGGTCATCGATCTCCCCGACCGGGAGCGGCGTCACGCCGGGCTCGCATCGCGTGATCGCGCCGGTCCAGACGCGCGGATCAGTGAAGTGCTCAACGGCGGCGCGAGCGCCGGAAAGCCCGTGGAACCAGCGCACTGCCCGTTCACTCGCCACCGCCGACCAGTCCGCCTTCCAGGCGTACTTCACGTGGCTCAGGCTCTCCGGCCAGGGCTTCATGTCGAAGTGCTTGTAGATCGGCGCGGAGCGGTCGTTGGCGTTGAAGGTGTACCGGACGAACGCGGAATCCTGATCGGCGAACCGGCGGAGCAGGTCGCGGCTGACGCCCCGCGCGCGCGGGTCAACCAGAAGGGTATGGAGGCTCGCGCCAACGAGCGTCTCGCCCTGGTAATCGAACCGTTGCCGGAAGTTTCCCAGGAAGGCCAGGACCCCGTCGGACGGCGTATCGTAAACCCAGCCGGCCGGGGTGGCGTCGCTGTAGCCCGCGCCCGGCGAGCCCGCCGAAAGCCAGCGCCAGCCCTCTCTGGAGCGCGGATACCACCACGCCCAATCGCAAAGGCGCTGCACGGCGTCGCTGTCGCCAAGCTCAAACGGTCTCACGCCGGGTTTCATTTCGGGTCACTCCACGACTGGAAAGTCGGAGAATGCAACGTCGAGGCCATCAATCCCTTGTGGCACAAGGGCGAAGAACCCGAAATGGGGAGAGCGACCGCACCGGGTGCGGCCGCTCCGTCCATCAGCTCTTGAAGGAGCGCGGCTCGTCCAGACGCCGCTCGAAGTCGTGAATCTCCGCTTCGGCCTTGTCCCTGGCATAGCCGTAGCGTTCCTGGATCTTCCCGGCGAGCTGGTCACGCTTGCCCGCGATCACGGTCAGATCGTCGTCAGTGAGCTTGCCCCACTGCTCCTTCACCTTGCCCGAAAACTGCTTCCATTCGCCTTCGACACGATTCCACATGGTGGGTCTCCCTTCGTTGCTGAGCGTGAAGAGAGAACCCCCAGGCGCCGCTCAGGGTTCCGCGTGAACGCCGACGGAGGCCGCCGTGGACCCGGCCAGCGGCGGTTCGGCCGGCCGGGCCGGCGGCGGGGCGATCCCGTCTATCAGCGCCACGGTTTCGCGCACGAAGCGGGCGTGGGTGACGATCCCGATCTCCAGCCGCTCGCCGGACAGCTCGACCTGCTGGGTCAGGATGCCGGCGACGAACTGGACTTCCTGGGCCTCGGCGGCGCCGGGCCGGCGCCGGGCGCCCTCGGCCATGAAGACCGGGCCGCCGGAGTTGCCGGGAAAGACCCTGAAGTCGAGCAGGAAGGTGGGAAAGGCGCTGGAGGGGGCCAGGGGATAGGACGCGACCCGCCCCGAACGAAGGATCGGAAAGCCTGCCTGGTTCGCCGACAGGCCACGGGGGAAGCCGAGCGCCATCATCTCGTCGCCCGGCCCCAGGCCGTAGCGGGTAAAGGTCTCATCCTCGGCCAGCCAGGACAGCGGAATGGCGGCGCGGGCGAACTCGTCCGGCGCCTTGATCACGATGGCGGCGATGTCGCGGGTCGGATGACGCGTCCACTTCGGGTCCCGGTCGTCGTCCCGGATCGACAGCGGCTGGGGGTCATAGCGCCAGGCGCCGTCGCTGCCCTGGACCCGGTAGCCGATCCTGGCCTCGAGGGCGGGCATGCGATCCAGGACATGGGCGGCGGTGACAAGCACGGTCCGCGAGCGGCCATCCGGAGTCGGGGCCTCGATCAGGAAACCGGTGCCCACCGTGCGCTTGCCGTTCCCGAGCGGCTGCTCCAGTTGCACCGTCGCCTTGATCAGATCGACGGAGAGATCCCAGGCCATCGACGCTCCCAGATGCAAGCGGTACTTCTGGACCCTCGACGGCCCGTCCCGATGATGCGGCCTCATTTGACCGCAACGCGGCGGACGCACAAGCTGATCGTCTGCCGCACAGGAGAGTTGATTCATGAACCGGCGCCAGATGATGGCCGCGACCGCCGCGACCGCCCTTTCATCCAGCCTCGTCGCCCCAGGGAGCGCCATGTCCGCCACGCCCAAGCCTGTTCCTCCTGTCGCCCGCAAGATCCCCAAGCGCATCGAGCAGCTGGGCCGGGTGCGTGTCGACGACTACGCCTGGATGAAGGATGACAACTGGCAGAAGGTCCTGCGCGATCCGACCCTGATCAAGGCGGACGTGAAGGAACACCTCACGGCGGAGAACGCCTACACCAAGGCGATGCTGGCGCCGACCGAGACCCTTCAGACGGCCATGTTCGAGGAGATGAAGGGGCGCATCAAGGAGGACGACGCCTCTGTCCCCGACACCGACGGCGCCTGGGAATACTACAGCCGCTACGAGAAGGGCGCGCAGCACCCGATCCACGCGCGTCGGCCGGTCGGCAAGACCGAGGGCGAGGTGATCCTGCTGGACGAGGAAGCCGAGGCGAAGGGCAAGGCCTTCTATCAGGTCGGAGCAGCCAGCCACACGGCCGACCACCGCTACTACGGCTGGGCCGTTGACGAGCAGGGATCGGAAGTCCTGCGCATCTTCGTCCGCGAGATCGCCTCCGGCAAACCGGTCGGAGAACCGGTCGAGAACGTCAACGACTTCGTCTTCTCCCCCGACAGCAAATGGATCTTCTGGACCCTGCGGGACGAGAACGGCCGACCGGCGAAGATCTACCGTCGCCCGATCGGCGGGGCCGCGAAGGACGACGTGCTGGTCTATGACGAGCCGGACGAGGGCTTCTTCATCGGCGCCGGGGTTTCGCAGTCCCGCAAGTGGATCGTCATCGGCTGCGGCAACCAGGACAGCAGCGAGGCCTGGCTGATCCCGGCCGCCGATCCGACCGCCGCGCCGGTGCTCGTCGAGAAGCGCCAGGAGGGCGTTCGCTACGACGTCGAGCACTGGAACGACCGGTTCGTGATCCGGACCAACGCCGACGGCGCGGTGGACTTCAAGCTGGTCACCGCCCCGGAGGACAAGCCCGGCAAGGCGAACTGGAAGGACTGGATCGCCCACAAGAGCGGCAACCTGATCCTCGGCACGACGGCCTTCAGGGACTGGTTCGTGCGGCTGGAGAAGGTCGACGCCGTCAATCGCCTCGTCATCACCCGGGCCGGCGGCGACGAACACGTGATCGACTTCGACGAAGAGGTCTACGCCCTCGGCCTCGACGGCGGCTACGAGTACGACACCTCGTCCCTGCGCTTCACCTACACCTCGATGACCACGCCCCGGCAGTGGTTCGACTACGACATGGCCACCCGCAAGCGGACCCTGCGCAAGACCCAGGAAATCCCGTCCGGCCACGATCCGGCGAAATACGAGACCCGCCGCCTGAACGCGAAGGCGTCGGATGGCGCGGAGGTGCCGATCTTCGTGCTGATGAAGAAGGGCACGAAGCTCGACGGCTCGGCCCCGCTGCTCCTCTACGGCTACGGCAGCTACGGCATCTCGCAGGAGCCCAACTTCTCGATCCGCAATCTCAGCCTCGTCGACCGCGGCTGGATCTGGGCCACGGCCTGCCCGCGCGGCGGGGCGGAAAAGGGCTGGGGCTGGTTCCTGGACGGCAAGAAGTTCAAGAAGAAGAACACCTTCACCGACTTCATCGCCTGCGCCGAGCACCTGCACGCCGCCGGCTACGGCAAGCCGGACCGGACGGTCGCCTACGGCGGCTCGGCCGGCGGTCTGCTGATGGGAGCGATCACCAACATGCGGCCCGAGTTGTGGGCCGGGATCATCGCGGCGGTGCCGTTCGTCGACGTCATCAACACCATGAGCGACACCACCCTGCCGCTGACCCCGCCGGAATGGCCAGAGTGGGGCAACCCGATCGAGGATCCGGAAGCCTACGACTACATGATGAGCTACAGCCCCTATGACCAGGTGGCGAAATTACCCTACCCGGCGGTGCTGGCCACCGGCGGCCTGTCCGATCCTCGCGTCACCTACTGGGAGCCGCAGAAGTGGGCCGCCAGGCTGCGGGATCACACGACCAGCGGCGACCCGATCCTGCTGAAGATCAACATGGAGGCCGGCCACGGCGGCTCTTCCGGCCGGTTCGACTTCCTCAAGGAGATCGCGCTGGACTACGCCTTCGCCGTCTGGGCCGTGGAGCGGGGATGGGAGAAGGCGTGATCCCCGCCGCCGAGCGGAGCGAAGCGTAGATGGGCGCCTCTCCCCTGCGGGTACGACCGGCGACGGCCGCCGACGCTCCGGCGCTGGCGGCGATCTACGGCGACGCCTGCCTCCATGGCGTGGGGACCTTCGAGGAGGTCCCCCCGAGCGTCGAAGAGATGACCGGACGGCTTATGGCCGTGCTCGGCCGGGGACTGCCCTATGTCGTGGCCGAGACCGACGATGCGGTCGCCGGCTTCGCCTATGCGGCGCCCTTCCGTCTGCGCGCAGCCTACCGCTTCACGGTCGAGGACAGCGTCTACATCCATCCGGACTTCAAGGGCCGCGGCGTCGGCCGCGCCCTGCTCTCGCGCGTGCTGTCCGACTGCGAGGCGCTGGGCCTGCGCCAGGTGATCGCGGTGATCGGCGGCTCGGACAACGCCGGCTCGATCGGCCTGCATCGCGCGCTGGGTTTCGAGCATCAGGGGACGATGCCGGGCCTGGGTTACAAGTTCGGGCAGTGGCGAGACATCGTGCTGATGCAGAGGGCGCTGAACGGCGGCCTGGAGACCGAGCCGGACGCGCCGGGGCTGTCGCTGTCCGGCGTCTAGGCATAGCGGGGTTCGCGACGCTCGCCCAGGAGCTCGCTCCTCGCCCTGACGCGCTTTGTTGCAATCCACTCCCCTTCGTCATCCTGAGGAGCTGCGAAGCAGCGTCGCGAAGGACACAAGTCGGCATTGCAGCACGCCCACTCACTCCCTAGGTTCGCGGCATGCAGGCCCTGCGTATGCTTCTGCTGATCCTGATCACGGCGACCTTCGCCGTCGGCGGAACGGCGCGCGCCATGCCGATGCCGGACGCCGAGCCGCCCTGCCACGAGGCCCCGGCCAGTCCCGACAAGCACAGGCCGGCCCAGCTGGCGGTGAACTGACGAGCTGACCCCAGGCGGCGGCCACGGCCCGGTCTTCACCGTGCGCAAGCTGTCTTTCGGCGCGATCCACGACTGGCGGCTGTCGGACACCCTGAAGCTGGGCGTCGGCGTGCTGGTCAACGGCTTCGACATCCCCGCCCCGTTGTCGGCCGGCTATGGCGACGCTGGCGGCGGCATGGCGTTCGTGCGGCTGAAGGTGGGATAGGCGCCACCGCGGCGCCTGCCGGAGCGGGGCGGCACCGCGGGGCAAGCCCGTGATCGCCGGGTATCGGGAAGAATTGGCTGGGGAACTAGGACTCGAACCTAGAATGACGGTACCAAAAACCGCAGTGTTACCATTACACCATTCCCCAGCAGGAACGGCGGAGCCCGGACGAACCGGGTCGCGAGAGGCGGGTGAGATAGCGCAGGCGACGGCAGGATGCAACGCCGGTGTGAAAGCCATTTTCAGAGCCCCGATATGGTCGCTTGCGGGCCCGGCGACTCGTCTCTATAAGGCCCGTCCTCTAGTCGGAGTGTAGCTCAGCCTGGTAGAGCACCGTCTTCGGGAGGCGGGGGTCGGAGGTTCGAATCCTCTCACTCCGACCAATTCTTCTGGTCCCCGACCAGATCGCTCGGAGCGCGTGCAAAACACGCGCTCCCGAGGGTCCTCCCCCGGCCCCGTCCGGGCAAAAGTCCCGATATCGACAACGAAACAATCGCCAGTGTTGCCGCGTGTTCATTTGACCGCAGCGCTTCACCCTGTAGCGTGAGCGCGACTTTCAACTCGGGTGCCCGATGAAGCAGTTCCTCCTGACCATGGCCGGCGTGTTCGCCGGTCTGCTGGTGTTTTTCGTTGTCGTTCCGTTCCTGCTGATCATGTCGATCGTGGCGAGCGCGCAACCCAAGGACACGACGCCGTCGGCCGCCGTGCTGCAGCTGGACCTGCGTGACGGCCTGACCGACCAGGACTCCCGGAACCCGTTCGCCATGTTCGGCGGCTCGGGCATGTCGGTGATCTCGGTCATCGAGGCCCTCAAGCACGCCCAGACGGATGACAAGGTGAAGGGCGTCTTCGTGCGTCTGCCGGAAGGCGGCATGGCCCCGGCGGCGGCCGACGAGCTTCGCCAGGCCTTCCTCAGCTTCCGTCAGGCCGGCAAGCCGATCTGGGCCCACAGCCAGGGCCTCTACCCGTCCGGCGTGGTTTCCTCGACCTACATGCTCGGCGCAGCGACCGACCAGCTGTGGATGCAGCCCGACAGCGCCTTCCAGGCCACGGGCTTCGCGGTCGAGGATATGTTCTTCAAGCGGCTGTTCGAGAAGTACGGCGTCAAGGCCGAGTTCGAGCAGCGGCGGGAATACAAGAACGCGGTCAATCCCTACCTGTTCGACAACTACACGGCCGCCCACAAGGAGTCGGAGCTGTCGTGGATGACGTCCATCTACCGGACGGCGGTCCTGACCGCGGCCATCGACCGCAAGAAGGAGCCGATCGCCTTCGCCCGCGTGTTCGAGGCTGGGCCCTATTCGGCGGAAGACGCCAGGGCCAAGGGCCTGATCGATGGCGTCGGCCAGGTGCGCGAAACCTCCGACGCCCTGCTGGCCAAGGTCGGCAAGAAGGCGAAGCTGACCGACTTCGCCGACTACATGGCCACGGTGCGCCGCGAGGCGAGCACGGCCTCGGTGATGGGCGGCAAGCCGGCCATCGCGGTGATCGGCGCCGAAGGTCCGATCATGACCGGGACCAGCGGCGGCGGAAATCCGTTCGGCGGCGAAGAAACCGTCTGGTCCGACGACGTGGCCGAGGCCTTCTACACCGCCATCGAGGACAAGGACGTGAAGGCGATCGTCTTCCGCGTTTCCTCGCCGGGCGGCTCGGACACCGCGTCCGAACAGATCCTGGCCGCCGTCCGCGCGGCCAAGAAGGCCGGCAAGCCGGTTGTGGTCAGCATGGGCACCTATGCGGCCTCGGGCGGCTACTGGATCTCCTCGGACGCCAGCAGCATCGTCGCCCAGCCGACGACCCTGACCGGCTCCATCGGCGTCTATGGCGGCAAGTTCGTGCTGGGTGACGCCCTTGGCCGGTTCGGCGTCGATGTGCGCCAGACGGCTGTGGGCGGCGAGTACGCCAGCGCCTTCGGGACCGGCGAGACCTTCAACCCGGCCCAGCGGGCGGCCTTCGCCGGCTGGATGGACCAGATCTACGAGGGCTTCGTGAAGCGCGTGTCGGAGGGGCGCAAGATCCCCGCCGCCCAGGTGCGCGAACTGGCCAAGGGCCGCGTCTGGACCGGCGTGCAGGCGCGGCAGCTGAAGCTGGTCGACCAGATCGGCGGCTACTACGACGCGATCGAGAAGGCCAAGGCGCTGGCCAACCTGAAGGGTGAAGTCCGCATCAAGCACATCGGCGGCGCCGGTTCGCCGTTCGAGGCCTTCGAGCAGATGTTCGGCGTCAGCTCGACCTCGCTGCGCACCCTGGCCGCCGCGGGCTGGGTGATGGGCGATCCCCGCGCCGAGGCGATCCTCGATGAGATGGCCACCGCCCGCCTGCGCGAGCGGGGGGCCACCGTGCTGGCCCCGACGCCGATCCACTAGAGCACGCGGCGGAGCGAAACGAAGGCCCCGGCGAGCGATCGCCGGGGCCTTTTTCGTGGCGGCGGTGCAGCGGGCCGCGCCCGCTGGGCTGTCCTGACTGTCTCCGGGCGCGTTGAGACCGCATTGTCGGCGGCGGATCGGCGTGGGCGCCAGGGGGTCAGAGCCGGGCGGCCCGGCCAGATCAGGCCCGCCGAGGGGGCGCAGTCGCCGCCGGGCAGGGGTTGGCGTGGGCGTCACGGCGTCTCATGCCGTGAGTATGGGCCTGTGCGCCGGAGGGGGGATCGAATTGGCCCCGGCGCGGCGGCGCGGGCGTCTCGGGAAGGGGACTATGTCCCGCCCTGTCTCCGGAGTATCAGTCTTCAGAGTCTCGCCATTCGGGCGCTCTGCGTCCTTCGACACGCCACTGCGCGGCTGCTCAGGATGACGTCCTGTGAAGGCTACCCACACACGTCATGCTGAGCAGCGCCCTGCAGGTGCGCCGAATGGCGGACCGAGGGCGCGTGTCGAAGCATGCAAGGCGGGAGTCGGGACAACGCCTGGACCGCCCCGCCCTCGCTCAAAAGAAAACGCGGCGGGGTTTCCCCCGCCGCGTTCCTGGAAGTCTATAGCTGGAGCCGAAGCCTACCAGCGCTTGGTGATGTTGAAGAAGGCCCGACGGCCACGCAGGTCGTACCCGTTCAGCGCGGCGGTGCCGATGCGGAACTGGCCGGCCGACTGCGAAGGCGCGCCTTCGTCGAACAGGTTGTTCACACCGATCAGCAGGGACAGGTCGTCCCAGGTCTTGCGCACCGACAGCGTGTGGTAGGCGGTGAACTCGGTGTGCTGTTTCTTGTTCAGGACCAGCATGTACTTGGTGCTGCTGACGAAGTCGTTCCCCAGCTCGGAGTCCGAAGCCTTGCCGATCATGTCGACGCCCCAGTTCACGATCCAGTCGCCGCTTTGGAAGCGCAGGCTGGTAGAGCCCGTGAAATCGGATTCGGTGGTCGAGCCGTTGAAGTCGTTGGAACTGCCGGTCAGCAGTTGAACGGTGTCTTCCAGCTGCCAGGTGAACTGGCTGTCAAAGACAAAACGCCCGGCGTCGATCTCGTGCTCGTAGCGCAGGCTCAGGTCGACCCCTCGGTTCGCCTGGCTGTTGATGTTCAGGTAGTTGTTGTTGATCAGCGTGATGTCGAAGGTGCCCGGATCACGATCGATCAGGGTGCAGTAGTCGTTCGGGAAGTCGGCAGCCTCGGCGCCGTAGCAGCCGCCCAGGATGTTGCCGGCGCCGAAGCGGGCCACCTGGTCGTTCACTTCGATGTCGAAGTAGTCGACCGCGACGCTGAGGCCGATGAAGGACGGTGTCCAGACGATACCGACCGTGGTCGCTTCCGAGGTTTCCGCTTCCAGGATGCCGAAACCGCCACCCGAAGACACCATCAGGGTGCCGCCAGAGCCGAGGTAGTTATCCGGAATGCCCTCGGCCGCGCAGTTGGCCTGGACGTTAGCGTTGCCTGACAGGCCCCAGTTCACGCAGGGGTCGCCCGAGGTGGTGAAGCCGGTCTGGCCCGCCAGGAACAGCTCGAACAGCGCCGGGGCGCGGAACGAGGTGCCGCGGGTGGCGCGGAACCGCCAGGACGGAGTGATCTGCCAGTTGACGCCGACCTTGTAGGTCGAACCGTCGCCGTAGCTTTCGTAGTCGGTGTAACGGCCCGAGATGTTGGCCGTCAGCGACTCGATGCCCGGCAGGCCGCGCGCGATCGGAATTTCGAACTCGGCGTAGGCTTCCGAAACGGTGTCGTCGCCGGCGGTGATGCCGCTGGTGCTGAAGCCCCAGTAGTTCTGGGACCGGGCATTGGCGCCCGGCGTGTCGTTGATCTTGTCCTTGCGGTAGACGACGCCCGCCGCGGCGCCGATCGGACCGGCCGGCAGATCGAACAGTTCACCGGAGATCGAGCCTTCGAACATGACCTGGTCGTAGGTCGTCTTGCCCTCTTCGCGGCCGGTCAGGAAGGCCAGCTCGGCGGCGTTGAAGTCACCGGCGAGAACGCGGGGGCTGAACCACGGCACGCCGCCCGGCAGGGAGGCGCAGCTGAAGCCGGACTTGTTGCCGAGGAAGGGCGTATTGGTGCAGGCGACGCCGGAGTCGGTCGTGGCGTACACGCGGTCCTGATAGGTGAAGTCCTGCGCATAGGTCGCTTCGGAGCGGCCCGCCATCACATAGGCGTCCCAGTCCCAGCCATCCAGCAGGCCGGAGCCGAACGAACCGCGCAGACCACCGACGGCGCGGGCGTAGTCGACCGTCTGCTCGAAGTTCGAGGGCAGGATGATCAGCGGGATCGCGTCGCCGCTGGCGCCCAGGCCATGGGCGACGAGCCCGGCGCCGACGGTGTTGTTCGGGTTCGTACGAGCGACGGTCTCGAAGATGTAGCGGTAGGAGTCGACCTCGTCTTCGCGACGGTTGAACAGCAGTTCGCCGTAGACTTCGGTGGTCGGCGTCAGGTCAAAACCGCCGGTGAAGTAGAGCGAGGTCCGCTTGATCGGCGAGATCACGTGCGTGTTGTCGTAGGCCTCATTGTCGTAGTTGGCGTACGGGTAGGTCTGCGGCTGGCCGGCGCGGGCGGCGCGGACCCAGTCAGGCAGTTGCGTGCGCAGGCCCAGGGCCGCGGCCGAGTAGCCTCCCGGAGGGGCGCCGGCCAGGGTCGGGTCGTACTGGAAGATGCCGCCGTAGACGTCAGCCGCCTGCCACGCATTGTTTATGGCGTTGTAGCACTTGAACTTGCCGGTATCGAGATCGATGAAGTCGGCGCGGGCGCCCGTCGTCGGATTGACATAGTAGTCCATGGCGCAGGCCGTGTCGTCGCGCTCTTTGATGCGCAGGCCCTTCTGGTCGTAGTAGCTGGCGCTGGCGCTCAGGTAACCACGGTCGAACACCTTGCCCCAGGTGGCGGCCAGCTGGAACACTTCACCGCCCTGTTCGGCGGGAACGCGACCGAACACGTCCAGCTCGAGGCCGTCGGTGGAGGTCTTGGTGATGTAGTTGACCACGCCGGCGACGGCGTCGGAGCCGTAGATCGACGAGGCGCCGTCCTTCAGAATTTCGACGCGGTCGATGATGGTCGAGGGGATGACGTTCAGGTCGGCCGGGCCGACCGTGCCGCCGGAGCCCGAGGGCGGCAGGCGACGGCCGTTGACGAGAACCAGCGTGCGCTCGGCGCCGAGGCCGCGCAGCGAGATGGTGTTCACGTTCGTGCCGCCGGTGATCAGGTAGCCGCCGAGCAGCGAGTTGGCCTGGAACGAACCGGACGCGACGGACGACGACTGGATGATCTCGGCTGTGTCGACGAGGCCCTCGAGGACCGACTGCTCGGACGTGATGACCTGGATCGGCGCGGCGCTGGTGAAGTCGCTGCGCTTGATGCGCGACCCGGTGACGACCAGGGCTTCGACTTCGGCTTCTTCGTCGGACGCTTCGGTTTCCGCGGGAGCGGTCTGAGCGAACGACGCGGTCGGCGCGGTGGCGACAACCATGGCCGCGAGACCGGCGATGACGGTCGTCCCCATCAGGAACTTGCGATCAAGCATTTAACTACTACCCCCTAAAGGAAAAATCAGCCGAACGGACATCGTGGAGTCGGTTTGCCCCGATCCTGTGAGTCCCCTTGGGCCAACAGTAGCAGCCCGGACCAAAGCGGCAAGGAAGGACCGCGTTTACGACAGGTTCTTGCCCCGATCCGTTACAATATCGCCACAGTTGCCCGGTCGGACGGCGTTCAGGCCGCAGTTGGCGCCCGTGCGGGGGCGCGCGAGGGGTTGGCGAAACGCCATTCTCCGCTACGGTGGAGGTAATGCGCTTCTTTTGAGCGTAAACCGCATTGCGCATGGCGGACCCGACGGTCCCGCGGCGGCGCAGGCAGCCAAGACACCCGCGAGGACACAGTGAAACTAAGTTGGAGACATTTCCCGATCGCCGCGTTGATCGCCGCGATCAGCCTGACTTCGGCGCCGGCCAGTCTCGCCCGGCAGGCCCCCGTGCAGATTCCGACCGCGGAAGACTTCGGCCGCCAGGCCGCGATCCGCAACGTCTCGATCTCGCCTGACGGTCAGCACATCGCCGCCGTCACCTCGCCGGACGGCAAGGAGACCGTGGTGTCGATCTGGCGCACCGCCGCGCCCGGCGAAGCACCCAAGACCCTGGGCGCCTCGGCCCCGAACGTCATCCAGAGCGTGCAGTTCATCAAGAACGACCGCGTCGCCGTGGTCGTGCGCCAGACCTACACGCAGAGCACGACCAAGACCCACGTCTTCCGCCTGTTCATCGTCGACTTCGACGGCAAGAAGTGGATGAACGCGCTGGGCGGCGACAACCAGAACGAGTTCATCGCGGCCAACGTCATCGACACCCTGCCGACCGATCCGAAGAACATCCTCGTTCAGGCGCGCGACGGGATCTACAAGCTCGACATCTACACGGGCCGCTCCGGTCGTGTCTTTGCCGCGTCCGACAAGTTCGGCGGCGAGCTGATCGACCTGAAGGGCGAGGTTCGCGCCCGTCAGTCCGTCGATTTCGAAAACGGCAAGGTCTACATCGCCCAGTGGATCCGCAATCCGCGGACCAATGAGTGGGAAGAGCACTTCCGCTGGTTCGCCGCCGACCGCGAGCCCCGCGAGATCGTCGGCTTCACCGCCGATCCCAACATCATCTATGTCCAGAGCAGCGCCGGCCGCGACAAATCGGTTCTCTACGAATACGACATCGACGCCCGCAAGGAAGTCGAGGCGATCTTCGAGACCAAGCTGTTCGACGCCGGCGGCGTGATCCAGTCCCGGGCCCCGGGCGACTACGGTCGCCTGCTCGGCTTCACGTTCGAGGGTGAAGTGAGCCGCCAGTACTGGGTTGATCCGAAGATGGACGCCCTGACCAAGGGCCTGCGCAAGGCGCTGGGCGTCACCACCGTGCCGGTGGCCTGGACCGACATCGCCACCGGCGAACGGGCCCGGTTCTCCACCGCCGACGGCGCTGATGTTCGCATGAACAGCTGGTCCGACGACCTGACCAAGGCCATCGTCGTCAAGACCGGCCCCTCGCAGCCGCCGGAGTTCTACCTGCTGTCGGACGGCAAGCTGACTCTGCTGGGCCGCTCGGCGCCGTGGATGAACACCGCCGCCCTGGGCGACACCCGCCTGGTGCAGTACGCCGCCCGCGACGGCCTGATGATCCCGGCCTTCCTGACCACGCCGAAGAAGGAAATCTACGGCGCCGGCCCCTTCCCGACCATCATCCTGCCGCACGGCGGCCCCTGGGCCCGGGACGACATGGGCTGGGACGGCTCCGGCTGGGTCCAGTACTTCGCCGCCCGCGGCTACGTGGTGCTGCAGCCGCAGTTCCGCGGCTCGCAGGGTTGGGGTCAGAAGCTGTGGCGCGCCGGCGACGCCGAGTGGGGCCAGAAGATGCAGGACGACAAGGACGACGGCGCCAAGTGGCTGATCAGCCAGGGCATCGCCGCGCCTGACCGCGTCGCCATGCACGGCTACTCCTACGGCGGCTACTCGGCCATGGCGGCCGCGGTGCGGCCCAACGGCATCTACCAGTGCGCCGTCGCCGGCGCCGGCGTGGCCTCGATCGAGAAGTTCCGCGAGATCGTCAACCAGAGCCGGATCCTGCGCGAGCTGCAGCGGCCGACGATCAACGGTCTGTCGCCGTTCGAGAAGGCGTCGACGGTCTCGATTC
>Ga0315902_10009074_pt1 | contig 13370 bp, 17 predicted proteins | sample LakEriMetagenome_9_FD_203523 | JGI IMG/M metagenome (GOLD analysis project Ga0315902, IMG submission 203523) | Freshwater fungal communities from buoy surface, Lake Erie, Ohio, United States - Buoy 12 MA117 | ecosystem: Environmental > Aquatic > Freshwater > Lake > Lake biofilm | place: USA... | reverse complement strand
CCCACATCCACACCCATGCATCTAATCATTCTTGACCCCTAGAGACGCAATGCGTCCTGCGATCAAGCGATCTGTTGCGGTTCTGAGCTTCTCTATTGAGGAGACCAAAGGCACAGTATGCCCAGCCACCCATCGAGACATCTGAGCCTGATCAATGCCAGCCTCACGGCATATATCTGCCATCTTGAACCCCGCCTTTTCAGCGCGTTCTATTATTTCGGTTATGTAGTTCATGTTGAGTATGTTAACCTAGAATTGATTAACTCAACAAGGCAGACAAAAAAAGGGGATGAGTCCTGTCACCCATCCCCTATCAAGGCAACTGCACCTCTTGCGGAGACATAAGGCACAGCCGACAGGGAAACTACACCCTGTCGATTGCATTCTATTAGGGTATATCCTGACTGGTTTATGTGGTTAATATGTTGATTATCTAGTCAACTTTGATATGATACGCACATCAACAACCAAAGCTAAGGAGCAAACGAAATGCTAGAAGACCTGTTCAGAATCATTGTCGAAGTGGAAGGGGTAACTCTCGTCTGCTTTCTCGAATACGAACCCGAAGAACTAAATTATGGAGACGCGCCAGATGTGCCAGAGTGTATGAATCTGCTTAGTGCGTCCTGTGGTGACATTGACATCGCCCACCTTCTTATGCAGTCCATCGTGGATCACATCTGCGAAGAAGCCCTCACACAACTTAACTCTGAAAGCGAATAATGAAACATCAAAACTACACAGAAAACTTCGAGGTAGACGGTCCTTATCAAGACAACAAAATCAGCCTTGTTGATTGCGTTTTTATCTTCCTTGCTGGCGTGTCCGTCGGTCTCATCACAGCCCTCATTGCAACAGGAAACTAATATGTCAGTAGAAAAGAAAATCAAAGAGATGGTCTTGAAGTACATACTTGCTGCCGAAGGCAAAGCCAGAATCATGTCGCCACAAGACATCGGTAAACTGGTAAGCGAAGCAGCTCACAAAGGTGCAATGATGGGTTACGACGCTGGGATGCAGATGTCCTTGCGTGCTCACGGCAACGAGCTGGAGATCGCAGAGTTGACCGTCAAAGAGTTGACCGAGCGCGTCAAAGAGTTAGAGATGCAAATGATTGCGCAGCAATGACTGAAGTCAAAACTAAGTGGGTGACACCGCCACCGTGGGTAACGCTACGCACCAAGTGCGAGACCCTTGGCGTGTGTCAGTCCAAGGAAAAAGTATTCTGCATAAACTGCCCAAGGTTAAAACGCAATGCGAAAAAGAAGTAAATACAAACCCAAAGGTGTCAGACTAGATGTCGCCACTTGGGTGATCAATGGATTTAAGCCAGTCTCCGCTACTGGCAGCGCGGTACTTGATCTAAAGATAAAGAACCATAGTGCCTTGGAAGCGCTCAGGACGGGTCAGGCAAAGCGTTATGACATCGACTCCATCATCTCTGCTTTGAATGTCTCTGAAGCCCTTGCAAGGCTTGGCATTGGGCATGAATACAAAGACGAGATAAAAGAAGGTCAGGACGCATTGCTGGAGTTATCGCGTCGCGGTATCAACCGTGAAGATCGGTTTGTGGCGAAGGCTTCCGAGCTGACAGCGATCAACTATGTCATGGAGCTGCATGACGCAATGCTAGAGATCACCACCATTGGCGAACTAGAGAAAGCACTCGACATGGTTATGAATGAGATAAAGTTGCGAAGGGCGAGAGCCATTGAGGAGAAGAACGCATGAGCGAAATCAAAACTGAAATCAAACAAAACGCTGACGGTAGTTACACCATTACTGACGCACACTCAACGGCAGACGTTGTTCGTTGGCTGTTGACGCAAGACAGCAAAGAGACAATCTTGTACTTGTTAGGTGATACACCACAGCGCACATGGGTTGGGCTGACGGATGAGGAGATTGCAGATTGCGCTGAAAAAATGGAAGCATCAGACCCGACCGATAGTTTTTGGCGTGAATTTTTCAGAGGCATTGAAGCCAAACTCAAGGATAAAAATCTATGACAAGACACATCGGTATCTCAGTCCCTCACCGCAAGGTGCAAGACGACGACGACGACATCCAGACCTATAAAAAGCCGTGGGTATCCCTCACCGAAGAGGAGATACACAAGTGCATAGCATACGGCAAAGGAGGTTGCGAGATTGAGCAGACCGCCAGAAACATTGAGTTAAAACTGAAAGGGCTTAACTATGATTGAAAACATCCTGACCATCATCGTCTTGCTGGTGATGGGTGCTTTGATTGGACTGGCGGTTATCTTTGCAGTCCTGTACTTCGGATTGGACGACAAATGAGGTCCACCAGAATGCCTAAGCTGGTTGCCCTGATCTCTCAAAAGGGTTACACCAGCAGAGAGTTAGCAGACCTCCTACATTGCACGCTAAGGTCTAGCAGGGATATGCTGCAAAAGCTCAAGGAAGAAGGTGCTGTCCATATCCAGTCGTGGCGTAGAGCACAAGCAAACGGCTGGATAGCTGTCTGGAGGTACGGCATTGGAGTCGATGCAGACAAGCCTGAGCCTGTGAGCAATAGAGCCAGAATTAAGAAGTGCAGAGAGCGCGAGAGCATTGACGAGAAAGAGTTTCGTCTTGCTCGTCAGAGACAGCTCAAGCGTAAGGTCAAGCGCGACCCGTTGACGGCAGCATTCTTTGGTGAGATATGAAGACACACACATTCGCTTGGCAGTCCAAGCACCCATTCAAGCACTTAGTTATTGATGAATTCTTTCCAACGCAACTCGCTTTACAAATATCTCAAGACTTTGACAAGGTACAAGACTTCTGGGTGCATTACAACAACGCACTAGAACACAAGTCAACGATGAATTATTGGGGTGCTTTCCCAGCCAGCATCTACAAAGCAATGCAGCACCTTGTCTCGCCAGACTTTGTGCAGCAAATTGAGCACCTGACTGGCTGCACGCTCTACGCTGACGCTGGTCTGCATGGCGCTGGTATGCACAGGCACATCTCTGGGGGAAAGCTCAACCCGCATCTCGACTACTCAATACACCCCAAGCTCCTTCTTGAGAGACGGTTAAATCTAATCGTGTATCTGACACCAGACTGGCACAAAGACTTTGGCGGTCACTTAGGGATGTGGAGCGATCCTTCTGACCTCGTAAAAGAGGTGATGCCTAAATTCAATCGTGCTGTGCTGTTTGACACAACTAACTCATTACATGGACTCTCACGACCTGTTCAATGCCCAGAAGACTTTGCACGCAAGTCCTTGGCGGTTTACTACTTGTGTGAGCCAAGACCGCAAGCAGAGGAAAGATACCGAGCGCTGTACTCACCAGCAAAGGGTCAGGAAAATGATCCTAGTGTGCTGGAGCTTATTGCACAGAGAAGTCGTGGTTAAGGTTTAAGGGGAAAATAATGCCATACGAATACATCACACACCCTAACGGTTTTACCGAGATCATTGCGGTAAACCTTACCGAGGCAGAAGAAGCTGCTCAAATGAGAAGAATGGCTGGGGTTAAGTCATTCCCTTCAGCCAATCACCGATCTACTGTAATTGCGAAGGATCAAGAACTGCGCGAGCAGGTTCAGCCAGAACAACTCCAGAAGCCAGAGCAGCAGTAAGACCAGCAATTCCTTTTGCTGCAAATATTTCTCTGGCTTTTTGTATATCGTCTCTTACTTTACCGCCAGTTCGTTTTGCAAACTCTGCATCGCGCTGCATATTAGCAAGCGCTTTTTGTTGTAATGCTGGTTCAATGCTTTGCGCAAATTGCTCGTTTGTTTTTAGAGTATCTAGGAACTGTTTTGTAGCTTTGCCTTTTCCTACATCTTTCCAAAGACTTTCATAGTCTTGGTAACCTGTTTCTATTTTTACTCTTTGACCAGTATCTCCAATTACATCTTTTAATGTTGTTCCTAAATTACCTTTTATTTCTTTTGATAAAGTAATACCAGTTCTTGACTTACCTATATTTGAATATGGGTCATTGATTAGGTTAACGCCTTTACCAGTATCGACAGCAAACATACCATTTTGCGTTGCCAACTCACTTAGTTTAGACATCTGTTCTGGAGTAGGACTCTTGTCCAATGGAATATTTATACTGTTTCTTTCGGCAGCACTAGTTTGTGTATCTGGAATTATTTTGTGCCATGCACCAGCATTTTGCGCATCAATGTAAGCGCGTGATGATTCTCCAATGTTTAGCATTTGTGCGTCACTTGGAATAATTGCACCACCAGATTGCTGTACTAAAGGTCTTGCGACTTCTGCTGGATTTACCTCAAGAAGACCAGTAGCCTTTGGCGTGTAAGCACCGACTGCTTTTGTTGATGGTTCAACAAGTAAACCGCCAGAGCCATAAATCATGTCCCTGCCTCTTGCGTCTGTCCAAGGTACTGCATTTTGGAATGCAAGTCTTTCCTCGTAAGGCATAGACAATAAATTTTCAATTTGACCAATTCCAGCACCAGTAGCTTGCTCATGCGTAGCCATAGCCTGATACTTCGGAGAAAAATCACCATAGTGCATTGCAGCATCAGATGGAAGTAAATCGCCAGAGCGAATTTTTGCACCAGTCCATGCTGCTGCTTGCGTGTTAAGTGGATTCCAATCTGTAAACCCACCAGCCTTTGCGTTGTTTAATTGATCCTGTATGGCAACCATTTGTTGATCCATAAATGCGTGCTGCTGTGGGCTAAATCCAGCATCCCAAGGCTTTCCTTCTGGTGTCTTGTATCCAAATGCTCTGCCCTGCCAAATATCGTGTACTGGATATTGAGCCATAGATGGATTCCACTCAACACTTAAATTAGACGCAAAGGGCTGTCTCTTTGGACCAAGGTGTTGCTGTATACCAGCAAGTGCATTTTGAATCAATGGAGACTGATTGCTTGGAAACCTTCCAGTTTCAACAGGCAATCCAGCAGCAAATTGATTGATACCTTTAACAGCAAATCCAAGATTAGAGTCAACGCCAGTACCTTGCGAAGACACGCCAATAGCATCTGCAATAGCCTGACTTCTATTTTCTGGCGCTACTTCTGAAATCCACTTGCTTGCATCGTCATACCAGTCTCGTCCAGCAATACCTTGATTTACATCTTTCATGTAATTTGCACGCATTGCTGCGAGCTTTTGAGGGCTGTCTATTCCTTGTGGAGCACCAACATATTGACCAGTAGTGCCAACTCTGTTTTTAGACTTTCCAACGCCTTGTCGTGCTGATGTCGGTGCAGCAGCAAACATTGCAGATTGAGGTTCAGCCGACAAACTAGGTAATATTGATTGACCAGTAGCAACTCTTGTTGCTATCTCCTCACCAAGCAGACCGCCTAACTTTTGCACGCCCCTGACTGCTGGCATTGGGTTTAATGGAACAAAAGAACCAGCTTCCCTTGCTAATTCGCCAGCCTTTGATTTTGGCTGCAATGGCAATGCTTTATTGAAATACCTAGTGTCATAAGGTAATTGCGTTGCTGGATCGTAATTGACATCACCATAAACTTCCATTGGATTTGGTGTTCTAACAACATTTGCTATATCTGCTGGCAGTCCAAGCAAACCAGCCAATCGACCTATAAATGTTTGTAATGGAATATCAGCAGAGCCTTGCGGATCATTAAATCTTCTGCGACCACCCATTTGTGGGTAATAGCCGAATGCTGCATTTTCTTCGTCTAGTAGTGCCATCGTCTTATTTCCCTAAAAGTCCACCAGAGATATTGGGTGCATAGCTTCCAGCAGTTATTGCAGCAGCCGAAGGCAGTACGCGCTGTGCTGTGCCAAATAACTGCGCCACACGGTCTTGCAGCATCTTGATGCCACCTTGATCGTTAAGTGCATTCATCACAAACTTAGGGTCTTCAGAGATCAAGACCTGCGCGACCCTAAGTCTCTGGTCATCTGTCAGGTTAGGTGAAGACTTCGCCAAGGCTTTTCTCGCCAAGGACACATAACTTCCAATGTTCCCAGACAAAGCACCAGCAACCTCTTCGGTTGAGATGTTCATGCCGATGCGGTTCTGATTGAAAATAGTTGGTGCTGTGGGTGATCCACCAAGAATTGCAGTTGCAGCCTTTTGAGACTGAGACGCACGACCAACGGTTGCAAGCATTCTGTCTACTTCATCTTCTGGGAATATGGTGCGCAGAATCTGACCTTCTTTTGTGGCTGGGTCTGCAATTTCTTGCATCATGGTTTTTCTTGCAGGAAGGGTTGACTTTTTGCGCAAGGCATCCATAACTCCAGCCTTAAAAGCCTTGGCAGCGCCTTCGTTCTTATTGGCTAAGTTCTCGAAGTCGTAGGCAATTTCGTCAGCGCTCTTTGTAAAGACCTTGCGCCCAGCCTCAAATGACTCAGACGCTAAACGATTTTGAGCGAATGTTTCGCGTGCAGTTTTTAGAGCCAAAGACGAAGTATCAAGCTGGGTGCGAAGTGCATCTTCAGCAGCGCCTAAGTTTTTACCTACCTCACCGTAGCCACCAGTATAGGCAGCGTTCTTTGCGGACGACACGCCACGACGAATGATCTCCATGTCTTCCAATGTTGGCGTGCGACTCCAGTTGACTTCACCAGTTGGCGTAACCGTCCAGAATGGCTTTTTACCAGTATTTGACTGATAGGCATCATTGATTGCTTTACCAGCCTCTGGAGCGCGTTTTATTGCGTCTGAGGCTGCGTCTAGCATTGGCTTATTGACGACACCACCTTTTGCAAATGCGCCTTCGTAAAGTTGTTTTTCTAACTTGCCAAGTTCTTTCTCACCCAAGCGATATGATTTAATTATGTTTTCGTCTAAGTCGACAGCTAGTCCTGTTTGCAGTTCATTCATGGCTTGACCACGAAGAGCTGGAGGACGACGAGTCAATGCTTCTTTGAGTACAGTTGATGCCTTGCCACCGCCACGCGCAAAAGCACGCACAGCGTCTTGCAGGGTTGCGTTCTCTGCCATGATCTCACCGCGAGAGATTCTTTCAACAATCTCGTCGGCAGTAAGACCTGACTCGGTAGCCAGTCTATTGATCTCGGTCTCCACGACCTTTGCGCCACGATCACCAACACGACGACGGGTTGCGTCGATCACGCCATTGATCAAAGCACCGCCAGCCTTGATGAATTGCTGTGCCACAGGAGCGATAAAAGCGCCTCCGACAGTTCCAACACCACCAGCTTGAGCACGAGACACTAGATCGCCTTCAGCGCTGGCTGCACCAGTAATACCGCCTTGAGCACCACCCATCATCATCAATCTGCCTAATGCTGGAGAAGCCTGTGCAGCGCCAACAGCTAAAGAGCTACCACCAGTAAATGGTGCAGCAACGATTGAAGGTGCAATAGCACCACTTACTTCGTAACCTGCGGACTCGGCTGGATATGCTTTTTGATACGACTTGAGTTTCCCGCGAATAGCAGACAGCTCGTCTTCGTACTTTGTGCCTTTGAGTTGAGACTGGACTAGGGCTTCTGCCTCGTCAGCAGTACCCATAGTCGCACCCTGAGCGAATTGCCTAATGCGTTGCGTCTCAGGTTTTGGAAGCAAAGCGATGGCAGCAGCCATTTGTTCGCGTGTCATTCCATCTGGTAGTTCTACTGGACCGTACCCTTCAACATTTACGGTTGTCATTACTTGTAACTCCAAGTATTAGTTTTAGGATCAAATGTCAATACAGTCCCAGCAGCAGCAGGTGCTGTACCAGCCTTCATGGTTTCTTTAAATGACTTTTTAGATGTCAACTCTTCTGGTATTGGGTACTTCTGGAATGTAGAGTCAAGAACTGATTTAGGTACATATTGACCAAGTAATGCAGCCTTGCGGTCTGCCTGTCGGTTGTATGTCTCAATCGCCACCTTTGCGGAAGAGCGTGCCAAGTTAGCAAGATCAAGTCTTGCTTGCTCACTACCAACACCACCAGCAGCGATCTTGTCTAAAAATCCTTGCATACGGTCAGCCATGCCTTGCATCTGAGCTGCTGCACTAGCCTCACCCTGCATAACAGCAGAGTTCGGATCAAGCGCCTTGAGCGACTTAATTAGCACACCATAGTCAGAGATACCGCCTTCACCAGTCTGCACCAAATCCTTGACGATGCTGTAACTAGACAAAATGCTATCGACTGGAGTTTTATATTTAGTGTCCCAATCCTGTACCGCAGTCATAATCTGCTCTGGTTTCAATGCTGGAGACATGCCACCACGATATGTAGGAGCAGGAGCGCCAGCAGTTGGCTTAGGTACTGTTCCACTTGCTACTACCCTGTCTTGTACAGGTTTAGGTACAACGCCAAGCGGGTTGTTCATGTCCATTAACTGCTTACCGCCAGCAGGTGTCTCAATCCATTGATAGTCAGGACGATAGACAATCTTCGTCTCACCACTAGGAAGTTTGTAAGCCAAAGTCGTTGGAGGTAGTCCAAGTTGAGTTAAGTCAGCCTCGCTTAACTGACCAGCCTTCTGACCAGCCATCTCAAAAGCCTTACCAATAGCATCGGCTGGCTTCATCAATGGAAGCAAAGCTCTTTGCTCTGGCGTAAGCCCCGCAAACATTCCACCGCCAGCAGTAGGAGCTGGAGCACCCACAGGCATTGCAGTTGGTGCAGCACCAGTAGTTGGCACACCCGCTTGACCTGCAACGGCTGGAGCGCCAGTATCTTGACCTATTGCTTTTAGATAGGCTTGCATTCTGGCTTGTTCTAATGCGCCTTCTTGTAACTTCTGGCGTGTTAACAGGTTTTGTATAGCGCCTGTCTGTGCTTGTTGATAACCCTGAGAACCTGCTTGCAAAGCACCGCCAAGGGCTTGACCGATAGAGATAGGAGTGCGACTTGGACCGCCAGCAGATAGCAAAGCAGAAGCAGCTTGCAACATTGACTGCTGCTGAATTGCTTGTTGTTGTTCTGGCGTGATATAGCTTTCAAGTCCAGTACCACCACCACCAAAGAGTAAACCACTAAAGTCTTGCATTGTTGCCATCATTTACTCCTTACATGAGACCGAGCAAACCACCAATGCCAGCGCCATAGCCAGCATACTCAGGATTAGCCGTTCCACCGATTAACTTACCAAGTTGAGCGCCACCCAAAGCACCGCCAAGAGCAGATGCCGTAGTGTTTTGGTACAGAGGAGTTGTGGTGCTTTCACCGATCCTTGCTGGTTGTAGACTTAGTGCGCCTTGCGCCACATTCAATCGCTCTAGACCTAAGTTGCGAGCTGCGTCGAGTCTTTGCTGTTCGTATTGCTGCATCATTTGTTGTTGCGACAGACCTAAGTTCTGAGCCTGTGCAAAGCCAGTCTGACGAAGTTGTGCTGCTGCATTAGTTGCATTGCGTAGTGCTGCTTCATCAACCAGCGATCTGGTTACTGCTTGGCGTGTACCGCCAAAGGCTTTAGCAGCAGTTGCTCTTGCACCTTCAGCAGATATTTGACCTTGACGAGCACGCTCTATGTCTCCAAGAGTTCCTTGGATGACTTGCTGCTCGTAAGGGTTCATGTACTTCTGAACCATGCCAAGGTTGTACTCAGCATAAGGAGCAAACTCTCTAGTGCCTAAGCCAGCAGCCGTTGCTCTGGCTTCCTCTAGGTTGCGTAAAAATGCAGCTTTGATATCTGGGTCAATGCTAGTCGTTGCGGTGCTTGATGTTGGTGTACTTCCACCCAAAGCCTTTGCAGCCGTTAAACCTAAACTTGCTGCTTGTAGTGCATTTGCTGGACTAGCCGTAGCCCAATCAAAAGCACCACCAAGTAAGCTAGTTTGCGTAGAACCTAGACCGCCAGCAGCAGCGCCTTCAGCAGTTACTGGTGCTACGCTAGTTCCAGCCCACGAAGGAAGAGTTCCTTGCACGACTGGAGACAATGGAGGTAAAGCTCCAGCAGAACCTGTTGCCGTAGTTGTTGCCGTAGTGCCAAACGCTGGGAGTTCTGTGGCTAATACTGAACCAGTTGTAACTGGAGTTGCTATTGCGCCAGCACCCGCAGCCTGACTAGCAAGGTATGCGTTATCGGCAGCGACTGCTGCATTTGCACCAGATAATGTAGCGCCTTCAGCACCGACTGGTAAACCTTGACTCGCTAAGTAAATGGCTGCTGCGATCTTTGCTTCTTGAGGTAAAGAATCATCAAGATCAGTTAAGCCCTCATTAACGCCACTAATGATGCCTTGACCGATGTCACCAATTTCGCTTACTACTCCACCCATATCATCTCCCTTGTCACACCATGTTGGTGTAAATAAAAGCCTTCGATCCGTCTAATAGTGATATTTGACATTTCTCAGACCAGCCAAATGACTTGGCAAATCTTGCAAGTTTGATGTCATCCTCGCGTATCAGCGCGACGATAGGCTTCCCAATTAAATCCTCTAAAAGAGCAAAGTCCCTCTGGCAACCCTTTTTGACTTCAGACGACCATCTCTTGATGTCGATGTGAAACCACAAATTACCCCGAAAGAACTCCAAGTAAAAGGTGTAATCCTCTCGGATACACACAGGCACTTTCCCCGCCCTTAATTCTTGACTCAATTCTAAGTCACCGCTTACCCATTGCGACAACATCAAATCGGTTAACGCCAACGCGCCAATCGTCTAAGACATCGCCCGTGTATCTAACCTTGACCTGTCTGGCAGCAAAACGCACATCTGTGGGTTGAGCTGCGGAATACGGTCCGTAAGTGGTTTCCGTCGCCATTGGGTACATACGAGTTTTGAAGGAAACAACAACTTCGCCTAGCGTTTGCTCATCAGGAATCACCCGACGCACCGACATGATGTTGTCCCCGTTACCGATCTCGTAAGGACCAGACTCAGCGTAAGGAGTGCCACCGTCATAGGTAAAGCCAACCTCGTGCTCGTAGATGTAACCATCTGACGAAATCATCAAAGGATTGACAAAGACACCCCTGTCAGTTCCAGCAGTACGAGACAAAGTGCCAATAGCCCAATGCGCTTCGCGGTAGTTGTAGACGACATAGGAGTCGTTCTCGTTAGACTGGCTAGAAGGGTAAAACCAAATGATCTCGCCATACTTACTATTGTGGACTGCGTAGACCTTGCTTGACTGGTTGTAGTTGATGTTCTGGAAGATGTAGTCGCCAACATCCGACACCAAGGGCTTGACATAGCCGTCGTACACCCAGAAGCCTGACTTAGACATCCAAATGGCTGCCGTATCAATGGCTGCGACAGCCTGTGAGGAGATCACGCCACAACCTGATCCTGCCTTCTCAAAGGAGTAGACATAAGGCAGACCAATATAGGTAGCAGCGTGGACATCGACATCTGTAAATAGAAGATTGATACCCCTGACGCGCTTACCGCACTTCAGAGACCCGACAGAATTAAGTTCAAAGTCACCAGCCTGATTCGTTGCGGATGGTGTCCAGACTGTGTTGTTTTCTTGGTCACACCAAGATACTTTGCGTGGATTACCTGACGCGCCAAGTCCAAAGACAAAGCGCTCTGCCGTAGTCATAACGGCTGCACAGCTCGTTGGCGCGTTAGTAATGGCAACAGCCTTTGTAGGGGTTGTAAAGCCTAACTGCCACTCCAAGAGTTGACCGTCCTTGCTAGAACACGCCACAAGATACTCGCCCCAAGAATCCATTGTCCAAGTGGTTGCTGGAATGATGTCGCCCAAGTCTGGACGCGCCACACCATAAGAATAAGAGCCGTAGTTGCTGTAACCGTAACCCGTCTTCAGACTAGCGTCTGTATCACCAGTCGTAAAGGTTGTGGGAGTAATGTCTTTGAGAGTTCCAGCCTCATTCATGGCGTAGAGCTTTGATGGTGTTCCAGCAGCGATCCAACGCAGATTGGAGTTATCGCGCCAAGTCAGCATTCCACGGCTGACACCAGTCATTTGTGAGGTTGAGCGCTTACGCCACCCGCCCCAAGGTCTCAAGGTGTTCTCAAACCAACGCACAAGGTTCGAGTCATACCAGCGCCCCGCAGACTGGTACTCAGTACCGTTGCGGTAAACGCCAGCAGGGATTTTGATTGGTACGAGTGCCATAGGGTCTAATTATGCTGAAAGATTGGAGACAAAGGTAACCGTCGCAATGACAGACGGTATTGCTGGTCTTGTTGGCGTGGAGCTGGCAGCGTAGTGTTCAATACTGATACCTACATCTGAAGGTCTCCACATAATCTCAACATAGTCGTTTGTTTCCATGCTTACAAAGAAGTTCATGGCAGAGACCATGTGAGTTGGATCGCCTGATGATTTTCTTGGACCAAGACCAAATCTTGAGTTTGACTTGTCGATGTTTGTGCCGTTCTTTTTAAACCACACATCTACATCTTGTGTGTCGTTAGTAGTGTTTTTAAACTGCACGCTGAATTGAATGTTGTAGATTCCAGCTTGAGACACATTCAACCTTGACGAGTTCGACAAGGTTACGCCATTGTTGAAGTCTGTTGTGTCAAATGTTATGGCGTAGGCAGTCGTCGTATTGGCTGCCGTCTGGTCTGTGCCGTCCTGAAATGCCCCGTAAGGCATATTGATAAACCTACCACCGCGAGGAGACGCAAGGGACTGCAAGGCATTGGTTAACTTCAAGAAGAAGGTGCGCAAAGCACCATTCGTCTGCGCAACCGTCAGACGGTCATACCGATCCTGCGGATTAGGCAGGTCTGGTACGGCAGGAGTCTGGAGCTGCTGGTAGAAGTTCGTCATACTGCCTTGTTGTACTCGTCTTGCGTGAGTAAGCCGATGGCGTATTTATTCTGAGGTCTGAAGATGGTGAGTTTCTGCTGACGCATTGCTGGTGCAAAGGAGATGTGAGTCCAGCCCTTATCGCCAAACTCATGGATCATCTGGTCAAACTTGATACCTGCTGCGTCAATAGCCTTGCAGACTTCCAATGGAGTGCCAAAGCCTTTGCATACGAAGTCAATAGCCCAGCCGTCCATGTGACTCGATACCTTGCTACCACCCACCGCCACATTCACCTCTGGCAGTCGTATCCATGAGTTGACATTGATAGCCTTACCAAGCAGAGCGCGAACCTTCTCCATGCCAGCAGCAGCCGTCTTCATGTTCTCTAATTGCTGTGCGTCTGGCTGGTTGCTGATGCCTAGACGGGTTGCGGTATCAGAGTGAGTTGCCTCCTCAAGACTAAAGTGTTCACTTAGTTGCATCGTCTTCTCCCACAATGGCTTTTGCAATGGCTGTCGATGCCTTGCGTCCTGAGATACCGCCCATAGTGCCGACACCCATAAACGCAATGGCTTTCAAGATTTCAAGGAATACAGAGTCTATAGGTGCAAGTTCGGGGTCTTGCTTCTCAAAACCAATCAAATACAGAACACCAAACGCAATGCCTAGAACCATGATGGTGATCGACTTGACGACGAAAGACCATACCTGTACCTCGACCTCTTCCACAGTTGGCTGTGGAC
>Ga0315902_10009071_pt1 | contig 13372 bp, 10 predicted proteins | sample LakEriMetagenome_9_FD_203523 | JGI IMG/M metagenome (GOLD analysis project Ga0315902, IMG submission 203523) | Freshwater fungal communities from buoy surface, Lake Erie, Ohio, United States - Buoy 12 MA117 | ecosystem: Environmental > Aquatic > Freshwater > Lake > Lake biofilm | place: USA... | reverse complement strand
GACGAAATCGATATGGATATATACACTATAATGCAGAACTAGATGTATAGTTGTAACAATTATACATTCTTTTCGACCTTTTTACATTTAGAACACCGTATACCGTTATATCGAGCACTAAATTTATTTTTACGTTCTTCACCGCAAAAAGGGCAGAGTGAATTTGTCTTTTTATTGATCTCAGGACCCTCGAGGCTTGTCGGCTTATCTATGTTATCGATATTATGGTCGTTAACAGGTTTAAATTTGTCCTTGTTATAGACTGTGTACCGAAAACCAACAAACCGACACTTTGGGCACTGTATGCCAAACTCTACAGCCTCGGATATATATTGTTTACTAACACATTTAGTAATAGGGTCAGTTATCATATTAAATGTTTTAATTTTCTTCGTATCCGTATCTTCCTTGACAAATATTCGACGTACAAGACAGTGTGGACAAACGTCGACATAAGTACCCACTTCTATCGACATGGAAATACTATGGAGCATCTGATCAATTTCGGTTGAATAATATCCCAAATCTGGGTCCCGATCAATAATACTCCGTAAGATACAGCCGGTTTTGTAGTAAATACCTGGATTGGAAAGGTCCATTAATGATTTTTATGAAAAAAAATCATTAAATAAATCAGTTAAACACAAGCCCACGTGTCGAGAATTTGATTCAAAAGCACGGCATCCTCACCACGAACTGTTCGGCGATGGCGAGAATGTTCGGTAATATCAAGCAGTGCATAAATATACTGACGCATCTTATCGAAAATAAGACTGCGAACAAGGCCACGGAAACCGTCAACCACGCGCGGACGCTTACCAGTAGAAAGCTTGGACGCATGATCATTAACGTACTTTTTAATGACGATTGCCCTAAGTTCAGCCGGCACATCCTGATTATTTACCAACGGGAAAGCTCGGCGAAAAACATCCTCATTGAACGTAACGACATTAGGATTAGCTTCTCGAATACGACTGAAAACAACTTCAACCATACGCTCCATTGCCTTCACGGCTGGTTCGTAAACATCACGACCAACACGAAGATCCTTCTTACCTTCACTGTGGGCAACAAACAGAATCATTTTGCGAATATCAGCAGGGCGGAAATGGTGCTGGATTTTCTGCGCTACCTTGCTCTTAACAGCTGCCTTTACCTTTGGCGAACCACGTACAATCTTTTTAGCGACGGACTTCTTGATGGTCGTCTTCACCTTCGGAGACCCTTTCTTCGGAGACATTACCTTTTTTGGAGACCTTGCTTTCTTAGCAGGGGACTTCTTGAGAGATTTCGTAGCCATTTTATACAGCAATATTTTTTCTTTTTTATTATTATCATTGGTTTGACAAAATGAAGACAGTTATCATAGGGGGTGGTATATCCGGTCTGTATATATATCATCGGCTTAACGATCCGAATACAACTTTACTCGAAAAAAAGACAACTCTGGGTGGACGTATTAAAACTGAGATGTTGAATAACAAAGTATTATATGAAACTGGACCATGGCGTATACACGAAAAACATAAAAGAGTAAGACAATTATGCTATGAGCTAGGACTAGAAGAATCCTTGGCATCTGAATCGAAACAAAATGCATTATACAAAAATGAATTTGATCATACAACTAAGCATAATAACTTTTTATCTGAAATAAGCGAATTTGGTAACCGCATTATAGACATGAATATTAGTGATGCCGTTGAAACAGAACTTGCAACCGGATATAGTGATATATTTTCCAAAGCATCTAATACCCGTAATTATGATCTAAGTGGCGGATCCTTTTTTGTACTTAATGACGGTCTACATGCAATTATTGATCGTCTTGTTGTCAAATCAAACACCGCAAATATCAGATCAGGACACTTTGTTACAGATGTGCAAAGAACAAAAAAAGGCTACAAGATAGCTTATTATACTCGAAATAAACCAACATCATATATGTTGTGTGAACGCCTTATTCTATGTCTGCCACCTCATGAAACCAGGCACTGGACTATTGCCCAACACCTTCGTCCTATTATCAATGCCGTAGGTACGCTTAGTCTTAATCATCTTTATGCTAAAACAGATCAACGAATGACGATTGATGGCTCTGAAAACTTTAAAATTATTACCGATAATCCTCTGTCTCAAGTAGTTTCGTCAAATTATGATAACAACTGGGTACAAGTATCTTATTCGGCTGGAAGGGTGGCTGATTTTTGGCACGGTCTGTCATTGACCGATCTGTTTAAACCCTTTTTAAACGAACAGTTTAAACATATAACTGGATACAGTCAGAAACTAATAGACGTCAAGAACTATTATTGGAAAAATGCTGTTCATTACTGGCAACCAAACTATAAAACAACAGCAAAAAGTCTTATGCGTCGGTCTGTTGTTCCTCATATGTTGCTTGATAATTTATATATCGCGGGAGAAGCGGTCAGTACGAACCAAGGATGGTTAGAAGGTGCACTTGAAACCGCCAGCCTAGTTTTGGACCTTCTTTCTGCTTCACCTAGAAAAAATATTATTTTTCCGAAAGAGTATGTTATATATGATGGACGCGTACTTGATGTTGAACATTGGAAACATTTTCACCCTGGGTCAGTGGAAGCCATTAACAATCATCTATATGAAGACATCACTCGTTTATGGAATAGTATACATCCTGAATATAGCACAAAATATCTATTGGCTTTAGAAAACAAAACTGAATCCTAAATATATATTTTTTCGATAAAATGCCGCCCAAGACGCCTGCCCGTTCTAGTAAATCTCCCAAAGGAAAATCTAATGCATCTAAAGGCAAAGCTGAGAAAGATGAAAATGATTTTACATCAGGAGAGATCGTTCACGAAAGCGAAACCGATACGCTAGGCATGGCGACAGCTTCAGATTATCAACGTTTTACCCAAAAACAGCATATCTATGAAGTTCAAGATACATATGTTGGTTCAGACGAAAAAACACCTCGCGAAGAGTATCTTCTTGATCTTGAGAAGATGACTGCATATCGTCAGGTTATTGATTTACCTGAAGCAGTTGACCGAGTTTTTCTCGAGATTCTGTCTAATGCCGGCGACAATGTCGAGCGATCTTATCGTTCTGGTATTAATCCAGGCAAGATTGTTGTTACAATGGACAACAAACGAATCAAAATTAGAAACGGTGGAAGATCTATTCCCATAGAGAAGCATCCGAAAGAAAACGTTTATGTGCCTGAGCTTATTTTTGGCTTTCTGTTGACATCGTCAAACTATGACAAAAGCAGAGTTCGACTTGGCTGTGGTCGCAACGGCTACGGAGCCAAGCTGACGAATGTTTTTTCAACTGACTTTATCATTCGAGTTTCGGACGGAAAAACATTATATACACAACAATGGACCAACAACATGGACAACCGATCCGAGCCAGTTCTCGAAAAGGCGAAGAATCGTGAAACCTTTGTTGAAGTTGAATACGAGCTTGACTTTAAGCGTTTTAAGTTGACGGAATATCCTAAAGAAGCCTTCAATCTTTTTTCGCGTTATGTTGCCGATATGAGCCTTACGTGTAAGGTTCAGGTCGAATTCAACGAGGTACCAATGTATTATAATAAAATGGCCGACTATGTCAAGCTTTATTTTGATTTGCCTGATACACCACCTGTCTACCATATCGAACGTACAACCGATGTCAAGCAACTGCCTGTTATCGAGATGTGCGTTATTGATATGCCATTTGCGGGAGGATGTTTATCATTTGCAAACGGCATAATGACCCTTGATGGCGGTGTTCATGTTGACGCGGCCTATAAGGCCATTTCCGGATCTATTATCGAGCATGTTAACAGCAAGAATCAACAAGCAGGCAAAGGCGCACCACATGCTAAGATCAATATTGCAGATATTAAACCGCATATTGTTCTTATACTGAGTTGTCGTTTGCCAGATGTTAAATTCAAAGGACAAACCAAAACAACATTAGCATCTCCTACGCCGAATATTGCATTTGACCCTCGTTTGGTCAAGACAATGATGAAATGGAAGATGATGGATCGCCTTTATGCTACCCTAGACTCTAAACAGGATCATCTGCTTAGCAAGTCGGATGGTCGTAAAAGACGTAACATCAACATCAAAAAAGGCAAGGAAGCCGGCGAAGCAGGAGGTCCGAAGTCTAATCAGTGCATTTTAATGGTCTGTGAGGGCGACTCGGCAACTGGTTATCCAGAAACGATCATTAAGACGATTAAAAACGGTCCCGATTTTTATGGCTATTTTCCACTCAGGGGAAAAGTGTTAAACATGCGAAATGCTCCAAAAGACCAGATAGCCAACAACGCAGAGTATTGCGAGATCAAACGACGCCTTGGCATCAGAGAGGGGGTTGATTATACCCCAGATGAGATATTCAATCAACTGCGTTATGGCAAAGTGTGGATTCTTGTTGACTCTGATGTTGATGGAACTCACATTGCCGGTTTGCTTGAGAATATGTTTGATGACCGTTTTAGATCACTCATCCGCCGGCAGTTTTTAGTCATCGTTAAAACACCCACCTTACGATTATTCCGAGGTAAACAGTCACTCAAGTTTTACACGATTGGTGAATATGAAGACTGGAAAAAGAAGAACGATATCAAACGCTGGGACCACAAATACTATAAAGGACTTGGTACCAGCACTGAAGAAGAAATCAAAGAAGATTGTCAAGACCTTAAGCTGGTAACGATTGACTATGATGAAAATGCTCAATCTATGATGGATAAAGCCTTTAATAAATTCAAATCAAGTGAACGCAAGAAGTGGATAGATGAATATGATGTTAGCCATCTTGTTGCGACGATTCCAAAAATTCAAACGGTGAGTGAGTTTATTCAGGATGAGTATATTAATTATATTATTGCTACCCTTGTTCGGGCTATTCCACGATTCGAGGACGGATTAAAGGATTCACAGCGTAAACTACTCTGGTCTGCCTTTATAAAGTGGGGCAAGGACCCTCTTCATCCGGAAAAGGGTTTAAAGAACAAGCTGACCGAAATGAAAGTGGCTCAGTTTGCCAACTTTACCGGAGAGCAAACTGACTATCATCATGGTGAAAATAGCTTGACTGATACTCTACGTAAAATGGCAGCTAATTTTGTCGGCATGTCCAATCTTAACTATTTTCATCCGAAAGGTCAGTTTGGCAATCGTCATGGAGGTATGAAGGCTGCTGCTAGCGGTCGCTATATTTTTACTTATCCTGAATGGTGGATACCCTATATTTTCAGATGCGAGGACTTTCCACTTTTGGAAAGGAATATTGATACCAATGGCAAACCGATAGAACCGGTTGTATTCTCGCCCATTATTTGTATGACACTCGTTAACGGCGTTAACGGTATAGCAACTGGATGGTCTACCTTTATTCCAAACCATGATCCTCTTGACATTGTCAGATGGATTCAACATAAGATACAGAATCTTCCAACACCAAAGCTTATTCCTTGGTATAGAGGTTTCAAAGGAACCATTGACATTATCGATAAATCACCCGGACATCAACGCATTACACGTGTAAATGATGAAGAACCTTCAAGCGTGTTGGATGACAATGACAATGATAATGAAGATGATGGATTGGGTCCAGATCAACAGTTTATTTTTGAGCATACCACCAGAACAATGGTAACAAAGGGTTCATTTTCTCGTAAGAAAAACGGAGATATTGAGATCACCGAGCTACCAGTTGGTGTATGGACAAATAACTATCTTAGTCATATACGAGATAATATTGAAAATGGAGCACTCAAAAGTGTCAGAGAACTTCCCGGGACCATGTCCGATGTACATCTGCTATTACAGGGAGTTAGAAGTTTGACAGATGAAAAATTAAAACTGACGAACTACTTTGGTATGTCGAACATGGTGCTGATAAATAAAAAGAATAAACCAGTACGATACCCATCAGCCGAGGCCATCATGGAAGAATATTACGTTGAACGACTCGATCTGTATAATAAGCGACGTCAATACATTATCAAAGATATTGATCAAGAAATGACACAGTTAGGTCAAAAGAAACTTTTTATTCAACTGGTTGTAGACGAAAAAATTATCGTCATGAAGCGAAAGAAAGAAGCAATCTACGAAGATATGGACAAGCACAAACTACCCCATGATTTGTTATCACGAACCAACCTTGCTCACTTGACACCAGAAGACATAACCGAGCTTGATAAAGAAATAGCCGAATGTCGAAAGCGACTAAGCTATTATAAGAAGGCAACAGCGGAAGAACTATGGACTACGGATTTACAAGAATTTATCACGGCTTATTGTAAACATTACGGCTGTCGTTATACAATCTAATTGATTTATTTATTGACATTGTCAATAAATAACTGAGATAATCAAAATGACTAAGAATTCCTACCGAATCGTCCTAGTCGGCCCCGAAGACGTGGGTAAAACAACTTATATTAATCGCTGTGCAACTGGTGATTTTACCAAATTTTACACAGCAACCGTGGGTTTGTCAGTCAAGCATTTAACATTTTCCCTGAGCGATTCTACAGACATTAAGTTTGAGATCTATGATTGTGCTGGACAAGAAAGACTAGCAGGATTGTGTGATGGCTACTACATCGGTGCTGATGCCGTAATGGTTATGTTTGATGTGACAGACAAGATTACCTTTGAAAGAGCACTTAATGGTTATTGGTGGTATAGTCCCCATCTGAAAAACATACCTGCTCTATTACTCTGTAATAAAGTTGACAGCACTCAACGATGTGTTCCATGGAGGAAAATAAAGCCCGCCGTTGAAAATAAAAAGCATGAACTCAACCGAAGTATTATACCAATTGAAATGTCATCCAGATCGTGTTACCACTTAGACAAACCATGGCTAGAACTAGCTAGACAACTCAAAAAGAACCCAGAATTAACATTTACATAATCCAGCGTTAAAGTAGACATATTATCTTAATGAATAACTAAGTAAGTTATTTATTATACACAAAATGATCAAGAAACCTAGGGTAAAAAAACGCACCATTGTAAATGATGATAAACGTATACATTCTTTACTTTGTTTTCTTTTCGAACAAGATCTAGCAAAAGATCCACAAGAAGCCATCTGCCGGTACACAAAAAAATACCCATCTATAATGAAGTCTTCGGACCGAGATATTGTTAGCATTGCTTATAAATTAAAGATGTTTGACGAAGTGAAATCTTTACTCTTAGATCATAAGTTTAACAAAGAAAATGTCATTGTTGATGTACTTAAAAATAGAGACATTGATATGCTCCATTTTTTTGGTATGAAAAATATACTAGACAATTATATTCTTACAACCGACGAAATAAAAGATAGCTTTGACGATAGCGACGCTTCAAAATATACTTTTAAAATAGCTTATATGTACTCTATCATACCCATGATATACAAATTTCCGCGTAATCTTTTATATTCATTTCGTAATCAAATGTTAGATATTATCAATACCACACGATTGATCGAAAAATGGCTCGATATATATACGGATCGATGTTTGACAAACAAGCAACAAATAATAAATAATGGACGGATAAATATCAAACCTCATGAACCGCACTGCCTTCTGGAACACCTGATGATAAATATTATACCAAGTAAAAACTTATCATACTATCGTTATGTTATTCAGTTTGTGGCGACAAAGATGTCATGGGAAGATATATATTCTTCAATGTCCTGGTGGAGTGTTCATCATAAAAATAATGTCGATATGCCATATGAATGGCTTAAGGAAATAGCCCACGACATGCACCGATGCCATTTTAAAATGATCTCTCCGAAAATGACTCTGATTGACTATCTTGAAGGCTATGATATGCCTAGTTATGGTTATTTTGATATTCAAGATGTCTATCTTTTTCTTGGTGGATCAGGAGCAATAACAAAGAAAAATATGGTTAACTATATTCGTAACAGCCACGGTTATCTTTTTAACACTGAAAATGGTAACTACGACCATGTTTTCAGCGTTGAACCTAAAACCTTGACTGACCTTTGTGGTAACGAGTGGTCGGCCTATTGTCGAGATGATATATTCGTAACGGGTGATGGATATATATTTTCGGTAAGAGATTTTCAGAGCAAAATACCGTCAAAGTTTTATATAAATCCATATACTCAAGAAGTTATAAATAATCTACCTGATGCTGACACGGACGAAACATTTGAACGATGGATAAGCCGAAAGCCACCTGAAATACGAGGTATTAATCGCTATAAGGCTATGTTTGAACTTTATGAATTTGATCAACTTTATCATGTATATATGGCTTATAAAAAAGAACGCTTTTGTTATCTGCTGACCTCAGACGAAAGTGGGTCAGTATTTAATGTTCAACTTTTTGATCTTATTCGACCTAAACTGGTCGGTTTCATATGGAACGAAATAACAAGAGCTCTGTCTGGCAATGTCGGTGATACTACGCTTGACCGAATACCCGTGAGCATATTTGCTTTTTTTGACGAGCTATCTATGATGCTTAACTCTTTAAACTACTCACGAAGTCATATTATGCGGACATATCTTTATCTTATGTTTAGAGGATTTGCCGGACTAAATGAGCCTGATGCTATGGAGGAACTGGATGCTCTTTATGAGACGCCATGGGAGCTATTGATAGTTTCGTCAAACGTATTTCACCAGATTATTATTCAGCTATAACTGATTTTATATAGTTTAATTATTATATAAAATGACTGACTTTGAACATGAAATATTTAATGCTCCCCGAGAGTATTCTTACTTTGAAGGATTGTCCATGTTTGATTTGTGTGTTGTCCATCCGTCTTGGACCAAATTTTTCACTGACATGAGAGAGTATTTGGAGGATATTAATACTGTTCTTGAGCGTGATGTTAATATGAACGGTGAATTCTTTCCTGAAAAACACAATATTTTTCGGGCATGTCAGATACCTCTAGACAGCATAAATGTTGTTATAATCGGTCAAGAGCCATACTACGGACGGCATGCGATTACTAGTAGATCCAAGGCTCAAGGGTTTTCGTTTTCAGTGGACGAGAATGATACAATACCTTCATCACTCATTAATGTATATGCCGAGCTGGAAAAGGATATAATAGGCTGGAAAAGACCAAAACATGGTAATCTTCTATCATGGACTACACAGGGAGTGATGCTACTCAACTTAACGTTAACGGTTCGTCCTGATGAACCAAATTCACATCAGTATATTTGGGATGGTATTGTTATTGCTATGATACAAGAAATTCAAAAGGCCAATCCAAACGTTGTTTTTGTTTTATGGGGACGACAGGCTCAAGATATGCAAATACATCTTAAAGACAAAACCCAACGTTTTGTTGCTGGGCATCCAAGTGGAAGGAGTCCAGACAAAGGCTTTTTTGGTTGTAAACACTTTTCAAAGATCAATAAGTATCTAAAGTCCAAAGGTGTCGAACCCGTCGACTGGACGTTATAATTGATGATAATATTTATCAAGCTATAATTATGTTAAATATCATAATTATAGACACATTATTTAATCATAATATGATAATTCTTTTAATGTCCAAAAACCGCCTCTAGATGATCATGAAATGTCTCAGATGGGGTTGGGATACCTGTTGCTTCGGTAAACACAGAAGGAAGCATATCTCCGATAACACTGGGAATACCATTAGGAAAGGCAGAGGAAAGGTTACCATTTAGCAAGGTTGCGGCCATAGAGACATACTTTGGCAGGCTCTGGAGGAATGAATTCCAGGTACTAGGATGAGAGAAGGACGACACAAGGTCGAAGAAAGCCGCCGGACGGATACAAGTTTCAACAGATGGCTTAGCCACGATAGATACAAAAATACGGCTGAATGTAGTACCAGTAATAGTAGAACCAGCGCCCGGAACAGGCTTGTTAGCACCACTACCAAACACATCAGGCACAGCACTATCCGGATAGTAAGTATCTCTATTATATTTTTCTCCGAGAAGAATCTGGGAATATTCAACGTTTGACAAGATCGTAGCACGATAAACTTGAGGCAAGGCGTTAAAGATCCAGATGATGAAACCAATCCATTGGTTATAGAATTCGCTATAGCCGATAGCTTGAAGGGATGGATGAATAGCACTTGCAGTGTCCTCACACGGGCAGGGGAAGGTAATCGGAGCAAAATCGCCAACCCAGCAAAGATTGTCCTCAAGTTCAACCGTAAGACTATGGCATTGAGTATACATCTCGGATGCCTTGAAGAACTGCAGATCGACGCAATCGCAGGCCAAAAGAGAGTACAAAATGTTATTGGGTGTATTTTGGAAGGGCAACTGACCAAGAGGTGCACCATTTAGATGGGTAACCAAGTCGCCCTTTTCAATCTGGTACACTTCGTTGCATGGCTTGCCGTAGTTAGGATTGCCACGGCGACACTCTTCAATTGCATCACCCAGCGTGCCACTAGGTTCAGAATCGATGATAATACCAAGCAACTCACGGTTGATACGGCAGTTGTCCTGTGTATAGAAACGCTCGCGGTAGACGCTCCAATTCTTGCACGGATCACAACCATCACACCATACGTAGTTGGACGGCGTTTCACAGCATGGATCACATGGTTGGACATTTCGGACAGCTTGCTGAAGGAACAGCTGATTAAGGTCATCAGCGGTCTTGATACGGTAAGACCAGTCAAGAATACCATGGCGATAGGCAATGAAACCAAACAGATCAAGGTAAAGAGCGTGGGGAGTACAGTTGGGTCGGCAAGCCGAACGAACCAGGGCGGATACAACACGTTCGATAAAGGAAGAAGTAACACCGACGGCGTTGCGACCTTCACCCGTCAAACCGGTAATAACACCTACAACATAACCACATTCATTAAGAATAGGAGCACCCTCAGCACCAAGATAAACATCCATGGTTGTGGCGATCATTTCGTAGCATACGTTACCATCGCGAGAAGCGTTCGTGTTATCAATAACGCAACCGTATGACATACTCTGGGAATCGGCACAACGGAAGTCACCAATCGTGTAAACCTTATTGCCGGGCGTGTAGCACTTGCTGTTACCCCACTTGAGGTATGGCTGATCCATGATCGGAGGAAGACACTTGTTCCAAGGATCACAAGGCTCAATACCATAGATGGCGACACCAGTGTCAAAATCCAAACCAATCACGTTGGCCCGGTAGATAAAGCTACGACCGCAACCATTCACGTTGAACACTTCAGCATAGAATTCAAACCAGTCAGCAAAGCATCCACCAGCACAGATAGACTTCATAACATCCATAAAGCCGGGAATGTCTCGGTACTTGTTAGTAAAAAACTTAGCAAACGGTTCAAGGTTACTATCGTTCTGCTCTAGGCGAGTGCATTCATCAATACAATAGGCAAAAGAGAAAGTCAAGAATAAAGCGGCAAGATAGATCAAAACCAAAAAGGCCGAGCTAGATACAATGTAGCCACGTTCGACGAAGAAACCGCTATAGCTCATTGGCAAAATGCCAGCATTGAAGAAGCTACCCGTATTAGGAGCATCCAAGAACTTATTGAATTGTTGCCAAAAGACGCGGAATTTGGGGATGGCTCGAATGTTTACCGAGGCATCCTTAAATCGGCAGTAGATTTCATTAGCACAGAGAGGTTCTGGACCCATCGAGGAGGGCATAGCCGTACATCGTGCATCCTCACAGTCAACAACGTCACCTTTGGCACTTAAGAAATTCATGTTTTTTCTTTGTACAAAGAAAAAGTTTTCATATTTTTTAAGATGCCTCAGTTAGGATATATTTTAAATATATATGATGCGATAAATTTTGACATTGGTTTGGAAGATATTACATATAGGGGCATTCTCTGTGAAAAATATCATTATCGTCAACACGAAAAGGATTGTACAGGGATAAGTTATCGTTGCCGACTGAAGGGTATTGAATATAAACCAAATGTAAAGTATACAGCCGACTATAAAAAGAGTAAGTTGGATATTGTTCAGTTAATTGATCGATTGAATGGATGGATGGTCTGTCGCTGGTTTTCAGTAGATACGTATAAAAGACTGATTATACAGCTCACGGATCCGATAACAGACGAAAATCTGTCATCTTATTTGTTAGAAAAGTTTCCAGATACATTTCAACGTTATAGGTCCGGCGGTAAACGACGAATTACAGAGTTAGATAGGCAGCAGCCTGAATTTGATAATGAAGATCGTAGTCGAAGTCCGGACCCATCTCAAACAGAGAGTGAAGATGATCTACACACTGAAGAATATACTGAATAATTGTCATTTTATTATACAATTATTCAACAAATAAATTACAAAACAGGTACGGGTTGTGAAAAGTCAGACAAAGAAGCAACATTTCGGATTTCTTCAAAGGTAACACCGGCCAATATGGTACAAAGGGCAATGAAAATGTTTTGACGTTCAATTGTGTTATCAATAACAGTAAAAACAAAGAAATTACCAAAATCTTTCGCACTAAGAGGGACGTTAGAATCGCGAACTCGATCAACCGGATAGTAACCACCCCAGCGAGGAGGACCAAGAAGAGTAATACCGATACGTTGTTGAAACTGAACATAATAGCCTATATTCATCGTCCACAAGAAGTTACCGGCAGCCACCGGATCGGAAAAGTTGAAATGTCCACTCTCAAATGTAATGTTACGATTGAGGAGAACAAGAGGGTTTACAATGACCGTATATACATAATCATCTTGAATGCGGGCATTGACAATAAATATGTCGCTGTTAGTAAAAGATCTGGTGCTTGTAAACATTCGCAGAGCCGCACATTCGCCGTTAACTTTGTAACATCCTCTTGCAGGTCGATGACATGGCCAAGATTTGATAAAATCAATATCACATGGGCAGTTCGAATCGATTGATTCCTGCACCGGCGGAACTGCTATATCAGGTCGAATAGTACCGCACCCGCAACCGGATGATGATATTTGTCCGGAACAATTAAAAGCACAACCTGTGCCTTCACCGTCTGAATCCCAACAAAAAGGTGGTCCATGACACGGATCAAACCGGACACAGTCAAAATAAAGTCTATTATCTTTGAAACGCTCGAACCCTGCGTTAAAAGGAAAGCGAGTTAGAGGTATGGTAGCCATTTTCTATTAATAAAAAATCTTTCAATCTTTTTCCAAAAACGAAATTTTATTGTTAGCAAATAACTTAAGAAATCTAATAATAGGTTATATGTAAAGTTATCCAAATAAGTTTGAAAGATTATTTAGGTTAGAAAATGAACAACTTCCAAACTGCAGACGTTGAATCTATTCCACCAGCACTGGGTATTCTATTGAAGAAATTGGAATTTTTGAGTATGATTCAGAAAGGAAAAAAACCGTGTATGTACGATTGGACCTT
>Ga0315902_10009067_pt1 | contig 13378 bp, 10 predicted proteins | sample LakEriMetagenome_9_FD_203523 | JGI IMG/M metagenome (GOLD analysis project Ga0315902, IMG submission 203523) | Freshwater fungal communities from buoy surface, Lake Erie, Ohio, United States - Buoy 12 MA117 | ecosystem: Environmental > Aquatic > Freshwater > Lake > Lake biofilm | place: USA... | reverse complement strand
CAATGTAAGCTTTGCTCAGGACATAAAACTCAAAAGATGGCAGAGCAAAGCTCTGCCATCTTTTGAGTTTTGAATTGTCCTATCTATCTCTTACGTTGCTATAGCAATAAGAAAATAGCTAGAACAAATCAAAACCAAAAACACAAGTGGCGGCGCGAAGAGCCGCCACTTGTGTTTTTGGTTTTATTGCTCATAGAAAGTTAAAGAGAGCGCAATTCGCTCTCTTTAACTTTCTATGAGCAAATGACCAGTGGCTAATCCACATGCTCGCTTAATTGGTAAGGCAGCAGCTAGATCAAAAGCTCCTTGACGAGCGATCGCACCGTCAATTGTCGTTGTTATTACAACATCTAAACCAGCTTTGAAAGCGATCGCTGCTGCATGATTAGCAGTGATAATTCCACCAAGCGCCATTGGCTTGAGAATAATAATATCGGCGGATTGAGTATTAATCACTTGTCGCAATTGTGAGAGGTTATTTACTGACTCATCAGCAGCAACTAGAATTGATTGCGATCGCCTTACTTCTGCCATACCTAACAAATCAGAAGCAGCAACAGGCTGCTCGACATATTCTATTTGCAAAAATTCAAGTTTTTTTAAATTAGCGATCGCTTCGGTCACAGACCATCCTTGATTAGCATCAATCCGAATCTGGATATGAGCGCCAACCTGCGATCGCACTGCTTCTATTCGTTGCAAATCCATTTCAAAATCCTTAGTTCCCACTTTAATTTTCAGACAACTATATCCTTGAGTTATATATTCTCTCGCTTTTATTGCCGCTATCTCTGGTGCAATCACTCCAATTACCGCATTAATAGAAACTTGATCACGAACTCTTCCAGAGAAGGAATTTGCTAATAATTGAGAAATAGATATACCTTGAACTTGTGATAATAAATTGAGCAATCCTAATTCAATTCCATGTTTCGCAGCAGGGGTACGATCATATTTTGAAAGGAAGTTCTCAATATCATTAAGATTATGAATCTCTACATTAATTAGCGATCGCTGAGCCTCTCTTAAAGTTCTTTCTGTTTCAGCAAGAGATTCCATCCCAAACCCACTAAGCGGCGCAGATTCACCAAAACCAATATGCTGAACGCCATCATCTGATTTGCGATCGCGAGTCTCAACAATAAATCCTTCTCGATAGGAAAGTTTGCCTAATGCTGTTTGAAATGGTTCGCGAAAAGCAAGTCGATAAGGTTGATATTGAAGAGATTGAACGATAAAAGCCACAGCTAAACCAGAACAAAAGTTATATGAATAGCAATCTATGTTGCAAATAAGATTTTATAGTTTATAGTCATATTTACAAATTGATTTTAGACAGATCAAGATCATGATTAAGAAAAGTTTTTTGGTTTCTACAAGCCTACTAGCTTTCAGCTTGGTGGCAAATGTTGCTTCCGCTTCTGCTGATCAGTGGTACTTCCATGTCAAAAATAGCAGTAATTCTACTATCAAAAAGCTATTGGTTGGTGAACCAAATAAAACTTGGGGCTTTTTTGATATTGGTTCAGGTATAACTCCAGGAAGAAATACTAAGATAGTTTGGGACAGTTCTACTGACAATCAATCATGTAAGCAATGGATTAAAGCTCGATTTGCTGATGGTAGTGAAAGTGAGTCATCATATATCGATTTCTGCAAAAATCTAGATGATCCTATTGTCTTTTATTAATTTTTATAGATGTTACGTAGAAGGAACTCTTATGATGGTAAAAATCTAGGATAACCACGGGGAGATTACTCTGCGTCGCTAGCAGTATGCATTAGATTCATCATTTGAGTTCCACTTAATACCAACTTTCAAAATGGCAACACCATTTTGAGAATTAAAAACCTTCCTTGTGTTGGTTTTTAATTCTTGAGAGGATAACCACAATTTCAAGAATTGGTATATAGCTATCGCCACATAAGCTAAGACACAAAAAAAGAGTTGCTGCACAAAGTGCAGCAACTCTTTTTTTGTATAAATTCTTAAAATAGCAACCCCATTCTAAGAATTTATAGCTATAGCAATGGAAGTTCTCCTTAAAGCACTCTTTGATCAAAAAACCAATAAATTTTTTAAAAGTGCTGCTTTGCAGCACTTTTAAAAAATTTATTGGTTCGGATTTGAACACGAAGTTCTATAGCTATAAAAACCAAACAAAAAAGACGACACAAAGTGTCGCCTTTTTTGTTTGGTTTTGAAATTATTGTGGTGAATCAAGAACTCGATCGATTAAGCCATAGGCTAGAGACTCTTGAGAAGACATATAGTAGTCACGATTCATATCGCGCTCAATCTTCTCTAGAGGCTGACCTGTTCGCTTAGCATATTCTTCATTCAACTTCTGACGAATGCGAATTATTTCCCGCGCCTCAATCTCAATATCTGAGGCTTGACCTCTTGTTCCACCAGAAGGCTGGTGAATCATGATTCTTGCATTGGGTAAAGCATAACGCTTGCCTTTAGCACCAGCCATCAATAGAAATGAACCCATCGAAGCTGCCAACCCAACGCAAATAGTTGTCACATCTGCCTTGATATGTTGCATCGTATCAAAGATCGCCAAGCCAGCTGAGACTGATCCGCCAGGAGAGTTGATATAGATGTAAATATCTTTGGTTTGATCCTCAGAGTCAAAGTAAAGCAGGCGAGCAATGATTGCATTTGCCATACCGTCTGTTACTTCACCACTCAAAAAGATGATGCGCTCCATCGACAGACGCTCGTAGATATTAATCCACTGCGTGTAGGAATCACCAGGATAGCGATAGGGAACTCTAGGAATACCAATAGGCATAGGTTTAATTAAGAATTAGGAATTAGGAATTAGGAATTACAAATTACGAATTACGAATTACGAGGTACAAATTCGTAATTCGTAATTCCTAACTAAACAAGTGCGGGAACTGCTTTGGGCAGGTCTTTTGTGCTTTCAAGAACACGATCAATCAGCCCATATTCTTTGGCTTGCACTGGAGTCATATACAACATCCGATCCATATCTTTGGTAATGGCTTCGGTGGACTTGCCTGTGGTACGCGACAAGATATCGAGCATCGCAGCACGGTTCGTCAATACTTCTTTCGCCTGAATCTGCAAATCAGAGGCTTGCCCTCTGGTTTGGCGGCGGGCTTGGTGTAAGACTATCGTGGCATTTGGTAAGCTAGCTCGAAAACCTTTGGTTCCGCTGGCGAGAATCATCGCGGCGGTTCCCATGGCTTGTCCGAGACAGATGGTATGGACAGGTGGCTTGATATAGTTGAGTGTGTCGCAAATAGCAAAGGCTTCGGTCTCAAAACCGATCGCATCGCCTGTATACCAAGATGTCCCCGTGGAGTTGATATATAGGAAAATCGGTTTTTCAGGATCTTCGTATTGCAAATATAAAAGTTGGGCGATGAGCAATTCTGTAACATCGACACCAAGCTGCTGTTTGTATTCGTCGGGAGATACAAGAGGCAACCCAAAGTAAATAATCCGCTCTTTTAGTAGCAGCGAAGGTAAGTCAGGCGGCGGTGTGCGTCCGTATGACGAATCCCCTGAATAGGCGGCTTGTGCGGCTTGGGGAACAGAGCGAGAAGGTCGATCCATGTTTATTCGTGTTAATGACACTAACTCTGCTAGCTTATCACAGCGATCCCCCTGCTATGGGCGATGTTAGCCGAGATTGAGGTAGGGTTTGCCGTCTAAAGGCTAAGTGACTAGATTGCTGAGGCTAAACCCAAGATAGAGTTGCGACACTTTGTGCGGCAACTCTATCTTGGGTTTAACATGATTGGTCTTAGCTATATCAAAACCTAATGAATCTATTAGGCAAGAATCATGGGTTACGCGATCAATTTTTCGTGGAAAGACCCTCAGTGCAATGCTTTGCTCTCCATTTGTTGCTTAATCCCAAATCACTGTAAAATTCTAATCAAAGTCTATCGAAATAATTCTTAAGAATGTCACAGTATCACAAACCTACAGTTATTATCACAGGCGCTTCTTCAGGTGTTGGACTATGGTCAGCCAAGTCAATGGCTGATAAAGGCTGGCATATCGTTATGGCTTGCCGCAATATCCCTAAAACAGAAAAAGCTGCCGAATTCGTAGGTATTCCGAAAAGTAGCTACACAATCATCCAAGTTGATCTTGGCTCCCTAGTTAGTGTGCGCGAATTTGTGGCTAAATTCCGAGCTACAGGAATGCCCCTTGATGCCTTGCTGTGCAACGCTGCGATCTATATGCCTTTGCTCAAAGAACCATTGCGATCGCCCGAAGGATTTGAGTTAACAATGACCACCAATCACCTCAGTCATTTTCTCCTGTGTAATCTGCTACTAGAGGACATGAAAAAGTCTACCCATCCCGATCGCCGTATGGTCATTTTGGGAACAGTCACCCACAATCCCGACGAGCTGGGTGGCAAGATTCCCCCGCAGCCAGACCTCGGCAATCTCGAAGGTTTTGAGAAAGGTTTCAAGCCGCCGATCTCTATGGCAAATGGTAAGAAATTTGAACCTGTCCGTGCCTACAAAGAGAGCAAAGTTTGCAATATCTTGACGATGAAAGAGTTGCACCGCCGCTATCATGAATCCACTGGCATCACTTTCACTTCCCTCTATCCTGGTTGTGTTGCCGATACGCCGCTCTTCCGCAATCATTATCCTCTCTTCCAGAAGCTATTCCCATTGTTCCAAAAGAATATTACTAAGGGATATGTCACGCAGGAGCTATCGGGTGAAAGAGTTGCTGCTGTTCTTGCAGATCCCGAATATAAGCAGTCAGGAGCCTATTGGAGCTGGGGGAATCGTCAGAAAAAAGATGGTAAGTCTTTTGTGCAGACAGTATCTCCTCAAGCTCGCGATGATGCAAGAGCTGAGCGCTTGTGGGACTTGAGTGCAAAGCTTGTTAGACTTGTGTAGATAAATATCCTTCCAAGCGAATAATTAGGGATGTGAGGTGATATCACATTGGAATTGCTATAGAAATGTAAGTTTTGCTTAGGATATAAAACCCAAAAGATAAGTGGCGGCGCTTCGCGCCGCCACTTATCTTTTGGGTTTTATATTTCGTTACTAAATTTGTAACCACGAAGAATTGCAAGATTACTTGATGTAAATTGAGGGTAAAGAAATTTGAGGCTTCTCATATGCTTACCCCATCAAACCTGCGGATTTTGGCAATTTGTTCTGTATTGGTTGGCGGGATTGTTATTGCTAGTTATCCTCGTTCGACTGAGTCATCGGCGATTCCCAATCGTTTAAGCGATGAGAAGATCGGAAATAACACTACACAGCCTATATCCTCCGTACCATCCAGAAATTATATCCCTCAAAACTCGGCTGTATCGATCGCTATTAACCAGAATGGGAATATCCGCCGAGCCGACCCTAGGGGCTACATCAATGTTGGCATTCGAGAAACCTATAAGATTGAAATTAACTCGCCTAGTTATACCAGTGCAGTTAGCGTAAAAATTGATGGTGTTTCCATTATTGATGGGCTGATCTGCGATCGCTCTGTCATCTTGGAGCGACCTCGCGCGATCGCTAAGCAATTTATCGTTTTAGAAGAAGGTAATCCAGGGCTAGATCGAGATGGCGGTATCAATAATCCCGATCTAGGCTTAATTGAAGTTACTTTTAAACCAATCAAACGCCGAGATGCGATCGCTCTCGATCAATTACCACGAACTCAAGAATTTCCTCCATCAGCTTCAGCACCTTCTAATTCAGCCCCATCCAAAGATGAAGCGTCTAAATCGAGAGCCAGTGAAAATCGCAGTAATGCCGTGGGAACAGGTTTAAGTGGCACTTCCTCTCAAGATTTTGTGGCGACAAATGAGTGGGTAGAAGCTCCAGAGATTGCTCCAACTTACACCAAAAAATATCGATTAATAGGACTTCGTGCACCAGATCCTGTAACACTGCACAACATGAATCAGAACAGACCATCAGAGATTGCCGATCCCGCCCCTCCCAGACTGTAGGGAAGCAAAGTTGCGGTGCTTTACGCCGCAACTTTCTTTTTGTTTTTTTATGTCAGTATGGCAACGCCATTTTGAGAATTAGTATTACAAGCGCTATGCTATTGGCAAATTCCGCCTAAGAACAATATGCGATCGCCACTAGCCTTATTACTAACAGCTTTGCTGGCTATCGGTTTTAGTCAGACTGCCACAATAGCCATAGACTCAGCTTACGCTCAGTCAGCGCAGCCTCTCGACAACAATGTCATCAAGAAAGTCACGCCGACTAAAGCTCCCTCGAAGACAAAGCCATCACACACACTCGACAATGACTATAGCAACCCCAATTTAAAAGCGGGAAACCCTAGCAAAGCTACGCCTGATGTTGAGAATGCCGATAACTATTTGATGCTCAAGCCTGAGTATGTGCTGAGCTATAGCAAAAGTCGCAACTTAGCAAACTGGGCATCATGGCAGTTAAATAAATCATGGATGGGTCAGGCAAAGCGACAAAACAATTTTCGTCCTGATCCAGCTTTACCTAAGGGATGGTATCGGGTAGTAACTACTAACTATGGCGGGTCAGGATTCGATCGCGGTCATCTTGTTAATTCTGAAGATCGCGGTCAATCGGAGGAGGTTAACTCTTCAACTTTCTTGATGACGAACATCGTGCCGCAAGCACCCGATAACAATCAAGACGGATGGGAAAAGTTAGAAAGCTACAGTCGTAAGTTGGCTAATCAAGGCAGAGAGCTTTATATCATCGCTGGTGGCTTTGGCATTGGTGGCGAAGGTAATAATGGTAAAACTTCTCAATTGAAGGGCAAAATCACTGTGCCTGAAACCATGTGGAAGGTGATCTTAGTTCTTGACGACCCTACCAAAGGCTTAGAAGGAGTAACTGCCGACACTCGCACGATCGCAGTGCTTATGCCGAACAAACAAGGACGCAACAACAAATGGCAAGATTTTTGCGTTTCAGTTGATGATGTGGAAAAGTTGACAGGCTATGATTTCTTTTCCAATATTCCTCCCGATATCCAAGAGCAGATTGAGTCAAAGAAAGGCTGTTAGGTTTAGGTTTCAACAACTGTTGTTTTCAGCCCAACCAAATCATTCGCGATCGCGCCAACAATATAAACGTCGATCTCGACTTTACCAAGACGAAACACTTGGACATTTTCTAAGGTAGCGATCGCAGTTTGCAGATCGCGAAACCGTTGGGCTATTTCCCGATCCTCATCTTCAAACCAATCTTGAGCGGTGACGACGGTTGCAAAGAAATCTTCTAAGGCGATCACTTCGATGGGTGTTTTTGCAGGTTTACCTGCTTGGATCAGGATGGTTTTACGATTGAGTGTTGCAGATTTCCAAGTAAAAGGTTCTAGAGGATATTCGGACTCACTGGGGAATAGCAACCCTTCGGAAAGTTTGGTAAGGCGATCGGTGATTTCTTTGACAGTCATCGGGGTGGTTAATTGCGTATGCTATGACCATACTGCCATTATTGGTTCATTTATGATTATGACTTACAGCGCTTTGCGCTCAAACCCAAACCCAAAAATTTTTTGAAAGCTTTGCTTCGTAATGCTTTCAAAAAATTTCTGGTGGTTCATTTGATCGGAAATTATCGCCGCTCTCTCACTGATTGATTAATCAACTGACAAGAGAGCGCCTTGCAAATTACTGTCGTCAAGAATTGAACCTGTTGTATTCGCATCTCGTAGGTCTGCACCACGCAGATCAGCACCACGCAGATCCACCTGTTGTAAATTCGCAAATTGGAAATTTGCACCCCGCAAATCTGCACCACGTAAATTTACAGATTGGAAATTGGCGTAGCTACAATTACTGCCATTGAGAGCTACACCACTGAAATCAGCGTATCGTAAATCAGCTTCGACTAGATAAACTCCGCGCAAATTCAAGCCCGCAAAATTGCGTTGACCGATTTTGTATTGATTGAGCAATGTATTTGCATTGAGAGTCACAAAATTGGCGATCGCCTCTGTACTAGAGCGAACCATTGATGCGCTCTGAACTTCCTCAAGCTGAAGAGTCTGATTATGCTTTGTTTCAATAGAACTGCGATCGCCAGCTTCATCAATAATCCGTAATATCCCAACAATCTTGCCATGGGGATCGTGAACGAGAACAGTTGAGACATTCACGTTAGTCCAACTCCCATCTCCAAGTTGAAAAGTCATGGGAACCCCATTGATCTGTCTACCTGCTAGCGTATCGAGAATCACTGCCTGTAACTCCAAAGCTTGAGATTCAGGAACACTCGGTACAGGATGACCGACAACAGTAGAAGTATTCCAAGCAAATAGTTTTTCAGCGGCTGCATTCCATAATAAAACTTTGCCTTCTGGACTAACAATATCAATTGCCACAGGAACAGCCTTGATTACTGCTCGTAATAGTTCATTTGTTCTTTGTAAACTCGATTCAGCTTCACCTCTTTCGCTAATGTCAATACATACTCCATCAGCAAATATCATGTCCGATTCGGTACGATAATAACGGGTAATATTCTGTACCCATTTCACTTCACCAGAGACTGTAATAACGCGAAATTCATGATGGAAAGTGGCAAGCTTATCAAAACCATCTCTGATGAGAGCCTTAAATTGATCAACATCTTCAGGATGTACTAAATCTAATAATTGGTATGGAGAAGAAATAACATATCTTGGTGAGATGCCGACTAAATCGATAAGACCATCACTGATAAATGGAATGGCAATTTTTCCGTCAGAGTTGATGGATAAACGATAGAGAGTTGCAGGCATACTCGATGCGATCGCCGCTAATCTAAGTTCGCTATCTTGCAGCGCTGTTTCCGTGCGTTTACGTTCCGTAATATCACGGGAATTAATAACTAAACCCTGAACATTTACATCCTGTAAAAGATTGCAACAAACCGATTCTAGATAAATCCAATTCCCGCTGATATGCCGATGACGCATCACTATTGGTGTTGATAAAGACAAGGCATCCGCTGATTGAGTGAGGAAATCTTGAAAAATTGGTAGGTCTTCTGGATGAATAAAGCTAATAAATTTGCTGCCCATCACGTCTTCGGGCATGTAGCCTAAGGTTCTAAAGATCGCAGGGCTGCAATAGTTAATAGTAGTATCTATATCCAGAATATTTACGATATCTGAAGAATGCTGCATCACTGCTCGCAATTTAGCTTCATTATGGGCAAGATTTCGCGAAATACGGCGCTGTTCTTCTCTTTCTACACGAATTTGGCGATCCATCAAGTTGAGCTTGGCATTCATTTCGGCAACACGAATCTCTAAACGCTGATGAGAATGTTGCAATTTATCAACTTCTTGTTTTCTTTGGGTAATATCTTGAATCCACCACCTTAGACCAGTTACTCTTCCATCTAGCGGTACACGAATGCTGATAATTGTAAAACTTGCATCAAATGGCTGTCCTGTAGGAAACTGCATCCGAAAGTCCAAACTCTTGATATTTTGCCCCCGTTGTAATTGTCCTAATAATCTTTGGAATTGTTCTTTGTAGGAGGGATAGACAAAGTTTTCTAAGTTTTGACCAATCGGCAGTGAACCAAACATCAGGGTTGCCGCACGGTTGGATTCAGTAATGTCGCCATTAGCATCAGTGACAAAGTAGCCGTCAGGAGCAAAGTCAAACAGTTCGCGATACCGATCTAGTTCTCCTATAAGTGATTGCTGATAGACTTCTAATTCTGTTAGGCTAGCTCGCAAAACATTGGCAGCATCCTCTAGATTGAGATTTCTTGTCTCGATTTCGATAGAAGATGATACTGGCGACGCTGCAATATGTTCCAAATCTTGCAGTTGCTGAATAGAGGTTGCGATCAATTCGAGGCAAAGGCGCATTCCCATAAAGCATCCATGTTTTTAATCATTCTTTCTGATACTTGACGCACTTTGTGCCTGCTCAAAATCCAATGAAATTTTTGAAAGTACCACTTCGCGGTACTTTCAAAAATTTCATTGGATCTCTTAGCTACGCAAAGTGCTGCATGTAGTATAGCAAGATAAATGGCAGTGGTAGGTGAAGCTAAAAGATAGCTTTTATGTTGAGAAAGTACCGCGATCGCTTTGATGAATTGCCACAATAAAATTCAAAAAGGTTACGTCGGGATTAGCTCGCAGCAAACTTTTTAGATCAATTAATTTGGATTTCTAGATTTGGTAATAATGCTTTTATTAAGCTGTGGCTTTTGAGGTTTGCTCGGCAATTTGCTTGGAGTAGCAACTGATGAAGGTTTACCAGCGTAATTACGATCGCTAGTTCCACCACGTCGAGGTTGATGCTTAGATTGTCTGCCAACTTGAATCGGCTCAGGCTTAGCACGGGGATCAGGCTCGAAACCAGCAATGATTTCTTGGGGCAGCGATCGCTTGATTAATTTCTCGATATCTGACAAGAACTTACGCTCATCAACACATACCAGCGAGATTGCCTCGCCAGAAGAGCCAGCGCGTCCAGTACGTCCAATCCGATGTACATAATCTTCAGGGACATTTGGTAACTCGTAGTTGACGACATGGGGCAGTTCGCTAATATCTAAGCCCCGCGCTGCGATATCTGTGGCAACTAATACTTGCAAACTGCCATCTTTAAACTTGCCAAGGGCGCGAGTGCGGGCTGCTTGGCTTTTATTGCCATGAATTGCCATCGCCACAATGTCATCTTGATGTAGTTGCTTGACTAGGCGATCCGCACCATGCTTGGTACGAGTAAATACCAATACCTGATACCAGCTATGAGTCTTGATCAAATGGGTGAGCAATTCCCGTTTGCGATCGCGATCTACAGGGAAAATTTTCTGAGTAACTAGATCGGCTGTGGCATTCTGCCCAGCAACTTCGACCAATACGGGCTGATTGAGTAAAGTACTGGCAAAGGATTTGATCTCATTGGAAAAAGTTGCGGAAAACAAGAGATTTTGGCGTTCTTTGGGCAACAAGGCAAGAATCCGCCGAATATCACGGATAAAGCCCATGTCCAACATGCGATCAGCTTCATCTAATACCAAGATTTCTACCTTGGATAAATCCAATCTACCCTGCTGCACATGATCTAGCAATCGCCCTGGTGTTGCCACCAAAATTTCTACACCACCCCTGAGTCGGTTGATCTGGGGATTAATATTAACGCCGCCATAGATCACCATTGATTGCAGAGGTAAATGCCGGCTATACATGCGTACGCTTTCTTCGACTTGAGCTGCAAGCTCACGGGTAGGTGTGAGGATTAGCGCTCGAATTGGGATTTTGCCCGTGGGCGATCGCTTAACGACTTTGCTAGATAGTAAATGCAAGATTGGTAAGGTAAATCCTGCGGTTTTGCCAGTACCTGTTTGAGCGCCAGCTAGTAGATCTTGACCTGAGAGAACAACGGGGATCGCTCGTGACTGAATCGGGGTAGGCTCAGTATAGCCGCGTGCTGTGACAGCGCGGACGATTTGATCAGACAAACCAAGGGCTGAGAAAGACATAGAACTCCAAATTGTGTGTCAGTTTTTTATCGATCTGTCGCTGTTAATGTTGCCATTTTTATTCGTGCCAATTCATTCATACCAATTCTTAGAGGGTTGCGACATTTCTAAGAATCTAAAACCTTACCCAGAGGGATTTTAAAGCTTCAAAAATGACTTAGCCATTTTTGAAATTGGTGTCAGATAGAGCAGAGACAGGAGAATTTAACGAGTAAGCAGTATCAATAACTGGGAGCAGATACTGTAAGTCTAGATTCTAGCAGAGGTTGGTGATTTATAGTGAAATCGATGATTAGAGTCAAGCAACTCTCATTATGCAATCATACAAAGCACAAAATGGCTACGCCATTTTGTGCTTTTAAAAACCTTACAGGGTTTGGTTTTAATTCACAGAAGTGTGGTCACACTTTTATGAATTTGTATCCATGGCATTTCTAGCGCCAAATGCCCTAGAAACACCGCCAATTCAAATCTGAAGCGCAACAGGTTCTGATGCCCCAAAGAATACTTCACGAGGTGTGCGATAGTCAAGAGATTTTCTTGGTCTATGGTTGATCAAATTCACAACCTTCTGGAAGTCATCTTCCTTCACTATTTTAAAGTTAGTGGATTTGGGATAGAATTGTCGAATTAATCCATTCGTATGTTCATTCAATCCACGCTCCCATGAATGATATGGATTTGCAAAGAAACACTGTATTTTCAAGCTTAGGGAACAATTCTCTGTGAAAGCACAGTTGATGTTGGTACAAAGTTTGTGATCACCTTACCACTCAACTTAGAATTATAGCCCAAAATCGCAAATTTGCCCACTAAGCGGGCAGATTTGCGATTTTGGGGTTTTAATCACCGTTCAATTGCAAAATTGCCATAAACGCTGCTTGTGGAACTTCCACTGTTCCAATTGACTTCATCCGCTTTTTACCCTTCTTCTGCTTCTCCAACAACTTCTTCTTTCGAGATATGTCGCCGCCGTAGCACTTGCTCAACACATTCTTTCGCAAAGCCGAGATATTCTCCCGTGCCAAGATCTTTGTACCGATCGCAGCCTGAATTGGAATTTGGAACTGCTGCTTTGGAATCAACTCCCTTAGCTTAGATACTAATGCTCGCCCAACATTATAAGACTTGTCACGATGGACAATACAAGCTAAGGCATCCACAGGTTCTTCGTTCACGAGAATGTCAACAAGCACCAGATCGTTTGGACGATAGCCAATGACTTGATATTCCATACTTGCGTATCCCTTTGTTCGGGACTTCATTTGATCGAAGAAATCAGTTACCATTTCGGCTAAAGGAAGTTCGTAAATTAAAGTTGCTCGTTCCGTAGTGATGTACTTTGTATCTACAAATACTCCTCGTCTTGCCACGCATAACTCCATCAAAGTCCCAATGTAAGATTGTGGAGTCATGATTTCTAACTTGACATAGGGCTCCTCGATCGATTTTCTAGAATTTGGTGGCGGCAACTCACTAGGATTATCCACCATCAAAATTTCGTCCGTATTTGTCGTCACACGATAAATTACTGATGGCGCAGTCACAATTAGATCGAGATTATATTCACGTTCAAGACGCTCTTGCACGATCTCCATATGTAGCATCCCTAAAAACCCACAACGGAAACCGAAGCCCATAGCATTCGAGGTTTCTGGCTCATAATTTAGAGATGCATCATTGAGCTTAAGCTTGGTGAGAGCTTCGCGCAATTCCTCAAACTGATCGGCATCAGTGGGAAACATCCCGCAGAAAACCATTGGTTTTGCTTCTTCGTAACCGGGAAAAGGCTCAGGTGCTGAATCGATCGCTGAAGTAATCGTGTCACCAACCCGCGCATGGGCAACCATCTTGATCGCAGCAGCGAGATAACCCACTTCACCCGCATGTAATTCATCAACTTGGATTT
>Ga0315902_10009066_pt1 | contig 13380 bp, 6 predicted proteins | sample LakEriMetagenome_9_FD_203523 | JGI IMG/M metagenome (GOLD analysis project Ga0315902, IMG submission 203523) | Freshwater fungal communities from buoy surface, Lake Erie, Ohio, United States - Buoy 12 MA117 | ecosystem: Environmental > Aquatic > Freshwater > Lake > Lake biofilm | place: USA... | reverse complement strand
AGAACGCCTGCCCCAGGGAGATGTGCAGGACGGCCCGTCGCTCGCGGCCACCCGCCAGCATCGGTTGCGGCTGCAGCTTGATGCCGACGTCAATGCGGATGGGACCAATCGGTGATCGGTAGCGCACCCCCAGGCCCGCCGCGGTCCGCAGTGCCCGCACGTCGATGTCGCTGGCCCGGCGGTAAATGTTGCCCGCATCGACAAAGGCCACGAGCCCCAGGCCCTTCCAGTAGGGCGCCCGCACTTCCGCATTCAGCACCAGCAGTCCCGCGCCACCCTGAGGAAAGCCCTGCTGATCAATCGTCTCGGCCGTGCCCAGCCGGTCGAGGGCAAAGCCGCGCACGGTCGTGTCACCGCCGGCGAAGAAGCGTTCGCTGGCCGGCACGTTCTCGACCACGTCGATGACCGGGCGGCCGGCATCGTCCACCACCGGCGCACCGTCCTCATCCCGACGGGGCACCTCGCGCGGGAATCCCCGCGCCACGCCCACGCGCAGGCCGCCGGCCATGACCAGGCGGGTGCCCGGCACCTGCCGATACGCGAAGGCCTGCGTGAAGGCCTTGGCAAAGCCCACTTCCGACCCGATGGCACGCGCCGCCAGCGAGCCGTCCAGGCCCAGCAGCAGCCCCCGCGTCGGGTCGAGCAGGTCGTCGCGCGAGTCGCGCAGCAGGCCCGAGAACACCGTCGACAGCCGCACCTGCGGGAACAGCCGGTCGATGAGCAGCCGATCCTCGGGGGCTATCTGCTGGTTCGATAGCCGCGTATAGTCGGCCGTGTAGCGCGCCGTCGCCGTCAGCCGTTCCGCGAACCGTCGCGCATAGTCGACCCGCACGCCGCGCCGGTTGAAGGTGAAGCTGGCGCGGATGCCCTGCTCGATGAACGCCGTCACCAGTGCATCGCCCGCACGGCCGAAGGCCCGCGGCTCGCGGAAGGTGGCGGCGAGGCGATAGTCATTCAGCCCATAGCCGCCCACCTGCGGTGCCGACGTGCCGTCGACCTCGGGGTCGACCGGACGCAGCGACACCCGGCCGAACAGGCTCGCCGTGCGGTTCTTGCCCCAGAAATTCCGGCGCGTCAGATCGAAGAAGGTACGCGGAGCTACCTCGAGGCGCTCCACTGCGCCCGACCCGTCGGCAGCCTGCCGTGGACGCAGCCCCGCCTCGATGCCAGCGCCGTAGCTGAGCGTCGTGGGCGGCGCCTCCTCGACCGTCACCAGCACGTCGCGCACGGGAGACCCGCTGCGCGGCACGTCGGTGATGCGCACGCGCCGGAACAGGCCGAGCTGACTGACGCGCCCCTGACTGTCGGCCAGGGCCTCGGGCGTCAGCGGCTGTCCGGGGACCACCGTCAGTTCGCGCGCAATCACCTGCGCATCCGTGCGCACATTGCCCGTGATGAGCACGCGATCGATCAGGGCCTGCTCGCCTTCCTCGATGGCCCACTGCACCTGCGCCTCTCCCGTGTCGGCCGACACGCGCACCGTCGGGGTCACCTGCACCGACAGGAATCCGCGGCTGCGATAGTGCCGCTCAAGGACATCGCGATCGGCTGCCACCAGCGGACGGTAGAACGGACGCCCGCGCTGCAGGCTCAGTTGCGGCAGCAGCTCGGAGGCACGCGACGCCGCACCGCCCGCCAGCTGCACCTCCGACACCGTCACGCGCGGGCCCTCCGTGATCGCATACCGCACATCGACCGGCCGCTGGCGCGCGTCGCCGGCGCCAGTGTCCGGCAGCACTTCCACTCGGGTCTCGACCTTCACCTGCTCGAAGCCGCGCACCCGATACAGCTCGGCAATGGCCGCGCCCACCGTCCCCGCGCGCGCATCGGCGAAGGGACTGCCCTCAGGCAGCCGCACCAGCGCGCGCACTTCGTCGGCCGCCACTGCCTGCATGCCAGTCACCTCGGCCTGCCGCACGCGGTGCAGCGGCCCCCTCGCGACGGTGAACGTCAGCACCAGGTCGCCACCCGCCTCGCTCCGGCTATACGGCGCACGCGCCTCGCGGAAGCCCCGCTCCCGCAGGTAGCCCTCGATGTTGCGGCCGGCGTCTTCCAGCAGGTCTTCATCGATGGCCCGCTGCGCATCGATCGGTACCAGCGTGTCCAGCGGTGCACCTGCCAGCGGATCGCCCGCATAGACCACCCGCACCCGTCGGCCGGGATCGACGGCCACCTCGACCACGGCGCGATCGTCCGCCTCACTGACCACGGTGTCATCGCGCACGATCGCTTCGTAGAAGCCCTGCCGGCGCAGTGCCGCTTCATAGGCCAGCATCCTCGCGGCCACATCCTGTGGATCGTAGGGCCCGCCCGGCGCGAGTCCCAGCCGATCGAAAATGCGCTGCTGCGGCTCGGTCGGTGCGCCGGTCAGGCGCAGCGCCCCCACCTGCAGCCGCCCCCCGGGCGACACCGTGACGCGGGCCGTGGACGTGCCCGACTGGCGCCCGGGCTCGAGCCGCGCCACCGCCGTGGCCCGACGGAATCCGTGCGCGCGGTAGTAGCCTTCGATGGACGACACCAGATCAGGCAGCCGCTCTGCGGTCCACTGTCCCCCGAAGCGATCGGCAATCACCTGGCGCCGCACATCGGCCTCGAGCGGCCCCGCGCCGTCGAGCACCACACGCGCCACCAGCGGCACCGGTCGCAGCCGCCACACCACGCGCACGCCGCCAGGCGCCTCCTCTGCAACCACCCGCACATCGTCGTAGCGGTTGAGGCCCACCAGGTGCGCCATAGTGGCGCGGATGTCCACCGCCCGCAGCGGCCCGCCTTCGCGCGTCTCGATCAGGTCGCGCACCGCCGCAGGCGCGGCCGTGCCGTCCGTGAGCTCCACGCGCACCGACACCACGCGCGCGCCCTCCGCAGGAGGCGCCGGTTGCGCCGCCGCGACTGCGGCGACCGACAGCAGGCACAGCCACACCGCCAGCATCCGCATCAGAACGTGTGCCTCTTCCGCACTTCGAGCGCGTAGGTCCGGTCTTCGTTCTGCGAAAGAATCCAGGCCAGCGTATCGCTCTGGTCAAACTCGAGCAGGATGATCTCGTCGCGGGTCGACGAGGTCAGGCTGCGCGCATAGGTCAGGTAGATGCGGTCCGAAATCCGCTTGCCCAGCGTGATGCGCGCCGACGGGTTGACGTTGAGCCGGGCCGACTGCTGGTAGGGATCGACCAGCAGCGGAGTGATCTGGAACGAGTCGATGCCGAACGTGTCCTGCACCACCTTGCCCACTTCCGCCGACAGCGTGCCGGTCAGCGCCCGCGTGGCGCGCGCCTCGAGCAGACGCTGCTCGCGTTCGTTGGGCCGCTGCTGCGCGGCCAGTTCCACGTCGCCACTCGGCGTGATGTCACTGAACAGCATCGTCAGGATGTCGAGCGGGGGCAGGGGAGGATCCGAGGTGAACTCGGGCTGCAGCCGCTCGGTGGTGCCCGCCATGCGCAGCCGCACCCGATATGTCTGTCCCGGGACGCGCACGCGGGTCTCGGCCTCGACGTCGAAGAACGGCATGAGGCGCTCGGGATTCGTGAAGTCGAGGCTGCCCCGCGTCACCAGGTAGCGCCGTCCCTCGAACCGCACCTCGCCACGCTCGATGTCGGCGCGCCCGATGACGATCGGCCGCACGGACGTGCCGCGCACATTCAGGTCGGCGCTGGCGACGATGCGCGCCTGGCTGTTCTCGATGCGCAGCGACGAGGCGGCGACGACGCGTACGTCGAGCGCGAGTGTGCTCTCGGAGGCCATGCTGAGCGCCCCCTCGACGGCAGGCACGTCACTGCCGCCGCCGCTGCCGCCGCTGAACAGCCCGCCCGTCGTGTCGATCTCGGCTGACCACACGGCGTCCTTCACGGTGATCTGCCCGCTCAGCACGGGAGCGGACGGCGGTCCCTGCAGGGCCAGCTGCGCGTCGACCAGCGAGCGCGTGCCCTCGGGCACCCGCAGGCGCATGTCGGTGGCAGACACGGTGGCATCAAACTCGCTCAGCGCCAGCCCTGACAGGCCGAGGCGTCCCCCGAACCGGATGGTGCCCCCCGCGACCCGGCCGGTCAGCCGGTCGAGCTGCACGCCGGTCGGCGTGAAGGCGACGATGCCCGTGAGGCCTTCGAGGGCATGCGGCAGGGCAAAGCTGCGGATGCGCCCGTCGATGAGCCGCGCCTGCCCGGAGACCGCCGGCGCCTCGGCGGTGCCGGTGATGCGCGCCGCCAGCTCGGCGCGTCCCGAGGTGCGTACATCGGGCACCAGTCCCTCGAGCACCGCGAGGTTGGCCGACCCGGTGGCCGCCAGGGCCAGCGTCTGCGTCGGCACATCCACAGTCCCGGTGAGATCGAGCGCCGTGTCGTCCCCGGCCAGGCTGAACGCGTCGAGGCGCAGCCGCTGCCGATCCATGCTGATGCGCACGTCGCCCCGGTTGCGGAGGCGATAGTCGAAGAACGTCAGCGCCAGCGACTCGCCCTGCACGTCGACCCGCAGTGCATCCAGGTTGTACAGCTCGCCGACGGCGCGCACCGTGCCCGAAGCGACGGCCGACACATACGGCGAGAAGGTCGGATCGTAGGCCCGCAGGTACGGATCGAGGGAGGTGTCCGTCACCCGGAAGGAGATGTCGCAGTCCATCTCGTCGGTCAGTGACACGCGGCCCGTACCGCTGACGGCCAGTCGCACCGAGGCGGCGTCGAACTCGTACACCATGTCGATGCCGCGCACGCCCAGCCGGCCGGTGACTTCGCCAACACCTTCATCCCCGTAGAACAAATCCTGAATGCTGAACCTGACGTCGTAGCGGGGAAAGTCGAAGTCGCCGCTGCCGCTCGCGGTGAATGAGAAGCGCCCGCTGAACCGCGGCCCGACGTCGAACTGCGGCACCACCATCGACTCAACCGCCAGACCGCTGCCGGCTACATTGAACGAGTAGGTGCCCGCCCAGGCGACGTAGGCGGCGCCGGTCGACGTGGCGCCGCCCTTCCGAATCACCATGCCGTCGAGCCGTACGCCGCTGCCCTCGAACTGCAGCGCCGCATCCCCGTGGTCGATGGGTTCGTCGTAGACCATCGCCTCGTCCAGCGCGAGACGCCCGAAGCCATACGGGCCTTCATAGTCGCCGTAGAGGTGCAGGTCACCCGACAGCCGCCCGTCGACTTCATAGGCTTCCAGTTCGAAGGCATCGCGGAAGTCGGCCAGCGGCCGCCGGTCGAAGCGGAAGCGGGCGTCCATCTGCTCACCGCCGTCGGCACGCGGATAGCCCAGCAAGAATGTCCCGGTGATGTCCATGACGGAATCACCCGCCGTCACGCGGGATCGGCTGACGTTCGCGTAGCTGTTCTCGACGATGAAATCGGCGTCGACTTCATCCCAGACGACGCCCCAGGCGCGCATCTCGTCGCCGCGCAGCCGCCCCGTGATGCGCGGCCGGCGCAGCGGCCCGGTCAGCACGCCGTCGTAGTGGCCGATGCCGTCGACCAGGACGGCCGCCGTCGGTGCCCCCACGGCCGTCAGCACCCCGGCCATGAAGCGATCACTCGCCTGCCAGTTCCGGCTCGTCACCGAGAACGGCAGGCGCGATTCCCCGCCCCACGCCGTCGTCCCCGAAAAGACCAGGTGTGTCTCGGGCGTTGACACTTCCGACCGGTCAAGGGTGATGCCGGCCTCGTTGAAGCGGAACACGCTGCGTCCGGCCACGGGCACAGGCTCGCGCGGCGTGTGGCTGCTGAACGGGCCCTCTTCGAGCGCGCGCCCGCGCGCCTGCTCGACGGCATCCGCCGGGAGCGATGCGTCCTGCAGGGCCACGCCTGCCGGGCCGGTCACCGCGAGGGTGCCCTCCCCCTCGCGCTTCCAGAACTCGCTCATCGGCCACGACAGCCGGGCCTTACCGCTCGCCGCGCCGGCGAGCCGGAGGCCAGCCAGGTCGAGCGCATCCGTGAGGTTGTGCAGGTCGACGCCGTCATACGTGCCCTCGATCGTCGCGCGTGGACGCACATCGGTGCGCGCCATCGGTGCCATGCCGTACGAAAAGGCGACGCGCCCCCCGTGGAATTCTGCGGTGGCCCCCGTCAGGTCGAGGCGCGCGGGTACCCACAGCAAATCGCCGCGCAGGCGCTGCAGCCGCACACTGTTGATCGTGGCGTCGGCGGCCGACACGGTGCCCTTCAGCTCGCGCCCCCCGGTGAAGTAATGGAACTGGCCGCGGAAGCGCGCCTCACCATCCATCTCGAAGGGATAGCCCTGGAAGAACAGGTGCCGGATGCGCGCCAGTGGCATGCGCGAGTCGAACTGCCAGGTCTGCTCGGGCCAGCGTGCCGCGTCGAGCACACCCGTCAGCGCATGCACGCCTTCGTCCGTGCGCATCTCGACGCGATCGAACACGACCTTGCCGTCGGCCACCCGGAAGCTGCCGTCGAGCGACGTCTGCAGGGGCAGATAGTTCTGCACCCACAGGGTACTGTCCGAGAACGACAGTTGCCCGCGCAGATCGGCCAGCTGCGTCACGGTGATGTCGACATGGCGCGTCGCAATGCTCCACTGCGACCCGTAGTCGCGGAACTCGAGCTCGCCGTCGCCGAGATGGATGTACTGCAGCGTGGTGGTGACGAGGCCGGGTCCGGTGCGCGGAGGTCGCGGCGGACCGGTGACGCGGGGAAAGGTCTGGCGCCCGTTCGGATAGCTCTCGAGCACCATCTTCCAGTCGCGCATTTCGACCGCGTCGATGCGCAGCTCGCGATCCACGAGCGTGCGCCAGGTCAGCGTCAGCTCGACGCGCCCGGCCACGAGCCACGGGTCCTCGCCCTCGTACATGCCGTCGATGACCAGGTCGTCGATCACCAGGCGGCCCTGCCCGATCTGCACGCCCAGCCGCCCGATGTGCACGCCCCGATCGAACCACGTGCGCCCGAACGCCTCGGCACGGGTCCGCAGGGCGGGCCCGAGGTCGATGCTGACCACGCTGACCAGCACCACCGCCGTGACAATCGCCAGCGTCAGGCCGGTCGCCCTGGCCGAGCGGACGAGTGCGGTCAGGCGGGGATGCACGCGCGGCTACTCCACCGTCACCAGCAGGGCACCCGCCTCCACCGACTGGCCCTCGACGGCGCGCACCGCCTTCACCGTGCCGGCGCGGGTCGCCTTCAATTCGTTTTCCATCTTCATGGCCTCAACGACCACGAGCCCCTGCTTCGGCACCACGGCGTCCCCGGGCGACACGAGCACCCGCACCACCTTGCCGGGCATCGGCGCCGTCACCTGCTGGGGGCCGCCGCCCCCGCTGGCAGCGTCGCCGCCCCGGCGGCCGAAGCGCGACACCGGCACCGCGCTCACCGTCTGGCCGTCGAGTGCGACCGCGTAGCCGCCCCGGCGCTCTGGCGTCACCGTGGTGTCGACGCTGCGCCGGCCCCCGTCTTCGCCCTCGATGACGAGGGACAGGCCATGGGCCCCGACCCGGCGTGCATCGACCTGGAAGGCCTGTCCGTCGACGGTCACCGTCAGCAGGTCACCGCTGCCGCTGACGTCCACGCGCCGTCGTCGTCCGTTGATGTCGAGTTCGACCTGCACAATGGCTCCTTGCTGCGCGGCCTACGACCGCAGTCCCGCGGCCCGCGCCGCCTGCTGCCACCGGCCCGGCGCCGCCACCGGCGCGGCCTCGGCGGTCTCCGCACCGAGGCGCAGGCGCACCGCCACGGCAATGGCCGCCAGCTGCTCGTGCCTGTCGGTGCACGGCACCAGCGGCTCGCTGCCCCGGGTGCCAAGCTTCCGGTCGATGAACGTGGTGTCAAAGCGACCCGCCTGGAAGTCCTCGTCCTCGAGAATCCAGCGGAAGAAGGGGATGGTCGTGCGGATGCCGCGCACCTCGTACTCGGCCAGTGCCCGGCGCATCCGCGCCAGGGCCGTCGGCCGATCGTCGGCCCACGTGATGAGCTTCGAGATCATCGGATCGTAGTAAATGGGGACCTCGCCGCCTTCATACATGCCGCTGTCGTCGCGCACACCCGGGCCCTGGGGCACCCGGAGCCCGTGTACACGTCCGGGCGACGGCATGAAGCCGGTCTCCGGATCCTCGGCGTAGATGCGGCACTCGACGGCGTGTCCGCGGGGCTCGACGGCCCGCGCCGGATCGATCGTGAGGCGCTCGCCGCGCGCGATGCGCAGCTGCCACTGCACCAGGTCAATGGCGGTCACCTGCTCGGTGATTGGATGCTCCACCTGAAGGCGCGTGTTCATCTCGAGGAAGTAGAACGAACCGTCGTCATCCAGCAGGAACTCGATCGTCCCCGCATTGGTGTAGCCGGCCTGGCGCGCCACGGCGGCCGCCGCGTCGGTCATCCGGCGGCGCAGCTCGGGCGAGACGGCCATCGAGGGGCTTTCCTCGACCACCTTCTGGTGCCGCCGCTGAATCGAGCACTCGCGCTCGACGAACGGCATCACCGTGCCATAGTGGTCGGCGAGCAGCTGCACCTCGATGTGGCGCGGGGTCAGGATGCGGCGTTCGAGATAGACCGCCGAATCGCCGAAGGCCGACCCGGCCTCAGACCGCGCCGCCCGCAGCGCCGACGGCAGGGCCGCCGCGTCGCTGACCATCCGCATGCCCTTGCCGCCGCCGCCGGCCACCGCCTTGAGCATCAGGGGATACCCGATGCGCTCGGCCACCGCCAGCACCTCCTCGTCTGGCACGTCGTCGGCCAGTGGCGTCTCGGTGCCCGGCACGACCGGCACGCCCACGGCCATGGCCACCTGCCGCGCGGCGGTCTTGCTGCCCATCAGCGTGATGGCCTCGGGCGACGGCCCCACGAAGATCAGCCCGGCGTCGGCGCACGCGGCCGCGAAATCCTCGTTCTCGGCGAGGAAGCCGTACCCCGGGTGCACCGCGTCGGCCCCGCTGCGACGCGCCACGTCGATCATCCGGTCGATGCGCAGGTAGCTGTCACGCGGGGCGTTCGGACCGACCCAGTACGCCTCGTCCGCCATCCTGACGTGCAGCGCCGCGCGATCGCAGTCGGAATAGACCGCCACGGTCGAGAGTCCCAGATCGCGACAGGCCCGGATGATGCGGACCGCAATCTCGCCGCGGTTGGCAATCAGCACCTTCGTCATGGCACGCCCTTGGGTCGTCATCGCAGCCTCACAGCGGAATGTTGCCGTGCTTCTTGCGGGGCAGCGTCTCGCGCTTGCCCTCCAGCGTGGCCAGCGCCTGAATCAGCTTGCGCCGCGTGGTGCGGGGCAGGATCACCTCGTCGACATAGCCCTTCTCGGCCGCGACGTAGGGATTCGCGAACTTCTCGCGGAACTCGGCCACCTTCTCGGCGCGCATCGCCGCCGGGTCCGCGGCGCGCTCGATGTCGCGCTTGTAGAGGATGTTGACGGCGCCCTCGGCCCCCATCACCGCAATCTCGGCTGTCGGCCATGCGTAGTTGAAGTCGGTCCGCAGGTGCTTGCTGGCCATCACGCAGTAGGCCCCGCCGTAGGCCTTGCGGGTGATGACGGTCACCTTGGGCACCGTCGCCTCCGCATACGCATACAGCAGCTTGGCGCCGTGCCGGATGATGCCGCCGTATTCCTGCACGGTGCCCGGCAGGAAGCCCGGCACGTCCTCGAAGGTCACCAGCGGAATGTTGAACGCATCGCAGAACCGCACGAACCGCGCGCCTTTCACCGATGCGTCGATGTCGAGCGTGCCGGCCAGGTGCGCCGGTTGGTTCGCCACAATCCCCACCGGGCGGCCACCGAGCCGCGCAAAGCCCACGAGGAGGTTCTTCGCATAGTGCTGGTGCACCTCGAGGAAGTAGCCCTCGTCGGCGATGGTGTGAATCACGTCGAGCATGTCGTACGGCTGGTTCGGCGACATCGGCACCAGCGTGTCGAGCGACTCGTCCTCGCGGTCTCCCGTGTCATCCCCCGACCGGCGCGGCGCATCGTCGAGGTTGTTGCCCGGCAGGAACGACAGCAGCTCGCGGATGAGCAGCAGGCACTCGCGGTCGTCGGTCACCGCAAAGTGCGCCACGCCGCTCACGGCGTTGTGCGTCATCGCCCCGCCCAGCGCCTCCTTGGTCACGTCCTCGTGCGTGACGGTGCGGATGACGTCGGGACCGGTGACGAACATGTAGCTGGTGTCCTTCACCATGATGGTGAAGTCGGTGATGGCCGGCGAGTACACGGCCCCGCCCGCGCACGGTCCCATGATGGCCGAGATCTGCGGCACCACGCCCGAGGCCAGCGTGTTGCGCAGAAAGATGTCGGCATATCCCCCCAGGGACACCACGCCCTCCTGGATGCGCGCGCCGCCCGAGTCGTTGAGCCCGATGATGGGACAGCCGTTGCGCATGGCCATGTCCATCACCTTGCAGATCTTCGCCGCGTTGGTCTCGGACAGCGAACCGCCGAACACGGTGAAGTCCTGCGCGAAGGCGTATACCACCCGACCGTGGACGCGCCCGTGGCCAGTGATGACCCCATCGCCGGGAAACACCTGCGACTCCATGCCGAAGTCGCGGCAGCGGTGCGTCACCAGCTTGTCGACCTCCTCGAAGGTGCCGGGATCAAACAGCAGGTCGATCCGTTCGCGCGCGGTGAGCTTGCCGGCCTCGTGCTGCCGCTGCAGGCGCTCGGCGCCCCCGCCCTGCTCGGCGCGTCGCTCGCGCTCGCGCAAGTCATCGACAGGCGTCATGGACATCGGGCTCATCCCGCCACACAGGGATTGGACAGGGTCCCCACGCCCTCGAGCTTGACCATCATCCGATCGCCCGGCACCAGCGGCCCCACGCCCGACGGCGTGCCCGTGGTGATCACGTCTCCCGGGTGCAGCGTCATGAACCGCGTCACATGTTCGATGAGGTGGGGCACCGGGAAGATCAGCTGGTTGGTGTTCGAGGCGTGGCGCCGCTCGCCGTTGACCCAGCCTTCGATCGCCAGGGCCGACGGGTCGAGGCCCACGGCGATGCACGGCCCGATGGGCGCGAACGTGTCAAAGCCCTTCGCACGCGAGTACTGCACGTCCTTCACCTGCAGTTCGCGCGCGGTGACGTCACACAGGCACGTGACGCCCAGCACGTAGCGCATCGCATCCTCGGCCGTCACCCTCGACGCGGTGCGGCCGATGACGACGGCCATCTCGGCTTCGTGCTCGATGCGGCCGGCCCAGTCGGGCAGGCGGATGGGCTCCTCGGGACCGATGACCGCCGTCGCCGGCTTCAGGAACACCATCGGCTCGGCCGGCAGTTTCTTGTTCATCTCGGCCGCGTGGTCCTTGTAGTTGAGTCCGATGGCCACGACGATCGAGGGCCGCACCGGCGCCACCCACTCGAGCCGTTCGCCGCGGTCAACCTCGCGTCCGGCCCAGTAGTCGCCGAAGATGTCGCCGCCCAGCCAGTAGAACGTCTCATCGCGCTCGAGCACATACCGCCCGCCCATGCCCTGCCTTGCCCGGTAGATACGGTCCATCGTGTGTTTACTCCTCGGGAACTCGTGCGGCCTCGGTCACCCGGGCCGACAGATCACTGCGGTTGGCCGGCGTGGCCCGGTCGACCGCCACCACCGCATAGTCATAGCGCACCCCGGGCGTCACCGAGGTATCGCGATACGTCGTCTCCTGGATGGGCTCGGAGGTGAGCAGGGTCAGCGTCTCGGCGCCTTCCACCCCACGGAGCACCAGGTATCCGCCGAGGTCGGCCTCGGTGTTGGCTTCCCAGACGAGGCTGATGACGCCGACCCCGCCAATCGCCTCGAGCCGCTGCGGAGCCGCGGGCGGAAAGGTGTCGGTCGGCGTGACGCACACCGTCGGCGATGCGGCGCTCAGCACCTTGGCGGTGCCGAACGTGTCGACGCCGCGCACGGCGAAGCAGCGCGTTGTCCCGAAGCTGAGTTCCCCGGGCACCGTGAAGGAGGTCGTGGCCACCGGAGTGGCGTTGATCGGGGTCGGCAGCTGCAGGGACCACGGGGCCTCGTCCGGCGGCGTTTCCTCGACGGCGTACACGAAGTACTCGGTCGGCGGCTGGAGGGGCACGAGGGGCTTCGCCGCCAGCACCTTCTCGGTGCTGGACGGGGGTGCCAGCCAGGCCCCCGGCCCGGCCGTCCACGTCAGGGTGATCGCCGAGGCGGTGTACGTGGCCTCTGGTGCTCCCGGGGCACCGCTGCCCTCCTGCAGCGGCACCGACACGACGGCGCTGGGGGCCCCGCGACGCCGACCGCCGTCGGTGGCCCTGAGGAAGTAGTGGCGCTTGAGCTGGCCGAACGGGGATAGCCCTGTGATCGGGGGAGAGAGCCGCAGCGGGTCGTCCGCCTCTTCCGCTTCAGGCAATGCGACGGGCAGGAGCCGCACGTCCGGCAGCACGGTTGCCTCGCGCAGTTCGGGAGTCAGGGTCTCGCGCAGGACACCCCGTGCCCCCTGAGCAAAGCCCTCGGGTGTCGGCAGCGGCGGGGCCGGAGAGGTATCGGGCAGAGGCTCTGGCAGCGGCGGCAGCGGCACATAGACCGGGGCCCTGGTCACCTGCACGGCGGCCCGCGTCAGGTCGCGGCCTGACGGCGGTTCCGCGGCCGTCACTGCATACAGTTCAAGTTGAGATGCATCGGCCGGCATCCGGCCTCCCTGGTTGGCCGACGGCACCGTGAACGCCACCAGCACAGCATCCCCGATGCGCGTGGCCGTGACGGTCGCCGGGGCTTCCGCCAGCCGCGGCAGCGGAGCCAGCGGGGGGGCCTTGCGGCCGCAGGCTGCCGTCAGCAGCAGCAGAACAGGCAGAACGGTGCCGAACACACCACGGCGCCCGAGGACGAGGCGCACTGGTGACGATGGCACACGCAAGGACATGCGTGTCTAGTTTCTCACGAGGATGTGCCCGCGCGGCGCTGCGTCAGCCACCAGTAGAGCGGCAGCCCCAGGCCGATGACAAACAGGCCGGCCGCCGAGGGCCCCAGGGGACGCCCCTCGAGCAGCGGACGGCCAAGGTCGGTCCACAGGGCATTGCCCACGATGAGCGTGCTGGCCCCCGTGAAGACGGCCGGCGCCAGCGGATAGCCGAGTGCCCGGTAGGGTCGGGGGGCATCGGGTTCGCGCCGGCGGAGGACGAAGAGCGCCGTCACCCCGAGTCCTGCAAACAGCACCACCGCAAACCCGGTGTAGGTGGTCAGCGAGTCGGCACTCCCGGTCAGCACCAGCAGCGTGGCCCAGGCCGACTGCGACAGGATGGCCACCGACGGCGTCTTGTGCACGGGGTGCACACGCGCGGCGGCCGAGAAAAACAGGCCGTCGCGTGCCATGGCGAAGTAGACACGCGGCCCGGCGAAGGTCATGGCGCTGATGCTCGCCAGCAGCCCCACAATTGACACGACACCCATGATGTCGCCGGCGGCGGCCCCGAGCAGCGATTCGGCAATCTTGTCGAGCACACTTCCCTGCAGCGCCGCCAG
>Ga0315902_10009063_pt1 | contig 13384 bp, 15 predicted proteins | sample LakEriMetagenome_9_FD_203523 | JGI IMG/M metagenome (GOLD analysis project Ga0315902, IMG submission 203523) | Freshwater fungal communities from buoy surface, Lake Erie, Ohio, United States - Buoy 12 MA117 | ecosystem: Environmental > Aquatic > Freshwater > Lake > Lake biofilm | place: USA... | reverse complement strand
GGAGAAATAGGGAGCTTTAGTCATTTTAAACATATCTCGTTTAAAAAATAATTTTCCAAGATAGTTTCTTTTGTATTGATTTTAATATACTTGCAGCATGAAGCAGTTGCCTGACTGGTTAAAAAATAAATACGCATACGCCACAATCATATTCTTTTTGTACGTATTGTTTTTAGACGACATGGATATTTTCACCATGGTCAAATACAATGGTCGCCTCCGAAATTTGGAAGCCTCGAAGGAAAAGTTGGCTGTAGACCTGAGGCATTCAAGAGCCTTGCTGAAGAAACTCAGAAATACCTACGAGTTGGAGAATTTTGCTCGTGAGAAAAAATTTTTCAAGAAAGAAAACGAAGAAATTTTTGTTATCACCTACCAGGATTTATAATTTCCCTGTCGATTGTTGAAAATACCTAGAAAGGTATGGTTTATTTAACTGTGCACCTGGAAAATAGAAGGTCAAAATTTGCATGTAGCTAAATCCCTGCTTCGCCATTTTCATTGCCCCTTCTTGACACATCCCAACCCCATGGCCAAAACCTTTACCCGTCAGGACGACTTGATCGTTTTCCGGATAAACACTGAAAAAAGTGGATTTCAAGTTGAACTTATCGCGAAGGTCCCTGAGTGGAATTCCCAAGGTAGGATGCAGGTAGAAGGCTTTTCGATAGGGTTGATCAAAGAAATACATCGCATGCAATAACGTGCTGTCGGTAGTTGGGAAATGAAATTGGTTAATTAGTGCATTTTTCCATTCCTCCATTGGGATGGATTTTTGCCATGTTGCTTGCTTGGAGTAGGTGCAGAAGGTATCTCTGAATGTTGATAAGTACTCAATTTTTGAGTTCCACACATGTTGTGGTTCTGCCAGCTGTCCGCCACAATTCGCGTGGAAATAACAATCTATAAATTGTTTTTTCTTATCAAGTAGAACATGGTATTGCGTATGTTTAACTGCCGAATCTATGAGGGGCGTGTTTTTAAGCATGGAAAAATAGGCTTGGCAATGCGTACGGTCACAAAGGTCAAAACCTTCCTTTTTGTGCTTCCCCATGTATTTTAAGGCATAAGTTCTGCTCATGACAGCCTGAGCTTTATAATATTCTAAGTGTTTTCCACCACCACCTTCCGATTCCACTACGCCAGCCAGGTAGTTGTTCATTTCTGCTATGTTCACAATGGTCAGTCCGCTGCTTCCTGAACTTATTTCAAACTCATCCTCGTACCGTCGTGCTTTTAAAGATGGCGAAGTAGGCGCTAGTTCAATGGCATTTTCATAATCAGCGGGTACAAGCAGCAATTTTTCAAAAAGTCCGATTTCTAGTGTTCCTTTTTTAACAAGGATGCGCCCGTTTTGCCAATGGACATCCAAAAAATCAAATTGCTTGATGGTATCCAAGGGTAAAGTGTCTAAAAACATCAAATAATTGCCTTTGTGATTAGCAAGGGTAATCCGTTTAATTGGCTGGTCACGGTAGATACCGACACGAATGCGTTGCGAAAAGAGAACGCTAAAGCAACATAAAAAAAAGGCAAACGGTACCCATTTCATGCTGCAAAAGTAATCCTAGAAAAAATGCTGTTTTGCGCCTTATTCAATAGTTTTCAACACTGCAAAGGCAACTTTCTTACTCGCACCACCTAACCCGAGAAGATTTTTCAAATCACGATAGTCCTCAAGAAGCTTGATTCTCTCTGGTCCCTCCACTAGGATCTTAGCTAATTCACCCTTTATTTTTTCTACTGAACAATCTTGTTGGATCAATTCTTTGACAACTTCTCGGTTCATTATAAGGTTTACCAATGAGATGTAATTGACTTTTATCAACAGCCTTGCTATTACGTAAGAAACGAAGGAGCCTTTATAACAGACCACTTGAGGGCAACCTATAATTGCCGTTTCCAAGGTTGCCGTGCCCGATGTAACCAATGCTGCATCTGAAAAGTGCAGTAAATCATAGGTTTGTCCATAAACGATGCGGGTATTTTGGTTGAGAAAGGCAGCATAAAATCGTTGTTCAATGCTAGGTGCACCCGCTACTACAAGCTGGTATTCAGGAAAGGACTCCATTGCTTTCAACATGATAGGAAGCTTAACCCGGATTTCTTGTTTCCGGCTACCCGGTAAAAGTGCAATGATTTTTTTTTCTGCGTTAAGTTGGTTTTCAATCATGAAAACACCCCTCGTTCGCGTCTTGGAAAAATGATCGGCAATCACATCCATCAATGGATTTCCAACGTATTCCACATCGTAATCGAATTTCGCATAGAAGGCTTTTTCGAAAGGTAAAATGACATACATATGATCAATAGATGCCTTTATTTTATAAACCCTAGATTGTTTCCAAGCCCATATTTGAGGAGAAATGTAGTAGTGAATTTTAATTCCTTGCGCTTTGGCCCAAGTGGCAATACGAAGATTAAAACCGGGGTAATCAATCAAAACCAAGGCATCGGGACGGTATGCAAGAATATCTTGTTTGCAAAGCCTCAGGTTTTTAAAAATGGTACGGAGGTTAAACAGGACTTCCACAAAACCCATAAAGGCCAACTCTGAAATATGTTTGACCAAAACACCTCCTTCGTGTTTCATTTTATCGCCTCCCCAACAGCGAAAATCCGATTCCGGATGCATATTCTTGATTTCTTTAATCAAATGCGCACCGTGTAAATCACCTGAGGCTTCCCCTGCTACAATGTAGAATTTGAGCGAGCGATTACCCATTCCTACATGTAATTGACATAAACGATAAACGGAACATAGCAAAATGTTCCTAATATGACCCCCATGGCAAAATCATATTTCTCTTGATTGATGGCTTTATAGAACCACAATAAATTGGAGATGGCACCAATCGAGATGAATTTCATTCTGGATGCCGATTCAATGGTAAATTTGTACCATAACGTATCAAACGTATAGTCTTGAAGCCATGCAAGTGCAAAGAGCACAACGGGTAAAAATACGATAGGTGAGCCAAGACCGGTAAGAAGTCCTAAGGTGTGTTGGCGAGACCAGTTTCTTAAATTCATTCAAACATTGTTTTAAAAAAATCCATATTGGAATAGGCCGTTAGATCAAAATGGGTGGGCACGATACTCGCATAACCTTGCCCCAATGCTTCTAAATCCGATCCTGGGAGTGGGTTTTTGGGGAGAAAGTCCCCTGACATCCAGTAATAATCACGCCCAAATTGATCTTGCCTCTTGTCAAAACGATCTTCCCAAAAGGCATGCGCCTGCTGACAAATCTTAATGCCTTTTAAGGGTGTTGTCGTTTTTTTGGGAACATTGACGTTCAAACAGATATGGTCCGGAAGTTTTTCCCGAATGACGTGATGTAAAATTTGTTCGGCAACTTGTTGTGCCTCGCTGAAGTCGGCATCAGAGGCATAGTCAGCGAGCGAAAAACCTATGGAAGGTACATTTTCCATCGCACCTTCGATCGCCGCCGACATGGTACCCGAATATAAGACGTTTGTTGATGAGTTTTCACCGTGATTAATACCTGAAAGAATCAAATCTGGTTTTCGTTGCAGCACTTCGTATATTCCCAACTTAACACAATCGACAGGTGTTCCTGAGCACGTATAGGCAGCTTGCTGAGGAAACAGTCGGGAGGAATCAAGACGGAGGATTTGATTGATGGTAATCGCATGACCCATTCCAGATTGTGGTTTATCGGGTGCAATGACCAAGACTTCCCCAAAAGAAGATGCCACCTCCACAAGGGATTGAATTCCTTTTGATGAAATACCGTCGTCGTTCGTTACAAGAATTGTTGGGGTCATGACGCTTGGTCGAAAAATTAGTTACGAAAGTAACGATAATTCATCGACTCGTTTCGTTTAAAGCTAATTTTTTGTGCGGTCTTTTTGAAAAATGAATGCTGAAAAAGTGGTATATTTGATACCATAAGTAGGCGCCATTTGAAAGGAAATAATTCAATAGAACTTTTGGAAGATCTTGAGCAACTAACGAACCAGTTGTTGTCTTTTTTAGCTGTTCGAATTTCACCTTTATCAGCAAATCAGTTGAAATGGTCTCAAGCCGGCACCTGGTCTTGTTCAGAGGTTATTCAACACATGAATGCCTATGCTTCTCATTACCACCCTACCTTGTTAAAAAAAATGAAATCAGAGGAAAATGAACAACCTGTTCCTGTCTTCGTTTCGTCCCCTTTGGGTGCATCTGCCTGGAAATCAATGAGGCTTGGAAATGCTGGCAACATTCGTAGAAAGTTCAAAACGCCCAAACTGTTCAATCCCGCAAAAAACAAGTTGTTGGTTCGAACCAATTTCCTCGAGGAATGCGAGCAGCATCAAAAGGTCTTGTTAACCATATTGGATCAAGCAAAAAAGGTGAACCTTAGAAAGGTCAAAATTTCATGGTCCTTGTCGCGTTTGATTCGGCTGAGGCTTGGAGATGCATTGATGTTTATTGTGTATCACAACCGCCGTCATCAGCAACAATTAATGAATATCTTATCCGATCCAACATTTCCCCATTCTTGATGACTGAGGCCTATGCATTTTGTTCTGTTAGCATTGCACCAATGCGCAAGGAAAAAAGCGATTCATCCGAGATGGTCTCGCAATTGCTTTTTGGTGAAACAGTTGATATTCTAGAACACGACGCACCTTGGGTTAAACTGACCTCACGCTTGGATCATTACACCGCTTATGTAGATGAAAAACAGCTATTTTATCTTTCCATAGAGGAATTGAAGAAATGGGAACAAAACGCTCAATTTCAACGAACGTTCACCTCTCAAATACAAACAGAAAGAGGAAAGCAATACCAATTTATCGGTTCGCGCATTGGGAACGATACGCAATTTCGCATTGGTACGCATAAATTTTCCCTCATTTCTGAATTCGAATTACACCAAAGTCAACCAGAAAATAGTTGGCATTGCGCCCAGTCCTTCTTGAATGCGCCTTATTTGTGGGGCGGTAAAAGCCCGTTTGGCATCGATTGCTCGGGGTTGATTCAACTTGTTTTTCGAGTATTTGCAATCAACCTTCCTCGCGATGCGTGGCAGCAAGCAGAGATGGGAGCTGAGGTTTCCTTTGATCAAATAGTCGAGGGAGATGTCGCTTTTTTTAATGATGCACAGGGAAAAATCATTCATGTGGGAATCATCGGTTCGTCCCTCGAAATAATACATGCATCAGGTTTAGTGAGAATCGATGACCTAACGCCAGAGGGTATTGTCCGAAGGACAGACATGAAATTAACCCATCATTTGTGCGTAATAAAACGATTTATATGACCAGAGGATTGCCACTAATCCTTTCAAATAGCGATATTTGTAACATGTTTTACCGTAACAACGAAGGCTTATGAAAATTTTAATTACCGGAGGTGCTGGATTCATTGGAAGCAACCTTGCCAAGAGACTTGTTAACGATGGCCACAAGGTGGTAGTTTTGGACTCCTTGTTGAGAGGAAACAAATTGGACAAGGATACCTACGGTTCGATTGATTTTGTTAAAGGCGATGTGCGCGATTTAGCTACGGTTGTTACAGCCAGTAAAGGGTGCGATGTAGTTTTTCATTTTGCAGCCGTATTGGGAGTAGACATTGTTGCGGATAATCCTGTTGAAACCATGGACGTCGAGGTGATTGGAACCCGAAATGTGGTTGAAGCAGCCACCATTAACAACGTAAAAAAAATCATGTATGCCTCCACCAGTGGAATCTACGGACATACGGCGATGGAAAGTGCGTTGACCGAAGAAGTGCTCGTTGATCCCAGAACTTCCTATGCCATGGCGAAACGATACAATGAGATTTACTTGGCATCACACCATGAAGAAAAGGGATTAAATGCCATTTCGCTTCGTTTTTTCAACGTTTACGGTGAAAACCAGGATAACAGAATGGTCGTTCCAAGATTCTTTGAGCAAGCAATCGAAAATCAAGACATTACTGTATTCGGCACTGGCCAACAGACACGTGATTTCACCTACATTGATGACACTGTCGAGGCATGTATTCGCTTGATGGAGTTGACGGGATACCACATTGTGAACATTGCCAACGAGGAAGAATGGTGCATTGATGAATTGGCGAAAAAAATCAAATCCATTACAGGATCCAAGTCTCAAATTACCTATTTGGAGGCACCCAAAAAACGGTACGATTATGAAGTGGAAAGAAGGGTTGGGAGTTCCGATAAGCTTCTTCGTCTAACTAATTACAAGCCAAACACCAGTTTAGAGGAAGGATTAAATGCTATTTTTGAAAACAACTATTTGTACAAATCAGTCAAACTATGAAAAGGGACCAAGAAATTTTCAATCTGATCGAAGCAGAACACCAAAGGCAATTAAATGGTATTGAGTTAATTGCTTCTGAAAACTTTGTTAGCGATGAAGTGATGCAGGCGATGGGTAGTGTTTTGACAAATAAATACGCCGAGGGACTTCCAGGAAAGAGGTATTATGGAGGATGTGAAGTGGTGGACAAGGTGGAACAGTTGGCAATTGACCGTCTATGTGAATTGTTTGACGCTAAGTGGGCAAACGTACAGCCACACTCGGGTGCTCAGGCAAATGCAGCTGTATTTTTGGCATGCCTGAAACCTGGTGATGCGATTCTTGGATTTGATTTATCCCATGGTGGACACCTGACACACGGTTCTCCCGTTAATTTTTCAGGTAAACTATACAAACCTTCCTTTTACGGAGTTGATAAAGAAACAGGATTGATCGATTACGATGTTATGACATCAACGGCGCGCAAGGAGCGCCCAAAAATGATCATCTGTGGGGCATCCGCTTACAGTCGGGATTGGGATTATAAACGCATTCGTTCCATAGCAGATGAGGTTGGTGCCATTGTCCTTGCTGATATTTCTCATCCTGCAGGATTGATAGCAGCAAAATTATTGAATGACCCGTTAGAACATTGCCACATCGTAACCACAACTACCCACAAAACATTGCGTGGACCGCGTGGAGGAGTGATCATGATGCGCTACAATGGAGACAATCCTTTTGGACTTCGGTGGAACAATGGGAATTTGAAGTCAATGGGCGCTTTGCTTGATGGGGCTGTGTTTCCGGGTACTCAAGGGGGACCTTTGGAACATGTCATTGCCGCCAAAGCGGTAGCATTTAAAGAAGCTTTATCCCCGAACTTCTTAAGTTACATGAAACAGGTCCAGTTAAATGCCCGGGTAATGGCCGAGGAATTTGTTAAGAGAGGGTACCACATTGTTTCTGGTGGAACAGAAAACCATTCAATGTTGATTGACTTACGTTCGAAGGGAATCACCGGAAAAGAAGCTGAACAAGTGTTGGTTTCTGCTGACATCACAGTAAACAAGAACATGGTGCCTTTTGATTCGGAATCGCCTTTTGTAACTTCTGGTATTCGCATTGGAACTTCTGCCATTACCACCCGTGGCGCAAAAGAGAATGAAATGGCTTGGATGGTGGATCAAATTGATCGTGTCCTTATGAATATGGAGAACACTGATCTTATTTCTAAGGTGCGGAATGAGGTGAACGAAGCCATGCACGCTAAGCCCTTGTTCTCCTTTTAATAGCTTCTTAGGCGTATTTGTAAAATAGCTTCAGAAACATATACGCGACTGAGCTGAATGCAAAGAATCCAAGAATCAGGAACGTATAAGAGGTGTATCCTTTTGTTCGAATGATTAGGTAATTTAGGATGCTTAACACCACGCCAGAGCCAAAGGATAGAACCAAGATGTGCATGAATGTCTTGTTAGGAAGTTTAATGTGAAAAATTACACCAATCCGAATTGTTCAAAATGGTGGTTAATGTGTTTTTCATGTAAGCGAATCCATTGATCAAAGTTTAACGATCCGTAGTAAGGATGTTCGGATGTTTTAGATGGATTCTCTTCAAATCCGTCAATGAAATCTATCCATTCTTCCACAAATTCATCGATTGCCAATTCCAGTTCTTCATGACGTAAAGGTGCATCTTCCGGCGAAAACGCTACCTGAATGTTTTTGGCCATCGGTTTATCTGTCATCAAAAATGCTTGCATTTTCTCGAATGTTGATATTGGTACCTCTGCTGGAAAAGATAGTTTACCACTTGCCATTTTGAATGATTCCGAAAGGTGTTCGACCATACGCTGCGCACTCATGCTGCCCCAAATTGGCTTTGTGGAACTTTTCAACTGGTTGAGTTGTACCAGCAAATTCTCTAAAGACAACATCCGAATTATTTTGAACCGATAAGAATGTGTAGGCTACGAGGAACAACTTGAACGTTCAAGGTATTTTTGACGGTCATTGGCTCTCCATCGTAGTGAGCCAAGTTGTTTTGTTTCATTTTGATTTGTGCGTTCTGAAACGAGACGATTTCTGAGAACCTTGACTTATGCGCAGTTCTTTTGAAAAAGTGGTAAATAATGCTCGGTGCTGACCAAATAGAGAAAGGTTTTAGAATAACCATTTCAATTTTTCCGTCTGTCACGTCTGAATTTGGAGAAACAACAAAACCATTCCCAAATTCAGAAGAATTTGCAATCGTACAAAGTACAACGGGTAGTGTTTTTACTTCCCCGTTCATATCCACAGATACGTTAATGGGGTTGTATTTCCAGAATTCCCTTAATATGAGTTTCACATAACTCCACAAACCCCGTTTGTGGTATGCGTCAAATTTCTTGGCAATCAACGCATCAAATCCGTAACCGCCAATTCCCAAAAATGGGCGTTCGTTGACTTTAACTGTATCCATTTGAATGGATTGATCGTTGTTAATGCATTGAACCGCTTTCGCAATATCTACGGGGATTCCGAGGTGTCGCGCCAAACCGTTTCCAGAACCGCATGGGATGATGGCCATTTTAGTTTTCGTCCCAATTAAAACAGTGCCAACCTCATGCACCGAACCGTCACCGCCTACTGCGCAAACGATGTCAATGCCTTCTTCAGAAGCTATTTTAGCGATCTCTTTGGCATGCTCCTTATACTCGGTGTAAGCAATATCAAAACTGAATTTGTTGTGATCCAAGTTTTGATCGATGATGGAAGGAAGCTCGTTTTTCTTCCCAACACCAGAAATTGGATTGATGATAAATCGAATGCGTTGTTTCATCGTTGAAAAGTTTTGTTGTCTATTAAATCACGGTTGTAGCGCTGCATGAGTGCTTTAAAACCAATGAGGTATTTTGATAACGTTTGTTTCTTTTTGCCAAGTGAATCAATGTGGACGCCTTGAGGGGAACGCACATTGTACAGATTCGTCACATGTTTGTCTTTAAAAACAGCCATGTGTTGGTTGTAAAAAAGGTGGTATGTCCCTTCTAAATAAGTCATGCCTTTGCCTGTTTGTCCTTGAAAATACGACTTTCCAAAGCCATAAAAGGTGGTTTTAACGTTCAAAATATCCAACAAGGTAGGCATTATATCGATTTGCTGCAAGAAATTTTGCTCTTTTTTGACTTGGAGTTTTCCTGATGGGTGATAAAATACAATGGGGATGCGGTACATCCATTGTTTGGAACCAAAAAGAGGGTGAGTGCTAGGAGGGGTATGGTCGGCAACCAAGACAAAGAGGGTGTTTTTATACCACGATTGTTTTTTCGCCACGTCAAAAAATTGTTTTAATGCCCAATCAGAATAGTTGATAGCGGCGCAAATCGGTTGCGGTCCCTGCATTACCTTGTTTTTACGGTTTGAAGGGATGGTGTAAGGATGATGGGAGGATATGGTAAAAAGGGTGCAGAAAAACGGTGTTCTCAAAGCCGACATTTTCCGCGCTGCCCATGGATTAAAATAGCCGTCCCAGATTCCCCAAATACCATTGAAATGGGCATCATTCCCGTATTCATTTCGGCCAAAATAGTGATCGAATCCTGCCAACGAGGCATAACTGTCAAAACGCATTGATCCATTGTTGGCACTGTGAAAAAATGCAGAAGAATACCCTTGTTTCTTTAGGATTTTAGGCAAGGTCATTTGCTGGTTATTGCAGTATGGCGAAGTGATGAAGGGGTCATCCATCCAGCTGGGCATCGAACCAATTACCGCGGGCAATGCTTCAATGGATTTTCGGCCATTGGCTATGCCAAAATCAAAAAACAAGGATGCTTTGCAAAGCGAATCGAAAAAAGGCGCGTAGGAGGTAGGTTGGGCATCTTCGCCTGTAAACTCACTACCAAAGGATTCAAGTATGAGAATGACCACATTTTGTTTTTCAGGTAGGATGTTTGCCGGACGACTTGTTTGAATTGGATTGAATTGCCTTTGTTCAGTTTTCAAAGGCAAGAAATGGAGGTACTCCAATGGTGCTTTTCCGATGGATTTAAGCATGGAAAACGGTGTGTTTAATACCAAAGGAACTTGTTCGGTTTGACAATACCTCGATACATCCAATGTGCTGATTGGTTTTAGGCCAAAACCTCCTCTTCCGATAACAATAACCAATGGGAGGATGATTATCCAGTTCATTCCGACATGCACCCAACTAAAGGGATGATCTGTAACTGATTTGGTCTTTTGAAAAAGGTAAATGCTGCCCCAAAACAAGCCAATAAGTACAATTGACAACCACCAGAATTCGAGCAAATAGGGCAATAGTAAATGGTTAAAATCGCTGCTTTCAGAAAAAGTACTAAACAAATCAGAAGTGGTTCGCTTGTTTGTGAATTTAAAATATTCCACATCCATTAAATTCAACACCAATAATAAGAAGTGGATGAAATGAAAATGAATGGCTTGAATTTTTTCTTTTTGGGACTGAATACGGAGAGGTAAAGGAAAAATTTCGATGATGATAAAAGGAAAAAAATACAGGCAGATGGTTACCAAATCGATCCATGAGCCATAAAAGAAATCAACAATGCCCGCTTTTGCAAATGCCGCGCGATTCGAAATATAAAAAAGAACTCTAGCGGCATTCAATGAGCAAAACACGATGCCCAGCCGAAGTAAAAGGGGTTTGATTTTTAACGCGTAAGAATGAATTTCATTCATTTGTCTGCAAAGGTAAAAATTATACCGCCAAGTTTTTTAATATTGTGAAACGAACGCATCCGATATGGCACCTCGCATCTTTCTGCTTCTATGCTTTTTTCTCCTTTCAACGGCGTCAAAATCGCAAGGTAAATCCGCTTACGAATTATTTAACGATCATGGAAAAAAAACGAGTTTCAAGAAATTACTCCGTGCGTGCTTGCATACAGATGTCGTTTTTTTTGGTGAATTTCATGACAACCCAATCGCTCATTGGTTGCAACTGGAATTGCTCACGGAACTTGCTGCATCCAAGCCAAACCAAGTAAAACTGGGCTTTGAAATGCTGGAAAGAGATCAGCAATCCCTTTTACAAACTTACCTTGATGGGGGTATTGATTTCAAACAACTTACTGATACCACGAAACTTTGGGTCAATTTTGAAACAGATTATTTACCCCTCGTGGAATTTGCGAAAGTCCACCGGCTTCCCGTTTTAGCCACCAACGTTCCCAGAAGGTATGCCTCTAGTTTGTTCAAAAAAGGTTGGTCGTTTAGTGATTCGTTAAGCGAAAATGAAAAAAGTTGGATGTGTTCCTTGCCGTTTGAGATCGATACATCCCTTTCTCAATACCGCCTGATAAGAGAAATGTCTGAACATATGAAGGGATTGTACATGTTAGAAGCACAGGCACTTAAAGATGCTACCATGGCTGAGTCCATTTCACGTTCGTTAACGCCAAATTCCATTTTTTTGCATATAAATGGTGCTTTTCATAGCGATTTTTATCAGGGAATAGCTTGGTATTTGCGGACATCGAACCCATCCCTGAGAATGGTATTCATTTCTACCGTAAGTCAATCCAGAACCGATAAACTGGATGATGAACACATTGGGAGAGCAGATTTCATCATCTGTGTTCCAGAAAACATGACCAAAACACACTAAAATCTGCTGGATGAAAAAAAAATGGAGTTTCATTATAATGTTCGTCTTGGTGGGCATTGCACACGGTCAAATTGTTATTCATGCCGAGGAGAACGTGCCCAAGAAAGACAAGACGAATTCAACTAAAAAAGAAAAGTCAATCGATGGTTCCAGTTCAATTCGGTTTGGCACCAACTGGTCCTACACGATGCGAAAACTATACGAAAATAGAGCGCCCTATGGAGACTCACTCGGAAATCGGACTACGGAAACCAACCTGAATTGCTGGTCTTTTGGTTTAGGCATAACAAATAAACTCAATGCTTATTTAAGTTGGACGGGAGCTTTTGCCTATCTCAAAAACGGTGAGAATTATTCGTTCGCAGATGAGGTTATCGACTCTACGTTCAGGTCTACAACAACCTACTCATATCTTGCATTGCCTTTACAGCTTGATTTTTCCTTTGGGAAGGCCGTTGTGTTTTACGCTGGAGTGGGTGTGGTTCCTCAAATATTGTCCCGGTACAAACAGGAACGGTCTTGGAAGGTTGGCAATTCTGCTGAACGAGAAGAGGTATGGAAGGTGAAACCTGATTATGGACCTAACATGTTTGTTTTCAGCGTGGTCTCCCATTGCGGCCTTCGATTAAATATGGACAATACCTGGGGAGTCTTTTTCGAACCTCAATTGCGCTTTCAGTTGAGTTCTACCTATCAAGAGCAAGACTCATACATACATAAAAACCGTTCCTATGGATTCAACTTCGGAATTTTAAGGTTTTTATAAGTCGGGTTTTGTTAGTTTTTGATTAATGAAGCTATCGAAAAGTTATTTTATTTCGCAAAAAGTATATAATTTCTACCATGACAGTAAAAGATGTAGCAATTTGCCTCGAGGATTTTGCTCCGCTCTCCATGCAGGAGGACTATGATAATTGTGGCTTGTTGATTGGTAATTCCTTCGAAAATGTCAGCGGAATTCTCGTTTGCTTGGACATCACAGAGGCTGTATTAGACGAGGCAATAAAGCGTTGTTGTAACATGATTGTAGCGCATCACCCGTTGATTTTTAGGGGAATAAAATCGTTAACGGGAAGGGATGCAACAGAAAGACTGGTCCTTAGATGTATTCAAGAAAACATCAATGTTTACGCCATGCACACCAACCTTGACAACCATCGGTTTGGTGTAAATGCCGAAATAGCCAGAAGGCTTGGGTTGGAGTTAACAAGCATTCTCCGACCGATGAGTGAACAGTTGCTTAAGTTAATCGTGTTTATTCCAAGTGCGTATCATCAAACGGTATCTCAAGCACTTTTTGAAGCAGGAGCAGGTCAACTGGGAGCCTATGATTCGTGTCATTTTTTTTCTGAGGGAACAGGAACATTTCGTGCGCTGGATGCGGCGAAGCCCTTTGTTGGATCCATAGGAAGTCATCACCTTGAACAGGAGGTTCGTGCAGAGTTTATGGTTGACCGACACCGCCAAAATCAAGTGATTTCCGCAT